>OBYM01001474.1_pt1 | contig 9961 bp, 6 predicted proteins | sample 1538191 | NCBI WGS metagenome assembly OBYM01 (sample SAMEA2580165, study PRJEB22360) | human gut metagenome | biome: human gut; feature: human-associated habitat; material: faeces | place: Denmark | collected 2008/2010 | reverse complement strand
GCGGGTATAATCGAGGCACCGGTTCGTGCTGTCCTCCCGCCACGGAATCCCGTTTTCCCGGCAATAGCCCACGGTTTCTTCCCGGCTCAGGCACAGCACCGGGCGGATAATGTCCCCCCGCACCGGCCAAATCCCGGAAAGCCCTCTGGCCCCGGCGCCCTGAATCAAATGGAGCAAAACGGTCTCGGCCTGGTCGCTTTGGGTATGGGCAGCTGCATGTGCGCCCATGGGCAGTGGCAATCAGCGCGCCGTTTTTTTGGGAAAGCTCCCGCAAAAAGCCATACCGCAGCCGTCTGCCACATTCCTCCAGCCCTTCTCCGGCCTTTTTTGCCTCTTTCGGCACATCGGCCCGAAGGACTTCCAACGCAAGCCCCATATCCCGGCACCAGTCCCGGACAAACTTTTCGTCCCCGTCGGCCTCTTCCCCACGGATTCCGTGGTTGACATGGGCGCACAGCAGCCTCTCCTTCCCAAAAATCCGGGAAAGGATATGGGTCATGGCCATGGAGTCGGCGCCCCCGGACAGGGCACAAATCACTCGATCCTGCCCGGACAGCATCCCCTCATCCTCCATAAACACCCGTACCCGGGCCACCGCATCATGACTCATGGCGGAACATCTCCTGGGAAGTAAAGCGCATAAACTCGCCCTGCCAGTGGAGGGGCACGGTTTTAATTTCGCCGTGACGGTTTTTGGCAACAATACATTCGCCGCTGTTGCGGTCGCTGTCCTCACTGGGACCGTTTTCGTTCTGGTAGTAATCCTCCCGGTACAAAAACAGTACGATGTCCGCGTCCTGCTCGATAGAACCGGAATCACGCAAATCCGAAAGCACCGGCCGGTGTTCGGTACGTTTTTCGCTGCCGCGGGCCAGCTGGGAAAGAGCCAGCACAGGAATATTAAGCTCTTTGGCCATAATCTTGAGATTTCGGGTAATTTCCGAAATTTCCTGCACACGGCTTTCAATCCGTTTGGCACTGTTCATCAGCTGCAAATAGTCGATGATGACCAAATCCACATGTTTCAGCCTGCGGATTTTGGCCTTCATCTCCGGCACGGTGATATTGGAATTGTCGTCCAGATAGATGTCGGCTTTGGAAAGAATATCGCCGCCCTCCACCAGCCGGGACCACTCGCCCTCGTCCAGTTCGCCGGTGCGCAGCTTGGTGCCGCCCACCAGCGATTCGGTGGAAAGCAACCGGGCAGCCAGCTGTTCGCGGCCCATTTCCAGAGAGAAAAAGGCCACCCGCTTTTTACATGTGACCGCCGCATGACGGGCGATATTCAAAGCAAAGCTGGTTTTGCCCATGCCGGGACGGGCGGCCAGAATAATCAAATCGGAGCGGTTGAGGCCGGTAATGGTGTCGTCCAACTCCCCAATACCGGTGGGGATGCCCCGATACAAATCCCTGTCGGGGGAATTGAGCCTGTCCAGCCGGTCGAAGGTTTCAATAATCACTTCGCCCAAAGGTTGGAGCCCCTGCATATTTTTGCCCCGGCGAATATCAAATATGCGCTGCTCCGCCGAATCCAGCAAGGTAGAAGCGTCCACGCCGCCTTCCATGGCGTCCTCCAAAATCTGGCGGGCGGCCAAAATCAGCGTACGCACGTCATATTTATCCCGCACAATTTTGGCGTAGGCCTCCACGCCGGAAATCGACGGCACAATTTGTGCCAGCTGCATCAGGTAGACTTTTCCGGTCGCTTCATCAAAGCTGCCGTTTTCCTTGAGGGTTTCCAAAACGGTGATAAAATCCACCGGTTTTCCCGCAGTAAACAATTCCAGCATGGCCTCATAAATCAGGCCGTTATTCACGCCGTAAAAGTACTCGGGCCTGGGCAAAAATTCCGTCACCCTGTCCATGCAGGAGGAATCCAGCAAAATAGCGCCCAGAACTGACTGCTCGGCTTCGGGGCTAAAGGGCATAGCGATGCCGGGAAGCGCCTGCGTCCGAAGGGAATTGGAATTTTTGCTGTCTGGCATACCTAACCTCTCCTTTCCCCCCGGACGGCCAAAAAAAGGCGCGGGGGAATTTGTGATAAAAGCGGGAAAAACCTGACAGCAGGAAACGGCTGTCAGGCTGACTGATAACATGGTAACATGGGGAGACCATACGCCTCTGTCCGCATAGGCAAAGCCGGGAATTTCCACGCTATTACCCCGCGTACATCGATAAAAGGCCATTGCTTTTTTGTAGTATTGGCCACCCAGTCAATAAAAGTCCCACTCTCTGAAATTTTCGCAGAATCGGGCGACAAATTATTCTGCCACCATCACATACATTTTCGCCGTGATTCCCGCATACAGCTTAATCTCGCAGGAATAGGTGCCGAAAGCCTTAATATCCCCGTCCACGACGACTTTACGCTTGTCAATTTCAACGCCGAACTGCTCTTTCAAAGCTTCGGCAATTTCCTTCGCCGTCACCGAACCGAACAACCGGCCGCCCTGACCAGCTTTTGCCGTCAGACGCACGGTTTTGCCTTCCAGAACACCGGCTGCTTTTTTGGCTGCTTCGGTCTCTGTCTTAATCTTGTATGCCTTGGCCTCTTCGGCATTTTTCAGCTCGTTCATGGCCTGGGCGTTGGCTTCCTTGGCCAGCTTCTTCGGGAACAGGAAGTTTCTGGCATATCCGTCGGAAACATTCACCAGTTCTCCCTTTTTACCGCTTCCCTTTACGTCTGCAAGCAATACTACCTTCATATGGCAATACCTCCTGTATCATACTCAATTTTTATCCCACTGGCACAACATCCCTTACGGCACGTCATGCTGTGTAGCAGAATCCAGCTGCTCATTGAGCACCGAAATCAGCCTTTGCCGGGCGTCGCGCAAATTGGAGTTTTCCAGCTGAGCACCAGCCATGGTCAAATGGCCGCCCCCGCCCAGCGCCTCCATGAGAATCTGCACATTTACGTCCCCCAGGGAACGGGCCGAAATACTCACCGTAGTCCCCGTTTGGAACAGCACAAAAGAGGCTGTAATCCCCTGAATGGACAAAAGCTCATCTGCCGCCTGTGCCGAAGCTACCCGGATGTCGGGGATATTCTCGGAAGAACAGGCAATGGCGCAGTTATTATTATAAATCTCCGCGCTGGAGACCAGCTGGGATTTTGCTTTATATGTATCAATGCTGTTGGAGAACAGCCGTTTGACCTCCACGGTATCCGCGCCCCGCCGGCGCAGATAGGCCGACGCTTCAAAGGTACGCACACCGGTTCGCAGCACAAAGCTCTTGGTGTCCAGCATTATACCGGCCATCAGCGCCTCGGCCTCTACCCGGCCCAAACAGTTGCTGCTGATATACTGCACCAGCTCCGCCACCATTTCGGAAGCCGAACTGGCATAAGGTTCATGATAAAATACAATGGCGTGTTCAATATGCTTCACCATCATCCGGTGGTGGTCAATGACTACCACCCGGGACACGGCCCGCAATACATCGGGGCTTTCCACAAAGGTCGGGGAATGGGTATCCACCACAATCAGCAGTGTCCGGGCCGTTACCATAGGCAGCGCTTCCCAAGGGGAGATAAACACTTTCCTGTCCTGCGCCACCTTTTCCACACTGGTAATAATCTGCTTTGCCAGCGACTGCTCCCGGTCGATGACCACATAGGCTTCGTGACCCAGCCCCTTTGTCACAGCACTCCACATGCCTACCGCCGCGCCGACCGAGTCTAAATCACTGGACTTGTGGCCCATAATCAGCACCACATCGCTGGCGTTCACATGGTCGGACAAGGTAGCGGCAATGACCCTTGTGCGTACCTTATCCCGTTTTTCAACGCCCTTGGAAAGCCCGCCGAAAAACTCATAGGCGTCGTCCTTCTGCTTCACAGCCACCTGGTCGCCGCCGCGGCCCAGCGCCATGTCCAGCGCCTGCCTGGCCCAGTGCTCACTTTCCTGCAAGTCCACCGCACCCCGGCCTATGCCGATGGAAACCGTGGCCCTGCGGCCCTCCTGGGTTTTAATCTCCCGGACCTTATCCAGAATTTCAAACCGCTTTTCCTTGGCTGCGGCAATGTGGGATTCGTCGGTCATCATCAAGAACCGGCTTCCCGAAAGCTTTTTCAAAAAGCCTCCCATTTCCTGGGCCCAGCGGCTCAGTGCGCCTTCCACCTCCGAAGAAATCCGGGCGTCCTCCATGCCGGAAGAATCCCTTGCCAGCTCTTCCCGGTTATCAAAAGCAATAATTGCTACCACCGGCCGTTTTTCGTTGTACCGGCGGTTAATTTCCTTATAATACGTATCGTCGATAAAATACAGCACATAGCCCCGCACGGTACGGATAGCATGTACCGTATATTCCCTGTCCTGAATGGTCACAGCCGTCCCTTTATCCACCGCCACCTGATGCAGCGTTTTGGGATAAATCAAGCGCAGCGCGTTTTCTCCCCGGATGTCCTTCCTTCCGCTGATGGCCTGGAGAAACACCTGATTGGCCCACACCAAATCGCCTTCTTCGGCCACGGCAGCCACCGGGATCGAAAAGGAATTGAGCGCTTCATAATCCTGGGCGGTCAGCACATTTTTGGCCGCGCGCACAGCACTGCCCACATGGGCCTTAAACTTCTTTTCCCCTACCAGCACTATGACAAACGCGGCAATGGCAATCACCAGCTCCACCACAAAGGCGGCCGGGCTGTAAAGGAGGCTGACTACCGCCATACACAGCGTGGCAACCACCATAACATAATAGATGGGTGATGAAATCCAAATCCTGCGACGCTTCAATTCCAACGACTCCTTTGCAAAATCAATCGGAAACGGGACGACCTTTCCCCCATCAGACCTCCATAATAATCGGGAGGATCATGGGGCTTCTGCGGGTACGCTCATACAGCAGCCGGGAAAGCCCTTCCTTGATACGGGTTTTCAGCGTTCCCCAATCGTGGACGTCTCCCTGGGCGCTGTTTTCCAGTATAGTATACACCAGTTTTTTGGCTTCGTCCATAAGCGGTTCCGATTCCCGCACATAAACGAACCCTCTCGATACCACATCCGGCCCGGAAAGCACCTTTCCCGTACCGGCAGCGATGGTACACACCACCACAATCAGGCCATCCTCGCCCAGATGTTTGCGGTCACGCAGCACAATACTGCCCACATCGCCCACACCCAGGCCGTCCACCATCACCCGGCCTGCGGGTACCGACGGCAAGACTTTCATATAATTTTCATTCAGCTCCACACAGCTGCCCACGTCGCCGATGAAGATGTTTTTGTCTTCCATCCCCATGGCTCTTGCCAGGCCGGCGTGTTTGCGCAGATGCTTCTGCTCGCCGTGAACGGGAATAAAATACCGGGGCCGGACAATGCCCTGCATCAGTTTCAACTCTTCCTGGCAGGCGTGGCCGGACACGTGGACTTCATACATGGATTCATACACCACGCTGCATCCCCGTTTCAGCAGCTCATCCACCACGGTGCCCACCATTTTCTCGTTTCCGGGAATGGGACGGGCAGAAATAATAATTGTATCCCCGGGGCCTACCTCCACTTTCCGGTGGTCGGCAAATGCCATGCGGGTCAAAGCGGACATAGGCTCGCCCTGGCTGCCGGTAGTCACCAGCACAATCTGCTCTTTGGGGTACCGGTTAATCAAATCAATATCAATCAAAACCCCGTCGGGGATTTCCAGATAGCCCAGTTCTGCCGCAATGCCCATAACATTCAGCATACTGCGGCCGGACAGGGCCACTTTTCGACCATATTTCACCGCGCAGTTGATAATCTGCTGCACGCGGCTGATGTTGGAAGCAAAGGTGGCGATAATCAGCCGGTCCTTTTCGGCCTGTTTAAACAGGTTGTCAAAAGAAGCAAACACCTTCTGTTCCGTCTGGGTATAGCCCGGGCGCTCGGCGTTGGTAGAGTCGGCCATCAAAGCCAGTACCCCCTCCTTGCCCAGCTCGGCAAAGCGGCCCAAATCGATCATACCGCCCTGGGTAGGGGTACAGTCGATTTTAAAGTCGCCGGTATGCACCACGGTTCCCGCCGGGCTGTGGATGGCAAAGCCCACCGCGTCGGAAATCGAGTGGTTCACATGGATAAATTCCACGGTCATACAGCCCATTTTCACTGTTTCGCCAGGATTGGTCACATGCAGCTGCACACGGTTTTGCAGTCCATGCTCCCGCAGCTTTCCTTCCACCAGCCCCAAAGTCAGGGCAGTGCCATAAATGGGCAGGTTGATTTTCTTCAAAAGATAGGGCAGTGCGCCGATATGGTCCTCGTGGCCGTGGGAAAGGACGATTCCACGGATTTTATCGGCGTTGCGTTCGGCGAAGGTAAAGTCGGGCAGCACCAAATCGATTCCCAGCATATCCTCTGTGGGGAAAGCCAGCCCGCAGTCCACAATCAGCATATCGCCGCCACATTCAAACAGTGTAAAGTTTTTTCCAATCTCATTCAAACCGCCCAGGAAATACACCTTCATAGAAGGCTTTTGAGCTGCCTGGCGGCCTCTCCCCTTTTTGGCAGCCGGTTTTCTCACCGAACGGGAAGGCTCGCTCTTCTTCCCACGGGACGGCGCTTCCGTTTCAGCTGCTGCCGTTGTTTTTTGCCGTTTCGGGGGCGTCACCCGCTGATACAGGGGCATATCTGCCGGTTTGGCCGTCTTTTTGGTCGTTCTCGGCCGGCGGGTCTTGTTTTCCGTTTCCTGAACGGCAGTCGTATTCTTTTTTACCACGCAATAACCTCCAGTTTTGGCGCAACAGGCAAGGCTTCTCCGCAACGGGCGGCAGAAGCTGCGCGTCTGTCTGCTGCCAATAATAATATATAACAAAACAATCTGCCATTTTCAGAGGCCCAAACGCCGGCACGCGGCTTTTCACACCAGGTCTCCCGGGAAAGCTCAACCGGCTTTTCCCTGCGACAGATTGAAACGTTCTGCAAAAAGCGGCATTTCCCCGCCGAAACGCGGGAGCAAATCCGCTGAGCCAAGGGCACAAAACCTTGACGGGCTCATTTTCCCTCAGCAAACAAAAAAGTACGGACAGAATATTCCTCATTATTTTACTCTACATCGCCTTTAGTGTCAAGGGATTTGCCGGGCTGCTATCGCCCCTTACCGAAAATCTATTTCCATCCCATAAAGGTTTTTTGTAGTATTTCCCAAATTTTCCACCCTATTCTTTCCCAAGAACCAATGGATATTTTTCTGTCCTCTTGCGCCTGCCTGCAAAAAGGGGTATCATACTCACCAGACGAAAGGGGAAAGGGATGGAAAATGATGAAAGAAATTTATGCCGACCATGCAGCCACAGCGCCGCTTCTGCCCCAGGTGCTGGACGCCATGCTTCCGTTTCTGACAGAAATATACGGCAATCCCTCTGCACTGTATTCTCAGGGGCGAAAGGCCCGGAAAGGGATGGAGGAAGCCCGCTGGAAAATTGCCGGATGTCTGGGGGCGTCTCCGGACGAGATTTATTTTACCAGCGGCGGAACGGAGTCGGACAACTGGGCCATAAAGGGCGGGATACAGGCTATGGCACAGGCGGGAAAACGGCACATCATCTCCACGGCTTTTGAACATCCGGCCATATTGCAGGCGCTGGAAGCCCTGAAACGCCAGGGATACTCCGTCACGCTTCTTCCTGTGGAGCCCGACGGCACGGTTTTGCCGGACCGCCTGCGAAAGGCCCTTCGTTCGGACACCGGGCTGGTGTCGGTAATGGCAGCCAACAACGAAACCGGGGTACTCCAGCCGGTGGAGGAAATGGGGCAAATCTGCCGGGAAGCCGGCGTCCTGTTTCATACCGACGCGGTACAGGTAGTGGGAAACCTCCCTTTCTCCCTACAGGACTCCTCTATCGACATGCTGTCATTATCCGGCCACAAGCTGGGCGGGCCAAAGGGAACCGGGGCGCTGTATATTCGCCGGGGACTGCTGATTTCCAATCTGATAGACGGCGGTGGACAGGAAAGCAATCGCCGCAGCGGTACCGAAAACGTAGCGGGCATTGTGGGGCTGGGGGCAGCCATGGAAACCATGTACAGTAATCTTTCCGAGCACACCCGGTATATCACGGCCCTGCGGCTTCGTTTGGAGGAAGGCATCCTGAAACTTCCGGGGACTCATCTCCACGGCGCCGGCTCCCCCCGGCTTCCGGGCACTTCCAATATCGGGTTTGAAGGGGTCGCCGGCAGCACCCTCATGCTGATGCTCAGTCGCCGGGGCATTTGCTGTTCCACAGGCTCCGCCTGTTCCAGCTGTTCCCATCAGGGAAGCCATGTCCTCCGGGCCATGGGAATTTCAGAAGAAATGGCAAAAGGTTCCCTGCGATTTTCCCTTGGCGCCGAAAACACCGACGAGGATATACAGGCAATCCTCAAAGGGCTGCAAGAAACCGTTTCCTTTCTCCGCACCACTTTTCCGTCCGGTGGATAAATAAATTTGCCTTCCCGCAAAAGGAACAGGAGCCGGTATGCAAACTCACACCGGCTCCTGTTTTTTACCCTTCTTTTTTCTGCTTTCGGCGCTTTTCACGGAGCCTTTTGAAAAAATCCTGCAAAAGCCCCGCCGCCTCTTCTTCCATAAACCCCGCCGTTACCTGCGGGTGATGATTGTATGGCATCGAAAATAAATCCGTCACCGAGCCGCACGACCCGGCTTTTTTGTCATAGGCCCCAAAAACCACCTGGGGAATCCTGGCGTTAATAATCGCGCCGGCACACATGGGGCACGGCTCCAGCGTCACATATAAGGTACATTGCCACAGCCGCCAGCCGCCAAGCGCCCGGCATGCGCCGTCAATGGCCTCGATTTCCGCATGACACAGGGCATTTTTCCCTGTTTCCCGACGGTTTCGGCCTTCGGAAATCACTTTTCCGTCATATACTACCACTGCCCCCACCGGGACTTCTCCCTCGGCTGCCGCTTCTTTTGCCAGCTCCAATGCCCGCAGCATGGGCTCCCGGGCCGGGACAAACACTCTTTCTTCCATCATGCGTTCCCGATACAACTGAAGAGGAAGAACACGAAAAAGGCCACAAAGCCCGGATTGCTCACAAACGCCCACATTCTGGTGGAAAACGGCAGCAAACCGGCGACATACCGTCTGCGGAAAAATCCCCTGTTCCGTCTTGCCAACAGAACCAGCGACACAATCCCCAACAGAATCAGGCCGTAAAATATCACCTCATTCAGCGTCTGATAGGCCGCATCACTGATATACGAGCCCACCAGGTCAAACAGCAGCGAAACCCCATTGTTAATGGCGTGAATCACAATGGGAATCCACAGATTGTTGGTGCGAACCATAATAAAGGCCAGAATCAGGCCCACCAAAAAGGTAAAGGCAAACTGCATCAAATTCCCGTGATAAAACGCGAACAGCAGCGCCGAACCCAGCACGGCAAACCCATCGCCGAACTTGCGCAGCTGGGACAAAATCACACCTCGGAATGCCAGCTCTTCCACCAGCGGCGGAATCACGGCAATCTGAAGAGCCGACAAAATAATGGCAAAAGGCGTCTCCGCCGAAACAATGTCCGGCATGGGGCCGCTGATGCCGCTTTCCTGTAAAATCACCGCGATAATATTGGCGGGAATGTTGGTAAACATACAGAAGCCTGCGCCAAACAGCACCAGCAAAATAGAAGTTCCCGCGCCCACCTTTTCAAACCGGAAGGTTTCGTTTACCGGTAAATGCATAAAACGCACGCATAACAAGAATGGAAGCGCCACTGCTATTATGTACACAGCGCTGAACAGCAAATAATACATGGTAGGGGTCATACCGGCACTGCTCATATAATCGCCGGAAAAGGGATAGCCCACCATCAGCAGGAACCGGCTGAACAGCAAACTCAGTCCGACCATCAGCGCCTGTACGGCAAAATTCGCCCAACCCAACACGTTGGAAGTATGGCGAATTTTTTTCTTTTCCTGCCACTCGGGCGTTTCCCAATAGGGGACCTGCGGCGAAAAGGGGCTGTTCTGGGGGCAGACGCCG
>OBYM01001473.1_pt1 | contig 9973 bp, 4 predicted proteins | sample 1538191 | NCBI WGS metagenome assembly OBYM01 (sample SAMEA2580165, study PRJEB22360) | human gut metagenome | biome: human gut; feature: human-associated habitat; material: faeces | place: Denmark | collected 2008/2010 | reverse complement strand
GGAAGATATGATATGAACAATTTACGAAATGGTACGCCGTACTCCCGGAGCACAGCTTGTTGAGTCTGTGCTCCGGGATTGTTTTGCTGCAAAGCGGTTCGGAGTTAATCGTTTTTGGATATATGCAAAGGCAGAACAGGAGTAGAACAAAGTGGAACAAAGGTAGAACAACTTGGAATCAAACGGTGATTGTCAAGAGAATCTTTCGGGTGTATAATAGTACTATCGAAAAGTGGATAAAGTGGCTCTGCTGTCGCAAAAAGATGCGATAGTGGAGCTTTTTGTATATCAAAAAAGTTAAGAGAAAGACCAATAAGTAAATTTCTTATTGGTCATTTTTTATACCATTTTTCGAGAGTATATACACGAAAAGAGTGAGAATAGTGGGGAGAAAATGCAAAAATTCGCCTAATGTGAAGGTGCATGGAGTACCTTTCCGTGTGACAGAAATGGGGATGACGACTAAAGGGCAGGCTAGATGCTATATCAGTATGAGGCAGCCAGATGGGAGTATACTGCATGGGGAGGGCGTAAGTAAACTGGTTACGGCAAAGAGTATGAAGGCTGAGGCTGTCATAAAAGCTGCAGAAAACATTATATGGAAGAATCGTGGACAGGTGCTTGAGTGGTTACGAGCTGGTCGACTGCAGAAAGCGACACCGACGCTGTTGCTTCTGGTGCTGCCGGAAGAAAGCGTAACAAGTATATATGGTAAGAACGATGAAAGGCGCAGAGAACTGGTGCGGTGCGCAGCGAAATTGCTTCCGCCATTGCCTGAGTTACAGGAAAAGATGGAAGCTGTAACTTTTCGTGCTGTAGAAAAAGTAGCAGTTAACAGAGGGGAAGACGATGCTTTAAAGCGAGCGCTGAACCGGCTGTATGATGAAGCGGTTGCGCAAGGAATCTTACAAGAAAATAATGTTAAAAAATTGCTCGTAACTGTTCGTAGCGAGGGAGAAAAGGCAGACAAAAATCTTAACCAACGTGCCCTTAGTCTGGAAGAGATGCGGATGCTGACGGCCTTATGCATAGAGGGGATGCAGACCGATATACGGTATGCATCCGTATTGCTTCATCTGACCACGGGTGTAAAGACAGGAGAGCTGTGTGGACTAAATATTGGCGATTTGATGCGATATAAAGATGTGATATATATCGAAATTGGTGCAAAATCCGTACAAAAGCGAGGTAAAGTTGCGGAGTGGAAGCCATATGAGCGTGAAAGCGGAAAGCTGCGGCGCATACCGTGTACCCCTTTAGCACAAGCAGCACTAAGTGTGCTTTTGAAGTCGCGGTTGGAAGCGGGTGCAAAGGTGGATGCTCCGCTGATTGTAGACGAAAATCGACGTCGATGGGATGTGTTGAAACTGCGCGCTTTTGAAAAAGAGCTGCTGCAAAAAGTAGTACCGGAATATGCGAAAATATCACGAACTGACGTAATTCGTACAAGTTTTGAGTATTACTGCCGGGCTGTATGCGGTATGCCAGATGGTCAAGTACAGAAGATATTGGGGTGTAAGGCAGGTCAGACGTACGAAGAGTGGTATGCGGACTACAATTCTAGGGTTGCGCTGATAACGCTATGTGCACAGCTTACAAGATTCCATAATTTGTTAGCGGAAAAGGGGGATAGATGGAAAGTGGCCATGCACCTGCATCTGCGGGTGAAACGTGGGGCAAGTGTCAAAATTCAAACTGAACATGGCATTAAAATTGAAAAATGGTAATGTGTGAGCCGAGAGGCTCTTTTCTTATGCCTGTAGATAAGGACTTATTGTATCTTGCAATAGGTCTTTATATTACATAATGAAATTTGAGTAATTAATAATGACAGTTATTTACTAAAATGTTATTATATAAATATAAAGTAGCGGAATAAGGAGGAGAATAAATGGCATTTTTCACAACTCAACGAAAAGAAACCGGTAGTTATAGCACTAAGCGAACCAAGCCGTGCCGCAGCAGACGCAAGGGCAAGATATATGACGAAAAAACGAAAGATGGTAAATTAACCGTTTGGGGTGCTTATGAGCGGGTGATTTTGGATATACAAAATGCCAGAAAATGGGCTGATAGCACATGCAGGGCATATGACAGCGTATTTTATCATTATATTGCTGAGATTTATAATCACATTGAGTATGCTTCGCTGACAGAAGAAACTGCGGAACAGATTTGGTCCTCTAAAATTGATATTTTTGAAGGCAGTGATGCCCAGGATCAAAGAGCACGGAGTATTTTCGTGAGCTTTGTAGAGCAAGCGTGTCGAGCGGGACTGTCTCTGATGCGGTTCAGAGACACGGTCCCATTTGTGATTCCGGAAGATCTTAGTCAGCTGACTACGGAGCAGCTGTTGGAGGTACGTAGAGCTGCTGATCGTTGCCAGTGGCGGCCGAAGTCGCTGACAATTGAAGCGGAAATTAAAATTTATAACGAGTTGATAAAGCGAGCATCGACACAGGGCGAGTGCATTGCTTTGCTAGTCATGCTTCTGCTGGGCTGCCGTACATCAGAAGCAGCGGGTTTGTCATTTGGAAATATTCGCAAAATGGCGGATGGTTTGTACTCTATAGAGCGACGGGAAGTGGAAGAGCAAAGCTCGAGGACCGTCAAAACCGGCAGTAAAACCGCAAGCGGTTACAGACTTTTGCCGCTGCTGCCGCAGTTTTATGAGCTGCTGGAAGAGCGTAAGCGTATGGTGCAGGAGTACATGGAGAAAAACGGCTATACCGACTTAGATATTAATGACATGCCGCTTGCTTGTCAGGGTACGAATTTGCTGACACGGTGTACAGCAAAGGAAATGAACCGTATTTTTAAGGATATTTGCATTGATGCAGGTGTCGAAGAAGGCTTTTTCTTTGAAGCTGAGGCAATGATGGCTATTGATAAAGAGGCAGGAGCAGAGTACGAGAATGTGGTAGTAGCCTATATTCTGCGGCATCAAGCTGCAACGGAGCTGGTAGCGACTGATGCTTCTCGGGCTGCAATTTCTGTGCTGATGGGTCACAAAATCGAAGATCCTAATGTAAAAGCATTTGACTATGCCAATGCAGACGGTCAGCGTGAACTGCTGCATATTTTAATGCAGCGTCCGTTATACCGGTATATTTGCGGTGCGACAGATATAGAGCAGACTACGCTTGAAAAGGGTCAATCGGCAGTATGCGGAGGATCGACTCGTTTGGTCGCACAAGAGGACGAGGAGTTTGATCTTTATATTGACACGCTGGAACCGTATGACACAATGCAGATTCAGCTTGAGGGCGATATCCGGTTAATGAAGAAGGATGCAAGAAAGACAACCGCATTGCCGTATCAAAGACCGAGCGGGCTTAGTATGGTGAATGCAGTGACTCAGGTTGTGACAGAGGCCGAAGAGAATGTAAAAGCTGGAAAGCTGGCGGATAAGCCGGTTATGATCGCGCAGTGTGATGATCCTCTGAGCGAATTGATGACCATTGACGATCTGCATATCGATTGGAAGCCCCAAATCACCAATGGGGATGGAGATCCGATTGCAGATTCTTCGGAAGAAGTGAAGATGGCGGTTTGCGAAGATACATTGATTGCAGTTTTGCCGAGTGGTGTATTAAAAGAAGTGCCGAAAAAAGAATACATTTATAATCAGACCAAGAGGGCGCGCCGTGATGAGAAGATTTTTCCGGATAAAGCAATAGACAGCATTAAAGCAATATGGCCGTTTTCGCAATCTGCGGATAAAATTGTAATTAGCAGAGAGGGAACAGCATGGCATCTGCTGGCAGAAGTCGGTGCAGAAGAATTTTTACAGGCGAATGAGTGGGAAGAATGCCGCGGCGCATTAGCTGCGGGCGGTATTATCGTTCCTTGTGAAAAGAATGCAGATTCGTTGATTTGTGGAGCGCAGAATGGAGATGTGGTGCGTTTGCCGGCGGAAAAACTATGTGCATGGCAAGGTCAGAAACAGCTTGTGCGCATAGGAGCGGCACCGTTGGCAGCAGCTTGTTTCTGTATGGATACCGATGATATTCTGCTGATTAGCGAAAAGGGACAGGCACTTCGTACTCATGTTTCAGATTTGCACAAGCGCGCAGACATTGGCGGTGGACTGACCAAAGGTATGCGTATGAAAACAGGTACAGACGATAGACTGTGTTGCTGTTTGGTCTATCAACCGAAACGCAGCTTAACAGCTATTTCCCAGCAGCGAAAGCTGCTTGTGCTGCGTGCGGACGGTGAAGAAAAGGCTCGGTTGAGAGCGCAAGGCCATGTCGGTGAGGGCGTTTGCCTGGTGCATGTGGAAGGCTCAGACGGTGTGGCAGATGTGCTGTATGCAGATCAAGCAGTATTGCTGCTGTCAGACTCCGGTTATGCGCAATGCCGTGACATTAGCGTGCTGAGAGAGAAGGGACGCCGTGCAAAAGGCATTGAGGGCATGAAGCGCGGTCAGATTATAAGAGCGGTATGTGCGAAAGTTAAATAATAGGGAAGGCGCAGCTTTTGAGCAGGTATCTCAAAAGCTGCGCCTTTAGGCTTGAATGAATGTAGTTAGACTTGCTATTTTAAAGGAGATATAAAAATAAAGCGAAGAAAAAGTTTATAAAAACCTTTTCTTCGTTTTTAATACCCTGCTGACGCAGGGAGAAATTGATGTGGAGACAACTGTTTAGGATCAGCATAAGGATCACCCCCGCTTACGCGGGGAAAATAAGTTGTCTACACTCCCCGATACTTACGATAAATGCATTGTGAAAATAACAACTTATCGCTGCCGGGTCACCCCCGCTTATGCGGGGAACATATTTATTAATGATAGTATAGCAGAAATTTTATATCTTTGCAACTTTAAATTGCAAAGATATAAATTAGATTCTGGATTTAATAATTAATGTTTTGGTAACCAGGGAGTGTGTGAGAAAAACTCTGTAAATAAGATTTTTATACTGACGAAATGTTTTTTGCATCGGAAGCGTGAAGTACGTTGCTTGTTATCCATAATATGGTTTATATTGTTAAACGCCCAAATCTGTAAAATGTTCTCGATTCTTGATAATTTTCTTCGAGAGCACGATTTAGTCTCAGTTTTTATATTTTCATATGCCATCTCAAAAAGATTCTCGCACTGGTGCTGGCGTTCGCTTGCGCGTTCACCATGTTCGCTGGTGCGGCGTTCACGGATCAGGCCGATATCAAGGCTACTGACGCTGTGAACATGCTCTCTTCGCTGGGCGTAATCACCGGTTACACCGATGGTTCTTACCAGCCGAACAAGGTCGTTACCCGTGCGGAAATGGCCAAGATGATCTTCGTTGTTCGCAACAACAAGATCGACGACTCTGCTTATCAGAGCAACTACTCCAAGCTGACTGATATCAGCAACCACTGGGCAAAGGGCTACATCAAGTTCTGTGAGTCCCAGGGCATTATCGCTGGTAAGGGCAACAACAAGTTTGACCCGGACTCTCCGGTAACTGGCGTTGAAGCTGCAAAGATGCTGCTCGTAGTATCTGGTTACGACTCTGACAAGGCTGGTCTGACCGGTTCTGCATGGCGCACCAACGTACTGAAGTACGCAGGCGCAGCTGGCATCCTCGACGACGTAAACTCTGCTCTGGAGCGGGGTCTGCCGCGTCAGTACGCAGCTCAGATGATCTACAATACCCTCGACGTTAACCGTGTAAAGTGGTCTGAAGACTCCAAGTCCTTCGACGACATCCTGAACGGCGGCGTTAAGGAGACTGTAGGTTCTGCTTACATGGGTCTGTCCTACGACTACGGTACTCTGACCGCAATCGAGAAGGACTCCCTGTACATTGCACTGGACGACAGCTACGACACTGACAACTACCACAATTCTGACCGTAACTACAAGGATGGCGCATCCATCAAGTTCACCAAGGTTTCTGAGGATTACACCTCTCTGCTGGGTCAGAAGGTTAAGGTAATGTTCAAGGACGGCAAGACCAACAATGTTCTGGGCGTTTACGCTATCGCTGACAACACCGTTTACACCACTCTGATGAATGGTGTTGAGAAGGACGGCGACAAGATCAAGTTTGACGGCAAGTCCTACTCCATCGATAAGAAAGTTGCACTGACCTTTGTTGGCGTGAACGGCGTTTCTACCGACACTGTTGCTTACACTTGGTTCGACAAGGGCACTGCTCACACCGAGTACACCAAGACTGGCGTTTCCATCACTGGTAACACCTCTCTGTCTGAGGTTTCTTTCGTTGATTCCGATGCTGATGGCAAAATCGATACCGCTATCGTATTTGAGAAGATTGGTGGCAAGGTAAACAACGTATCTTCCGATAAAATTAACTTCGCTGGTACTTCCTACAAGTTCGAAGATGAGAACATCGACAAGGAGATCAAGACCGATGATTACGCAGTAATGTCTTACAACATGTATGGCGACTGCAAGAACATCGTTAAGGCTAACGTTGTTACTGACACCTTCAATGGTTCCAAGGACAAGGATAAGACCTACAAGAAGTATCAGATCGCTGATACTTGGTACAACATTGCTATCAACGACGACTCCGGCTACGACGATGTAACCGTAGGCGATACCGTTAAGGCATACGTTTACAACGGCGTTATCCTGAACGCTGATACCGACGACGGCAATGGCGGTCTGCCGACTAACGTTGCAGTAGTAATCGGCAACGGCGGCAGCACCACTCTGTACGGCGACCAGGTTAAGCTGCGTTACTTCGATGGTACTGTTAAGACCGTAACCATCGACACCGATGCTAAGAACAGCATTGCTGGCAAGGACACTCAGCTGGGCCGTGCTTACAAGGTTTCTGGCTCTGATTCCAAGGCTAAGCTGGAAGAGCTGGAGTCCACCACTGACAATGGCTCGACTGTTGGTAAGAAGTACAACGGCTACCAGACTCAGCTGTGGGGTGTTTACAACTCCAAGACTGGTTCTAAGGCAGTTGACCTGAATGCTTCCACCATCGCTGGCAAGAAGGTTGCTGATGATGCAGTAATCATCGTTTATACCGCCAATGGTTCTTCTAAGACCATCACCGGCAAGCAGTTCAACAACCTGACCACTGGCGTTGATACCGCTATTGGCGCTAAGACCGTCTTCACCAAGAAGACCAACGGTCTGGATCGTGTTCGTGTTGCTGCTGTCCAGGCTTCTGACAAGCTGAGCGGCGTAAACGGCAAGTCTAACGACAACTACGCTTACATCACCGCTGATGCTGTTAAGAAGGCTAACGGCGACATCTCCTACACCATCTGGAATGGTTCTGAGAACCTGACCGTACTTGAGGAGAACGGCACTGCTTCCGATCGTGCAAAGGGTACCGTTATCGGCTACTCCACCGTTGACAGCAACAAGTACATCCAGGATGTTGACGACAGCTACGGCAAGATCGAGGACGTTACGAACACCACTCCGAGCGAGACCAACATTGCAGTTGGTGCTAACGAGGCTTCCGACGCTAAGTTCATCGCTGTTAACGGCAACAAGCTGAATGTAACTTCCGACACCAAGGTTCTGGTTGTTGACTCCAGCGAGGATGATGACGCTATCGGCATCTCCTACACCTACGGCGATGTTCTGAAGAAGGCTCAGAAGGATACCAACGGCGACTTCATCAACAACGTTGCTTATATCCTCGACCAGGCTCTCCAGGCTGACGACACCGATCTGGAGCTGCTGGTTATCGATGTAAACGGCAAGTTCGATTGGGAGGATAAGGGTACTACTACCACTCCGACCACCGAGAAGGCTGACTACACCACCGCTTTCGCTGCTGTAAAGGTAGCTGATAAGGATCTGGTTACCGCTGCTGCTTCCGACCGCAACGCAAACGACAACACCGTTACTGTTGTTCTGACTGTTGCTAAGGGCGCTACCGTTAAGGACGCTAAGGGCGTTACCGCTACCAAGAATGGTGTTCCGGTTCAGGTAAACGGTACTCTGTCTGGTAATCTGTACACCTTCACCATCGCTGGTGCAACTGCTACTGACAAGATTGTTGTAACTGTAGCTGACGGTGCTTTCCAGGCTGCTTCCAAGTAATTTCTATCGAATTACAATTAAAAACCCCGAGGAACTCGGCAATGTCAGTAAGTTAAGCTGACAAATCCTCCTGCCTTCAAAAATGAGAAGGTAGGAGGATTTTTTATAATCAATCAAATAAATCTTGACAAATATACCATTTTGTGAGGCCCCTTTGCTAACATTAGTGTTAGCAAAGGGGCCCTTGTGGTAGAGGTGTATGTTGACTCACCAAACTACGAGGGAGGAATGGCTATGAAGCCCCAAACAGTAAAAAAGACACACGAAGATGCGATTCAGGCAGTAGCAGATTTCGCAATCAAAAGTATACGTTATTGGCATGTTCTCAAAACAGAAAAACAGCGCACAGCTCGCTTTCGCGTCGCTATGCGCTGTCGTTTCCCGTGGATTACTATACTCTTTTGTTTTTAGCTAAGTGATATTGAGGTTCCTCGGGGGTTCTTTATTCCTGTGTAATCACAGTAAATGTTGTTTAAGCCGCAACAGTGATGTTCATGGTGTAAACCCACTGAGAAGCAGACTCAGAAGCAACAGTCCAGCCAGCCAGAGCCGGAGCCTTAGCGCTCAGCTGATAGCCGGTATCTGCGGTTACAGTCAGGGTAGCGGTAACGGTATCGCCAGCGCTGATAGCCTTGTTGCTGTCCTTATCGTCGGTCAGCTTGGTGGCAACCTTGCCAACCAGACCGGTGCCCAGACCAGATACAGTGTAACCAGCCTTAACAGTTTCAACATTGTCGGAATCGGTCGGCAGACCGGTGCCAGCAGAGATTGCAGCAACGTCAGCATGGTTGGTCAGGGTAACCTCGTTGTTGTTGCCGTCCTTGATGCGGTTGTTGGTCTCGTATACCAGCAGATCGATCTCGTTATCCTTGTTAACGATAACGAATGCGTTTGCGTAGTAGCCGTTGTCAGCCTTCAGCTCCTCAGCCTTGGACGGAGTAGCGTCGTCAGCAACGTAATCGTCCTCATCAATGTTGATGACTACGGAATCGGATACAACCTTACCAGCAGCAATGTTGTAAGCGGTGCCGCCGTTGAAGGACAGACCCTGGTAAGAGCGAATCAGCTTGCTGGAATCAGACCAGTCATTGCTGATTGCAATGTAGCCCTGGGACTCAGCGTTAGCTGCAGTGCTGCCAGATGCTACAGTCTCAGACTTCTGGGTGTTGGAAACAACAGTGATGTCGTCGTTAGCCTTCTCGTAAGTACCGGTGAAGGAGATGATAGCACCCTTGGCCAGATCGCCGTAAGAGGTCTCCTCGGTCTCAAGGGTCTTCAGGCCCTCAGAGGTGATCAGGTCGAGGTAAACAACGGTGTCAGTGCCGTCAGACTCGGTGCCCTTGTAGGCCTTCTTAACAACGCCGTACAGAGTATCGGAGCTGCTCAGGCCGGTGGAGCCCAGATCGATGTATGCAGCAACAACGTTGTCGTCGTCAGCCAGCAGAACAGAGTTGCCGGAACCGGTCATAGACTTGTAGTTCTTCAGAGCTGCGCCGGTGATTACCTTGTAGGAATCGTCGCTGTACTTCAGGAAGATCGGAGCTGCGTCCTCAGCCTCGGTGCCGGAGAAGGTCTCGGTCTTGTCGCTGTAGGAAACAGTGCCAGCAACCTTCTTAACATCGTTGGAAGCGTAGTTCTCGTTCAGAGCGAACAGGGTGTAGTCAGAACCGTCCTGCTCGTAAGCGTACAGGGTATCAGCAGTCAGAACGTCCTGGCCCTCACCAACGTTGCCAACCAGAGCTACAGAGTAGTCGGTCTTATTAGCTGCCTTGGTGTAAACGGTAGCCTTGTTGTCGGAAGCCTTATTGTCCTTGTCGTAGTCTTCCTGATCGAAGCCAGCGGTCGGAACAACAACGGTCTTAACATTGATGACCTTCTCAGTGCCATCCTCGAAGTAAACCTTGGTCTCAACGCCGCTGTCCATCTTCTGGTAGTCGCCAACGG
>OBYM01001472.1_pt1 | contig 9980 bp, 8 predicted proteins | sample 1538191 | NCBI WGS metagenome assembly OBYM01 (sample SAMEA2580165, study PRJEB22360) | human gut metagenome | biome: human gut; feature: human-associated habitat; material: faeces | place: Denmark | collected 2008/2010 | reverse complement strand
CCTGTTTCCGCCTTCTACATAAAAGTGAGAAGATTGATTTGTGCTCTTTTTGGTTTACCGGCCGCTTACATAAGCGTATTTCAGACCGGTGGAAGTGAACGGCATGGTGTTTGCGTTCTTGATATAGGTGTAACGGAAGGTGTTGGCAGCTTCGTTAACAACCGGGCAGAGAGGGCCTTCCTCAAACAGGAGGGTCTCAGCCTGCTTGTACAGCTCAACACGTTTTGCCTCGTCCATCTCTACAGCAGCCTGGTCGAGCAGGGAGTCATATTCCTCGCTTACCCAGCCGGTGTTGATGTTGCCGGAGTCGGAACGCATGATGTTCAGCATTGCGTATGGATCATTGTAGTCGATGGACCAAGCCATGTAGCCCATCTGGTAGTCGCCGTCCATAACCTTCTGGTTGAAGGTGCCCCACTCGTTGAAGTCGAGGACAACAGTGACACCCAGAACATCCTTAAAGGTCTGCTGATAGTACTCGCCGTAGTTTCTCATCCACTGAGAGGTATCGCCGAAGCTCAGGGTTACTTCCAGGGTGGAAGGATCGCTGCCAAGGCCAAGCTCTTCCATACCGGTGAGCAGCAACTCTTTTGGATCCAGACCTTCTTCATACATGGTCTGCAGAGGAGCCTCAAACTGCTCTCTGTAGTTGCCCTGTTCACCAGTGGTAACACCATCCGGTACCCAGCCATAAGCCGGAGCCATGGTGCCGTTGTAGATAACCTCTACAACATCCTCGCGGTCAAGTGCCAGAGTGAAGGCGTTGCGGATGTTCTTGTTCTGGAACAACTCATCGGTAGTGTTGTAGAAATTGAATCGAACCGATGGAGAAGTGTAATGCAGATACTCTACATTGTCCATCTGCTCGAAACGATCCATCCACTCGCGGACGATGCAGCCGCAGGAATCGATAGAGGCGTTGCTGAAGGAATTGTAGATCGCATTCTCATCGTTCATGATGTTGTAGGTGATGGTGTTGAGGTTTACATTCTCAGCATCCCAGTAGCTTTCGTTCTTGGTCATGACCAGCTGGGAGTTGTGGGTCCAGGTATCGAGTTTGAACGGACCGTTGTAAACCAGGTTTGCCGCGTCGGCACCGAAGGTGTCGCCGTACTGCTCAACGATGTCCTGACGCTGTGGCATCATGACACGGGTATCGGTCAGGGACAGGAAGTATGGGGTCGGCTGCTCCAGGGTGAAGACCAGGGTCTTCTCGTCGGTAGCTTCAACGCCCAGTTCGGAAACATCCATCTCACCAGCCAGAACAGCCTCGCCGTTCTTCAGGCAGGTCAGCAGGTAGGAGTTTGGAGAACCTACATCTGGGGTCATAATTCTTCTGACTGCGTAAGCGTAATCCTCAGCGGTTACAGGCTGGCCGTCGCTCCAGGTGTTGTCACGCAGATGGAAGGTCCAGACATCGCCGGTCTCGTTGGATTCCCAGGTCTCAGCGCCGGCACCTTCACGGACGTTCTGTCCGTCTTTTTCACCCAGTCTGGTCAGAGGCTCCATAACGTTGGTCAGAACTGAGGAGCTGTAGGTATCGTTGCCGACTACGCTGTCCAGAGTGGTTGGCTCACTGCCGAGGTAGCCGTTAAAGTACTGTTCCTCGTCCAGCACGTTGCCGTCGATGGTCTTCTGCTCTGCTGTGGCAGCGCCTTCACCGTTGGCAGAGGATTCTTCCTCGCCGCCGCAAGCTGCCAGAGAAAGCATCATCGCGCCTGCCAGCAGAACCGACAGGATTCTTTTGATTTTCATGATAATTTCTCCTTTCGGGCTTATCAAACTCTCTTATTTTTACACAGCCTCATCTCTGAAGCCATGCAATTAACTTTCTTTGCTGCCATTTTTATTCATCATCATAAAAATGGCAATCAGGGCATGCCCTGATTGTTTTATGCTGGGGTCCCTTCAAAAAAACGAAGGATCTCGTTAAAGGACCGCTCGTCCTGCTTTCGGTCATCCTCATTTGCGCCCACATCATAATGTTTCTGCAGTGCCCGGATAATTTTTTCTTCGTCCTGCGTCTCATAGGCCGCAAGCAGTTCCCGGTGGCGCTGCACACACCGCAGGATGTCCTGTTTTTCCACCGCGGCAAAGACTGCCACGTTGCTGGTGTCCATGCTTTTCCAGATCCGCTCCAGTTTATGAAATCCCGCCTGCTCAACGATGCAGGAGTGAAAGCTGTTGTCCAGCTGCGCCTGATGATAAAGATCGCTTCCCGCCTGACGCATCTGCTCGACGCTGTCCTGCATCCTCTGCAGGGCCTGCGGTTCCATCTTTCCCTTGCACAGCTTGACTGCCAGAATCTCCAGCGCCGCACGCAAAAGGCCGATCTCATAGATGTCCTTTTCGTTTATCGGCGCCACCGAGCATCCAACGTTTCGCTCGTACCGGACCAGACCTTCCTGTTCCAGCTGGCGCAGCGCCTCCCGAACCGGACCGCGGCTGACACCCAGCAGCTGTGCCATCTCGTGTTCCTTAATTCGTTCACCGGCTTTGAATTCTCCCTTGAGAATCTTCCGCCTGATCTCGTCCGCCACTTCCTGCCTCAGGGTTTTATAGTTTAATTGTGCCATCTGTTCCCCCCGTGCTGCAGCAGATTATAAAATTGACAGTATGCTGAAGATTGTCTACAATCTCCACGCTTTGTATTGTATCACAGTTCTTTATCAATTGCAACAAAGGGCGAAACACTTTGTTCATTTCATTCATTTTTCCCTCTTAATCTATATACAAAATGTCCATAAAAGTTCGGGAAATCTTCGAAAAGCAACAAGTCCTGTTGTCAAAAAGGACAAATTCCCCGCCTTTGTTATCTCTCTGAGAACAACATCAAAGAAGGACGATCCTTCGACCGTCCTTCTTTTACACTATAATGTGAAGTTGATTTTATAGGGAAATTCTTCCGCCGAGATCCCATGTTCCCACAAGTAGCTGACCGTAGTTTCCATATAGTGGTCCAGCAGCGTCTGGCAGATCAGCTTGACATCCTCTGTGCGGACCGCGTCCAGCACCTTGCGGTGGATGTTGGCCTGATTGCGCACGACATATTCGCTCTTGCCCGCGCCGCGGTAGAAAACGATCGTATTTCCCCCATCCATGCTGTTCCACAACAGATACAAGCGGTTGAGCCCGCACTCCCGAATGATGCACTCGTGAAATTCGTTGTCGTTGTCGATGATTTCATCGAACTGTTCGACCTGCTCGATGCTCGCCATCCGCTGTACAATCTGCTCCATGTGCTCGATGGTCTGCGAGGAAAATTTTCCGTCGCACATCTTGACCGACAAAATTTCCAGGTTTGCACGCAGCAGATAAACTTCATATACATCCTGCGCGTTAAAATCCTTGACAAAGCAGCCCACATGGGAGGCGTATTCCACCAGCCCTTCCTGCTCAATCTGCCGCAGCGCTTCCCGAACCGGGCCGCGGCTGACGCCAAGTTCCTCTGCCATCTCCTGTTCCACAATTCTGGTGCCGGGCTTCAGCTGCCCGGTCAGCAGCTTCATCCGGATCGCCTGTGTTACCTGCTCCCGCAAGGTTTGGCGCATAATTTTCGCCATCCTGCCTTCCTCCTGTTCTGCAATGCCATATCCATCAGCCCTCTCATACCTGATAGCTGTAAATATAAAGTTCACTATTTTACCATAACATAACATCTTTTCAATTGCAATTCAAAATTGTGAAAAAGATATCCTTTCTCCCAATTTTTTTGCATTTTGCCCTTGACAAACTGACGTAGGGCTGGTATTATTGTATTAAGCACTTAATACAATAATGAAAGGAGGCGGAAGGATGACCTGGAGCTTTGACGACAAACTGCCGATCTACCTGCAAATCATCCGCATCTTAAAATCCGACCTGGCCCGCGGCAAATATCAGCCTGGCGAAAAGCTGCCCGCTGTGCGGGAGCTGGCCCTGAGCGCAGGGGTTAACCCCAACACCATGCAAAAAGCGCTTGCAGAGCTGGAGCGCGATGGCCTGCTGAAAAGCCAGCGCACCTCGGGCCGCTTTGTCACCGACGATAAGGAGAAAATTATGGAAGTCAGAACAACCTTAGCTTACGACGAAATTGCGCGGATGGTGGACACCATCTCCTCGCTCGGCTATCATCGGGAGGACATCCCCCAGCTGCTGGAACGGTTTCTTTCCTCCCAACAGAGTGCCCCGCTGTCCGAACAAAAAGCGGGAGAATTTCCCGGGAAATTCTAAATTGTCATCGGATGCGTTTTGGGAACACGGCCCAGAACCATCATCCAATTCAATCGTCTTTTGAGAAAGGAAAGCAATATGAGAAATACAGTAAATCAAGCGATCCAGGGCGGCTCGATTTCGGAGCTTCCGGTCCTGCAGATCACCAACCTTCACAAGAGCTACGGCTCTCATTCCGTACTGGAGGGTGTCAGCTTTTGCATTCCACGCGGCAAAATTGTCGGCTTGCTGGGACCTAACGGCTGCGGAAAATCCACCATCATGAAGCTGATTGCCGGGTTGATTCCGCTCAGCAAAGGGGAAATCCTGATCGATGGCATGGCGCCTGGCCAGAAAACCAAGTCGCTGATCTCCTATCTGCCCGAGCGCAGCTACCTCAACGACTGGATGCGCATCAGCGATCTGCTCAGCTTCTTCCACGACTTTTACAGCGACTTCGATCTCGAGCGCGCCAAGCAGATGCTGGCGGACCTGAACATCGCCCTGAATGACCGGCTGAAAACGATGAGCAAAGGCACCAAGGAAAAGGTGCAGCTGGTGCTGGTGATGTCCCGCCGCGCCCGCCTCTACCTGCTGGATGAGCCGATCGGCGGCGTTGACCCGGCGGCCAGGGACTATATCCTCAACACCATCCTCAAAAATTTCGAGGAGGATTCCTCCATTCTCATCTCCACCCACCTGATTCAGGATGTGGAGGCGGTGTTTGACCGCGCGCTCTTCCTCAACCAGGGCAAGATTGTCATCGACGGAGAGGTCGATGAGATTCGGGAAAAATACGGCAAATCGATCGACGGATTGTTCCGGGAGGTATTTAAATGCTAAGAAAGATGCTCAAATATGACCTGAAGGCGATGGCCAAAACCTTCATTCCCTTCTACGCTGTCATCCTGCTGATGTCGGTGCTCAACATCATCTTTATCCGCGCCGAATGGACACCCGGCATGGTGAGCGGCACGCTCATCTACGTCTGCCTGTTCATGGCGCTGGCGGTGGTGGCAGTGGTGCTGACCATCACCCAGTTTTATAACACCGTCCTCGGTCCCGAGGGCTATTTAACCAACACCCTGCCGGTCAGTGTGGACACCATCATCTGCTCCAAGTTGATCAGCGCAACCATCTGGCTTGTTTTAAGCTGTGTGGTCGGTGTGTTGTCCATCATGATTCTCGGCTTTGGCGGCTTTGCCACCATCGGTGAATTCTTCTCCGCCTTCGGCGAGCTGTTCGGCGCCATTGGCCAGCTGCTCATCACCCCTTCCTATTATGGGGACCTGGCACAGATCGTTGCCTCGCTGGTTCTGATGTTTGTCATGCTGCTGTTCGCCCTCTTCAACGAACTGCTGCATATGTACCTGGCGATGGCCTGCTCGCAGCTCTACCCATTCAGCAAAAACCGCATCGCCGGCTCGTTCATCGCCTATCTGCTGATCAGCATCCCGCTGAACATCCTGACCGCTGCGCTGTTTTCGGCGACAGGGTTTGTCGGTGAAAGATTGGAAATCATCCAAAGCCTGATGACCGGGCCGCACACCTTTGCCGCCATGATGCTGGCCTTCGCTGCCGTCATTGTGGTGCTGGCGCTGCTCAACGCCGCGCTCTACTTCCCCACCCGCTACATCCTCAAAAACAAGTTAAACCTCGAATAGATTCATCCATAAGGAAAGCGCCCGACCGCCGTTTGGTGGTCGGGCGTTTTTCGCCGTTCTGATAAACCCTTCATAATAAATAATCCTTTTCTTTCAGCAAGCCTCCTGTTCTTTGTACAATCCGTTTGTTTTTTTGTTGATATTTTATTATCATGCACAACAATTGATCTGTGATTCTTCCAAAAGAACCAAGATCGAGGGGGTACAGACGTTATTTTTTTATCAAAACGGACAATCAAAATTGCCATGAATTTTGCGGTCGATAATTTTCTTTTTATGGGATTTCACGTTTTTTCAAAGCTGCTTTGCTTTTTGTTCATTTTTGGCTTGCATGTTTTTTCGCCTGCGGTATAATGGGGAAACGATAAACGAAAGAATAGAGGAGGAGATTTTTCATGTCCTATCATTATCTTGTGGACATCGCGCTGATCCTGATTTCGACCAAGCTTCTGGGCATGGTCACCAAGCGCTTTCAGATGCCGCAGGTAGTCGGTGCGCTGCTTGCCGGCCTGATTATGGGCCCCGCCTTTTTAAACATCATCCACAGCACCGAATTTTTGACCCAGGTTTCCGAGCTTGGCGTCATCGTCATGATGTTCACCGCCGGCCTTGGCACCAGCCTGGAGGATTTAAAGCAGACCGGCAAGGCCGGCTTCTGCGTGGCGCTGTGCGGCGTCATCGTGCCGTGGATCGGCGGCTCGGTCCTGGCCTTTTTCTTTAACGATTCCGGTGCGCAGAACGTGCTGATGCAGAACGTCTTCATCGGCGTCATCCTGACCGCCACCTCGGTTTCCATCACCGTCGAAGCCCTCAAGGAGATGGGCAAGCTGAGCACAGTGGTGGGCAACACCATCCTGGCTGCCGCCCTGATCGACGACATCCTGGGTCTGATCGCCCTGACCATCGTCACCAGCCTGGGCGGCTCTTCCGACACCAGCCTGCCGGTTGTGCTGCTCAAGATCGTCGGCTTCTTTATCTTTGTTATCGTGGTCGGCGTGCTGGTCAAAAAGGGAATGGACTGGTATGTCAAGAACGTCCACTCCACCGACCTGCAGCGCTACCCCATCTTCGCCTTTGTGCTCTGCCTGTTCATGGCCTACTGCGCGGAGGAATTTTTCGGCGTGGCGGACATCACCGGCTCATTTGCCGCCGGCCTGATCATCTCCACCACCGCCAAATCCAAATACATCGAAGTTAAATTCGCCCCACTCTCCTACCTGCTGCTGACCCCCATCTTCTTTGCCAGCATCGGCTTAAAGGTCGAGCTGCCGGAGATGAACAGCCGGATCATCGTCTTTTCGATCCTGCTGGCACTGATCGCGGTGCTGACCAAGATTATCGGCTGCGGACTGGGCGCCAAGCTGTGCGGACTCAAGGGCCGGCAGTGTCAACAGGTGGGCATCGGCATGGTCTGCCGCGGCGAGGTCGCGCTGATCGTCGCCGACAAGGGCGCCGCCCTCGGCCTGATGCCGGACATCTTTTTCGCCCCTGTCATCATCATGGTGGTGGTCACCACCATCGTCACCCCAATCCTGCTCAAGTTTGCCTACCGCGAAAGCGGCGCTTACGAGGAGCTGCAGGAGAGCCCACTGGTCGACCGCTACGAGGAGGCAGAACAGCTCGACTACATTGCTGAAAGCCTGATCTCCGCCAACGACCGCATGATGAAGAAAAACAAGGTAAAATAACACGCTGCCCCTCCGAGGAAAATCCGCTCGGAGGGGCAGTTTTTGTTGGCTCATTTGGTCAATCCTAGACCACCTGGAACAGATAAAATTTCAGGTAGTTTGTCTCCTCGACGTTCCAGAGAATCGGGTGGTCGGGCGACTGCTGGCGCGCCTCAATCTGCCGCAGCGAAACCCCGGCGTCGGCCGCCGCCTGGTGCAGCATCTTGATGAACAAGCTCTCGGTCATAAAGTGGGAGCAGGAGCAGGTGGCAAGGTAACCACCGCGCGGCAGCAGCCGCATCGCCCGCAGGTTTATCTCCTTGTAGCCACGCGCCGCGCTCTCCACCGTCTGGCGGGACTTGGTGAAGGCCGGCGGGTCGAGGATGATGAAGTCAAACTGCCCGTACCGCCGCACCATCTCCGGCTCGGAGAGGGTGGGCAGCAGGTCAAATACATTTTCCGCAAGGTACTCCACCCTGTCCTCCAGCCCGTTGCGGCGGGCATTCTCCCGCGCCATCTCAATGGCGCTCTCGGAAATATCCACGCTCAGCACATACGCCGCGCCGCCCTTGGCTGCGTTTAAACCAAAAGACCCGGTGTGGGTAAAGCAGTCCAGCACCCGCTTGCCGCGGCTCAACTTCGCCACCGCCTGGCGGTTGTATTTCTGGTCGAGGAAGAAGCCGGTCTTCTGCCCGTTTTCAAAATCTACCGCATAGGTGATGCCGTTCTCGGTGATGGTGGTCGTGGTGGAATCGGGAAGCGGCCGGTCGGGCAGTGGGTAAAAGCCCTTGTACTGCTCCATCCCCTCCAGCTCGCGGATAGCCACGTCGTTGCGCTCATAGATGCCGCGGAGAGGCTCTCCCAGCTCGTCAAAGATTTTTGCCAAAGCGGCAAACAGCATCCCCTTGCGCCGCTCGATGCCCAACGAAAGCACCTGCGCCACCAGAATGTCGCCGAAGCGGTCGACCGTCAATCCCGGGAACTGGTCGGCCTCGCCGAAGATGAGGCGGCAGTTGGAGAAGTCCTCCCCCATCAGGGTGCGGGGGTAGTCGATGGCGTAGCGCAGCCGCCGCTCAAAGAAGGCCTCGTCAAAGCGGTCGTTGGCGTTGCGGGAGATTAAGCGCACCCGAATCTTGCTGTTGCTGTTGGCAAAGCCGGTGCCCAGGTAGCTGCCCTTTTGGCTCACCACATCCACCAGCTCCCCGTCGGCAAAGGGCTGCCCGGCGGTGATTTCATTATAATAGACCCACGGGTGGCCCTTGATGATCGAATGCTCCGCCCGCTTGGTGACAGTCAGCTGCGGATATCCTCTATTCTGCTTCATGGTGTCAAACCTCTCCTTTTTCTGTCTTGTTCTTTCCTTTTATTGTATCAAATCCTGCCTGGTTTTAAAAGAGCCGCCAACTATTTTCCCAAAGTTCCCCGCCAGAAAGGCCCTCAGTCGAACCGCTTCTTTTACAAATCACCCAGGAAATAATGGTTCGTCCATTGTTTCTTCACAAAACGTCTATAATTTGGCCCTGTTCTTATTTAAAAAATTCCGTTAAACTTATAAACGTCCTCCATGATGCGCCGGTTGTGCACCTTACACAGTCACAGGCATTCAAAACTGCCAATTGTGGGGGCGATTTTGCCTGTCTCGACCGCTTTTTCGGTATCAATCCTGTTACAAATCTTGAATCCGGGACAAAAAACGCTTATAATAAAAAAAGCTGTCACAATTTGAAGTTGTCACTTTTTTGATCTACAGGGAAAGGAGCGAGTTACGGGTGTCAAACCCAGAAAACAGTAAATCAACCAAACCGGCCGCTTCTGGTCCTGCTGAACACGTTTCTTTGGCATACCTGATCTACGCCGTCTGCTATCTGCTCGGCGCAAGGATTATTCGTTACTGCCGCCGCTCCCGCCGGGTCCTGCGCAAAACCTGCCTGCACCTGAAGTGGAAGATTCGCAGCGCCTATCTTGATATCCGGGAGCAGCGCGCAGCCGCCTCCATCACCCAGAAATCCTGGAAATATGAATGGAAGGTGGCGTTTGACCGCACCTTCCAGGCTTTACAGGAGTGGAAGCGCCGCCGTCAACAGAGCGGCAAGCTGCATCCGCTGGCATTTTTAAAGGCCATTGCTCCCGCCGCAAAGATGATGACCCGCGCGGTCAACTACCTGCTGCCCATCGCGGCCATGGTGGTGCTGACCCTCACCGTCCAGCATTTTGGCACGCTGCGCTACGGCCTGCGGGTCGAATATAACGGCGAGCACATCGGCTATATCCTTTCAGAATCGGCCTTCACCGAGGCGGAAGCCAAGGTGCGTGAGCGCATTGTCAACGAGGCTTATCTGCCTCCGGAAGACAGCGTGCCGATCTATTCTTTGGAAGTTGTTCAGGACGACCAGATCTCCGGCGAGGACATCCTCATCAACAACATCATCCGCGCTTCCGGCAACGAGATTGCCGAGGG
>OBYM01001465.1_pt1 | contig 10014 bp, 4 predicted proteins | sample 1538191 | NCBI WGS metagenome assembly OBYM01 (sample SAMEA2580165, study PRJEB22360) | human gut metagenome | biome: human gut; feature: human-associated habitat; material: faeces | place: Denmark | collected 2008/2010 | reverse complement strand
TCGATACCTCGGGTGGGGTATACCCCGCCGATCGCACCGTCTGCCATTCCGCATCGCTGGCTTGACAAGACATGCCGTGCCATTACGGTAGAGGAGATTCATTTGATCGTTAAACAGTTTGGAGATGCGGCTTATCATGCAAAGCGTGCCGGTTTTGACGGTGTGCAGATTCATGCGGTGCATGAGGGATATCTGCTGGATCAGTTTGCGATCTCTATGTTCAATCATCGGGAAGATGAATACGGAGGATCTTTGGAAAACCGTCTTCGTTTTGCCAAAGAAGTCGTGGAAGAAATCAAAAAGCGCTGCGGAGAAGATTTTCCGGTTACGCTGCGTTTCAGCGTAAAAAGCATGATCAAAGACTGGAGAGTCGGCGCATTGCCGGGAGAAGCGTTTACGGAAAAAGGACGCGATGTAGAAGAAGGCCTGGAAGCTGCTAAATTACTGGAGTCTTATGGCTATGATGCTTTGGATACCGATGTCGGAACGTATGATGCATGGTGGTGGAACCATCCGCCGATGTATCAGAAAAAAGGCCTGTATCGTGAATACTGCAAGATGGTCAAAGAAGTCGTCAGCATCCCTGTGTTCTGTGCCGGACGCATGGATGATCCGGATATGGCACTGGAGGCAATCGAAAACGGAGAATGTGACGTCATCGATCTCGGTCGTCCGCTTTTGGCAGATCCGGATTACTGCAATAAACTGCGCAGCGGCAATCTGGCGCAGATTCGTCCATGCATTTCCTGTCAGGAAGGCTGCATGGGCCGAGTAGCAGCTTATTCTCTGATCAACTGTGCGGTCAATCCGCAGGCGGCCAGAGAACGGGTAACTGCCTATGAACCGATCCTGAAAAAGAAGAAAGTCATGATCGTCGTCGGCGGCGGTGTAGCCGGCTGTGAGGCTGCCCGTGTACTGGCTATCCGCGGACATGAACCGGTCTTATATGAAATGAGCGATCATCTGGGCGGCAATCTGATTGCCGGCGGTGCACCCGAATTTAAAGAAGATGATCTGGCTTTGGCCAAATGGTATACAAACGAACTGAAGCGTCTGGAAGTGGATGTGCATCTCAATGAGAAAGCAACAAGCGAAATGATCAAAGCATCCGGCTGTGATACAGTCATTATCGCGACCGGATCAACGCCGAAAGTGTTCTCGCTGGGAGATGATGCACATGTATATACCGCAGCGCAGGTATTGTTGAAAGAAAAAGACTGCGGGGAAACGACCGTTGTGATCGGCGGCGGACTGGTTGGCTGTGAAACTGCCCTTTGGCTTGCACAGCATGGCAAAAAAGTAACCATTGTGGAAGCTTTGGATAAGCTGATGGCAGTTAACGGTCCGTTGTGTGAAGCAAATCATGAAATGCTGGAGGCATTGATTCCTTTTAATCACATTGAAGTGGTAACAGGCGCAAAGGCGGAAGCATATGAAAACGGCATCTTAAAACTGGATCAAGGGGGAACCAAGAAAGAAATCACATGTGACAGTGTCATTCTTTCCGTCGGTTATAAGGAAGAAGACCAACTGTATCATGAGCTCGAATTTGATATACCCCAGCTCTATCTTTTAGGGGATGCCAAGAAAGTTTCCAATATCATGTATGCCATCTGGGATGCTTTTGAGGTTGCCAATCATATTCAATGACAGGTTGCCGGTTTGAAGCAATCATCGATCTGTGATAGACTAGGCAGTGTATGCATATACACTGCTTTTTTTATAGGAGGGACATTGATGGACACAAAGGCATTTTATTATTTCCAGGCAGTCTATGAAGAACGCAACATTCATACGGCCGCCAGAAAGCTCTATATCTCTCCGCAGGGGCTGGGGAAAAATATTAAGATGCTGGAATCCGAATTGAATGCAGAGCTCTTTATTCGGACCAAGAGCGGCGTGATCCCTACGGAGATCGGAAAATATTTCTATGAAAAAAGCTGTCAGCTCATTCGTGAGATTCAAAATATGAAAAAAGAGATCGAATGGATGAATCGTTCCAAAAATGAACTGCGGATCGGATTTTCTGCCGGAACGCTGAAAGCTGTGTCGATGAGGCATATTTTCTCTTTCATTGATCTGCATCCGGCGTTCGATATTACCTGGGGCGAGAATGAGAATGAAAAGGTCGTCAAAGGTATTTGTGAAGGGACACTGGATTACGGATTCATCACATCCCGGATAGAACAAAATGATATCGTGCAGATGACTGCGGTCCGCTGTCCTATTGTCGTGCTGGTTTATGAAGGACATCCTTTTCAAAATCTGGATGAGATCGAACTGAGCATGCTGGAAGGCGAAGATCTGGTCATGATGAATGAACAATACCGCATTTATTATGACTTTATGCGCATCTGTCAGATGCATGATGTTCATCCGCGAATCAGGGCCAAGACAATGGACGGAGAAGCCTTATATCGGCTTTGTGAACAACGGGCGGGGCTTGCCGTATGTCCCGCATTTCCCGAGATCCAGCATGAGAAATTGAAGAGCGTATCGTTTAAAACACCGTATTACTGGAATATTTACGGAACATGGAAGAAAGAGGCAGAAAAAAATCCTGCGGTAAAGGAATTTAAAGCATACTGTGAGCATAATTTACGATTTGACAAATGAAAAGGAGAATATAAATATGTTGTTGAAGCAGATGAAGCCGGAAGAATTTGATGCCGTTTATGATCTGATGGAAAAAAGTTTTCCCGTTGATGAATATCGGCCATATGAAAAACAGAAAGAACTGCTGTCGCTTCCTGCCTTTCAGATTTATGTGGCGAAAGAAGAGGACAGTGAGGATATCAAGGGATTTGCGGCAGTTTGGGATTTTGACTGGCTGGTCTATATCGAGCATCTGGCTGTAAATCCCGCAGAAAGAAACAACGGCCTGGGGGCAAAGATCCTGAAAAGCATAAAGGAACAAAGCCGTGTCATGGTTTGTCTGGACGTCGAAAAACCGGACAATGAGATGGCCCGCCGCCGCATCGGTTTTTATGAGCGCAACGGTTTTTGTTTTAACGACCGCCTGTATCTGCAGCCGGCCCTGGCAGAAAATCAGCAGCCGGTTCCGCTGTATCCCATGACGGCGGAGCGTACAGTAACGGAAGATGAACTGGAAGCGATTATCGCGCAGCTGCGCAAAGAAGTGTATCGGATCCGATGATCCATACACTTTTTTTATTTGGCTGACAGAAAGAGAACAAAAAGGCGGAAATGAAAAGGTTTACATTGCGCTGTTTTTCATAGTATAATGTTTTTGATTTTGGGAAAAAGGAGGAAAAAACGTGTTGAAAAAAATTACCAGTTTATTTTTGCTGCTCACTTTAACCGTTTCAAGCGTATTTCAGACAAACTTGACGGTCGTGCATGCAAGCACACAGAAAGATCTGGTCGAAGTCATTCAAGCGTCTGCATCTACTTCTTACGGGGATGCAAACAATGCGGACAAAGCGTTTGATCACAACAGCGGAACACGCTGGACTTCGTCTTTATCATTAAATGAGACAAGCAAGAATGAACAGTATTTACAGGCAGAGTTAAAAGAAAAAGTGAAGCTGGACCACGTGGAAATCACCTGGTTCACGCCTTGGGTCAATGAGTATAAGATCCAGGTCAGTGAGGACGGACAGACATGGCAGAATGCAGCTGTTTCATCCGTGGTCCGAAACGGAAACGAACTGGATACGGAAGGTGCTGAAGGACTCAGACAAAAAGCAACGTCTGATCAGCTGAACGGCAGCATGGCGAAGTATCTTAGAATTGTCATGAATGATGTGGATATTTCAAAAGGATCTTATTTATCTGTTGTCGATGTCGCTGTTTATGCAGAGAGCGAAATGAAAGAAGAACAGCTTTCGATCCAGAAACCGATTCTTCATAATATTTCCAGCTATGGACAGAATACAGAAGATAAGATGGTCGACGGTATTACGGACAGTGCGGGAAATCGCTGGACATCCAGCAATATTCAGATGTCAAAACAGGATGTGCTGAATACTTCCATCGAATTTTCTTTTGAAACAGCACAGGATCTGACACGCTTTGAAGTTGACTGGTTCAACACGCCGGTCAAACAGTATTCCATCAGTGTCAGTGAATCGGATGACGGAGAATTTACAAAAGTAGTGGATAAAAAGCAGATGCCGGAAGCCGATGCCACTGTGGGAGCTGACCAGCTGACGCATACCAAAGATGAATTCAGCTCTCATCAGAAGGTAAAACGTATTCTGCTCACTTTCGATGATGCACAGGACAACGGTTATCTGAGCATTTGCGAAGTCAGAGCTTACGGAATTGTCGACAGTGAAGAAAATCCGTGGGAAGTGAATCTCATCACGGATGACGCTTCTGCACAGGCTTCTTCTGTACAGTCTGCCGGCATGGAGGCCGACAAAGCGATTGACGGCAGCCAGAGCACACGCTGGGCAAGCAGTTTCGGTGAACAGCCTTCATATCTGCTGATCGATCTGAAAGAGGAGACATCGTTTGATCAGATGAAGATGTACCAGGAAGCATCCTATGGAAAAGCCTTTAATGTGGAAGTTTCAACAGACGGTGAAAACTATGTAAAAGTGTATGAAACGGATAAAGGCCAGGTCGGTACGAATGATATTTATTTCGGTAATGAAATCAATGCCCGCTATGTGAAAATCAATTTTACAGAGTACGGACTGTATACGGCATATTCAGTATGGGAAGTGGAATTGTTTAAAAACGGTGCAGAACGTATGTTTGAACTGGTATCCAATGAACTTTCTGTTCCGGATAAGATCAGCTCAGATTTTAAACTGCCGGTTTCCGTAAAAAATATGGATGTGCAGTGGTCTTCTTCCTCCTCTTTGTTGAACATTGATGAAAACGGTGCTGTCAGTGTCAGTGTGCCGCAGACTAATACCGAGGCTACAGTGACAGCAAAACTGATGTATGGAAATCAGGAGAAACAGATTGCTTTCGATACGGTTATCTTAAGCAGCGATAACAACAGGTGGATTATGAAATCTATCCGGTTCCTCAGAAAGAAACATTGGGTGAAACGAATGTGGATCTCAGTGAAACAATCAATGTTGTATTGTCTGATGAGGTAAAAGAGGATACATCTCTGATCGATCGCATCAACGAAGTATTTGAAGAAAACGGTTATCAGCTGCAATACAGTGACCGCAAGGATGATCAGAAGTCTAATCTGCTGATCGGTGTGAATGGCGATCAGAGCATCGCAGATGCTTATGCAGATGAAAATAAGATTTCGAAAGATGTTTTTGCCGAAACGGAAGAAAAAAGATATGACAGACATCTTGTATCACTGGATGATCAAAAAAATATCGTTGTGCTTGCGGAGAATGCAGATTCCGCTTATTATGCGCTGGCTACTTTGGATCTGATGTTTGAGAGCGCACAGTCATCCGCCTTTTTCGGCTCGGGATCAAAACGGATGACGACTGTATTGATCGAAGACTATGCCGATATGCAGTATCGAGGGGTCATCGAAGGTTTTTACGGCTGGCCGTGGTCACTGGAAGACCGCATGAGCTTTGCGGATTTCGCAAAACGTTATAAACTGAATTATTTTGCTTACGGTCCTAAGTCAGATCCATATCACTTATCAAAGTGGAATGAAGAATATCCGACCAATGCGACAATTACAGAAGAAGAAAGAGAACTCGGTGTCATGACACAGGAAGAGTTCAAGGTTTTGATCGATAAATTCAATGACAGTCATATTGATTTTGTATGGCCGATCCATCCGGCCATGGGTGACAATAAGATCGACTTTAATGATCCGGCATCAATTTCTGCCGGGCAAAACAAGATCATGGAAAAATATGAATCTATGTATGCACTGGGTGTACGTCAGTTCGGTTTATTTGTAGATGATATCGATTTGGGTGTAGCTTATACCAACAGGGTTCATATCGCGGATATGGTTGACGGCATTCAGAATGCGCTTTATGACAAATGGGGTCGTGCATATGATGATGAGTCAAATGAGGATGCCGTTCGACCGTTAATGTTTGTGCCTTCTCATTATTTCCTGACATTCGGTGATGCCGCCCAAAACGAAGCGGCGATCCGTGAATTTGCAAGAGTTCATGAAGATGTTATCATTACCTTCACAGGCAGCGGCTGCTGGTCTTCCGTTGTGGAAAATGATGCGAAGATATTTGCCGAAAGAGCCGGCAGAGATCCGTTGTTCTGGTGGAACTATTCTACTAATGATGTCATGGACGATCAGCTGTTCACCGATAAGGCGGATTCTTATTATGCCATGAACAAGGACGTGAAGAGTCTGTACGGTTTTGTTTCCAATCCGATGAATGAAGCCGAGCTCAGCAAGATTTCACTGTTCGGCATTGCTGATTACGCATGGAATGTAGAAGATTTTGATTCATCAAGAGACTATGATGCATATTTCAAAATGGAGTTTGAAGACGAGGCGCTCGCAGCTGCTTATCAAAACGTTGCTGTCAATCTTGATAAGAACGGAAAATCTCTGACAGCCGAAAAAGAATTATTTAATAAGATATTAAATGCCTACAAGGCAGAGGGCTCCTGTGAACAAAGCGATGTTGATCAGTTGCGAAAATACGCGCAAACGCTAAAGGAATCTTTACAGACGATTGAACAGTTGAAAACTTCATCGAAGACGGCATATCAGAATCTGTATGACGAAATGGTGCCTTGGCTGAACAAACTGAATGACATGGCGGATATGACCCTTGCATTATGTGATTATCTTGCCGACCCGAGTCAGACACAGGAGTGGGATCTGTACGTAAGCCAGCGGCTTCAGCTGGATGCATTTAAGACAGATGACCGCTATGCATTTACTTCTCTGGAATTAAATGTAAGCAACGCACAGTCTTCTTATCTGCGCAATGTGGTATCACCGAATAATCCACTGCTTCAGTTTATCGAAGGAATCAACGAAACGATGAAGGGCAGACTGGACAGCGGAAAAGAAGTATCGGCAAGCGTGATCACAAATGTGGACGCTTACCGCGATCTTACATTGACACAGGAGAACGGAAGCGTATCGCTGCTCTTAGAACAGGCAAAACTTGCGCAGAATGAATATATTGGCATTGCTTTAGCCAAGATCATGCATATGAATCTGGACCTTTCATCATTTGCGGAACAGGGATTTACAGTAGAGTATTCTATGAATGGAAAGCAATGGACCAGTGAAGCATCTGATTTTGCCTATATCCGCATCATCAACAGAAGCGAAGATATAAAAACAGCGACCGGAGAAATTTTAGTAAGAAATGAAAAAGTACGTGCGCAGGCTTCGACGAACATGACTGCTTATGATACGTATACGATCGATAAGGCAGTTGACGGAAGTCTGGATACTAAATTCTGGAAGGGCGGAAATCAGGCAAAGGGTGATCAGATCACACTGGAATATGAAAAATCATTTATGCTCAATGATTTGACCTTCTATTTTGATTCTGCTAACGGCGCACTGACCGATGTTCCTGAAACAGCAGTCGTGGAAGTGTCGCTGAACGGAACAGACTGGGAAAAGATCGGCGAAATAAAGAAAGCGGATATTCGTCCTTCTTCCCAGGGCTCTTACGCGGTTACAATCAACGATATCGATAAAACCGTGCAGTATGTGCGCTATACAGTGGAAACACCGACAGGCGGACAGTGGTTCCGGGTAGTGGAAATTGCAGCAAATGAAAACTGCGAAAAACCACAGGCCGTGGTGGATGCACAGGGAGCCGAAAATGTCTATGACGGAAACACAACGACATATGTTTCGTTGGGAGAAGAGAAGACTCTTTCTTATCAGGTCGTTGAAAATCTGAAGGCAAAACAAATCAGCATCCTCAGCATGCCGCAGTTGAATGGTGAAGTGAATGCCGAGGTACGTGTCTATGCCTCTAAAACAAAATACCCGTATCATAACGAGTGGATCACTTTGGGAACGCTGAAGGAAGGTTCTGCGGCCTTCGATGTATCTGAATTGTATAATCTTGAAAAAATCGAAGTGATCAATCACGGAAAAACGCTTCATTTGTTTGAAATTCAGCTGGAAGGAGATCTTTATGTCGATGATGCAAAACTGCAGTATGCAGTTGATCAGGCACTTTTGAAACTGGATGAGCTGGAGAAAATGGATCTCGGCGCTTATACGGCAGTGAGCGTGAAACAATTCAATGAAGAAATTCTTGAACTGAAAAACGAATTGTCCGCATATCAGGATATGGCCGATGTGGAAAATATCTTAAAGAAGCTGGAGGCTGCTGAAGATATTCTTGTGGAAAAAGGAAACGCAAGTGATCTTCGCTCGCTGTATGAAGATGCATTGAAGCTGAATGCAGACTATTATACTGCGGAAAGCTATCAAAAACTGAGCGATGTATTGAAAGAAGCAGAAGCTTTGCTGGCGGATATTGATAATGCCGATCAGGCGAAACTGGATGCGATGACTGATCGTTTAAACGAAGCAGTCAGTGCCCTGCAATATAAAGCAGGCGACTACAGTAAAGTCGAAGAAGCAGTGAAAAAAGCCGAAGGGCTGGATCGAGATGCGTATAAAGACTTTTCCAAAGTCGAAGAAGCAGTGAAAAGCGTGAAGTATGGTCTGGATATACGTTATCAGTCCGATATTGATCAGATGGCTGAGAATATCCTGCGCGCGATCGATGCACTTGAACGCAAAGACAGTGAAAATGAGAAAGGTGACGCAGCGATCGATGATCCGGGAACTGCGGCTTATAATGGTCAGTTATCCTTCGTTCTGCTGTCAATGGTGAGTGCTTCAGCACTGGCATACTTCTATTTCAAAAAGAGAAGAGATGTGAATCAGACAAACGGCAGATGATCGTTCCTGCATCATAAAGCAGTGTGGAAATCATGATGATTTCCCACTGCTTTTTTTTATCCTGTTTAGTTAAATTTTCAGAGAATTCAAAAAACGTCAAAAACAGGAGCTTTGCTTTATAATAGAAGATGAATAAAGGAAAAAAAGGCAATTGCAACTGTCAGTTGACAGATTGAAAAACAGACTTTATGGCACGCAACTGATTTAGATGATATGATCAGGCTGTCTTCATATGATGGGAGGAATAAAATATGATTTTTGCGGATAAGTTAATAAGATTAAGAAAAAAGGCCGGCTGGTCACAGGAGGAACTGGCAGCCCGCCCGGATGTATCCAGACAGTCTGTGTCCAAGTGGGAAAGTGCGCAGTCGATCCCGGATCTTGAGAAAATAGTCCGTCTTTCGAAACTTTTCGGAGTAACGACAGATTATCTGTTGAAGGATGAAATGACGGATGAGGAAATGCCGAAAGAAAGCAGTAAAGAAAGTGAAGTCAGATATGTTTCCATGCAGGAGGCAAACCGTTTTATGGAGATCAAGGAGCAGACATCAAAGATGATCGCCTACGGTGTTTTCCTTTGCATTATTTCGCCGTTATGTCTGTTGCTTTTGGGTGTGTTTTCTGAATCTGGAGCTTATGGTATCAGTGAAAATACGGCCGGGATGATCGGGTTGATCGTACTTCTTGTGTTAGTGACGATCGCGGTTGCCATCTTTATCTTCAGCGGCAGTAAAACAGCCAAATATGAATATCTGGAAGAAGAAGTGTTTGAAACAGAATACGGCGTCACAGGCATGGTCAAAGAACGGAAAGAAAAATTTCAGGCCGTCTATACGAAATATAATATCGTCGGTGTCAGTTTATGTATTCTGGCTCTGGTGCCGTTTTTCACGGGAGCGATGTTTTGTGAAAGCAACGAAATAATATTGGTTTTTCTGCTTTGTCTGGCTCTTGTCATTATCGGGATTGCGGTTGTATTGTTTGTCAGGGTCGGCATCATTCATGAAAGTTTTGAAAAGCTTTTGCAGGAAGGTGATTATACAAAAGCCAAAAAAGAAAAAAGTCCGATCGTCAAAGCTGTTACGATTGTTTACTGGATGGTCGTCACCGCTGTCTATCTTGCTGTTTCTCTTCCTTCACGCAACTGGCGGGGAGGGTGGATCATCCTGGGCATTGGCGAAAGATGA
>OBYM01001464.1_pt1 | contig 10015 bp, 7 predicted proteins | sample 1538191 | NCBI WGS metagenome assembly OBYM01 (sample SAMEA2580165, study PRJEB22360) | human gut metagenome | biome: human gut; feature: human-associated habitat; material: faeces | place: Denmark | collected 2008/2010 | reverse complement strand
GGCCTCGACGGTAGCAGCGGGTGAGGGACGCTTCCCCATCCCCGAAGGGCACGGTCAGCTCCCCCGGCACGGCCAAGAGGCCGCAGACGTTCTGCGGGGCGTTCAGGTAGAGGAGCAGAAAGCCCGGCTGCTCCCCGGCAGTGCAGAGCAGCACCGTCATCCGGTCGTCCTCCTTGGGCAGCGTGATGGGTACGCCCTGCTGAGGTTCGGCGGTCTGGGCAAGGAGCTGGGTGTGCAGCATCCGGCGGGTGAGCAGCACCGTGCCGCCCACAAGGGGCAGCAGCACCAGCAACGCCGCCCCCAGCGCAGCCCAGAACGGCCTCCAACCTCCCTTGTGCATCCTGCGCCCTCCTTTTTGCAAATGATACCGAAAGGATGGCCCGGCAAAGGGCAGATTATACAAAAAACGATCCCGGCGCATACAACGATCCCCTCTGCCATACAGTGTGGCAGGGGGGATCTTGCGATGTTGGAGACCATTACTGCCGTCAACGGCGCGGTCAATGGGGTCGTGTGGGGGCCGCTGGGGCTGGCACTGCTCTTCGGGGCGGGGGTGATGCTCTCGGTGCGGACGGGCTTTTTCCAGCTCGTGCACTTCCGGTACTGGATGCGGCAGACCATCGGGGCCATCTTCACCGACCGGAGTGTGACCGCCCACACGGGCACCGACGATCAAGCTATCAGCCAGTTCCAGAGCCTGTGCACCGCGCTGGCGGCCACCATCGGCACCGGCAACATCGTGGGGGTGGCAACGGCCATCCTCAGCGGCGGGCCGGGGGCGGTGTTCTGGATGTGGGTCATGGCCCTCCTCGGTATGATGACCAGCTTTTCCGAAAACGTGCTGGGCATCTTTTACCGGCACAAGAATGAGGAGGGCGCGTGGCAGGGTGGCGCGATGTACTACCTCGCCGACGGGCTGGGGCGCAAAAAAGGCTGCAAGCAGCTGGGCCGGGTGCTGGCCGTGCTGTTTGCAGCCTCCTGTGTGCTGGCGTCGTTCGGCATGGGGAACATGAGCCAGATCAATTCCATCGCGGGGAACCTACGCGCCGCCTTCGGGGTGCCGGAACTGGCCACCGGGGTGGTGCTGGCCGGATGTTCGGCGGCGGTGATCTTCGGCGGGCTCAAGCGGGTGGCGGCGGTGGCGGAGCGGGTCGTGCCGTTGATGGCCTTGTTCTACCTCGGCGGGGCGCTGGTGGTGGTGCTGGTCCATGCTTCTGCCGTCCCGGCGGCCTTCGCGGCCATCTTCCGGGGGGCCTTCGGGCTGGCCCCGGCGGGCGGCGGGGTGCTGGGCTGCGGCGTGGCCCGCGCCGTGACGTGGGGGTTCAAGCGGGGGGCCTTTTCCAACGAAGCGGGTCTCGGCGCGTCGGTCATGGTGCATTCGTCCTCCAACGTCACCGAGCCGGTGCAGCAGGGGATGTGGGGGCTGTTCGAGGTCTTTGCGGACACCCTTGTGGTCTGCACCCTGACAGCCCTTGTCATCCTGACGTCGGGTCTGGTGGATCTGGAAACAGGCCGCGCCGCCGCCGGGGTCGTGGGTTCCGCGCTGGTGGGCGAAGCCTTTTCCACCGTCTTCGGCAGCTTCGGGCCCAAGTTCATCGCGGCGTCGATCTTACTGTTCGCCTACTCCACAGTGTTGGGATGGAGCCAGTACGGCACCAAGGCGGTCAGCTACCTGCTGGGGCCGCGGGCCGGCGGGGCGTATCAGGCCGTGTTCGTGGGGATCATCGTGGTGGGCGCGGTGATGAAGCTCGACCTCGCGTGGGACCTGTCCGACACGTTCAATGGGCTGATGATGCTGCCCAACCTCGTGGGCGTGGCGGGGCTTTCCGGCACGGTGGCACGGATCACCCGGAATTACGCTGCCCGCGTTTTTTATGGGCGGGATGTCGCGCCGCTGACAGCGAGCGCACCGCGTCCCGCCCGGCGGTGATGCCGCTGCCGAAGGCCCAGTGGAGGTTGAAGCCGCCGCACATTCCGGCGCAGTCCAGCGTTTCGCCCACAAAGTAGAGGCCGGGGCAGCCCTTGAATTGAAAACTGGGTTCCAGCTCTGTCAGGCTCAGACCGCCGCCGGTGGTCTGGGCCTGTTTCCATCCGCAGGGGGTTAGCCCCTCGAAGAGCCAGTGCTTTGCGGTGTTGGCCAGCATCTGCCATGCGGCATCGGGCAGGGTGTTCAGGGGCTTGTCCGGCAGATGGGCTGCGGCCCAGAGCGCCTTGCCCAGCTTCGGGTTCAGCAGCCCCGTCCAGAGATCGGCGGGGGTCTTGCCGGGCAGCAGGGACACCCGCCCCGCGAACAGGGCCGTCAGGGCCGCTTCGTCCAGCGCGGGGAAGAGGTCCAGCTCCACGGCCGGGCGCTTGGGCCCGCGCTTGGGGGCCAGCAGACCGGAAAGCTGCATGATGCAGATGCCGGACAAGCCGTATTCGGTGAACTGTACCTCGCCCGTCTCGGCGGCGAGGGTGGTGTGCCGGTCGAGGTCCAGCAGGGAGGCTGCGGCCTTGGCCCGGATGCCCGCAAGGGATCTGTTCGGTTTTGCCACCTGCAGGGCGGTCAGGCAGGGGTAGAGCGGCTCCAGCTTCCCGCCGCACTGGGCGGCGAACTTGGTGCCGAAGCCGTCGGTGCCGAACTGAGGGCCTGCGTTGCCGCCCAGCGCACAGATGACGGCATCGGCGTGGAGGGTCTCGTTACTGCGCTCGGCGCTGTCGAAGAGGACGGTGTAACCGTTCCGGTTCTGGCTGATGGTATTTACGGTGTAGCCGGTCCGCACCTCTACGCCGAGGCGGGCCATCTGCCCTTCCAGCAGGGCCAGCACATCGGCGGCTTGGTTCGAGTAAGGGTAGACCCGCCCGGCCTCGTCGGTGCGGGTGTAAAGGCCCAGCGCCCGGAACCACTCCAGCGGGGCGCTCCGCTCCACCGCCGCCAGCAGCGGGGCCAGCGCCTTAGGGTCAGCGGTGAAATAGCACTCCGGCGCGATGCCGGTGTTGTCAAGGTTGCAGCGGCCGTTGCCGGTTGCCAGCAGCTTTTTGCCGCAGCGGGGGTTGCGGTCCAGCAGGGTGATGCGGGCCGCGCTGCCCGCCGCCTGTGCCGCCGCCAGCGCGGCCGCCATACCCGCAGCACCGCCGCCTAAAATTACGATCTGTTGCATGAAACGCTCCTTGGTTCGGGGATGTCCCGGATTCGATCCCAGTATAGCATAAACCGAAAAAAACGACCAGTCCCTTCGGGAAAATAGGAAAAATGCCATTGACAAAAAACACTGGTTTTGGTAAATTTTTAATGAGAAAAACGGTAAAGAAATCTTAGCCATCCTTCGAGAAAAAGTTGAGGCAGTAAAAAATAAACGAAGCATCGAAAAAGAAGGTGCAGAATATGAAGAGGAGCAAAGAGAAGATCACGCTGTCGATCCTGCTGGCTGCCGTGCTTGTGGTGGGCATCGTGGGGTATATGATCTATGTCCAGCACCAGTTTTACACCGAGAGCACCAAAAACCTGCTGGAGACCTATGAGCAGGTGGACAAGACCTTCACCATGTTCGCCCAGCGGAACTGGAACGTGCTGAGCGAGTGGGGCAGCAACCTGCAGGATGACGCCGACGGGGAGGCGGTCCGGGCCAGTCTGTGCCTATTCAACCAACAGAAGCCTACATGGAAATACAGCGGCCTGTACTTGTTCAACGAAGACTGCACCTATCTGGATGCCGAGGGCGGCTATGGCTCAGCTCAGCACATCTGGGGCGCATTTTCCGAAATGTACACCACCGGACATCCCTGTGTGGGCAGCTATACCATGAAAGACGGGGAGCGCCGGGTCGTGTTCACGGTACCCATTGAGCCGGTGGAAGTGGACGGCGAGACCTACACCTGCATCGCTGTCAGCTACGACAACGAGACGCTGGAAGAGATGATCGGCGGGCACGCCTACAACGGCCAGAGCGATTGCTACATCATCTATCCGTCGGGTGATATCATGCTCTCCGAAGAGCCGAAGAGTGAGATCGAGCCCCGGATGGAAAACCTGTTTGATTTTCTGGAGCAGAACGCACAGGTCAACACCAATGCCTTAGCCAAGATGCGCGAAGACGTGCAGAACAGCGGCCGGGGCAGTGTGGCGTACCGTTATGGGGGCAAGAGCTATTATCTGGTCTATCAGCCGGTGGGTTTTCAGAGCCTGAGCATCGTCGGCATCGTGGACCGGAGCGTGGTGGACGCCGGGATGCGGAAGATCCAGACGGCGACCATCCTGCTGCTGATCGCATTGATGGCGGGCATTGTGTTCACGCTGGTGCGGTTTGTCCGGATCAACGCCCGACAGGAAGTGGAGGAAAAGGAACACGCCCTGCGTGCGGAGGCCAGCGAGCGCAAAAAGATGGAGGGCCTTGCCAACAGCGACGGCCTGACCGGCCTGTTCAACGAGCGGTGCTTTAACAAGACCCTGAAAGAAAAGGAACAGCAGGGCGAGCCTTTTGTGCTGTTCTACCTCGACCTTGACCGGTTCAAGCCGGTGAATGATACTTACGGCCATGACGTCGGCGACCAACTGCTCAAAGCGGTGGCGGGCCGGCTGCGGAGCTGTGTGCGGAACACGGACTACGCCTTCCGAATCGGCGGCGACGAGTTCGCCCTTATCGTCAACGGCGAAGTGGACGCAGAACGGTGTGCGCAGCGGATGGAAACTATCAAATCGATCATCCGCCAGACCTATGTGCTGGAGGAGCAGACCATCGACATCAGCACCAGCTGCGGCGTGGTCTGTTACCCGGCGGACAGCGCCGACGTGCGGGAGCTGCGCATCCTTGCCGATCAGCGGATGTATGAAGATAAACAAAAAACCGGGAGCAGCCGGAGCATCAAGCAGAAAATCTGAGATTGAATAATTCTCCTTCTCTTACCACAAAATAACCACAGAAAACGAAATCTGGGAGCAAAGGAAACGCCGAACAGAGAAAGGGAGAATGTGCTATGAAAGCGACAGGCATCGTGCGCCGCATCGACGAGCTGGGGCGGGTGGTCATCCCGAAGGAGATCCGCCGCACCCAGCGCATCCGCCGGGGCGACCCGCTGGAAATTTTCACGACCGGCGAGGGAGAGGTCATCTTCAAAAAGTATTCGCCGGTGGGAGAGCTGAGCGGCGTGACGACCCAGTACGTCGATGCGCTGAGCAAGAGTTTCGCACTGACGGCCTTCGTCTGCGACCGGGACCGCATCCTCACGGCGTCCGGTGCCGGGCGGCGGGACCTCATCGACCGCAGCGTCAGTCAGCCGTTGGAAAGGCTGATGGACGGCCGCAAGCCCTACGCCAGCGAGGGCGAGGCGGAGAAGATCCTGCTGCCCTGCGAGGGAGCCCAGCGGGTGCTGCTCTGCGTCAGCCCCATCATCGCGGCGGGGGATGTGACCGGCGCGGTGGGGCTTTTGACCGAGGACAAGAGCGCCCAGCCAGACGCTGCCCAGCAAAAGGCGATAGCCGTTGCGGCGGCGTTTCTGGCCAAACAAATGGAAGAATAACATTATAAAGGAAGAAGGCCAAGCCGGGAAATCGGGCGGTGCGCCAGTGGGCGCAAACGCTGATCCGATTTTCCGGCTTGGCCGATTTTGATTTGAGAGAGATGTATAATTTGTGAATCTTTCAAAACTTTTCTGCGAACCTATTGACAGCGCCGGAAAATTGAATATAATGGTCTTAGCACTCAGGAAGATGGAGTGCTAAAGAACGAAAAGCAAACAAAGGAGGCAGGCGCTATGACGATGGATACACGCAAGCAGCGAGTCTTGCAGGCGATCGTGGCGCTGTATGGTCTCGAAGGTGAGCCCGTGGGCAGCAGTGTGCTGGCAAACTACTTTGACATGGCGGTTTCCAGCGCGACGCTGCGCAACGAGATGGCGGCGCTGACAAAGCTGGGTCTGCTGGAGCAGCCCCACACCAGCGCGGGCCGCGTGCCCAGCGCCAAGGGCTACCGTTATTATCTGGATAATCTGCTGACCGACGATCAGCCGCTGGACCGTGTAACCTGTGCACGGGTGGATGCCGTGTTCGCCAGCCTTGACCATGAGCCTGAAAAGCTCGCGCAGGGCGCGGCAAAGGCGCTGGCCGCCATCAGCGGCTGCACGGCCGCCATCAGCACCCCCTGTGCCGAGGATCTGTGCATCGCACATTACGAAGTCGTGCAGGTGGGCCGCAGCGCGGCGGCAGTTCTGGCCGTCACCACAGCCGGTTACGTCCGCACCCGTGTGGCGCGGGTCCGCACCGGCCTCTCCCGCGAGAACGCGGCGGCGCTGGCCGCTCTGCTTAACCGGAACCTGACCTTCGTGGCTCCCGTAGATCTTTCGCCCCGGCTCCTTGCGGAGCTGTGCAGCCAGATCGGCCCGGAGCTGGTGCCGGTGGTCTCGGCGGCGGCGGCGATCTTGCAGGACTCCACCACGCCCCATGTCTATCTGGGCGGTGAGCAGTACCTGCTCGACTGGCCCCAGCTGGAAGGAAAGGTCGGCTCCATCCTCTCGCTGCTGAACGACGAGGAAGAGGCCGCCCGGCTCATCGCACCGCCTGCAGAGCGCAGGGAAAGCGTGCTGCTGGGTGAGGATATTGAGCCGCAGATCCCCGGCCTGTGCATCGTCAGCGACCGGTATCTGGTCGGCGGCGGGCTGTGGGGTTCGGTGGCACTGATCGGACCCACCCGGATGCCGTTCCAGAAGCTGATGCCGCTGCTCCACGCCTTTGCCGATCATCTGGGCGAGGGAATGAGCGGCCGACAAAAAGATACCCCGCAGGCAGCCGCACCCCGGCGGACTGTGATCTATAAGGAGGATCTCGAATGAGCGAAGAAACCAAGAAGACCCCGCAGCAGGAACAGCCCGCTGCGGAGCCCAAGACCGCAGAACAGGCCGCCCCGGAAGCGGCTGCGGAACAGGCTGCTCCCGCCGCCGAGGAAAAGGACGGCAAGAAGGACGGCTGGTTCAACAAAAAGACCCATGAGCTAGAGGCCGTGAAGGCTAAGCTCGAAGCCGCCCAGCAGGAGGCGGGCCAGACGAAAGACAAGCTGCTGCGGATGGCTGCCGAGTACGACAACTACCGCAAGCGCACGGCCCGCGAGGCTGACCAGAAGTTCAACGACGGCGTTTCCTTCGCGGTCAACCAGATCATCCCGATCCTCGATACGCTGGAGATGGCGGCCAACGCCCCCACCACCGACGAGAATTACAAAAAGGGCGTGACCATGACGCTGGACAAAGCCGCCAAGGCGCTGGATACCCTCCATGTGGAGGAGATCGAAGCACTGGGCAAGGCCTTTGATCCCAACATCATGAACGCCGTGCAGCAGGTCCCCGCAGAAGAGGGCCAAGAGAGCGGCACGGTGGTCACCGTTTACCAGAAGGGCTACAAGCTGGGCGACAAGATCGTCCGCCATGCGACCGTTGTGGTGGCTGAATAAGCCAAACCTCCCGCAGGGGAGTTTCAATAAACATCCGCTTATCCACTTTGAGCATCATATAAACAATACGTTCTGAATTGAGAGGAGCTTTTATTATGAGTAAGATCATTGGTATCGACCTTGGCACGACCAATAGCTGCGTGGCTGTCATGGAGGGCGGCGAGCCCGTCGTCATCGCAAACTCTGAGGGTGCCCGCACCACCCCGTCCGTTGTTGGCTTCACCAAGACCGGCGACCGTCTGGTCGGTCAGGTCGCAAAGCGTCAGGCCATCACTAACCCGGAGAACACCGTTTCTTCCATCAAGCGTCAGATGGGCACCGACCATAAGGTGACCCTGAACGGCAAGGAGTACACTCCCCAGCAGGTCAGCGCCATGATCCTGCAGAAGCTGAAGGCTGACGCCGAAGCTTATCTGGGCGAGCCTGTCACCGAGGCCGTCATCACCGTTCCCGCCTACTTCAACGACAGCCAGCGTCAGGCTACCAAGGACGCCGGCACCATCGCGGGCCTGAACGTCAAGCGTATCATCAACGAGCCCACTGCCGCTTCTCTGGCATACGGCATCGATAAGGAAGACGACCAGAAGATCATGGTCTACGACCTCGGCGGCGGCACCTTCGATGTCTCCATCATCGAGATGGGCGACGGCGTTACCGAAGTTCTGGCCACCAACGGCGACACCCATCTGGGCGGCGACGACTTCGACCAGCGCATCATCGACTGGATGGCGGATGCCTTCCAGACCGAGAACGGCATCGACCTGCGCAAGGACAAGATGGCCGCTCAGCGCCTGAAGGAAGCTGCCGAGAAGGCAAAGATCGAGCTGTCCAGCGCAATGAGCAGCCAGATCAACCTGCCCTTCATCACCGCCGATGCAACTGGCCCCAAGCACCTCGATATGACCCTGACCCGCGCAAAGTTCAACGAGCTGACCGCTGATCTGGTCGATCGCACCATGACCCCTGTCCGCAAGGCTCTGCAGGATGCAGGTCTGCGCGCTTCCGACCTGAAGAAGGTCCTGATGGTCGGTGGTTCCACCCGTATCCCCGCCGTCTACGACGCTGTGAAGAAGGAACTGAACTGCGAGCCCTTCAAGGGCATCAACCCCGATGAGTGCGTGGCTGTCGGTGCTGCCATTCAGGGCGGCGTCCTGCAGGGCGACGTCAAGGGTCTGCTGCTGCTGGATGTCACCCCGCTGAGCCTCGGCATTGAGACTCTGGGCGGCGTGTGCACCAAGATCATCGAGCGCAACACCACCATCCCCACCCACAAGAGTCAGGTCTTCTCCACCGCAGCGGACAATCAGCCCTCGGTCGAGATCAATGTCCTGCAGGGCGAGCGTGAGTTCGCACGCGATAACAAGAGCCTCGGCGTCTTCCATCTGGATGGCATCGCTCCGGCTCCCCGTGGTGTGCCTCAGATCGAAGTCACCTTCGATATCGACGCTAACGGCATCGTGAAGGTCAGCGCAAAGGATCTGGGCACCGGCAAGGAGCAGAACATCACCATCACGGCTTCCACCAATATGTCCAAGGACGATATCGATAAGGCCGTCAAGGAAGCCGAGCAGTTCGCTGCCGACGACAAGAAGAAGCGCGAAGAGGTCGATATCCGCAACGGCGCCGACCAGATGGTCTTCCAGACGGAGAAGATGCTGAAGGAGAACGGCGACAAGATGCCCGCCGATGTCAAGAGCGAGGCCGAGGCCAAGCTGGCTGAGCTGAAGACTGCAGTGCAGTCCGGCTCCATCGACGACATCAAGGCAAAGCAGGATGCTCTGAGCCACGTCTTCGAGAAGATGTATCAGGCAGCCGCAGCCGCTCAGCAGGCCGCCGGCGCACAGCCGGGCCCCGATGCCGGTGCGAACAACAACCAGCAGAAGCCGGGGGATGACGGCGTCGTGGATGCCGACTTCAAGGAAGTCTAATGTTTGATACAAGCGGCACACGTCCGGCCAAACCGGCGGATGTGGGCTGAGGAATAAGCAAAAGCCGCTCCGGTTTTGCCGGAGCGGCCTTTGTGGGTTTACGAGGTTAGAGGGATATGGCACAGGAAAAGCGTGATTACTACGAGGTGCTGGGGGTATCCAAAAGCGCTACCGATGCGGAGATCAAAAAAGCCTACCGCAAGCTGGCAATGAAGTACCACCCGGACTACAACCCCGGCGACAAGGATGCCGAGGAAAAATTCAAGGAAGTCAATGAAGCCAACGAGGTGCTTTCGGACCCGAAGAAGCGCCAGATGTACGACCAGTACGGCTTCGCGGGTGTTGACCCCAGCTACGCGGCCCAGAACGGCGGCGGCGCGGGCGGCTTCGGCGGCTTCGGCGGTGCCGATGGCGTCGATCTGGGCGACATCTTCGGCGATATCTTCGGCGGCGGGTTCGGCGGCTTTGGCGGCTCGTCCCGTCAGGCAAACCCCAACGCCCCCCGCAAGGGGCAGGACATCCGCGTGCGGATCACTCTGAGCTTTGACGAGGCCGTGCACGGCTGTAAGAAGAACATCACCATCACCCGCCAGCAGGAGTGCACCGAGTGCCACGGCTCCGGCTGCGCGGCGGGCTCCAGCCCGGAGACCTGCCCCGACTGCGGCGGCC
>OBYM01001463.1_pt1 | contig 10035 bp, 8 predicted proteins | sample 1538191 | NCBI WGS metagenome assembly OBYM01 (sample SAMEA2580165, study PRJEB22360) | human gut metagenome | biome: human gut; feature: human-associated habitat; material: faeces | place: Denmark | collected 2008/2010 | reverse complement strand
TTGACCAGAGCTGTCGCTACATCTTGTAGCGTGCTGTGTTAAGTCGATAAGCATTAAATAATTTATTCTTATTTATAAATAGAACGCTTCTTTATAGAGTATAGAAGGCGAAATGCACCGCTGGAATAAAAATAAGAAGCACATCCAGCCTAATTTCTCAGGCAGGATGTGCTTCTTTGTTTGTTACTTGGGAAAGGAAAGTGTTCCTTTACTTCTTCAGCGCTTCCTCAACAGCCACAGCCACGGAAACGGTAGCGCCGACCATGGGGTTGTTGCCCATGCCCAGGAAGCCCATCATTTCAACGTGGGCAGGCACGGAGGAGGAACCGGCGAACTGGGCGTCGGAATGCATACGGCCCATGGTATCGGTCATGCCGTAGGAAGCGGGGCCGGCCGCCATGTTGTCGGGATGCAGGGTACGGCCCGTGCCGCCGCCGGAGGCCACGGAGAAGTACTTCTTGCCCTGCTCCACGCACTCCTTCTTGTAGGTGCCGGCCACGGGATGCTGGAACCGGGTGGGGTTGGTGGAGTTGCCGGTGATGGACACGTCCACGCCCTCGTGGTGCATGATGGCCACGCCCTCGCGGACGTCGTCAGCGCCGAAGCAGCGGACAGCCGCGCGCTCGCCGTCGGAGTACTTGTACTCCTTGACGATCTTCAGCTCGCCGGTGTAGTAGTCAAACTTGGTCTGCACATAGGTAAAGCCGTTGATCCGGGAGATGATCTGCGCAGCGTCCTTGCCCAGGCCGTTCAGGATGACCCGCAGAGGCTCCTTACGAGCCTTGTTGGCGGAGCGGGCAATGCCGATAGCGCCTTCGGCAGCGGCGAAAGACTCATGACCGGCAAGGAAAGCGAAGCACTTGGTCTCGTCCCGCAGCAGCATGGCGCCCAGATTGCCGTGGCCCAGACCGACCTTGCGGTCCTCGGCGACGGAACCGTCGATGCAGAAAGCCTGCAGGCCGATACCGATGGCCTCGGCGGCCTCAGCGGCGGTCTTGACGTTCTTCTTCAGAGCGATGGCAGCGCCCACGGTGTAAGCCCAGCAGGCGTTCTCAAAGCAGATGGGCTGAATGCCCTTGACGATCTCGTAGGGGTCGAAGCCCTTCGCCTTGCAGATATCCCGGCACTCTTCCACGGAGGAGATGCCGTACTGAGCGAGGACGCCGTTGATCTTGTCAATTCTTCTTTCGTAACTTTCAAACAAAGCCATTGTTTCGTCCTCCTCTTATTCCTGACGGGGGTCGATGTACTTGGGCGCGTTGTCAAAACGGCCGTAGTGACCCTTCGCCTTGGCGTAGGCGGTGTTGGCGTCGTCGCCCTTCTTGATAAAGTCCATCATCTTGCCCAGGTTTACAAACTCATAGCCGATGATCAGGTTATCGTCGTCCAGAGCAACGCGGGTGACATAGCCCTCGGCCATTTCCAGATAACGGGGACCCTTGGACTTGGTGGCGAACATGGTGCCCACCTGACTGCGCAGGCCCTTGCCCAGGTCTTCCAGAGAAGCGCCGACCACCAGGCCGCCCTCGGAGAACGCAGACTGGCTGCGGCCGTAGACGATTTGCAGGAACAGCTCCCGCATGGCGGTGTTGATGGCGTCGCACACCAGGTCGGTGTTCAGCGCCTCGAGAATGGTCTTGCCGATGAGGATTTCGGCAGCCATGGCGGCGGAATGGGTCATGCCGGAGCAGCCGATGGTCTCCACCAGAGCTTCCTCAATGACGCCCTCCTTGATGTTCAGGGTCAGCTTGCAGGCACCCTGCTGGGGAGCGCACCAGCCGATACCATGGGTAAAGCCGCTGATGTCCTTGATCTCCTTGGCCTGAACCCACTTGCCCTCTTCGGGGATGGGAGCGGGGCCGTGGTAGGCGCCCTTAGCCACGGAGCACATATTCTGTACTTCTGCACTGTAAATCATGGCAATTTTCCTTTCTTTCAAAAGGCGTTTCCGCCTTTGGGTTTACTTTTCCGGAAACCGGAACTTAGCGCATATATTATACATGCCGCCGGGAAAAATGTCAATTCCCCGGCGGCAAAATCTTGCGTTTTTCGGTCTATATCCGCTTGAGCGGATGGGAGCTGTCCTGCGCGATCAAAAGGTCCGTGATGATGTCGTTGCTGACCAGGTACCCCTGGGGGGTCAGCACCCAGCGGCCGGAGTCATTCTGGGTCGCCTGATAGTAGCGGCGGCGCTTTTCCAGCACCTCCTCCAGCGGGGCGAAGGGCAGCAGGAACAGCTTTTCGTATTCCGCGGCGCTGATGCCCTGACTGGTGCGCAGACGGAGCATCAGATACTCGCCCGCCCGCTCCCGCATGGGAATCTCCTGCAAATCCTCCATAATGTCGCCGCCGTCCCGGATACCGGCGATGTATTCCTGCAAATCCCGTTTCAGGGTGAAGCGCTTTCCGGCAAAGTCCGAGCTGGCGCTGGGGCCGAAGCCCAGATATTCGCCGCCCGTCCAGTATTTCATGTTGTGCCGGGAGTACAGACCCTTCCGGGCAAAATTGGAAATTTCGTACTGCCGGAAGCCGCGGCTGCGGAGGGCTTCCACGGCGGCGAGGTACATGTCCGCCTGCGTCTCGTCGTCAGGGAGGTTCAGCATTTCCTTGTAGTCATAGAAGGGGGTGCCTTCCTCGATTTTCAGGGCGTAGCAGCTGACGTGCTCCGGGTTCAGGCGCAGGACGTTGTCCAAGGTTTCCTGCCAGTCCTGCAGGTCCTGCCCGGGCAGGCCGTACATCAGGTCGATGGACACGTTACGAAAACCCGCCTTGCGGATGCGCTGGTAGGCGGTGGCGGCCTGTGCGTAGGTGTGGGGACGGCCGAGCTTTTTCAGAATTTCATCGTCGTCGGACTGAACGCCCAGACTGACCCGGTTGAAGCCCTCGGCGTAAAGCCGGTGGAGCAGCCGGTCGGAAACGGAATCCGGGTTGCACTCCACGGAGATCTCGGCATCCGGCACCACGTCGAAGTTCCGGCGGATGGTGGTGAGGATCACGGCCAGACCGTCGGCACCGAAGAAGGAGGGGGTGCCGCCGCCAAAGTAGACGGAGTCCACCTTGTAGCCGGGGGCCAGCTCACCGGCTTCCTTGATATGGTCGCATACCGCGTCCAGATAGCCGTCCATCAGCTTGTCGTCCTTGGTGGCCATGGAGTAGAAGTCGCAGTACTGGCACTTGCTGCGGCAGAAGGGGACATGGACGTAAAGTCCGAGGGGCGTTTTGTTCGCACGTTTATTGAGAATAGGCATGGGATACCTCCGGGTGTTGAAAGTTTTGTCAATCTTCGTCCAATTTTAAGACGGCCATGAAGGCTTCGGAAGGAACCGCGACGGTGCCAAAGGTACGCATCCGCTTCTTGCCTTCCTTCTGCTTTTCCAGCAGCTTCTTCTTACGGGTGATGTCGCCGCCGTAGCACTTGGCGAGAACGTCCTTGCGCAGCGCCTTGATGGTCTCCCGGGCGATGACCTTGCCGCCGATGGCGGCCTGAACGGGAATTTCAAACTGGGCGCGGGGGATGTTCTCCTTCAGCTTTTCGCAGATCTTCCGGGCGCGGGGATAGGCGTTGTCCGCAAAGAGAATGAAGCTCAGGGCGTCCACAACGTCGCCGTTGAGCAGGATGTCCAGCTTCACCAGACGGCTGGGACGGTAGCCGATCAGCTCGTAGTCCAGACTGCCGTAGCCACGGGTGCGGGACTTCAGGGCGTCGAAGAAGTCGTAGATGATCTCGTTCAGGGGCATTTCGTAGTGCAGCTCCACGCGGCTGGCGTCCAGATACACCATGTCCTTGAATTCGCCCCGGCGGTTCTGACACAGTTCCATGATGTTGCCCACGTATTCCTGTGGGGAGATTAGGCTGACCTTGGCGTAAGGCTCCTCGGCCAGCTGGATGTCCGCCGGGTCGGGGTAGTCCAGAGGCGTGTAGACATACATGGATTCGCCGTTGGTCTTCGTTATCCGGTAGACGACGTTGGGAGCGGTGGTGATGAGGTCGAGATTGTATTCCCGTTCCAGACGCTCCTGAATGATCTCCATGTGCAGCAGACCGAGGAAGCCGCAGCGGAAGCCGAAGCCCAGGGCAATGGAGCTTTCCGGCTCGTAGCTCATGGAGGCGTCGTTGAGCTTCAGCTTTTCCAGCGCGTCCCGTAAATCCTGATATTTGGCGCCGTCGGCGGGATAGATGCCGGAGAACACCATGGGCTGGGCGGGGCGGTAGCCGGGCAGGGGCTGGGCGGCGGGATTCTCCACACCGGTGACGGTGTCGCCCACCCGGGTGTCCGCCACGGTTTTGATGGAAGCGGTGATGTAGCCCACTTCCCCGGCGCCCAGCGCGTCCGAGGGGTTCAGCCCGCCGGGGATCATGGTGCCCACTTCCACCACCTTGTAGACCGCGCCGGTGGCCATCATTTTGATGTCCATGCCGGGCTTCACCGTTCCCTGCTTGATGCGGGTGTAGACGATGACGCCCCGGTAGGAATCGTACTGGCTGTCGAAGATCAGCGCCTGCAATGGCGCGTCCCGTTCGCCGGTGGGAGCGGGAACGTCCCGGACGATCATTTCCAAGACGGCTGGAATGTTGATGCCATTTTTGGCGGAAATTTCGGGGGCGTCCTCGGCGGGAATGCCGATGATGTCCTCAATTTCCGATTTCACCTCAGCCGGACGGGCGGAGGGAAGGTCAATTTTATTGATGACGGGCAGGACTTCCAGCCCGGCGTCGATGGCGAGATAGGTGTTGGCGAGGGTCTGGGCTTCCACGCCCTGAGAGGCGTCCACCACCAGAATCGCACCCTCGCAGGCGGCAAGGCTCCGGGAGACCTCGTAGTTGAAGTCCACGTGACCCGGGGTGTCGATCAGGTTCAGGACGTATTTTTCGCCGTCGGCGGCGGTATAGTGCAGGGTGACGGCGCTGGATTTGATGGTGATGCCCCGCTCCCGCTCCAGGTCCATGGAGTCCAGCATCTGCTCGGCGCGGATGCGCTGGTCGATGGCGTGGCACTGCTCCAGCAGCCGGTCGGCGAGGGTGGACTTGCCGTGATCGATATGGGCGATGATGGAAAAGTTGCGGATGTTGGATAATTCGGTCATATGGATTACCTCATGAATGTGGGATCGAAGGAGCTTGCGCGCCCCCAAATGGGCATACTGCCTTATTCTCACAATTATAACGAATTTTTCCCAAAAAGTAAACCGTATGTTTTCCCGAAATCAGGGGAAAACTGTCCTCGATGAAAGAAAAATTTTTGGGAAATGCCCTTGTCATACCGAAAAAAACGGGGTATAGTTTAACGGCACAAGAGTTTTATGGATTTTTACATAGAAAAAAGGAGATTCTCTATGAGTAATAGTACGCCGAAGAAGGCTCCAAAAGCCAATATGGACGATGTTCATGCCGCATTGCAGGCGCTCATCACGCAGGCGAAGAAGGACGGCATGATCCGTGCCTCCGACCTGAACGCCCAGCTGGAGAAGATGCAGCTGACGCCGGAGAAGATCGAGGACATTTACGACCGTCTGGACGCCATGAATATTCAGGTGGTCACCGCCGATCTGGAACTGGATCTGGGGGACGACGATCTCGACCTGGGGCCGGACGACGATATCAATCTGGCGGGCCTTGACGAGGAGGAGCTGGTCGACCCCGTTGACCTGGCCGCCGAGTACAGCCTGGACGACCCGGTGCGGATGTACCTTAAGGAGATCGGCCAGATCAAGCTCCTTTCCGCCGAGGAAGAGGTGGAGCTGGCAAAGCGCGTCTCCGAGGGGGATCAGGAAGCGAAGAACAAGCTCACCGAGGCAAACCTGCGTCTGGTGGTCTCCATCGCAAAGAAATATTCCGGCCGCGGCCTGCACATTCTGGACCTGATTCAGGAAGGCAACACCGGCCTTATTCGCGCGGTCGATAAATTCGACTGGACAAAGGGAAACAAATTCTCTACATATGCCACCTGGTGGATCCGGCAGGCCATCACCCGCGCCATCGCGGATCAGGCCCGGACGATCCGTGTCCCGGTGCATATGGTAGAGGTCATCAACAAGGCCACCCGCTGCAACCGGAAGCTGGTGCAGGAGCTTGGCCGGGAGCCTACCGTGGAGGAGATTGCCGCGGAGCTGAATCTGCCCGTGGAGAAGATCATCGAAGCCAACCGCACCGCCGCCGACACGCTGTCCCTGGACACCCCTGTGGGAGATGAGGAGGATACCTCCATCGGCTCCTTTGTGGAGGACGAGCGCACCCCCGGCCCCGCCGATGCTACCTCCAACGCCCTGCTTGCCGAGGCGCTGAAGGAAATTCTGGACACCCTGACGGAGCGGGAAGCGGACGTTCTGCGGATGCGCTTCGGCATGTACGACGGACGCACCCACACCCTGGAAGAGGTGGGGCAGATTTTCGGCGTCACCCGGGAGCGTATCCGCCAGATCGAAAACAAGGCCATCCGCAAGCTGCGCCATCCCAGCCGCGCGAAGAAAATTCGGGACTTCTACTGCTGAGCACACACAATCCGAACCCGGTTCCCAGATGGGAGCCGGGTTCGTTTCTTTCGTGAAAACAGTTATGCGCGAAGGGTCTTGACGAACGCCGCCCGGTCGGCGGCCTTGAAATAGGCCGAGCCGGTGACCAGCGCTTCCGCACCGTTTTCCCGGCAGGTTCTGTACGTCACAGCGTCTACGCCGCCGTCCACCTCGATGATGCAGGCGGGGTTTACCTCGTCCAGCATCCGGCGGATTTTTTTCACCTTGGGCATCATGTCGGCCATGAATTTCTGCGCCCCGAAGCCCGGCTCCACGGTCATTACGAGCACCATGTCGCACTTGGCAAGATAGGGAATGGCAGCTTCCGCCGGGGTTTTCGGCTTCAGGGAAATGGCGGCTTTGCAGCCCATAGCCCGGATCTTGTCGAGACAGGCCAGCGTGTTCTGGGGCTGGTCGGATTCCAAGTGAATGGTCAGCCAGTCCGCGCCGGCTTTGATGAATTCCTCGGCGTAGCGGATGGGTCGGTCGATCATCAGATGTACGTCCAGGGGCAGGGAAGTGACAGGCCGCAGCGCCTTCACCACCGGAATGCCGATGGAGATGTTGGGGACGAAAATTCCGTCCATCACATCTACATGCACCCAGTCGGCGCCGCTGCGCTCGATGTCGTGAATATCCCGTTCCAGATTGGCAAAATCGGCGGACAGAATAGACGGAGCAATGACAGGCATAGAAAGACCTCCAGCAAAAATCCTTTTCCTTTAAGATACCACAAAAGCCACGGGAAAGCAACATTGGAAAAAAGTTCCTGTATGCTTTGCCGACGGCGGCGCATACTATTCCCGAATCCAAAGAAAAGGAGGCTGCTACTATGAACTGTCATGCCAACAAGAGCATCGAGTGTACTGTCCAGCAGTGCGCCAACCACTGCGAGGGCGAGAACTACTGCTCTCTGGATCGCATTCTGGTGGGTACTCACGAGGCTTGCCCCACCGTGGATCAGTGTACCGACTGCATGTCCTTCCGCAAGAAGTAACTTGTTTCGCGGCAGTGAAAGCTGCCGCGATTTTTTCTTAGGAAACTCTGAATAAATCGTCTGCGACTGTGAGCGGATCTTTTCCGCCCACTCTTCGGCATCGAAAACGGGAAATACACAAAGTATTCCTCCGTTTCCGATGCCTCGATTGGACGAAAAATCTCTCGCTCACAGTTCTTGCCGATTTAATCAGAGCTTCCTTTATTATTTGCTGTTCCCCTTGACGAAAAGCCGGAAAAATTGTAAAATTCAAATATCCTTCACATGTCGATACATATTTCTTCATATGTGACGGATAGAGTAGGATAAGAAAAGAGAAGGAGGTAACCACCATGGACACCTTTGCAAATAGCGAATATCCGGAAGAAAATAATCCGGCTCCCGAAGCGAGTTTCGACGCCCCGCAGGAGCCGCAGAATGAAGCTCCTCAGGAACCACGGAATGAAGTCCCTCAGGAGTGCCAGAGCGAACCCCAGTCCGGCACCTATCACGCCGCCGGTACGGGCCGCAGGGAGTCTCCCTACGCCAATTCCCCCTATATGACCGGCCAGCCCCGGCCGTATCAGTATCAGTACCAGCCCCAGACGCAGCCGCCAGAGAAGCGGGAGAAAAAGCCCCGTAGATCCGGCAAGTCGCCTTGGAAGACCGTTATCGCCGCCGTTCTTGTTGTGGCGCTGGTGGCTTCCGGCTGCCTGATCACGGCTTCCGGCGTCAACCGGAAGTGGGAGCAGAAAACCAGCCAGATCACCCAGCAGCTGGGCAGGCAAATTGACGATTTGCAGAAGCAAATCGACAGCGTTCCTTCTGGTACATCCGGCGCGCTCCCGGCAGCGGACGGTTCGGCCATGACTCCGGCGCAGCTGTATCAGAGCAATGTTGACAGCGTGGTCGCCATTTCCTGCACCATGCAGACCACCGCCTACGGCCAGAGCGTGGAGGGAACGTCCTCCGGTTCCGGCTTCATCCTGACGGAGGACGGCTACGTGGTGACCAATTACCACGTGGTGCAGAACGCGAGCAATATCACCGTCACCACCCACAGCGGCGACGAGTATGCCGCCACGGTGAAGGGCTACGACGCCACCAACGACGTGGCCGTTCTGAAGGTGGAAGCCGAGGGACTGTCCGCCGCGACCATCGGCAGCAGCGGCAATCTTTCCATCGGCGACATGGTAGTCGCCATCGGCAATCCTCTTGGCCGTCTGGCTGCCACGGAGACCGTGGGCTATGTCAGCGGCATCAACCGGGAGGTCACCACCGACAACACCGTCATCAGTATGCTCCAGACCGATGCGGCCATCAATCCGGGCAACTCCGGCGGCCCGCTGTTCAATATGTACGGCGAGGTCATCGGCATTACCACCGCCAAATATTCCGGCACCACCAACTCCGGCGCGTCCATCGAGGGCATCGGCTTTGCCATCCCCATTGACGACGTGATGGGCATTATCTCCGACCTGATCGACTACGGCTACGTCACCGGCGCTTACATGGGTATCACCGTGAAGGACAACGACAAGGAAGCCGCCGCTCAGTTCGGTCTGCCCACGGATGGCGCTTACGTCGTGGACGTGACGCCGGGCAGCAGTGCGGACAAAGCCGGTATCCAGTCCAAAGACCTGATTACCGCAGTGGACGATCATAAGATCACCACCAGAACCGACCTGACCCGCACCCTGCGGAACTACAAGGCAGGGGACACCGCCGAGATTACCGTCGTCCGCAGCGGCCGGGAGCTGACGCTGACCATCACCTTTGATGAAAAGCCCCACGACACCACCGTGGAAACCACTCCCCAGGAGGATTCCTCCATGCCCAGTGAAGGAGACTATGGCGACTGGTACGAATACTTCCGCCGTTTCTTTGGCGGCTGATAATTGAGCTGAGCAGCAAATTGCCCCGGACATCCTTGGATGTCCGGGGCGTGCTGTTTTTATGGGATTACTTGCCCAGCAGCGCGGTGATGTCCGCGTCAGCCAGTGTGAAATTGGCTTCGCCGCCGGAGAGGGTCAGGCGGTAGATGTCCGAAGACGCGCCCTTGGCGATGACCTCGGCCAGAGAGAAGCTGACGGAGATGGTGCCGTTGGTAAAGGTGATGGTATCGATGCCCCGGCTTTGCAGGGTTTGCAGCCCGGAGATCGCACCCTCCAGAATGGCAATGTCGGCCTGAGCGGTGAGCAGCAGAACGCCGTCCTCCTGCTTCGTCTCCACGGGGAGCGCCTTGCCCGCGTCGTCGATGACGCGATAGAGCGCCGCTTTGACCGGCTGGGGTTCTTCCTCAGCAGCAACGGGGTCGGGCGTGGGCTTCGGGAAGCTGCTGCGGGGCTTGGGCTGGGGAATGTCGAAGGTCGTTCCGGGGTCTAAGCGCTCGACGCTGCCGTCGGGAGACAGGCCGGAGGTGTCCGCAGCCCCCTCCTGAGCAGTTGTCCCCTGATGCGATCCGCCCGCGCCAATGGCCGCACCTGCGCCGTCCATACTGTCGCCCACGCCGCCGGCGGGCTTTTCATTTGCGCTGCCAGAAATGGCGA
>OBYM01001461.1_pt1 | contig 10047 bp, 3 predicted proteins | sample 1538191 | NCBI WGS metagenome assembly OBYM01 (sample SAMEA2580165, study PRJEB22360) | human gut metagenome | biome: human gut; feature: human-associated habitat; material: faeces | place: Denmark | collected 2008/2010 | reverse complement strand
TGGGTGGCCCCGGCCTGTACAGCTCTCTCTCCCCCCCCCGCCGCAGACGGAGAAACCGTGGCAGTCGGATGGACCAAGATCGGCAGCACAAAACCGTTTCTGGCCAGCATAGCCAGCCACTGCATCCGTAATTTCTGATCGCCCACAGAGGGAATCGCAATCGGGTACTCCTCAAGATACCGCAGGCAGTCATCACACCGCCCCATTGCCAACGGGTTTTTCAAGTCATCGTCCAGAAAGCCGATTTTCCGGAATACCCCCAGCGACTGGGCCAGCTCCCGGATGATCTCACCGTGTCCGCCTGCCCCAAGGATCAGCAGATTCATCTCCCGGGGGCGCTGCGCCATGATCCGGTCCCGTTTTTCCCGCGCCTCTTCAAAGGAGTGCCCGTAGCAGTATCCATAGAGCAACTTTCCAGCTGCATCCCGCCCCTTTGGATAGCGGGCCTCATATCGGCCGTCTTTCCGTTTTCGGATGTTCACCCCGGTTCGCATTCCATCTCCTCTTTCGTGGTCACAGCACAGTCGCATTCCGTGTTCACCGCCGTATGTCCTGCATTGGAATAATTGTTACGATTATGTGACAAAATACAGCATCCTTATGTCTTGTACAGTCTACCACAGTGCCAAACAGTTTACAATATATATTTTTTCATAGTTTTCGAATCTATACCAACCCACAGCTATACCATTGCAATCATGGTCAAAAAATCCCCCCAACCTCAGTTGGGGGGATTTTTTCCTTTTTATGATGGATTCCCGGCCTGACTTAGAACCTGAGATATCGCTGTATACATGCCTTCTCCATCCAGTAAGTCCGTCCGGGCGCAGTTCAAAAGTGCCGCATTCTCTTCTGTCAAAGCGACCGGAACCAGCAAATACGCATTGGCCCGGTCCATGGCTTCGCCGATTCCCCGGACGCCTTCCGCAAATGTGTCTGCCTCTGCCGGATCAATTTGTGAAAATGCCTGGATACACAAATTCATGGCGCTGTTCCACGCTTCGGAATTGGAGCGTTCCTGCAGCAGGCCCTCCTGCAAGACGTCGAAAAAGTTTTCCAACTGCCCCAGCGGCAGATAGTAGTAAGCCGCAACATAGTAGCAGGAGTCGAACTCCCCGGTTTCACGCAGCTCTCTGGCACAGCGGGCAGCTGTGCCCTCATTGCTGATCCCGCCGGCCTGCAGCGCATTCCCCATCAGATTCACCTTGTAGCTCTGATCGTTGTATGCATCCATGCGGTCCAGCCTTTCCAGTGTCTCTATGAAGGAGCCTGTCGTCATTCCGGCAGCATCCAGCTCCCGATATTCCTTTTGGGCCAGCAGGCTTCCGCCCAGCAGGGCAACAGAAATCACCAGCCACAGGTCCGACACCACCAGGACCACAATACCGGCGGCCCGCCTTTTCCTCCCCTCTGTATAGGTTCCGTAACACACTGTTGGCAGCAGCAGCAGGAAAAACGCCGCACACTGAAACATCTGAACGGAGAAAGAGATCTCCATCAGGCCGTGGAGGTTCATCATGACCAAGCAGGCCAGCAGCATGGCCGCCAGGGGCGTGCGCGCTTTGCGAAGCTGCCGGACCAGCAGCACGGCCGTTCCCAGGATGAATGCCAAAAATGCAGCGAGACCCAGCAGACCGGTCTCATCCATCACCTGCAGCAAGTGGTTGTGGAGATAAAGGGACTCATAAAAGAACGGCTGCACAGAGGTCAGCAGCCCCTCTGTGGCTCCCAGACCGTGTCCCGCCAACGGGGACTCTTTGAAAAGCGTCCATCCGTCTATATCATATTGCAGCCGCAGCAGAAAACTGCTGTCTTCAAATATATTTTTCTGGAGGCGATTCGCGATATTGTCCGGCAGCAATGTGTAGGCCATCGGGATCTCGGTTCCGTCCGACAGAGACACCTGCCGGAGCTCCAGGCCCGCGGGACCGCGGAACTGCATCAGAACATGCCCCACATCCTCCGGCACCGTAAAGGACGCCTCTTCCAGCGGGCCATTATAATATGTCTCAGTGACTGAGGTCAGCTCCTGCTCCCGTGTGGAGCCATAGACCAGCACCGTGATCTCGCTGCTTTTATCCCAATCACCGGAAAACGTATAGGTCTCTCCGCCCTCTACATCGGCTCCCCGGTAGAGGAAGTTGCTCTCTGTAAATACAAACGGCTCCGTCAGCGTGAGCGCCAGTACAACTGCCGCGATTCCCGCGGCAATCCCTCCTCCCAGCACACCGGCAAGGAGCTTTCCATGCCCCGCCAGCGCGGAAGCCGCCTTCCGGGCGGGGAACTCGTTCAGCAGCCACAGCAGCACTCCGCTCGGCAGAGCGGCCAGCGTTCCCCAAAAAGAGCCGCCTGCCAGGAGCGAGGTCGAGACCACGCCGAATACCACCATGGAAATGCCCATTGCCGCCATGGTAAAGAAAAGCCCCAGCCGTTCTTCCTTTCCCGCAATCAGGAGATAGGCCAGCAGTGTCGCGCCAAAGCAGAGAATGGCACCACGGCTCATTGCGGTAAAAAAGGCCACTGCGGACAGTCCGGTCAGAAAGCAGGCCGCAAATCGCTCCCACGGTTTCCGTCCTGTACGGATCAGGTAGAGTCCCACCAAGACCGCCAGCGCCATCAGGCTGCCGGTCAGGTTTGCGTCGTTATAGATGCCGTCAAACCGGGCGCCCGTATAGGTCGCTTGATCCAGGCTCTGATAAGCTGCATCCCCAAGCCCCTCCATAAAAGAGGCAAAGCCGCGAAAGAGCGGTCCCCGGCACCCGGCATCGATACATAGAAGCCCGATCACTCCGCACACGGCAGAGAAGCCGAACAGGAGTCCGCCGGCGTTCTGTTCCCGTCCGCGTGCCAACAACAGCAGGCCCAGGGCTCCGGATGCCAGCAGCTTGGCATATTCTCCGTAAGCGTAGGCGCCGAAGCTCGTATACAGGCTGGCGGCCCCGCAGAGGATCAAAAAGGCCAGAAACCCCAGGACCGGGATTCCCAGGCGGCCGCGAAACCGTGCATAGCCCCCCCTGCCAAAGGACAGCGCCAATGCCACAGCCGCCAGAATCAGGCTCATGGGAACCGTCTGCACCGTCATGGCAAAAAACAGCAGCACCGCAAATCCCACAACAAACAGGCGGTCATACAGCGGATGGTCTTTCTCCGGCACAGGCGCCGCATCATTCACCGGTTTTGGAACCACCTCTGCCGGCACGGTTTTTTTTCGCTTCATGAAATTGCTCCTCTCGCGAGAATAGTCTTTTAACGCGCAAAATTATATCAGATTTCTTGTTCATTGTCTATTCCAATGGTTTTATTTATGTATCAAATCAGCAGATTATATTTGTCGCTCATTTTTAATCATCCTTCGCTTTTCAGTCCGCAGTCCGGACAAAGGGAATCTACCTCTGCGAGGGGCGGAATGCCTGTGTATTTTTATTTTTCAACGATGTGACATCCGTTTCAAGAAAGCGCGGGCCCGCCTTTTAGACCAAATCATTCAGAGAAAGAGCGGTACCGGAAAGCGCATTGGATGTCATCACAATCCTCTGCTGATCTGATGCATCAAAAAATTTCCATAATTGGGTGCTACCAAATCTTTAATTTTGCTACCAGACTTTCCAGGGTTTCCAAGCTTTGCAGCCGTTTGGTAGCATGAAAACTCAAAATGCTACCGAAGTTGTTCGGAAAACCGCTGGCCCACAAGGGCCGCAAGCCGTTGTGCGAGGAGTGTATCTCTCCAAACGAAAACGGGAGCGGAAGGCGGAAATTTAAAGGAGGTAAACACCCAATGAAGAAGTTCCTTTCTCTGGTACTGGCTCTGGTGATGACCATGTCTCTGGTCACCGTCAGCGCCGGCGCCAAGGACTTCAGTGATGACGGCAGCATCACCTACAAGGAAGCTGTCGACGTCATCAGCGGCATCGGCGTTGTCGACGGTTATTCCGGCGGCGACTTCAAGCCCACTGAAGTCCTGACCCGCGGTGCCGCCGCCAAGATCATCTGCAACCTGATCCTGGGGCCCACCACCGCTTCCTACCTGAGCGCTGACACCGCTCCCTTCAAGGATGTGCCCGTGACCAACGTGTTCGCAGGCTACATCACCTACTGCTCTCAGCAGGGCATCATCAACGGCTACGCCGACGGCACCTTCCGTCCCACCGCCACCCTGAGCGGCAATGCGTTCATGAAGATGCTGCTGGGCGCTCTGGGCTATGACAGCGCCATTGAGGGCTACACCGGTGCCAACTGGACCGTGGCCGTCATCAAGCAGGCTGCCGGTATCGGCCTGGACGACGGCAACGACGAGTTCGTCGGCTCCAAGGCCGTGACCCGTGAGGAGGCTGCCCTGTACGCCTTCAACATGCTGCAGGCCACCATGGTCGAGTACGACGCCAAGACCTCTGTTGACATCAACGGCGCTACCGTGACCATCGCCGGCGACAAGGCCAAGGAAGTTGCGCAGGGCTCCTACGACAACAACATGCACAAGCCCAACCTGCAGTTTGCCGAGCGCTACTTCGACAAGCTGGACAAGACTGAGACCACCGACGACTTCGCCCGTCCCGCCACCAAGTGGACTTTCAAGGGCGACAAGATCGGCACCTATGCGGACGCCGCTGATGTGACTTACACCAGCAACGTGAAGCTGGGTGATATCTACAGCGATCTCGACATGAGCGAGAAGGACAAGAACGCCGAGGTCTATTACAACGGCGTCGAGGCCGATGATGTTGCCGTGTCCAAGGGCAACACCGTCAAGGTCTCCAGCTCCAGCGCCAACAACAAGCTGGTGGCTGACGGCAGCACCGTTGAGGTCTTCTACGATGAGGACAACAACGATGTCACCATCTGCATCATCGACACCTATGTGGGCACCATCTCCTCCAAGGAAGAGAAGGTCTCCGATCCCTATGTTGTCGTGAACTCCGAGAGCCTCGTGACCAAGAAGGACGCTTCTACCTCTGTGTCCATCTCCGGCAGCAAGGCCCGCTTTGAGACCAATACCGACAACTTCGAGGAAGACGATGTGGTCCTGTTCACCTACTCCCAGAGCGCGGACGAGATCAAGTCCGTTGTGAAGGCCGAGTCCGTGGAGGGCACCCTCGACAAGTACACCCTGGGCAAGAACCTGACTCTGGCCGATACCGAGTACAAGTACTCCAAGAACATTGCGTTCTCCTTCGGCTCTGAGACCAGCATGACCACCAAGAGCGACTATGTCATCTATCTGGATACCAACGGCATGGTCATCTATGTGGATGAGCAGGAGTTCGACGCCTCTCAGTACGCGTATGTGCTCTACACCCAGAGCAGCAACAGCCGCTTCGGCAAGGATCAGGTTCAGCTGGTCATGTCCGACGGCTCCGTGAAGACGGTGGATACTGACGACGATTACACCTCTCTGGAGGGCACCATCGTCTACTACCGCGCTGACGACAAGGGCGAGTACGCTCTGCGTCAGGCCGCCAATGTTCATAAGAATGGCAACCCCACCATCACCACCACTGCCGATGCCAGCATTGCTACAAATGGCGTTCTGTCCGGCGGCGCTAACACCTTCGAGATGAAGAACACCCGCGCGGCTATCACCACCAAAACCGGCACTACGGTGTATGGCAACAGTGAGACCGTGTTCGTGGTGGCTGAGAGCGATGCCCGCGGCAAGACTGACTATTCCGTCTACAAGGGCATCAAGAACGCTCCCACCATCATGTCTGATGATCCGACCACCTCTCCCACTGTGGAGACCAAGGCTGTTGAGATGGTCTACACCACCAGCGGCTCCAGCGATGTGGTGACCTTCGCCTTCATCGACGCCACCGGCGCCTATGTCACCAACGGCAAGCGCGATGTGGTGTTCCTGGCTGCTGAGTCCGCCACCAAGAAGATCACCGATGGCGACAACAACCAGTACTACCTGTACAACGCGGTTGTGGACGACGAGATCACCACCGTGAAGGTCAAGGCCGCTCAGGATGCTGGCTCTGTGGTCGTGGCTGGCAACGACACGGTCAACCAGGTTGTGACCAATGCTGACTACAACAACAAGGGTCTGCTGACCTCCGCTGATGCGATCTCCACATCTGATTACACCACCCTCACCGGCACCGGCGTGTGGAAGCCCTCCGGCTCCAACAGCATCGGCCTGGGCGGCCCGACGGCTTCCGCCAGCGTCCGCTACACGGTTGCCTCTGACGCCAAGATGTACTACATCGATACCGATGGTGTTATCACCAAGATCGACGATGTGAAGAACATCAGCTCCGACTCCACTGCTACCTACATCGGCCTCCTCGATGTGACTGACGGCGACATCGCCTACCTGTTCATCCAGGAAGTTGACAACGGCAAGCAGGAGGGCGCCGGTAGCAGCGGCGTGGTCCTGAGCGGGATCAGCGCAAGCTACAGCAGCGGCACCGTCACTGTCACTCTGACCGGAACGAACGCCGGACAGGTCTACCCCGTGACCATCTCCCTGGTCAACGGCGGCACCCTGGTGAAGCTGACGACCGCCAACGTGACTGGCGCCGCGACAACGACGACCGCCACCATCTCTGCCGCTCTGTCTGCGGGCTCCACCTACATGGTGACCTGCGGCGACCAGAGCTTTGTGTTGGGTGTCTGATTACCCGCCAGAAGGGTGATTGTACCCGCGGTTGAAAATTCCCCCGGACTTCGGTCCGGGGGAATTTTTTGTTGCACGAAATTCTGCAATTTCTTCCGGTCAGGGGGGATTGGATAGCGGGAGTTTTCCCGCCACAATTTTCGGGAAAGGGTGAAGAATTTGCAGCAGACCAGTCAATTTCATCTCAACCAGTGGGAGCTGACGGACCGCATCCGGATGGAGGATTTCAACGGGGACAATCAGAAGCTGGAGACAGCCCTGGCCTCCCTGGCAGCCGCGGACGCGGCGGAGCAGCAGGCGAGAACGGCTCAGGATGCCGCCATCCGCCGGGAGGCAGCCGCAGCCGCCGAGGCCGTCCCACTGGTAAAACTTCTGGAAGTGCCTGTCACGCAGGAAGCAGCGCAGGTGGATGTGGATGTATCACAGATCGACTTCACGCAGTACACGGAGGTGTGGATCGTCCCCATCCTCTCCACAGCCTATCACTATATCTATCTGCGCTGCAACAATATTGCGACAGACAGCTATTTCCATCCGGGCACGCACCAAAACTACCTGTGCCGCCTGGAGATGAGCGGCCTCCTGGGTCAGGGCAAAGCAAAGATCCGTCTGGCAACTTATCTCTCCCCCATTGCCTGTATCTGTGAGCATATCTATGATACATCGAACCCGCCCTATTACAGCACCATCCCCTCCATCGCGCCGAAGGACCTGAAGACGCTGAACTTTATGACGGACGCCGGAACCATCAACGGGGAAGGGAAAATCATCCTCTGGGGCTGGAAACTGTAACCCAAAGGAACGCCCCCGGACAAAAGTCCGGGGGACCTTCGACTCTTCCGGTGCTGGCGGCGAAGGAACGGCTCATTCACCAGTTCGTTTCCTCTGCCAGCTGGGCCAAAGTCTGTGCAAATCCTCGCAAGCCATGTATCCGTGCAGGGAGAAGCTATCAGAGGGCGTGCCGACCGGCTTTGACTATGCCTGACACATAAAAAGGATTCCCGGACAGAAGTCCGGGAATCCTTTTTGTCTTAGTGCATCAGCACGTTGACACAGTTCCTTAGGCAGTGAACGTTGCGTTCTGACCGCCGCAGGAGACCATGTAGATACCGCCGCTGGCAGCGATGCTGGCCAGAGTGCCCACGGACAGGACAGCGGTGGTGCTGGTAGCGCCGGTGGCGCCGGTGACCGTGTAGGTGCCCAGCTCAGTGGTCACACCGGCAACGATCATCTTCAGGGTGACCTTGTAGTTCTGGCCGGCGTTGGTGCCGTTCAGAGTCAGGGTCAGGTTGGGAGCAGAATAGGTCACACCAGTGATGCTGGTCAGCTCCTGTCTGCCGCCGGAAGAGGACTGGTCGTTATCCTCGAAGTACTGCTGGACGAACAGATAGCTGATCTGGCCATCCTCCAGGACGTAGGTCACGACATCCTCGTCGGAGCGGCGGATGTTGCTCACCGCACCCTCGGTAATGGTGCCGTCATCGTCGATGAAGAAGATCTTCGCATCGTCGGCGACCACATAGGTGGACTCAGAGCCGTTGCCGTAGCCGAGCACGACGTTCTCATTGTTCACCTTGTTGATGCCGGTGACGGTGCCGGAGTTGCTCAGAGAATCCAGGCCGGTGATCACACCGTCGTCATAATCGGCGCCAGTGAAGACCACGTTGCTGCTGAAGGAGCCGTTGGAAGTTCTGTTGTTGATCTTCACGCTGGCATCGACCTTGACGCCCTCAACGATCTTGCCATCCACAACTGCGTTGTAGGTGTAGTACTCGTTGTCGGAGTCCTCGATCTTCTTGCTGCCGGACTCGAAGGCGAAGAAGATCACGTCGTTGTTGCCGCCGGTGACCTTGTAGTCAGCCTCGTCCACGCTCAGGTACACGATGGTGGCAACGCCGTTGTTGCGGCAGTAGTAGCTCATGCCGATGGCATTGGTAGCCGGGCTGTTGTCGTTGTCGTCCACGATGGTGGGAGCGTTGTTGATGCCGGTGTAGGCGCGATAGGTAGCATTCTTCCAATTCTCGCGAGCACCGCTGTCATAGGTGCCCACCACGAACACCGTCTTGCTGTCGGCATAGATGTAGTCGGTGCCCTGCTTGGCATCGGAGGCGTTGGTCACGCCCTTGTTAGTCAGGTTGATCCGGGCCACGCCGTTCCGCAGCTCGAAGGAGTCCTCGGCCTTAGCAATGCTGGGATTCTTGGTGTCGAGATCCTTCAGGCGATACTCGCCTTTGGAGGTCTCCTTCACCAGGACAATCTCAGATTTGGGATCACCAATCTGCAGCTCAGAACCATAGCCAGCGAAGTCGTTGGTGTAGTCCTCCTTGGTGTCGACGGTCTTCATCTTGCCGTCATAGGTGATCAGAGCAGCCTTGTCAGAGGCGAAAGCAACGCTGGAACCCTGCAGAGCGCGCAGATAGGCGTAGTCAGCGATGTTGTACTCAGTCTCCTCGACGTAGATGGCATAGCCGTTGGCATCCAGGTACACGACATACTCGCTGTCGATGCCCAGGCTGCTCTCGCCGCCGTCCACAGAATACATCTTGGAGAAGTCATACTTGGTCTCACCCAGGTTGATGGACTTGCCGGAAACCTTTCTGGTCAGAGTGCCCTCAGCGGACTCAGCAGCCTTGACAGACTGGATCTCGTTGTTGGCATAGGTGAAGAGGACGATCTGGTCGTTCTCGAAACCAGTGGTCTCGAACTCGTCGTTGGCACGCAGGCCGGAGGTGGCGCCGTTCTCAGCAGCCAGCTCGGACAGGGTGATGTAAGCATCCTTGGAGTTGGTCTTGGCCACAACCTTGTTGACCTCAGCCACGTAGGTGTTGATAGCCACGATGGTGACATCGTTGGTATCCTCATCCAGATAGGCCTCGACCAGAGTGCCGTTGCCGACGTTGCACTTCGCAACGGGAGAGTTGGTGAACTTCAGCTCGCTGACCTTCAGGTCGTTGCCCTTGGAGACCTTGGCGGACTCGCTGGCCTCAACGCCGTCCACGAAGACGGGAGCAGCCTCATCCTTGTCGGACATGCCCAGGTCAGAGTAGATCTGGCCCAGCTTCACGTCGGCGGTGTAGGTGGCGTCAGCGGTCTTGGCGAAGGTGCCAACCTCAACGCCCTTGAAGCGCCAGGTGTTGGCGGGACGGCCGAAGTCATCGGTGGTGTCGGTGGTCAGGCGCAGGTCGGTGAAGTATCTCTCAGCGAACTGCATCTTGTTGTCGTCGTCGATGTAGCCGTCGGTACGAGAGGTGTTCTCGACTTCCTTGGCCTTGTCGCCGGCGATGGTCACGGTAGCGCCGTTGATGTCGACAGAGGTCTTGGCGTCGTACTCGACCATGGTGGTCTGCAGCATGTTGAAGGCGTACAGGGCGGCCTCCTGACGGGTCACGGCCTTGGAGCCGACGAACTCGTCGTTGCCGTCGTCCAGGCCGATA
>OBYM01001460.1_pt1 | contig 10050 bp, 10 predicted proteins | sample 1538191 | NCBI WGS metagenome assembly OBYM01 (sample SAMEA2580165, study PRJEB22360) | human gut metagenome | biome: human gut; feature: human-associated habitat; material: faeces | place: Denmark | collected 2008/2010 | reverse complement strand
AACCGCCAACCATGAGGATCTTATCGATATCATTAAACTGCAGACCGGAATCCGAAAGAGCCTGCTTGACCGGGCCGACCGTCTTCTGAACAAGGTCTGCGGTCAGTTCGTCAAATTTGGCGCGGGTAAGCGTCATATCAAGATGCTTCGGGCCGGTTGCATCAGCTGTGATAAACGGCAGATTGATCTGCGAGGAAGTAACGCCGGAAAGCTCAATTTTCGCTTTTTCGGCAGCCTCTTTCAAACGCTGCATTGCCATTTTATCGCCCTTCAGGTCAATGCCGTTTTCTTTTTTGAAGCTGTCGCACAGCCAGTCGATCACACGCTGGTCAAAGTCATCGCCGCCCAGGCGATTGTTGCCGGCCGTTGCAAGAACCTCCTGTACGCCGTCGCCCATCTCAATGATGGAAACATCGAACGTACCGCCGCCGAGGTCATAAACCATGATCTTCTGGTCGTCTTCCTTATCGATACCGTAGGACAGTGCTGCTGCCGTCGGCTCGTTGATGATACGCTTTACATCGAGGCCCGCGATCTTGCCTGCGTCCTTCGTTGCCTGACGCTGTGCGTCCGTGAAGTACGCCGGAACGGTGATAACTGCGCTCGTAACGCTCTCGCCGAGGTAAGCTTCCGCGTCGCCCTTCAGCTTCTGGAGGATCATTGCGGAGATTTCCTGCGGGGTGTAGCTCTTACCGTCGATCGTCACCTTGTGGTCTGTGCCCATCTCTCTCTTAATAGAGGAGATCGTGCGGTCCGGGTTCGTAATCGCCTGACGCTTTGCGACCTGACCGACCATGCGCTCGCCTGTCTTGGAGAATGCCACGACAGACGGGGTGGTTCTTGCGCCTTCTGCGTTTGCGATAACGACCGGCTCGCCGCCTTCAATAACCGCTACGCAAGAGTTTGTTGTACCAAGGTCAATACCAATTGTCTTTGCCATATCAATTACCTTCCTTTAACTCAAATGAGTGTGTGAATTCTGAATTACTATATAAATGGATATTTGCTGATTTAGTTTGCTACCTGTACCATGGCGTGTCTTACGACCTTATCGCCCAGCATGTAGCCCTTCTGGAACACCGCTGAAATGACGTTTTCGCCAAGCTCGTCGCTTTCAATGTGCGCCACCGCGTTGTGCAGCGCCGGGTCAAACGGCTCACCAACCTGACCGACTTCTCGGATGCCAAGCTTTTCAAAGCTCGCCTTAAATTGGTTTGCAATCATCTCAACGCCTTTTTTCATATCCTCTGCGGAGACATTTTCCTGTGCCAGTGCACGGTCGATATTATCGGCCACCGGCAAAATCGCGTTGATTGTATCGGAAACGGCGTTATTGTAAACGGCGTTCTTTTCGTTTGCGGAACGCTTGCGGAAGTTATCGTACTCGGCAAGCACGCGCAGGTGCTGCTGCTTGTGGCTGTCGAACTCCGCCTGCAAGCGGTCGTAATCCTCTTTCGGAATCTTCTCGCTCTTCTTTTTCTTTTTCTCCTTTTCCGCAGCCTTTGCAGATTCCTCTGCCGGCTCGGTATTCGCTTCCTGCTCGGGTTCCTGAACAGGCTTCTTTTCCTCTGCCATCTGGCAACGCTCCTTTCTCTATTCTTCCCGCATGATGCGCGTAAGCATTTCGCCTACACGATCTGCGACGTATGCTGTTTGTGCCGCGACGTGTGCGTACTGCATCCGCATCGGGCCGATCACGGCGACCGCGCCGGCATCTCTGCCGTTCACGCTGTACCGTGAGCAAACGACCGACGATTCCGCCAAAGCGTTCTGCCCGGTCTCCGTGCCGATCTTGATCTGCGTGCGGTTCTGCTTGCCTGCGAGAAGTTCTGTCAAAAGCTCCCGTCTTTCCAGAATATCCATCACCCGGCGTGCACCGCCAAGCTTGTATTCCGGGTAGAACAGCAGGTTCATCTGACCGCTTATGGAAATTTCCGTCTGCATCGTTTCAAGCGCCACTTCCAAAAGCGCCGCCAGCGCCGGCGACATCAAAATTGCCATATCCCCCAGTGAGATCGCAAGGTTTTGCACAAATGCCCGGTTGATCTCCGCCACGTCGCGCCCTGTCACGCGCTCGTTGAGCACGCGGAAGAAAATGCGCATAATCTCGTTTGAAAGATCAAAGTCACAGTGAAACACCTTGTTTTTCATGGTACCTGCGCTGCTCATCATAATGAGCATCGCGGTGCGGCGGCTCGTCTGCACGAACTGCACCGCCTTGATCTTTGCATCCGCGCCGCTCGGCGTGGTGCTCAACGCAAGGTACCGTGTAGAAGCCGCCAGCGTTTTCGCCGCGCCACGCAATAATCGTTCCGGGTCAAACGCGCTCTTTGCAAGCATCGCATCTATCGTAAGCTTTTCGGCTTCCGTTAACGTTTCCGGCTGCATCAGCGCATCTACGAACTCGCGGTAGCCCTCCTGTGAAGGCACACGCCCTGCGGAGGTGTGCGGCTGTTCCAAAAGCCCCAGCTCCGTAAGCTCTGCCATCTCGTTGCGCACCGTTGCGGAAGAAACACCTGCTTTTTCCGCAATGGACTTGGAGCCCACCGGCTCGCCCGTGCGAATGTATCCGTCTACGATCGAGGCAAGTATATTTTGTTTGCGTTTTGTCAGTTCCATACTTGCACCTCTCAGGTTTTAGCACTCTATGTTCCCGAGTGCTAACCCTTGTCTATACTATACTGCAAAGGTCAGGAAATGTCAACACCAAAATTTGTAAATACTTTGTGAATGTGCGAATTTTTCCCGGTCGGCATCCGTTTTGAAGCTGCTTTTAGCATTTCCGGCTCCACAGTGCCAAATTCCTGTTTATATATAAAGATACCGAAAAAAAGCGTCTTCGCCATAATTTCACTTTTTGTAATAGAATTTCAGGATTTTTTGTGCAAATTATTGACATTTTATAAAAATTGTATTAAACTGATAGCCCGTGTTTCAGTTTCTGTGTTCGCTTTAGCCCGAAAGTCCGTACCGTTAACGGAAAAGAGGAGTAAACTATGATTCAGGCAGAACATTTACAAAAGACCTTCCGCGTGCGAAAACGAAACGCAGGCTTTAAAAACGCCGCAAAAGCATTTTTCAGCCGCGAGTACGAAGAAATTCACGCTCTAAACGACGTTTCGTTCCGTATTGAAGACGGCGAGGCCGTGGGCTATATTGGCCCGAACGGCGCCGGAAAAAGCAGCACCATCAAAATTCTCTCCGGCATTTTAACGCCGGACAGCGGCACCTGCGTCATCGACGGGCGCGTGCCGTGGAAAGACCGCCGCGCGCATGTTTCGCAGATCGGCGTTGTGTTCGGGCAGCGCAGTCAATTATGGTGGGATGTGCCCGTCATTGATTCATTCGAGCTTATCCGCGACATTTACGCCGTGACCGAAGATGTTTACAAGCGAAATTTACGGGATTTGACCGACCTTCTGAATTTATCGGAGATCTTAAAGACCCCGGCGCGCAGCCTGTCGCTCGGGCAGCGTATGCGGTGTGAGATCGCCGCCTCCCTGCTGCACGACCCGCGCATCTTGTTTTTGGATGAACCCACCATCGGGCTCGACGCGGTATCGAAGATCGCCGTTCGCGAATTCGTGCTTGATATGAACAAACGCCGCGGCACCACGGTCATTTTAACGACGCACGACATGCAGGACGTGGAAGCCTTGGCGCAGCGTGTCCTGCTCATCGGCAAAGGGCGCATTTTATTAGACGGCACACTCGACGACATTCGGCGCGGCGGCAGCGGGCAGATTGACGAAACGCTCGCGGCGCTCTACAAACAGTTTGATATTTGAGGTGCGCCGTGAAACTTAAAAAATACATTTCGTTTTTCCGTCTGCGCTGTGTGACGGGCTTGCAGTACCGCGCAGCGGCATTGGCAGGCATCTCCACGCAATTTGCGTGGGGCTTTTTGATCATCTTCGCCTACCATGCGTTCTACCGCAGCAACCCCACCGCCTTCCCGATGACCTTACAGGCGACCGTCAACTACACATGGATACAGCAGGCGTTTTTAGCTATGTTCGCCTCGTGGGTCTTGGACGGCGACATTTTGGAGGAAATCACCTCCGGCAGCATCTCATATTCGCTGTGCCGCCCCGTCGACCTCTACGCCATGTGGTACACGAAATCTCTCTCCGGTCGTATTTCCAGAGTTGCCTTGCGTGCCGTGCCGATTTTAGTCGTTGCGGCGCTTCTGCCCGCAGGCTATAACTTGACCGCGCCGACAGATTTACCCACATTCTTTCTATTTTTACTCACCATGGTGCTGGGCGCATTGAACAGCACGGCGTTCACGCTGCTCATCTATGTCCTCACCATGTATACCCTTTCTTCCACCGGGTTGCGCTCCCTGCTGGTCACACTGGCAGATTTTCTCTGCGGCGGCGTAGTGCCGCTGCCGTTCTTCCCGCCCGCACTGCGCAGAATCTGCGAGCTGACCCCCTTCGCTGCCACAAGCAACGTGCCGTACCGCGTGTACAGCGGCGATATTGCCGGCACGAACGCCGCTTTCGCCGTAGGCTTACAAATCTTCTGGCTGCTCGTCCTGGTGCTTGGCGGTCACACCCTCATGAAAAATGCGCTGAAGCGGGTAGTGATTCAGGGAGGATAAGCGGAACGACAAGTCGTTCCGCTGCCCGGCAAATCGTTCGTGTTTTGCAGTATACAAAGAAAGGGGTCATCTATGAAACTATACTTTGAATTTCTGTCTATCCACATCAAGAAAGCGATGCAGTACAAGGCTTCGTTCTTGCTTTCCGCACTGGCGCAGCTATTTATACCGCTCACATGCTTTTGGGGCGTGCAGTTCATGTTCATGCGATTTAAGCAGGTGGACGGCTTCACGTACACCGAGGTTTCGCTCTGCTACGCCATCGTGCTGTTATCATTCTCGCTCGCGGAGCTGTTCTTCCGTGGGTTTGATACGTTTGACCGCATGATCGGGGACGGCGAGTTCGACCGCGTTCTGGTGCGCCCGCGCAACGAGGTTTTCCTCGTCCTGTGCAGCCGCATGGATTTAGAGCGCTTCGGCAAGGGCATTATGGCGATTTTCCTGCTGATCTGGGCGCTTCAAAACTGCCCAATTGATTGGTGCGCCGCGCGCGTTATGACGCTCATTTTCATGATTTTAGGCGGCATCGTGCTTTTTGCAGGCGTGTATTTGATCTTCGCCGGGCTATGCTTTTTCACATTAGAGGGACTCGAGTTCATCAATATTTTAACAGACGGTATGCGCGAGCACGGGCGCTACCCGCTTTCCATCTACGGCAAAGGCGTACTGACGTTCTGCACCTACATCGTCCCCTACGCGCTCGTGCAGTATTACCCGCTGATGTACCTCATTGGCCGCCACAACGATGCCCGCGCGATGCTTCTGCCCGTCATCGCCTGCGTGTTTATTATCCCGTGCTATCTCTTCTGGAAATTCGGCGTGCGCCATTACCGCTCCACCGGGTCGTAACAATATTATGAAATGAGGTTTTCCCATGCCCTTTGATTTTAAGAAAGAATACAAAGAATTCTACATGCCGAAAAACAAGCCGGAGATCGTCACTGTGCCGCCTGCAAACTACATTGCAGTGCGCGGCACCGGCGACCCAAACGAGCCGGACGGCGCGTATCAGCAGGCCATCAGCGTTTTGTACGCGATCGCCTACACGCTTAAAATGAGCTACAAGACCGACCACCGCATCGAGGGCTTTTTCGAGTATGTCGTGCCGCCGCTTGAGGGCTTTTGGTGGCAGGAGAATACGGACAGCATCGATTATGCCGATAAATCTGCTTTCCACTGGGTCTCCGTCATCCGCCTGCCGGATTTCATCACGCCGGATGATTTCGCCTGGGCCGTGCAGACCGCCGAAAAGAAGAAAAAGCTTGATTGCAGCAAAGCGGAGTTTTTGACGATCGACGAGGGCCTTTGCGTGCAGATCATGCACCACGGCGCGTTTGACGATGAGCCCGCATCTGTGGCGCTGATGGACACGTTTCTCGCCGAAAACGGCTATATAAACGACTTTACCGCCGCGCGCCTGCACCACGAGATCTACCTCAGCGATGCCCGTAAGGTCGCGCCGGAAAAGTGGAAAACGGTCATTCGCCATCCCATCAAAAAAAGCGTAAAGGAGCACACCACATGAAAAAACTCATCACCCTGCGCGGCAACAGCGGCAGCGGCAAAACGACCATCGCAAGAGCTTTACAGGAAAAGTTCGGCAAAAACACCATGCTGCTGTCCCAAGATGTCATCCGCCGCGACATCTTAAAGACGAACGACGGCGCGGGCACCCGCGCAAACGACGTGCTCATCATGCTGCTTGAGTACGGCCACGCGCACAACGAGCTCGTCATTTTAGAAGGCATTTTGAACAGCCGATGGTACACCCCGCTTTTCGATGCCGCAAAAGCGCTCTACGGCGAAAACATCTGCGCGTACTATTTTGACCTCCCGTTTGAGGAGACGCTCCGCCGCCACCAAACGAAGGACAAGCGCACGGAGTTCGGCGAAGAGGAAATGCGCAAATGGTGGAACGAAAAGGACTACGCCCCCGCATTAAACGAGCAGACCCTCACGCCCGACATGATGCAGGACGAGATCATCGACCGCATCTGCGCCGATTTAGAGCGCCTCGATACATAAACCATACATATAAATTCGGAAAGAGCGAGGTTCTCCCCGCTCTTTTTTGTATATTGTGTTATATTCTGCCCGAATTTCTATCGATGCAAAAATAATTTTATAGCATTTTGTTCGTATCTATGATAAAATAGACACAGTGATAATTTTTGTAAAGCTTAGAGGGACACAATGGACAAAGAGGAGTGCATAATTTTCCTCCCCTTTACAAACCGACATCACGGATTTAACAGGGCGGCGCTACAATGTAAGACCGAAAGCACGCACCTGATTTTAAAAAGAAAGTAAGGTCTTCACATGAAATCAATTTTTCACGCACTCAACCGGCTCAAGGTCTTCCGCGGGCTGACGGAACAGGAATTCGCATGGGTGCTCTACGACGTGGGCAATTCCGCGTTCACCATGCTCTCCTGCTCGCTCATCCCTATCTGGTTCAAGAGCCTCGCCATCGGCACTGCGCCGGGGCAGATCAACTCGCATCAGGCAACGGCGTATTATTCCATCGCCGTGGCGGTCGTCACCGTTATCGTGGCGCTTTTAGGGCCGATCTTCGGCGTGCTCGCCGACCACAAAGATAAGAAAAAGGTGCTGTTCACCACCGCGGCAACGCTCGGCATTTTCGGCTGCATTTTAAACGGCTTCATCACCGGCTGGCTGCTGTTCCTCATCATTTTTGTGTTCACGAAGATTTGTTACAGCGCGTCGCTGACCATCTATGATTCCATGCTGAACGACATCACCAGCGAAGAACGTATGGACGAGGTTTCGTCCTACGGCTTTGCATGGGGCTACATTGGCTCGTGCATCCCGTTCCTCATCGCGCTCATCGCCTATGTGCTTGGACCCGATATGGTCGGCGTGCTGCCGGATATTCTCTCTAAAGGCATCGGCTTCACGGTGACTGCCGTGTGGTGGCTGCTCGTCACCATTCCTCTCATTCGCGGCTTTAAGCAGCGCAACTATGTGGAAACCGAGGGACACGACATCCGCAAGGCATTCGCGAAAATCTTCCACACCCTCAAAAACATCGCGACGCACGACAAAAAGGTGCTGTTCTTCCTCATCGCATTCTTCCTGTACATAGACGGCGTGGGCACCATCATCGATAACGCCATCAATATCGGCACAGACCTGAACCTCAACACGGTCGGTCAGGTCGTCTTCCTGCTCGCAACGCAGGTCGTTGCGTTCGGCGGCTCGCTCGTTTTCGCAAAGCTTTCGAAAAAATGCAACACCGTCACGCTCATTCTCGTTTGTATTGCGGGCTATTTCGGCATCGCGCTGTACGCGCTCATGCTCAGCAGTCTCCTGCACTTCGCGATTCTGGCGTTCTTCATCGGCTGCTTCCAAGGCTCCATCCAGTCGCTCTCGCGCTCGTATTACTCCAAGATCATCCCGGCGGAAAACTCCGGCGAATACTTCGGTATCTACGATATTTTCTCAAAAGGCGCGTCCTTCCTCGGCTCTGCGGTCATCGCGGCCGTAAAGCTTGCAGGCGGCACCATCAACGTGGCGGTGGCATGTCTCGCAGTGTTCTTTGCGCTCGGCTTCATCTTCCTGCGCATTGCCGATAAGCAAAAAGCCATTCGGTAAGGAAGCCCTATGCTTTACACCGTTCGCTCTTCACACCCGTGAAATATCGCTGTAAATTTTAATAGGACATGCAAAAAGGAACGGCGTACAAACCGTTCCTTTTTCCTTTACTCTTCATAAACCGGCTCAAAATCATCCGTTCCGTGCCCGCACAACGGACATGCGTAGTCCTCCGGCAGCGCGCTGCCCTCATACACATACCCGCAAATTTTGCACCGCCAGCCGACGATCTTCCGCTCTCGCTCGACCTTCTCCGACTTCGGCTTCAGCTTATTCTGGTAATCCGCATATGTCAGCGGAGCGCGGTCGCTGCACACCTCGGCTTCCGTCACCTCTGCAATGAACAGCGTATGCGTGCCGAGGTCAACACTGTGCGTTACCTTGCCGCTGAACCGCGCGCAGGTGCTCCAGTTCAGATACGGTACGCCACTTTCGTCTGTCGGCATCGGCAGGCTGTCCAGCTTATCGACGTCGCGACCGCTCTGCATACCGAAGTGCTTAATGGTCTCAAACGAGCAGCTGTCATCCAACGCGCTCAACGTAAACCGCCCGCTTTCCTTAATAAGCGCGCAGGTGTAATTCGTATTCAGCACGGAAACCGCCACACGCACAGGGCTCCCCGCGACCTGCACGCCGGTATTCACAATGCAGGCGTTCGCCTTTTCCTCCGCTTTTGCCGCCAACAAAAACACGCCGTATGTCAAATTATAAAACGCTTTGTTATTCATTTTGCTCCTCCCATTAAAATAATAATTATTATTATTTTCATAATAACGGATAGAAAGCAAAAAGTCAAGCGTTATTTTCGGTGTATGCAAAAAGGAACGGTGTACAAACCGTTCCTTTTTAGCTTTATATTCTATTTCTAAAGGCTGGCGAAAACTTTTAGCCACGCTTCCCGGCAGAACGGTGTTACTTCACGCTTTCCGAATCGCTCACATACGGTGCGGCATGTTCTCTTTCGAGCCTGCGGAACATTCGCACAAGCACGACAACGGCGATGGTGCCGAGGATCAGCTCTGCGACGAACTGCGCATACGCGAGGCCGTACAGCGGGAACAGCCAATTCAGCACAAACAACGCGGGAATCTCCAGCACGATCTTGCGCACAACAGCAAATATGAACGATTTCATGCCCATACCGCACGACTGGAACACGCCCAGCGCGAGGAAATCGATGCACAAGAACGGCAGCGCAAAGCAGAAGCCGCGCTGGAACGCCGCGCCGTACGCGACGATGCTCTCGTTCTTCATGAACATGGAGATAATCGGCTCCGCCGCAAACACGAACGTCAGCATCACGGCCAAAATAAAGCCAAGCGAAATTTTCGCCGTGAACATAAACGTCTTTTTCATGCGTTTGATATTGCCGCTCGTGTAGTTATAACTGATCAGCGGCATAATGCCCTGCGAAAAGCCCATCGCAATCTGGAACGGCACGATGTTGACGCGCTGCGCGATGCCCATAGCCGCCACCGGGTCAGAGCCATACGCGGACGTAAAGTTGTTAAGAATGGTCATGCCGGTCACATTCAAAAGGTTCTGGATGGAAGCCGGGATGCCCACGCCGCACACGCCCTTGACAATCTGTTTCGATGGGCGGAACATGGAGGGCTTGATGCACACGTATGTCTTGCCGCGCTTCACGAACAGCAGCACGAAGAAGTAGAGGCATGCAACCGTGTTGGAAAGGCAGGTCGCGCAGCCCGCGCCCGCTGCGCCGAGGTTCAGGCCCCACGGCAGAATGAAAATCGGGTCCAGCACAATGTTCAGCAGGCAGCCGCACATGGTGCCGATGCTCGCGTGCAGCGAAGAGCCCTAAAGACTAC
>OBYM01001459.1_pt1 | contig 10057 bp, 9 predicted proteins | sample 1538191 | NCBI WGS metagenome assembly OBYM01 (sample SAMEA2580165, study PRJEB22360) | human gut metagenome | biome: human gut; feature: human-associated habitat; material: faeces | place: Denmark | collected 2008/2010 | reverse complement strand
CGCGCCACCAGCACGCCGGCACCCAGCGAGATGCCGTTGATGAATCCCACCATGAGCATGATGAGGTTGCCCGACGAGCTGACCGCCGCCAGCGCGTCCGGTCCCAGAAAGTTGCCCACGATCAGTGAGTCCACCGCGTTGTACAGCTGCTGGAACAGGTTGCTGAAAAAGATGGGGATGGCGAACAGCAGCATCTTCTGGATGACGCTGCCTTCGGTGAGCGAGGTCGAATTCGGTTTCATATGGTATGCTCCACCATCCTGTCTTTTCAAAATCCGCATAGAAAGGCAGAGGGGCCTCTTTGCGGGAAGAGACCCTCTGCCTTTCGGTGTAAAATTATTATACTTTGTTTTTGATGCAGACGCAAGGGTTTGGCGGGAGCAGCAGGCAGATCGGGAACGGGTTGAAACGGGATCGTTTTGCAGAAAAATGTAAAGAATTTGTCACCTTTTGCGCGACGGATCAGACGCTGGAAAAAAGACATCAGAATACGAAGATTTTCTCGTGGAAATCCCTAAAATCAGGAATATTTGTGCACAATGTTTTCGTGCGAAAATTGTAGAAAGGAGTTTGGCAAACAGGGATGCGAGTGGTATAATGAAAAAATAGGATATCTGTATCTGTGTCATAGATTTTGCAGCACACGCACAGGTAGCGCGGCTGGAATATACCGAACGCTGCGTGCGGTAGCTGCCGCTGTGCACCCACGACATCCCGCCCGGAAAGCGGAGGAACCTCAAAAGGAGAAACTACATGCTCTCAAACAATTACGTTCTGATCTTACTGTGGACCGGTGTTCTGGCGGTTCTGTATTTTGTCATGCCCGGCGTACGCCGCGTTGAGCTGGTGAACGGCCGCCAGGCCGAGCGCGTTGCGCCGTGGTTTGCCGTGATGGCTGTGCTGCCGCTGGTGTACTTTGCGAGTGTGCGAGGAGCGGAAGCAGGCGATACTGTAATGTATATCGAAGCATACGCAGAAATGCCCAGTCGGTTGTCCGGGTTGAGCGAATATATTTCCACTGTGCAAAAGGACCAGGGATTCTATTATGTTTCGGCGCTTATAAAATGTCTGATTGGTGATCGTGTAGCGGTTTATTTCTTTATTGTTGCAGCGATTCAGTGCTTTTTGATTTTCAGGGTTTTCCGAAAATATGCACCGGCATTTGTTACGGTATTTTTCCTTTTTATTGCATCGTCCGACTTTTTTTCCTGGATCTTCAACGGTATGCGCCAATTCACTGCAGTGGCAATCACCGTGGCATGCTTTCCGTTTATCTTAAAAAAAAAATCCGTTCCTGCCATTATCGGCATTTTGATTGCATCGCTGTTTCACCAGAGTGCGCTCCTGGTGATTCCGTTTATTTTTATTGTGCAGGGGAAAGCGTGGAATAAGAAAACCATCTTCTTTATTGCTGCCAGTATCATCGCGGTTTTGTTTATCGACCGTTTTACGGGTGTTCTGGATGCCATGCTTGCGGAAACGCAATACAAAAACGTAGTGTCTGACTGGCAGGAGTGGAACGACGACGGCACGAATTTTCTGCGCGTGCTGGTATACAGTATACCATCGTTGCTTTCGCTTGTTGGAATCCGATACGTGCGCTGCAAAGACGATCCGGTCATTAACATTTGTGTGAATATGTCTATCGTATCGATGGGATTCTATATTGTATCAATGTTCACCAGCGGAATCTTTATTGGCCGCCTGCCGATCTACTTTTCTCTGTATGGTTATATACTGCTACCATGGTTGATCAAACACGTATTTACTGAAAAGTCCGCCAAGCTGGTGCAGCTGTGTATGGTGGCCGCATATCTTGTGTTCTATTACTACCAAATGCACCTTACATGGGCATTGTTCTGAGAGGGATAAGAGATGGCAATACGGGTCTTGCATGTTGTAACATATATGGGACGCGGCGGTCTGGAAACGATGCTGATGAACTATTACCGTCATATGGACCGCGATAAAGTACAGTTCGATTTTTTAGTTCATCGTGACTTTGAGGCGGATTATGATGCAGAGATTTTATCGCTGGGCGGAAGAATCTACCATATGCCGCGGCTAATTCCATGGAGCAAAAGCTACAAAAAAAATCTGAAGGATTTTTTGCGTTCGCATCCGGAATATAGGGTTGTGCATGTGCATCAGGATTGTCTGAGTTCGGTGGCGCTGCAGTGCGCGGAAGAGTGCGGAATTCCTGTGCGTATTGCACACAGTCATTCCAGCAGTGCAGTGAAAAATCTGAAATACCTGCTGAAACTGTATTATATGCGGAGAATTCCGCGGTTTTCAACACATCTTTTTGCGTGCAGCAGGCAGGCAGGAGACTGGATGTTTGCAAAGCATCCTTACACGATTGTTCCCAATGCGATTGCCGCTTCTCAATATGCGTACAGTGAAGAAATGGAGTATGCTGTCCGTGAAGAATTTGAGCTGACGGATCAATTGGTGATAGGACATGTTGGGAATTTTACCCCTGCTAAAAATCACAGATTTCTGCTGGAGATTTTTCAAGAGGTGAAGAGAAAACAGGAAAATGCAAAGCTTCTGCTTGTGGGCGGCGGAGATGGCATTCAGGCGATGCAGGAAAAAGCTGACACCATGGGAATAAGCGATGCGGTGATATTCGCAGGAACTCGTAAGGACGTGCCGCGGCTGATGCAGGCGATGGACCTGTTTGTGTTTCCGTCTTTATATGAAGGCCTTCCGGTCACTCTTATTGAAGCACAGGCAGCTGGACTGCCATGCGTTATTTCGGATGCTGTCTCACAGGAATGTGAGGTGACAAAAGGGTTGCTGACGTACAGAAGCCTCTCAGATTCTGCAGCTGAGTGGGCGGAATGTGTTTTGAAAAAGAAAAAAACGTATTGCCAGACGCATACATCCGAAATTTCTGATGCGGGTTATGAAATAGAAGCAGCAGCAAAAAAGCTGCAGGCATTTTATATACAGCATGCATAAGGAGATCATTATGCCTTTTCTTACGATTTTTACTCCGGCATATAACCGTGCGCATACGCTTGCGCGTACATATGAAAGTCTGTGTCGGCAGGATTGCAAGGACTTTGTGTGGCTTGTTGTGGATGATGGGTCGACAGACGAGACCGCAGACAAAGTTAAAGCGTGGCAAAGTCAGGAAACTGAATTTGAGATCCGCTATTTGTATAAAGAAAATGGCGGTATGCACACAGCGCACAATGCAGCATACGAGGTCATTGATACGGAATTGAATGTTTGTATCGATTCGGATGACTGCCTGGCAGAAGGCGCTGTGCGGAAAATCAAAGCGGCATGGGAAAAGGTTCGGGAAAAAGGCTATGCGGGTTTGATTGGCCTTGATGCGGATATGGATACAGGAAAAATAATCGGTACAGGATTTCCACCGAATCTTGCAGACACCACGTTGGGAGGGTATTATGCCGGAGGAGGTGCGGGAGATAAAAAGCTTGTGTACCGTACAGATGTGATAAAAAACGTGCCGCCGTATCCTGTCTTTGAAGGCGAAAAGTATGTAGGACTTGTATATAAATACACGCTGATTGACCAGAAGTATAAGCTGGCTGTATTGGACGAGGTCCTGTGCGAAGTAGAGTACCAGCCGGATGGGTCCACCGGTACGATGTTTCGGCAATATTTGAACAATCCGAAAGGATTTGCCTTTTTAAGAAAGGTGAATATGCAGTATCCCCAGTCTGTAAAACGGTTGGTGATGGATTGCATCCACTATTGCTCCAGCAGCCAGATCAGCAGGAACAAAAACTATATCAAGGAATCACCGAAAAAATTGCTCACGGTTCTTTGCACGCCGGCAGGGTGGCTTTTGACGTATTGGATCAGGAAGAAAGCAGGCTGAATTGGAGCGGAAGGAAAGAGTGATATGAACAGATCGGAGGCAAAGAAACTGTATGCGGCAGATTACTACCGCATGACGGGAGAAACTTACTGCGGCACGTTGAAGAATTATATGAAGAGATGTTTTCTGCATAATCTGCAATTTGCGTTTTGGTTTCGAAAATATCAGCAAAATAAATCCATACTGGCGAGAATACAGCTATACCGTTTGTCACGCAAATATGGCCTGGAAATTTCTAAAGATGCGGTTATTGGAAAAGGACTGTATTTGGGGCATCCCTATAATATAACAGTTGGTGCAAATGTGGTGCTTGGAGAGAATGTAAATCTTCATAAGGGATGTACGCTGGGTACGACCAATCGTGGAGATATTGGATCTCCCCGAATAGGAAATAACGTGTATATAGGCATAAATGCAACAATCGTGGGGAATGTCTGCATAGGAAGTAACGTTTTAATTGCACCAAATAGCTATGTGAATTTCGATGTCCCGCCGAATTCAGTAGTGGTAGGAAACCCTGGTGGTATTCATAGCAAAGAAAATGCTGTGGATAGCTATGTCAATTTCCGCGTTTAATTGCTGACTAATAGTGAGTGGTTATGAAGAGAAAGAAGATATTGATTGTATCCCATTTTATGCACATCGGCGGCGCCGAGAGAGCTTTGTTGGGTCTGTTGGAAGGAATCGATCAGGAAAAATATGAGGTGGATCTTTTTCTGTTCCGCCATGAAGGCGAGCTTTTGCCATACATTCCGGACAGCATAAATCTTCTGCCCACGATTGAAGGATATACAATGCTGGCATGTCCGGTAAAAAGCGTTATAAAAAAGCGGCATTTTGTGATAGCGGCAGCACGGGTCTTGGGAAAGATAGCGGCGAATATTTATAGCAGATGGCATAAATATGGGCCAAACAGCGCGGTGGGAATCGAATACAGCCACAAATTTACTCGCTGGTTCCTGCCAAAAATCAATCCGGGCAAAAAGTATGATTTGGCAATCAGTTTTTTGACGCCCCACTATTTTGTGGCGGATAAGGTCACAGCCAAAACGAAGATCGCATGGATTCATACGGATTATTCGACGATTCAGATCGATACGCCTTCCGAACGCAAGATGTGGGACGCGTATGACTATATTGTTTCGATTTCCGCGCTGTGTTCCAAGGCCTTTGCAGAGGCGTTTCCGTCGCTTGCACATAAGCTGGTGCAAATAGAAAATCCGATTCCAATTGATAGTATCTTGCATCAGGCTGATGAGGAAGATGTAGTATTTCCGGATAAAAAGAGCGATCAGATTGCGTTGCTTTCCATAGGTCGTTTTTGTGAAGCAAAGAATTTTGATAATGTCCCCGACATATGCCGCAGAATCCGTCAGGAAGGGATAGATGTTATCTGGTATTTGATTGGATTTGGAAACGATGAAGGACGTATCCGGGAACAGATCAAACTCCACAATATGGAAACATATGTGGTTATTCTCGGAAAAAAGGAAAATCCCTATCCCTATATTCGGGCCTGCGATTGGTATATCCAGCCGTCTCGTTTTGAAGGCAAAGCGGTCACTGTTTCTGAAGCATTGGCGCTGCATAAGCCTGTGATAATCACCGCTTATCCAACTGCACAGAGCCAGCTGCGCGAAAGAATCGATGGCTTGATCGTGCCGCTCGAAAATGCAGAATGTGCCCATGAAATTGCCGCCGCCTTAAAGGATAAACAGCTGCGCCAGAAACTCATCGGCAATACATATTTGACGGACTATTCCGGACGAACGCAGATTGAAAAGCTCTATGCATTGATGGAGGATTGAAATGATTCCTAAAATCATACATTATTGCTGGTTTGGAGGAGAAAAGCCGAACAAAGTGAAAAGGTGTATTGAAAGTTGGAAAAAAGTTCTTCCAGACTACGATGTTCGAGAGTGGAATGCGGAAAATTTTGATATAAATGCACTTCGTTATACGAAGGAGGCATTCGCCGCCAAAAAATACGCTTTTGTGAGCGATGTGGCGCGAGTAAAGGTTCTGTATGAATACGGTGGAATTTATCTTGACACCGATGTAATGGTGTATAAATCCTTTGACTCTGTGCTGGATAACAGGTGTGTACTGGGATTTGAAGAGGAGAACTATGTAGCTACGAGTTTCATGGCTGCTGAACAGGGGCATCCGCTGATGAAACAGTTCTATGATGCATATGCAGACTTGCCTTTTTTTGACGCCGACGGAAATATCATTCCGGGAACGAATGTTTCCAAACTGACGCAGATGATGACAGAGCGCGGACTGATACGGAATGATAAAAAGCAAGAGCTTTCCGACGGAATTGTGGTATATCCGCAGGAGTATTTTTCTCCGTATGATTACAGCAACTGCATTCATCACACAACCCAAAATACAATTTGTGAGCATCTGTTCTTTGTCTCTTGGATGCCTTGGACTACCCGTGCCAAGAAAATGATAAAACATGTTATCGGGCCGGTGCTTGGAAAAGACAGGATGAATCAATTGAGAAGTAAAATCAAATGATCGGAAAAAGGAGTATTTTCGATGCCGGCTGTTAGTATTGTAGTCCCTGTATACAAAGTTGAAGCATATCTGCGGCGCTGTGTTGATAGTTTGGTACGGCAGACATTGCATGATATCGAGATTATCTTAGTCGATGACGGATCTCCGGACGGTTGTCCGGCGTTGTGTGACCAATTGGCGGCAGAAGACAGTCGAATCCGTGTTGTGCATAAAACAAATGGTGGGCTCAGCAGCGCACGAAATGCGGGTCTTTGCGTAGCCACCGGGAAATATGTCGGGTTTGTGGATTCGGACGATGATGTTGAACTTGACATGTATGAAAAACTGGTGCAAAAAGCCGAGCAATATGCCGCGGATTTTGTCATGTGCGATTATCGACGCATATTGTCAGACGGCGCAACCTCTCTCGTTACAAAATCCCTGAGCGGCGGTTTCTATGAAAAAAAGGATATTCGAGATCGGATTTTTCCCGTTCTGATTATGGGAGAGAATGTGGACTATGGGCCGTTATTGTCTGTGTGCCATTGCCTGTATAATCGAGAATTCCTGCAAAACAATAAAATCGTGTTTGCCGAGGATGTGAAATGGTCTGAAGATAATCTTTTCAGCGCCTATGTGGGATATCATGCGCGGCGATTTTACTATATAAAGGGCGAAGCGCTGTATCACTATTATCAGAACGCTGACAGCATCACCACCAGCTATCGCGCAGGCGCCTGGGAGATCTATTGCCGCATGAATGAATATTTGCGGGAATATTTTTTGGAAAAAAAGGACTTCGATTTTTCGAGGCAGATCCAATTGCATATTTTGTATTACGCCTGCAATGTTGTGGGGATGGAATGCAAAAATGCAGCCAATTTGTTGGATGCGGTAACGCGGACGAAAAAGGTGTTGCATACACCTGTGTTCGTGGATGCAATGAGGAATTTTGAGCTTCCCAGTGTCTCTGCCAAACTCCGGCTGCAGTTGTTTATGATGAAGAACAGAATGGCCTGGCCGCTGGCGATTCTTCTTCGGAGGTGAATGGTTTGCCCAAAGTTTCAATTCTCATGCCGGTATATAATAAAGAAAAATACCTCCGAAAAACATTGGATTCGGTTCTTGCACAGTCTTTTCAGGACTATGAACTCATTGTGATAAACGATGGATCAACAGATTCCAGCGGTGCAATCGCAGAGGAATATGCATCAAGGGACAAACGGATTCGAGTGATATCGGTTCAGAACGGCGGCGTTTCTCAGGCCAGAAATATTGGCATGCAGATGGCAGCAGGCGCATGGATACAATTTCTGGATGGCGATGATACGATTCTGCCGCATTATCTTTCTGCCGCGTATGAACTGGGAGAAACGCAGAAGGCAGACATTGTTTTTTCTGGGTTTGCAATGGTGGACCCATCAGGAAATGTGCTGTCGGAAAAGAATGTTGCTGTGAATGAATTGGTGAATCAGGAACAGCTGTGTGACCTGTTTATACAGTACCAATATAAGAATGGCTTTTTCGGATATATCTCAAATAAACTTTTCAAACAAGACCTGTTGAAAAAAACCAAAGCCATTTTCCCGCGCGGCGTTACGCTGGCAGAAGACTTGGATTTTTATGTTCACCTGTATTGTGGTGTAGAAAGAGCGGCGTTTTGGCAGGGAAATAGTTTCTGTTATCTTCAGACAGATGAAAACTATCTTTTAAATGCGAATATAAACTATCACCATCAACTGCAAATCCAGAAAAATATTCGAAAATGGTTCATCCAGTCTGGGATGTATCAGAAGTATCATGAAATATTGGAAGGTAAGATCGCGGACTACATTTATTATATTTTATTCGATGGCAGTGAGCGCGGTGAAAATCTTCGCGGAATCTGTGAAGAATTATTGTGTGAGCCGCTGCATTTGAAATGTGCAGAGCAATATCGACATAGTAACGATAAATTTGAAAAAGTTGTGTTGTTGGCTTTTTCAAAAAAGAAAAGCCTCTGGGTGGAAAGATTATTTTTAACGCGGAATTTTTTTAGAAAAATTTACAGGAAGTGCAGATAAATATGTTGGAATATATTATCTACAATCATGGCGGAAGTGGAAATCATGGCTGTGAGGCTTTAGTGCGCACCGTAGCTGGTCTTCTGCAAAAGGTAACGGCAATCTACAGTGAAGCCCCGGATCAGGACAGGAAATATGGTGTGGACAAGCTTGCTGCAGTGTGGCCGGCTTGCAGCAGTTATTCCAAAGTGTCGGCCGATTTTCTCAAAGCTTATTTGAACCTGAAAATAAAAGGCGATTATTTTGGCATGGATATATTGCCATATCGAGCTGCTATTCAAAAAATGCCTTCCGATGCCGTGGAAATATCCATAGGAGGAGATATCTACTGCTATGAAGATTATCCCAAGTTTATCCGTTTGCATCGGATGATTGCAGCAGGACATAAAAGCGTATTGGTAGGCTGCTCTCTGGAGAAAGAGCTGTTTGCGGACCCGGCGTTTGTGGAGGATATGAAAACTTACGACCTGATCACAGCCCGGGAGTCCTTGACCTATCAATTCCTGCTTGATGCGGGCATTAAAAATGTGAAGCTGATCCCGGACTCTGCGTTTACGTTGCCCAAAGAGATGCTGCCGTTCCCGGATGGGTTTCATACGGAGAATGTTGTGGGTATAAATATCAGTCCGCTGGTTTTGCGCAAGGAGAAACAAAGCGGTATCGTTTTGGAAAACTTTACGCGTCTGATGAGGTATATACTGGATCAAACAGATTATACGATCGCGCTGATCCCGCATGTTGTGTGGGATGACAACGATGACAGGAGTGCGCTCAGACAGCTGGCGGATTCGTTCGGCGTGAATGAACGGATAGCGGTGATAGACGATTGCAATTGCATGCAGCTGAAGGGTTTTATTTCCAGATGCCGCTTTTTTATCGGAGCCCGGACCCATGCCACGATTGCGGCGTATTCAACGGGCGTACCTACGCTTGTTTTGGGATATTCGGTAAAGTCAAGAGGAATTGCGACAGACTTGTTTGGCACAGATGAAAATTATGTGGTGCCGGTCCAAAGCATCGATCATCCGGATCGGATTCGGCAGGCATTTTGCTGGCTGCAGGAACACGAAGCAGAGATCCGCAAGCACTTGGAACATATCATGCCGGATTATATGCAGAAAGCCTATGCTCTTACAGAAGCCATAAACACGATATGAAGGTGTGAAACAGATGGAACTGATCAGCGTTATTGTTCCGGTTTATAACATTGAAAAATACTTGCCCAGATGTTTGGATTCTATCTTGCGGCAGAGCTATCAGAATCTGGAGATCATTCTGGTGGACGATGGGTCCACAGATAGAAGTGGTTATATTTGTGATGAATTTGCTGATAGAGATAATCGTATTAAGGTAATACATAAGAATAATGGCGGGCTAAGCAATGCTCGAAATATTGGAATACAATATTCAAAAGGCGAATATATTGTATTAATAGATAGTGATGATTATATAGCGGAAAATATGATAGAAATAATGTGCAAAGTCAGTAAGGAGCAAAATACCAATATGTGTATTTGCGACTTTGTTACAGGATGTGAGGAAAATTATTCTTTTCCCAATGAAAAATGTGAAGTAGAAATAGTTAGTGGAAATGATGTGTTGCGGCGTATTTATGAGAACGATCATAGCAAAT
>OBYM01001454.1_pt1 | contig 10114 bp, 9 predicted proteins | sample 1538191 | NCBI WGS metagenome assembly OBYM01 (sample SAMEA2580165, study PRJEB22360) | human gut metagenome | biome: human gut; feature: human-associated habitat; material: faeces | place: Denmark | collected 2008/2010 | reverse complement strand
CGAGCGTCTGGAGGACAGCCCCCTTGGCGCGGCGTGTGGGGTTCGCCTTCAGCTCCATGACCTCAGCTTCCAGCGCGATGCGCTCCAGCAGGTCGTTGATGCCCATGCCGGTCAGTGCGGAAACGGGGATGCAGGCGACATCGCCGCCCCAGTCCTCGGTGATGATGCCGTACTTGGTCAGGCCTTCCATGACCCGCTCCGGGTTGGCGGTGGGCTTATCCATCTTGTTCATGGCCACGATCAGCTTGACGTTGGCAGCCTTGGCGTGGTTGATGGACTCGACGGTCTGGGGCATGATGCCGTCATCGGCAGCCACGACCAGAACCGCGATATCGGTCATGTTCGCGCCGCGGGCACGCATGGAGGTGAATGCCTCGTGGCCCGGCGTGTCGAGGAAGGTGATCAGGCTGTCGTTGACCTTGACCTGATAAGCACCGATGGCCTGTGTGATGCCGCCGGCCTCGCCCGCGGTAACGTTGGTCTTGCGGATGGCGTCAAGGATACTGGTCTTGCCGTGGTCAACGTGGCCCATGACGCAGACCACCGGCGGACGCTCCACCAGATCTTCGGCGGCGTCCTCTTCCTGCGTGAACAGGCGCTCTTCGATGGTGACGTGGACTTCGTGCTCGACCTTGGCGTGGAACTCCTCCGCCAGCAAAGAAGCGGTGTCGAAATCGATGACGTCGTTGATGGCGTGCATCTCGCCCATCTGCATGAACTTGGCGATGACCTTACCGGCCTGCTGCTTCAGGCGGGCAGCCAGCTCACCGACGGTGATCTCGTCGGGGATGGAGACCTTCAGCTGCGCGTTGCGGGCCTTTTCCAGCTGGATGCGCTGCAGACGCTCGAACTCGGTCTCGCGCTTGCCCTTCTGGAACTGCTGGCGCTGGCGCTGGCCGCGCTGGGTGAACTTTTGCTTGTTGCCCTGCGGGGTCGGCTTGCGGCGGTTCTCGGTGTTCTTGGTGGAAGCCAGATCATCGTAACGAGCATCGAAACGATCCACATTGACATCCACGGTGCGGGTATCGACGGTGACCTGACTGTCCTCCCGGCGGACGGAGACGGACTGGGCCGGAGCAGCCGTTGCCTTGGCACCGGTCTCGCGGGCCAGCTCGCTCAGGGAGACGGTCTTCTCCTCGCGCTTTTTGTGCTGCTCGTTCTTCTTCTCACCGTGCTTCTTGTTATTGTTCTGGGCAGCGGGTTCGGCCTTCTTTTCGGGCTGAGCGGGCTTTTCGGCCTTGGGCTGCTCGGCCTTCTTCTCCGCCTTCTTCTCGGCCTTCTTCTCCTGAACCGGCTGCTTTGCGCTGTTCAGGTACTCGGTCAGGTCGGCCACGCTGTTGTCCTTGCTGAATTTCTCCAGCAGGTAGTTCAGCTCGTTCTCCTCCAGAGTGGAGCTGTTCTTCTTGCCGGTGCTGCCCATGGCGGCCAGCTCATCGAGGACCTTCTTTGCCGAAACATTCAGGTCCTTTGCAAAATCGCTTACTTTATATTTTACGGTCATTCGCTCATATCCTCCTCATTTTTGATTGCCCCGCAGTCCGAAAGACGGTCAAAGCAGAGCTTTGCGAGGTTGCGGTCGGTCACGGCGTACACCGCCACCGGTTTGCGGCTGATATCGGCCAGCCGGTCCTGCGTCAGCGGCATGGTGATCACGTCCACGAGATCACCCACTGCGTAGTTCAGCCGCTGCATGGTCTTGGCGCTGGCGTCGGATGCCACCATCACGAGCCATGCCTTGCCTTTGACGCACGCATCCTCCACGGCGTCGAAGCCCATGGTCAAGGCCCCGGCCTTGCGGCAGAGGCTCACGGCCTGATACAGCGCTTCCTGCGGGGGCAGGGCAGGCTTTTCGGGGGTGTTGTTCTTATGCTTCGCCATTCTGCTCTGCCTCCTTTGCAGCACCGGCCAGCTGCGCGGCCAGTGCGTCATACACTTCGGCGGGAACCGGCTGCTCAAAGCAGCGCTCCAGCGCCTTTTTCTTCTTTGCCTTGGCCAGACAGGCCGGGTCCGGGCAGAGGTAGGCTCCGCGGCCGGGCTTTTTGCCCACGAGGTCGATGCTGATCTCGCCGCTGGGCGCACGCACCACCCGCACCAGTTCCTTTTTGGGGCGGCTGGTCATACAGCCGATGCACTGGCGGGCAGGGATCTTCTTTTGTGCCATCCGATTTCCCTCCTTCGGCGTGGGGCGGCGGATTATTCCGCAGTCTCCTCGGTCTTAGGCTGTTCTGCCTTGGGCTCTTCCTCACCGTAGTAGCCGCTTTCGGGGCGGATGTCGATGTTGTAGCCGGTCAGGCGGGCGCACAGGCGGGCGTTCTGGCCCTTGTTGCCGATGGCGAGGCTCAGCTGCTGGTCGGGAACGGTGACGCGGCAGGAGCGGGTCTCGCCGGGCAGCAGCTCGACCTTGAGGACCTTAGCGGGGCTGAGGGCAGCGGAGATGAACTCAGAGACATCCTCGCTCCACTTCACGATGTCGATCTTCTCGCCGCCCAGCTTCTCGACCACAGCGGCCACACGGTCGCCGTGGGGGCCGATGCAGGCAGAAACGGGGTTGACATTGGGGTCCTTGGACCAGACAGCCATCTTGGTGCGGGCACCGGCCTCGCGGCTGATGGCCTTGACTTCCACGGTGCCGTCGTAGATCTCCGGCACTTCCAGCTCGAACAGGCGCTTGACCAGACCCGGATGGGTGCGGCTGATCATGACGCGGGCGCCGCGCTCGCCGCTGACGACGTCCACGACGTAGACCTGCAGGGTCTCGCCCTCGGTGTAGACCTCGCCGGGGACCTGCTCGTTGCGGGGCAGGATGGCCTCGCCGCCCTTGCCCAGATCAAGGGCCACGATGCCCTTTTCGTTGTCCACGCGGGTAACGGTGGCCTGAATGATATCGTGTGCGCGGGACTGGATCTCGCTGAGCTGCTGGCTGCGCTCGGCCTCGCGGATGCCCTGACGGATGACGTGCTTTGCAGTCTGAGCAGCGATGCGGCCGAAGTCCTTGGTCTTGAGGGGGGTCACGACGCGGTCGCCGATCTCGTAGCTCTTGCGGAGCTTCTGAGCCTCGGTCAGGCCGATCTCGGCGTGCTCGTCGTACCAATCCTCATCGGCAACGACGTTCTGCAGCAGGGCCACATTGAACTTGCCGGTGGCGGGGTCGATCTCGACCATCACATTGTCGTCCTCGACCTCGTAGTTCTTTTTGACGGCAATCACGATGGCGGCCTTGATCTTCTCGATCAGGTACTCCGCGGTGATGCCGCGCTCGTGCTCCAGCATGGAGAGAGCTTCAAAAAATTCATTATTCGCAGCTGCCATTTTTCGGGTTCCTCCTAATTTTTTCTCTTTTTCAATCAAACAGATCCTCGTCGTCGCACAGACGCACGGTGCTGGCGGCCGACGCTTCAAAGTTCACAGTGCCGTTCTCCGTCTCGACCGTAATGGTATTCCCTTCGCGGCCGGTCAGGATACCGGAAAACTCTTTGGTGCCGTATTCGTTGGCGCGGAACAGCTTCACGCTGATCTTCTGCCCCTTGACGGCCTCGTAGTGCTCCGGGCGGGTCAGCTTGCGGCCCAAACCGGGGCTGCCCACCTCCAGATAATAGCTCTGCTCAATGGGGTCTGCCTCATCGAGGATGGGGTCCAGCGCGTGCGAGACATCGGCGCAGGTGTCGGTGTCCATGGTGGTGCCGTCCGTCTTGTCGATCAGGACGCGAAGATACCAGTCCGGACCTTCTTTCTCAAACACAACATCCCACAGGCGCAGCCCCATGCCCTCCACGGTGGGGCGGACAAGTGCTTCGACTCTCTGGGCGGTATTGCCGCCAGACTGCTTCGCCATAAAAAACCTCCAAACAAACAAGAAACGCGGACCTTGCGGCCCACGTTCCATAAAAGTTATATCGTACAAATAGAATATACCATACTCCGGCAAAATATGCAAGCGCTTTCGTTAAAAAAGCTTTTACAGCACCCACACTCCGTCTTTGAACAGCTCCACGGTGCGGCCGTCGCGGCACTTGCCGGTGATGTGGCTGTCCTCGGCACCGATCATGACATCCTCATGGATGGCAGACTGGTTCATGCCGCGGGCCAGCAGCTCTTCCTTGGTCAGGGCCGTGCCGCCCTCGGTGGTGCCGGGATAGCTGGCACCGAAGGCGATGTGGCAGGCCGCGTTTTCATCGAACAGGGTGCTGTAGAACAGCGCACCGCTGCGGTTGATGGGACTGGAAGCGGGCACGAGGGCCACTTCGCCGATGCTGCGGGAACCGGCGTCGGTGTCCAGCAGCTGCCCCAGCAGCTCCGCCCCTTCCTCGGCCCCGTGCTCGACGACCTTGCCATCCTTAAAAGTGACATGGAAGCCCTTGATGAGCTGGCCGTTGAAGACATAAGGCTTGGTACCGTAGACCACGCCGTTCACCTTATCCTTGTGGGGCGCGGTGAAGACCTCCTCGGTGGGGATGTTGGGCAGGAAGTCCACGCCCTTTTCGTTCTTGCTGCCGGCGCTTTCCCAGCGGGCCTTTTCGGCCAGACCCACGGTCAGGTCGGTGCCGTTGGAGCTTTGGAAGCGGACGTTTTCAAGGTCGAAGGCGTTCATCTTGTCCCGCAGGGTCATCAGGCGGTCGAGATGGGCCTTCCACTCGCCCACCGGGTCGCCGCCGGTCACACGGCAGACGTCAAAAATGAGCTGCCACAGCTTTTCGATGGCGGCATCGGTGTCGAGTTCCGGGAACATCTTCTTGGCCCACGGGGCGCTGGGCATGGCGGCGATGGACCACTGGACGCGGTCGTTCATGGTGTACTCCCGCCACGGGGCCATGAAGTTCCGGTTCTCCGCATTCACGCGGCCGATCTTGCCGCTGTCCAGCCCGGCGTAGACCTCCGGGTCATCGGCCAGCAGGTGCAGCACACAGACGCCGCCCTCGCTCTCGGCGTAATCCAGATAGCGGCGCAGCTGGTAGGGCTTGTTGTCGGTCAGCGCGCTCTCGCTGCCCAGCTCCATCCGGGTGCGGGAAACAGCATTGTCGCTCCAGTCCACCTGCACATCCCGTGCACCGGCCTCAAAGCCGCTGCGCACGCACAGCCGCGCCAGCGGAGCCGCTTCCAGCGGGCAGCGGATGATCAGAGTCTGGCCCGGCTGGGGGTTCACGCCCACCCGGACAATGAAATCGGCGTATTTTTTCAAAAGTTCGTTGAAGTTTTCCACGATACAGCCTCCTGCGGTGTAAAAATCGATTTGGATCTAGTATACCTTTTTTGTGTGCCGCTGTCCACTCTTCAAAAATAAAAGACGCCTCGGCCTGTTGAAAACAGTCGAAACGTCTGGTATACTGACTTTTGAGAGTGCTGTCTACATACGGTAAGCGGTCGAACCCTTTCCGGCCTGAGCGTCGGGGAGGCGAATGTTTTTGTCGTGCCCCTGACGCTCTGATGCGAAGGGGGTGATGCTTCATGACGCTATTAGAAGCTTTGGCTCTGCTGACCTTGCTCGCAACGGTCGGCTTCGGCATGTTCGATATCGCATGGAAAATCTTTACACACAAAAAATGACCGCCCCATGAGCTACCAACTCGGCGGTCATTTTTTGTAACTGATTTGCCGGAAAGGTACTGACCGTTTTCCAGACAGCACTCTCTTTGTTTATACTATACCACAGCCCCGCCGAAATTGCAACGGCGGGGCTGATTTTATCGCTCTGAGATCAAAAAACTCAGAACTCGATCTTGCTCTCGATGTAGCTCTTGAGCTCGGAGATGGGCATACGGACCTGCTCCATGGTGTCGCGGTCGCGGACGGTGACGCAGTGGTCTGCCACGATGCCCTTGGCCTCGTCGCCGACGGTGTCGAAGTCCACGGTGATGCAGTACGGAGTGCCGATCTCGTCCTCACGGCGGTAACGCTTGCCGATGGAACCGGTGTCGTCGTAATCGACCATGAAGTACTTGCTCAGCTCGTTGCGGATCTCCATGGCCTTCTCGCCCAGCTTCTTGCTCAGGGGCAGGACGGCGCACTTATAGGGAGCCAGAGCCGGATGCAGACGCAGCACGGTGCGGACATCCTCCTTGCCCTTGGCATCCACGAGGTGCTCCTCGTCGTAAGCCTCGCACAGGAAGGCCAGCGCCACACGATCGCAGCCCAGAGAAGGCTCGATGACGTAGGGGATGTAGTGCTCGTTGGTCTCGGAGTCGAAGTACTCCAAGCTCTTGCCGGAAGCCTCCTGATGGCGGCTCAGGTCGTAGTTGGTGCGGTCCGCAATGCCCCACAGCTCGCCCCAGTCGGTGAACGGGAAGGCATACTCGATGTCGGTGGTGGCACGGCTGTAGAAAGCCAGCTCGGCGGGCTCGTGGTCGCGCAGACGCAGGTGCTCCTTCTTGATGCCGAGGCTCAGCAGCCAGTTTTCGCAGTAATCCTTCCAGTAAGCGAACCACTCCAGATCGGTGCCCGGCTTGCAGAAGAACTCGCACTCCATCTGCTCGAACTCACGGGTACGGAAGGTGAAGTTGCCCGGCGTGATCTCATTGCGGAAGGCCTTGCCCACCTGACACACGCCGAAGGGCAGCTTGCGGCGGGTGGTGCGCTGGATGTTGGCGAAGTTGACGAAGATGCCCTGTGCGGTCTCCGGGCGGAGATAGCAGGTGGAAGAGCTGTCCTCGGTGACGCCGATGGCGGTCTTGAACATCAGGTTGAACTTGCGGATGGGGGTGAAGTCATGCTTGCCGCAGACGGGGCAGACGATATCCTCGTGCTCGGCGATGAACTTGTCCATCTCGTCAAAGCTCATGGCATCGACGTTGACCTCCGGGTGCTCGTCCCCGATGAGCTTGTCGGCGCGGTGGCGTGCCTTGCAGGCGCGGCAGTCCAGCAGCGGGTCGGAGAAGCCGGCGACGTGGCCGGTGGTGATCCAAGTCTGGGGGTTCATGATGATGGCCGCATCCAGACCAACGTTGTAGGGGCTTTCCTGCACGAATTTCTTCAGCCAAGCCTTCTTGACGTTGTTCTTGAACTCAACGCCCAGCGGGCCATAGTCCCAGCTGTTTGCAAGGCCGCCGTAGATCTCGGAACCGGGGAAAACATAACCACGGTTCTTGCAGAGATTGACGATCATATCAAGGGTCTTTTCGCTCTGTTCCATTGTAATAACATCCTTTCCGTCCGCGGCTGGCTTGCCGTGTCGTGTGTGTTTGGGCGGGCAGCTTTCCCAACTGCCACATAGCTATACTGTACCATGTTTCGCCCGGCTTGTAAAGCAAAAGCGGGCGGAAACCGCCCGCTTTTGCTTTACTTATGATATTTCATGCCGACGTTGATGGTGCAAGCGCGGTAGATCTGCTCCGTCAGCACAAGGCGGGCCAGTTGGTGCGGCATGGTGATGCGGCCCATGCTGAACTTGAGGGCGGCCGCCTTTTTCACCTCGTCGGCAAGGCCGTGGGACGAGCCGATGACAAAGGCCACATCTCCTGCCCCGCTGCCCGCACGGTCGGCGAGGAATTGGGCCAGCTCCTCGGAAGAGATCTGTCTGCCCTCAATGCACATGGCCACGATGGCCGCGCCCTTGCGGACGTTGGAGAGGATGGCCTTGCCCTCCTTTTCCAGCGCCTTTTTCACCACGGCATCGGAGGCGTTCTTCTCCTCGATCTTCTCTTCCGGCAGTTCGATGATCCGGAACGACGCAAATGCCGCCAGCCGCTTCTGGTACTCGGCCACGCCCTCGGCGAAATATTTCGCATTCAGCTTGCCGACACAAATCAGGTCAATATTCTGCATAATTTCCTCACAGCAAACTCATCTGCTCCCCTTCATCCTCAGCACGAACCAGCGCCCCGGTGGCGGGCAGACTGCGGACGCGATAGCGATGGGGGTTGGCCAGCTCCAGCGTCTCCGCCGGGACCACCGACGCGATGTGCTGGTTCTTTTTCAGGGTCACGACCGCCACGCCCTGACTGTCACGGGTGGCCTTGGCGCTGATCTGCGCCGTGCCCACCAGCAGCATCCGGCCCGCGCTGGTGCGGATGGCCAGCTCCGTTTCTTCGGGCAGGAAGACCATCTTCGCCAGCGGCTCCTTGTCGCAGTAGGCCTTGAGCAGCTTGCGGCGGTTCAGCTTGGTGGCGTAGGACGCCAGCGGGATCTTCGCGCACTTGCCGCTCTCGAAGAAGAAGAGCATGAAGCCCGCATAATCGCCGGTGATGACCATGGCGAGGATGTTCTCGCCCTCGTCCATGCCGAGGCGGCCGGGGATGAAGATGCCCATCTGGGCCACCTTGCCGTCTTCCAGCTCGTTCAGGCGCACCTTGTACACCTGCTGTTTGTCGGTGAAGAAGAGTGCTTCCACGTTGTTCCGCGTCTCGACCTGCTGGATGATCTCGTCGCCCTCCTTGAGCTTGTGGGCACCGGCGGTGCGGAGGCTCTGGGGCGGGATCTTTTTCAGGTAGCCCTCGCGGGTGAAGAAGACGGTGACCGGGTAATCCGGGATGGTTTCTTCCTCGGCACCGCTCTCCTCCTCCGGCAGGTCGTACAAAATCTCGCTGCGGCGGGGCTGGGCGTACTTTTTGGCAACCTCCGTCAGCTCCTTGATGATGATCTTTCGGATGCGGGCGGGCTTTTCGAGGATATCCTTCAGGTCAGCGATGTCGTTTTCCAGCTGCTCGATCTCGCCCGTCCGCTTGAGGATATATTCCCGGTTCAGGTGGCGCAGCTTGATCTCGGCCACATAATCCGCCTGTACTTCGTCGATGCCGAAGCCGATCATCAGGTTGGGCACGACCTCGGTCTCCTCCTCGGTGGTGCGGATGATGTGGATGGCCTTGTCGATGTCCAGCAGGATGGCGGCCAGACCCTTGAGCAGATGCAGCCGCTTTTCCTTGCCGTGGAGGTCGTAGTAGGTGCGGCGGCGGACACACTCCATTCGGAAGGCCGTCCACTCCTGCAGGATCTCCCGCACGCCCATGACGCGGGGCTGGCCGGAGACAAGGACGTTGAAGTTGGCGCTGAAGCTGTCTTCCAGCTGGGTGGTCTTGAACAGCTTCGCCATCAGCTTTTCCGCGTCCACGCCGCGCTTGAGGTCGAGGGTGAGCTTGAGGCCATTCAGGTCGGTCTCGTCGCGCATGTCGCTGATCTCTTTGATCTTGCCGGCCTTGACCAGCTCGGCGATCTTGTCCATGATGGCTTCCACCGTGGTGGTAGGCGGGATCTGGGTGATCTCGATCATGTTCTCGCCGGGCACCACGTTGTAGCGGGCACGGACCTTCACGCTGCCGCGGCCGTACTCGTAAATTTCCCGCATCTGGGCTTCGTCGTACAAGATCTGGCCGCCGCCCACGAAATCCGGGGCGGGCATGGTGGTGGAGATGTCGTGCTTGGCATCCTTCATCAGGGCGATGGTGGTGTTGCACAGCTCCGTCAGATTGAACGAGCAGATATTGCATGCCATGCCCACCGCAATGCCCAGCGTGTTGTTGGCCAGAATGGTCGGGAAGGTGACGGGCAGCAGGGTAGGCTCGGTGGTGGAGCCGTCGTAGTTGGGGACGAAATCAACGGTCTCCTTGTCGATGTCCCGGAACAGCTCCTCGCAGACATTTTCGAGCTTGGCCTCGGTGTAACGGGAAGCGGCGCAGGACATATCGCGGCTGTAAGCTTTGCCGAAGTTGCCCTTGCTGTCCACAAAGGGCACGAGCAGACTTTCGTTGCCGCGGCCCATGCGCACCATGGTGTCATAGATGGCGGCGTCGCCGTGGGGGTTCAGGTGCATGGTGCTGCCCACGATGTTGGCCGATTTGGTGCGGGCGCCTTTCAGCAGCCCCATCTCGTACATGGTATAGAGCAGCTTGCGGTGGGCGGGCTTGAAGCCGTCGATCTCCGGCAGGGCGCGGGAGACGATGACGCTCATCGCATAGGGCATATAGTTGGTCTCCAGCGTGCGGGTGATGGGGTCCTCCAGCACGCTGCCAGCGTTCAGGATCTCAACACCGTCGCCCAGCTGCGGGCGGACGGGTTTGAGAGACTTTTTTGAAGATTTTTTTGCCATATTCTTCTTATTATCCTCTATCTATCCGAATTCAACCTCTCAGTCTCGCCTACGGCTCCCCCCCCCCCCTCCTCCTGGGCGCCGCGGCCGTGCGGAGAGCCG
>OBYM01001447.1_pt1 | contig 10136 bp, 8 predicted proteins | sample 1538191 | NCBI WGS metagenome assembly OBYM01 (sample SAMEA2580165, study PRJEB22360) | human gut metagenome | biome: human gut; feature: human-associated habitat; material: faeces | place: Denmark | collected 2008/2010 | reverse complement strand
CACTCGGGTGGCCCCCCCAGCACCCCACCCGCTCTCAGCTCGACCACAAAGGTCGCCCACAGCAGCACGCCCAGCGACAAAAATGCCAGCAGCGACAGCACGTCCACCCACGCGCCCTGCAGCCAGTTGGAGATGTTCACCGCCAGCTGAAAGCCCCCAGTCAGCGAAAAGCTGTTGATGACCACATAGTAAAGGCCCCTCACCAGCGGCAGCAGCAGGATGAACAGGTAGCGCCACAGGTTGCTCAGGATGTACAGCGGGTGCGGACGAAACCGCTTAATCGAGGTCTGTTCCATCGTCCGCCTCCATTCTCTTGCCCAGCTGAATTCGCAATAGGCGCGCCTCCTCGTAGCTGATGTTCTCGATGCGCACCACGCCGCCCGCCGCGTACAGCTGCAGCAGGTGCTGGCTCAGGGTAGTGTACTGCAGGTTGCGGATGTACACCGCGTCCACCTGGTTGTAGATCACGCCCCGGCTGACCCGCACCATCATCCCCCCGACCGAATAGCGGTACTGGCGGTAATACATTGGATAATACACAAAGCACAGCAGCAGAAAGGCCGCCATCCAGATAAAGGTAAAGATGGTGAACGCCCGCGCCGCCGTATAATAAAGAAAGCCGCCCACAAACGCCGGCGGGATGCACAGCAAAAGCAGCCGCACCTGCCAGCAGGTCAGTGCCCGCTCTGGAAGCCGTTGCCCGGACAAACGCTCTCCCCCTTTCCCTGCATCATCGTTTTTCCCCGCCTTCCAAGTCCTTCATGGTCAGCGAGATTCGTTTTCGTTTGAGGTCCACATCCAGCACCTTCACCCGCACGATGTCCCCCACCTTCAGCACCTCGGAGGGGTGGCGGATATACCGGTTGCAGATCTGCGAGATGTGCACCAATCCGTCCTCGTGGACCGCAATGTCCACAAAGGCGCCGAAGTCGGTGACGTTGCGCACCGTTCCGGTCAGCACCATGCCGGGCTTTAGGTCGGAAAGCTCCATCACATCGGTGCGCAGCAGCGGCTTTGGCAGCTCCGCTACCATGTCCCGCAGCGTCGGCTCGCCCACGCCGATGCGCGCCGCTACCTCCCCTGTGCTCCCCAGCGCCTCCACCCGTTTGGGCAGCGCCGCAATCTCGTCCGAGAGCACCTCCTCCAGACGGTAGCCGCACAGGGTCAGCAGCTTCTGCGCCGCCGCGTAGCTCTCCGGGTGCACACCGGTGTGATCGAGCGGATTGCCGCTCTCCGGCACCCGCAAAAATCCTGCGCACTGCTCGTAAGCCTTCTTGCCGAGCTTCGGCACCTTCATCAACTGGCTGCCGTTCTCCTCCCGGTAGGCGACAATGTTTTTGGCCACCGCCTGGTTAACCCCCGCTACATAGGAGAGCAGCGAACCGCTGGCGGTGTTCAGGTCCACCCCTACCCGGTTGACGCAGTCCTCCACCACGCCGCCCAGCGCCTCGTCCAGCTGCTTTGACGGCATGTCGTGCTGGTATTGCCCGACGCCGATCGCCTTCGGGTCGATCTTGACCAGCTCCGCCAGCGGGTCCTGCAGCCGCCGCGCAATCGAAACCGCGCTGCGCAGCGAGACGTCAAACTGCGGAAACTCCTCCGTCCCCAGCTTGGAGGCCGAGTAGACCGAAGCCCCCGCCTCGCTGACCACCATGTAGGAGACCTTGTTCGTTAAAGTGGGATTCAGCTCCCCCAGCAGCTCGGCCACAAAGATTTCCGACTCCTTGCTCGCCGTCCCGTTGCCGATGGCGATCACCGTCACCCCGTACCTGCGGATCAGGCCGCCGAGCACCTTCCTGGCCTCTCCGGTTTTGCTCTGCGGCGGGGTGGGGTAGACCACCGTCGTCTCCAGCACCTTGCCGGTGGCGTCCACCACCGCGATCTTGCAGCCGGTGCGGTAGGCCGGATCGAATCCCATCGTCACCGCCCCCTTGACCGGCGGCTGCATCAGCAGGTTTTTCAGATTCTCCGAAAAGACGCCGATCGCCTGCTTGCAGGCCCGCTCGGTCAGCTCCGCGCGCAGCTCCCGGGTCAGCGAAGGGAAGATCAGCCGCTCAAAGCTGTCCGCGCACACCGCCCGCAGCTCCTTTGCAAAGGGGGAGCTTTTGCGGACCAGCTCCCGCTCCACCATCTGCACGCAGTGCTCGTGGTCGGCTTCTACATTCACCTTGAGCGCCTCCTCCCGCTCGCCCCGGTCGATGGCCAGCACCCGATGGGAGGGAATTTTGCGGATCGATTCGCTGTATTCTGAATACATCTGGTATATTTCGTTTTCTTTTGTCCCCGTTGTTGTCGAAATCTGAGCGTTTTTCTGCAAATACTCCCGCAGCTGTCCGCGCAGCCGCGCCGAATCGCTCAGCTCCTCCGCCAGGATGTCCCCCGCTCCCGCGATGGCCGCCGCTGTGTCCGGGACCTCCTTGTCCGGGTCGACATACTTTGTCGCCTCCCTTTGAAGGTCGCCGCCCAGCCGCTGCTCCTTGAGGAAGTGGGCCAACCCTTCCAGCCCTCTCTCCCGCGCCACCGAGGCCCTGGTCCTGCGCTTGGGCCGGTAGGGGCGGTACAGGTCCTCGATCTCGGAGAGCATCTGCGCCTTCTCCAGCGCCGCGCGCAGCTGCTCCAGCTCCTTGCCTTCCAGCTTGCCGCTCTCCTCAACCAGAGCAAACACCTCCTGCCGCCGCTTCTCCAGATTGCGCAGGTAGCTCAGCCGCTCGCTCAAATTCCTCAGCACCGTGTCGTCCAGCCCGCCGGTTGCCTCCTTGCGGTAGCGCGCGATGAAGGGGATGGTGTTCCCCTCATCCATCAGCCGCACCGCGCTCTCAATCTGCCCCCGCGGCACCGAAAGCTCCTGCGACAGCGTCTGCATCATATCCATCCAACATCCGTCCTTTCCTGGTTTCCTTCCTTTCACTATACCACAGATTTCCTCTCACACCAAATAAAGAATTGCAAATTTATTCTCCAATCTGTTATATTCTTCTTTTAATATATTATTTGTATAGAAAAAATTATCCAATTTGTTGAAATCTGTCGCCTCATAACAAAAAAGAGAGGAAGGGGCACGCTCCCCTTTCCTCTCTTTTTTACTTTTTTAGGCCAGCGCGGAAACCTCCTTGCCGTCCAGCACGTTCTGGCAGTTGTCCAAAATCTGGTAGACCACATCCTGCGAGACGGTGTACCGGATCTCGCCGTTGAGCGAGATGTACACATTCCCGTCCCCGGTCGGGTACAGTTCAAAGACATCCTCCTGCCGCCCCTCGTCCAGATAGCGGACGGTCATGCTCAGCACCTTTTCCAGGCTCGGCTCCCCGCTGCTCAGCTCATCCGGCGGGATGGCGGTGATGGTCCGGTAAAGCTCGGCAAACAGCTCGCTGTCCACTTCCTCCCCGTTGCCGGTCACCGTCTGCTCCTCCCCCTGAGTCACCAGGAAGGTGTAGGACTGGTCCGCCGACTCCACCGTCAGAGAGGAAAGCTCCTCCAGCTCCACCGGCTCATAGACGCTCTGGGTCAGCTGCTCGGCCTGCACCGTCAGCCAGCTCAGGCGGCTGGCCGAAACCAGATAGACAAATGGTGAACCATCCTTGGTCATATACACATAGTTGTTGCTGTTCCGCTCGGAGGCCCGCAGGGTGAACTGCTCCACTCCGTCGATGCTCACCGAAACCACTGAGTACGGTTCATCCAAACCGTACTCCGCCAGCTGCTCCTCGGTCGGGTTGACCGCTGCAATCTGGTTGGCGTACAGCGAGTACAGCCCGTCGGTCACCTGCGAGGCCGACGCCTCGGTGATGGTCTGCACCGTCGGGGTGGTCAGCGTGTACTGCTTCTCGGTGGAGGAGACCACCGCCTCGTCCTCGCTGCTCTCGGTCTCCTCCTCGCTCTCCACCGTGTCGATCTCCAGGGTAATCGTCTGGGGCCGCACCGTTCCGGACAGCTCGATCACCGCCTTGTCACAGTCGCTCGGCTCCACCTCGGTGATCTCGTTGTCCAAAAAAGAGTACCGCGTCTTGGACACGCTGTCCAGAATGTCGTCGCTGATTAAATACACTCCACCCTCATACAGCGCGTAGACGCTGCTGCCGTCCAGGGCGGAATTCCCCAGCTCGAGGGTCAGCTCGGCCCCATCGGTCGTTACAATCCGGATAATATACTCCGGATTATCCAGTCCGTATTGCATGAGCTGCTCGCCGGAATCCCCCACCGTAAGCTCCTCGGCCGAAAACAGCTGCCGCTGCGCCGTCAGTGGAGCAAAGAGGTCGACCAGATTGTTGACGTTTAAGCTCGAGACCGAGACGCCCCCCAGCCCCTCTACCACAAAGCCGTCTCCCTCGTTGACCAGCGTGAAGCTGTCGGATGGATTTTCAATCGACAGGGTGTTGATCGCGTCCGCCGCCACCTGCATCAGCACCGTCTCCTCCTGCGAGGAGCCCACCGTCTGCTCCTCCTGTTCCTCCCCGCTCTGAAAGCGAACCATCAGAAAGATCATCAGCCCCAGCAGCGCCAGCACCACCAGGAGGCTGAGCAGCAGCGTGACCGTCTGTTTTTTCATATCCAAACTTCCTTTCCACGAAAGACCTGCGGCCCGCCCGCCTCCGGTTTTCGCGGTGCTCAGGAACGGGAAAAGGCGCAAAATCTGTTAAATTTCGTCAGGAATATACTTTTTGTATTCTTTTGCAGCAAAAGCCTTACGCGTTTCGTCTCCGGTACCAGATCCACATTCCCCAGATCAGCACCACAACCGGCACCACAATCATAAAGGCGATGCCGATGATAAAGACCTGCGCGGTGTTCAGCCCCAGCTCCTGGCCGCCCAGCGTCTTGGACTGAATCGAGATGACGTTCTCCCGGTGGGTCAGGGTGTTGAGCACCGAAAGGTAGTAATCCGCGTTGCAGAACGACCCGCTGGAAAGCAGCGAATCGCTGATCGATACCGCCGAGCCGAAGGCAACCACCTGGCTGATCGACCCGTCCTCAAAGCTCTTGGTGGAGAGGATTGCCAGCGCAAAGGGACCGTATTCCTCCGGTGTCCAGTTTTCCAGCTCCTCCTCGGTGATGCCGTAGGGGATGGTGGTCGCCGTTTCGGTCGATTCCAGCAGCACCTCGGTGCTGATATCCATGTTGGTCTCATACACCTGCTCCAGCGGCCGCGCAAACGGCATGGTGATCGGGATGGAGGTGTCGGTCATCGTGTCGGTCAGCGTCAGGTTGCTGATGCTGGTGGTGGAGAAGTACGGGTTCATGTTGATGATGTGCTGGCTATCGGTCTCGATGATTGAGCTTGCCTGCACCCCAATGCCCCACTTCTCCAAAAAGCTCTCCAGCCGCGGCAGCTCGGGCTGAGTGGTGTCCGCAAAGTAGAGCAGCGTCTTTTCCTCGTTGCTGGAAAGGAAGCTGTCGATGCGGTCCAGCACCTCCTGGTCGGGGTCATTGGTCGGCGCCATCCAGATCAGCACGTCCACATCGCTTGGAATCTCCTCGGTCGCCGGGCTGACGGTGACAATCTCAAAGTTGTTGTCCTCCATCAGCGCGGTCAGCCCGTCGGGGGATTGCTCCCCATGCCCGGACAGCACCGCGGCCTTGACCTGCGTCTCGCTGGTCACGTTCATGATCGCCGAGGTCATCGCCTGCTCTGCCTTGGAGGAGGTGATGTAGCTGCCGTAATAGGAGCCGCTCTCAACATTAAACAGGTCGTAGGCGTCCAGCGTCTGGGACCGTGTCCCGCAGGAGACCACGATGTCCCCGATCTGCACGTCCTCATACTGGTAGGCCAGCGACGGATTTTCCAGCAGGTCGACATATTCCAGCGTGATCTGGTCGGAATATTTCTCATACTCCTTGAGCACCGCGTTGGCCTGCACATAGTATTCGCCCCCGGCGATGAAGTTTTCCTCCGAGGTCATCACCTGCACCGTCACCGGCTTGCTCAGCTGTGCTATATATTCCTTGGACTGGTCGGTCAGCTGGAACACCTTCTCCGGGGTCAGGTCGATGGTCACCGGATAGCGGTCGGTGATGTAGATGGTCAGGACGTTGATCAGCACCAGCGCCACCACAATCAAAAAGGTGGTCGCGCCGGACAGCATCAGATATTTCTGCCGCCGGGTCGCCTTGTGCTTTTCCTTTTTTGGCGATTCCTGTTTTGCGCTTGCGGAATCATGATTGCTCATCTTTGCTTCCCCCTTCCTACGAGATTCTGCGGCGTTCCAGATGCCGCACCGTCAAAAATAAAAACAGCGCCGTCACGCTGACAAAGAAGGTCAGGTCGGAAAGGTTGAGCAGCCCCCTGGTGAAGTCCAGATAGTGCTGGTAAAAGGAAATTCCGTCCATCACCGCGTTGATCCATTCGCTCGAAACCACCGGCGTGAAGCTGTTGGCAAACAGCAAAAACAGCCCGATCGCCAGCGAACCCACCGCCGCGATGACCTGGCTCTCGGTCAGCGACGAGATAAAGATGCCGATGGCGCACAGCGCCGCCCCCAGCAAAAACAATCCCAAAAAGTTGCCGCAGAACACCGCCACGTCCGGAATCTGAAAGGCGCACATCACCAGAAAATACAGCAGTGTGACCCCCATCCCCAGCAGGTACATGGTCAGGCACGCCAAAAACTTGCCCATCACCACCCCGGTGAAGCTCACCGGCGCGGTGAACAGCGCCTGCTCAGTCTTTTGGCGGCGCTCCTCACTGAACAGTCGCATGGTCAGCATCGGCACCAGAAAGATGACGATGGAAAACAGGTTGGAAAACACATAGCTTAGGTCGGTGCTGTTGCTCACCAGCGAGGTGGCAAAAAAGTAATACCCCGCGATGGCATAAAACACCGCCAGAAAAACATACCCCACCGCCGAGGTTAAGTAGGAGCGCATCTCCCTTTGATAGATCGCTGTCATCTCGCTCTATTCCCCTTTCTCCTGCTGCCCGCCGGCCTCTCTCTGCGCGCGCTCGGTATCAAACAGCGGCGTCTGCCCGTCCTGCTCTGCTGTATCGGGCTTTTCCGGCTCCTGCTGTTCGGCCACGTCGGGCTTTTCCGCTTCCTGCTGTGGCTCCTCCGCATCGCCGCTGGTCAGCCGCAGGAAGACCTCCTCCAGGCTGTAGTTCTTGCGGCTCATCGAAAGGATGGCGCAGTCGGTCCTGCTGATGGCCTTGAAGATTGCCCGCCGCACTGCGCTGCTGTCGGTGCAGTCGTCCGGCAGATAGACGGTGTACTGGATGCCTCCCTGAGACTGAACCCGCCCGATCTGCGGGATTTTGCGCAGCGTCTCCAGCACGGTGCGTTCGTTGCCCTCAATCTCCAGCTCGATCTGCAGGTGTCCGGAGAGCTGGTCGGCCAGCTGCTCGGTCCTGCCGTCGGCCACAATCTTTCCCTGATGCAGGATGATAATTCGGTCGCACACCGCCTGCACCTCGGACAGGATGTGGGAGGAAAGCAGCACCGTCCGGGTCTTGGCAAGGTCGCGGATCAGCTGCCGGATCTCGATGATCTGCGCCGGGTCCAGCCCGACCGTCGGCTCGTCCAAAATCAAAATTTCCGGGACGCCGATCAGCGCCTGCGCCAAACCAACCCTCTGCTTATATCCTTTGGAGAGGTTGCGGATCATTCGCTTGGAGACATCGGTGATCCCCACCAGCTCCATGATGCCCTGTAGATATTCCTCCCGGTCCTGCCGGATGGCCTTATTTTTCTTCACCTTTTTCAGCTGATAGATAAAGTTTAAATATTCGTCCACCCGCATGTCCCCATAGACCGGCGGCTGCTCGGGCAGATAGCCGATCCTGGTCTTTGCCTTGAGCGGGTCGGTGAGCACATCGATCCCGTCGATCACCACATCCCCGTCCGAAGCGGAAATATAGCCGGTCAAAATGTTCATCGTCGTGGTCTTGCCCGCACCGTTGATGCCCAAAAAGCCGACCGCTTCCCGGCCCTGAATGGAAAAGCTGACCGAGCGCAGCGCCTGTTTTTCCCCATAGCGCTTGCTCAGATTCTTCACTTCCAGCAAAAAATCATCTCCCTTTTAAGCGTCTTACATTAAGTGTACAGGATATCCCTCCGGATTGTTTTAAGAAAATATTGGGATTTTTTTAAGTTTCTTTCAGGATGTAAAAATTCTCCTCTTTTTTGTCCATTTTTGCGGATTTGCCGCAATCCATCCGCAGACAACAAAAAAAACGGATTCCGAAACCGGAATCCGTTTCTGGTGACCCGTGCGAGAATCGAACTCGCGATACCGCCGTGAAAGGGCGGTGTCTTAACCGCTTGACCAACGGGCCGCACATATATGAAAAACTGCAGGAGCAGATTTCTGACAAATGGTAGCGGCAAATGGATTTGAACCATCGACACTTCGGGTATGAACCGAATGCTCTAGCCAGCTGAGCTATGCCGCCATATAGAGAGACACGGCGAGCGCCGTAATCAACGTCCTAAATTATATAATAGATTTTTCAATTTGTCAACCCCTTTCTTTCAATTTTTTCGACTTTTTTTATTTTGCCCCTTTTCTTTTTATTCATACAAGGAGATCATATTCTATTCTCATTCCAATTTCTGCCGCATAAAAAATCCGTGAAGGCAAAACCTCCACGGATTCTTTCCTTATTCAAAGCAGGCCAGCGCCTCAAAGCACTTTTTGCCGTCGTCCTTCCTGCCGGTGACGTAATATCCCACCGTTCCCGGCGCGATGCCGTCGCTCTCCCCAAGCTCCTTGCACAGGATCGCCAGCTCCTCGCCCATCTTGGCCTCGCTGTGATAGTTGATGACCAGCTTTTTCAGCCTGCGCTCCACCGTCGCGGAAAACGGCAGGTTGTCCAGGATGATGTCGGCATACTGGGTATTGTTCAGGTGGCCGTTGTCATCGGTGCGGGAATAGGTCACCCGCTCCACCGCCGTCTGCTGCGCGTCGCGCACCTTCGGGATGGAGAGATCCTGCTCCGGAATCTCCTGGATGCGGAACGGGAAGTCCAAATCCTCCGGCGGGTCCCGCAGAATCTTGCGGGTATCGGTATCTACCAGCACCCATTTGGAATCCTGCGCCGCCACCTCGATCCCCTGCTCGTTGATAAAGCTGGTGTATCGGTTATAGATGGCACGCTTTGGGCCGGACGGCCGGGTCACAACCCGCAGCTTATCTCCCACCTTGATGTCGTGATAAATCTCCAGCGACGCCTTCGCCAGCAGAAAAACGGTGTGTGTCCGGCGGTAAACATCGATGGTCAGCCCCAGTTCGTTGCAGTGGTTGGTGCTGATTGCCTGGCTCTGGGCCATCAGCGCCCCTGCCTTCATTCTCCCGTTACAGTCGCACTCGTACTGTCCCACAATGAAATCCTGTTCAAAAAATTCAACTGTCGCGCTCAAAGCAGCTCTCCTCCTTTTCCTGATTTGATTGCGCTTTATCTACTATTATAATCTTCTTTTTTCAATCTCTCAACCCTTCCTTTTTAAATTTTTTGCAATCGGGAAAGGCGGGTGGTTTTTCACCACCCGCCTTTCCTATTCTTCCACTTCCCGCATCAGCAGAAACGCCCCGTTCAGCGACGCGCAAAACTTCCACCCTTCTGCCCCCAGTTCATTCATGCTCTCTTCGAGCTGGCGGCATTTTTGCTCAAAATCAAACCCCAACTTTATCGGAATGGTAACGACCTTATACTCATATCGCGGCACGATTCATCCTCCTAACCGCTCGCCTGATCTGCGAATTTGAATCTAAATTTCACCCAAACCCCAAGCATCCGTTCGAGGAGCAGGAAAAACGCTGTGCTCTCTCCTGCTCTCGGGAGCTTCGGTCCCTACTTGCAGCAAAACCTCCTACCGGGAGGTTTTGCTGGTTCCTTCTAATCGGCAGTTTTTGAGGGGGCTTTTCTCTTGCAAAAGCCCTGGCAGAAACTGGGGAAATTGAACTTTGTTCAATTTCATGTCGCGCAAGACAAAAGTAAAGTTCAGCAGAAAGTTTAAGCGCGACTTGGCGCTTTGAACGATAAGGGTATTTCGCCCGCTGCGGCGGGCGACCAGCAGGCGCTGCCTTTGGAAACCACAAGCTTTTGAAAAAGCTTGACCAAAACTTTATTTGGATACTTAGGCTTTGTGGGCTTCTAGCAGCAAAACCTCCCACCGGGAGGTTTTGCTGGTTTCTTTTAATCGGCAGCA
>OBYM01001446.1_pt1 | contig 10136 bp, 16 predicted proteins | sample 1538191 | NCBI WGS metagenome assembly OBYM01 (sample SAMEA2580165, study PRJEB22360) | human gut metagenome | biome: human gut; feature: human-associated habitat; material: faeces | place: Denmark | collected 2008/2010 | reverse complement strand
GCTGCGGATCGCCGAATATCTTGGACTGATCGGCAGCAACAACATCAAGATCCCGCATGATCTGATTGTGGAAGTGTGCCGGGAAACGGCAGCCACAGCATTCGGGATCACGTCAAAGAGAAAGTAAGGAAGGAAGAGAGAATATGAAAGTAAGTGAACTAATAAAAATTGTACCAATAACATGCGTTGTTCATTTTGTGAACTATCAGCAAGCGGATTTGGGGATTGCATACGGATTTGATGAAGCAGATCCAGAAAAACCCCCTCGGGGAACATTATTAGATGATCGTGAGGTGCTTAGCATTTTATCAGTAAGCGATGATTATTTGATGGTTATGCTTAGAAATGAGAATGATGTAAATGGCCAATAAACGTTACTACTGGCTTAAGCTGAAGAATACCTATTTTAATGAGTTAGAACAGCGTAAAATGAGAAAGCAAAAAGATGGATTAAATATGCAAATAATCTATTTAAAATTGATGCTTTTCAGCCTTGATAAAGAAGGCTACATTTATTATCAAGGCATATTTGAAACCCTTGAGGAAGAATTAGCAGAAATTTTCTCTGAAGATATACAAATTATCAAACATACGCTTAATTATTTGATCAAAAATAATTTAATAATAGCAGATGAGCAGTCAAGTTATTTTATGCCTCAAGTCTTGGATCTTACAGGCAGTGAAGGAGATAGCGCAGAACGAGTTAGAAAGTATAGAGCGTTACATTGTAACAATGGTGTAACAGATGACATGTTACAATGTAACGCTAGAGAAAAGAGAGAAGAGAATAGAGATAAGAGTATAGAGGAAGATTGTAAGAAGGAGCAGGCAAAGCCTGCACGCAAACGCTTTGTAAAACCCTCTTTGGAAGAATTAAAAGCCTACAATGAGGAAAAGCAGCTGAATGTGGATTGTGATCGCTTCATGGATTATTATGAGGCAAATGGATGGAAAGCTGGAAAGAATCCAATGAAAGACTGGAAGGCTGCCATGCGTAACTGGTCCCGTAATGATAGAGATCGTAAAAAAGAAAAAGGAGAGCAAATCTATGACCTGCCAAAGTTTTGAGAAAGGCATGCAGCTTGAGCAAGCGATCCTCTCTATTCTCATCGTAGATTATCAAAAATTGAAAGAGTGTGAGCTGGATCCTGAGATGTTCGCTGATTACACAAACCGGTCATTATACCGCACCATGAAGAGCATAGTGGCCGATAAGGGCGAGCTGGATCTCTTGGAGCTGTTCTCACGCATGCAAAACGTACCGGGCGCAGATGATTATGTGCTGCGTCTGCAGGATAGCTATATTTCATCTGCTAGTTTCTATACATACATCGATGATCTGCAGGAAGTCTACAAGGTCAGAAAGGCCGATGAGATCATGAAAGGCATGAGTGATGGAAAACTGAGCTTTGATGAAGCACTGCATCAGATGAATGGCATTAGCGCGCAATTTGTGAGCGATAGCACGGCCACGATGCTCAGCGCCAGGGACATCCGCGAACTGGTCACCAGATGCGGCACAAGGCTGCGTTTCAGCAGATTTCAGTGGCTGCAAAATAAGATCGGTTTTATGGAAAAGACCGTCAACGTAATTGCTGCGCGCCCTTCCGTTGGAAAATCTGCCTTTGCACTTAACCTAATGAATGACCTGGCACAGAATTATAAATGTCTTTACCTTAACATGGAAATGACGGAACAAGAGATCTATCAGCGATTGACGGCAATCAATTCGCGGATAGCAATCAATGACATGATAAAAGCAAATGATGATCAACAGATCAGTAATCAGCTGAACAATGGCATCAATATACTAAAACGGCTTAATATTCGCATCTATAATGGCTCAAAGACAGTAAACGGAATCCGCAAGATCGTGGCCAGAGAGAGCAGGAACGGCCATTGCGTCGTGTTCGTTGATTACATTGGATATGTTACCACTGGCAGACGGCAAGATGACAGGGAGCGCATTGGCGAAGCGGTCAGACAGCTTCAGATCATGACAAAAGACTATGCCTGCACGATGTTCATCCTGGCACAGATCAACCGCACCGGCGAGAACAAGCCTAGCATGGCAACACTAAAAGACAGCGGAGAGTTGGAACAAACGGCGCATGCGCTGATGATCCTGCATGATGTGGACAATGATCCAGCAGATATGCATCCCCTCTACCAGCTGAGAGTTGAAAAAAACCGCAGCGGGGGGAAAGGCATATTTGATGCTGTGTTCCATAAGCCCACGCAGATCTTTGATCCGTTGCAGAGAAAACAGGAAACCAAAAAATGAACGCATTTGAGGCGGCAGCATTCGCCAACCGACAGCGTGGAAGGTTGAACAAAATCGATCATATCAATTGCCGCAGATGTAAAAATAAAGGCTGGATCTACATTGCAAAGCCGGGGAATGATGTCTTGTATGTAAAAGAATGCAAATGCATGCAGAAGCGCCGGGAAGCCATAAATGAAAAGACATGATCCCCTATCAAAAAATATCCGGACAGAAAGAAGGAATAAGATGAATTTCAGTTATGATGAAGCAGATCGCATGCTGGAGCACTTGCATTGTATGCTGCATGATGAAGCTACAAATGCCCACGATCGTGCTGAGACTATGCAGCTGTTGCAAATTTATGCACTACTGAAGCTTGCTGATAAAGTGAACACAGTGGTCGATGAATTAAGGAAGATTCGGAAGAAGGATGAACCAGAGTGGAAGGATCTTCCGGAACTGTAAACCAGGTTAGAAAAAATTATCCCAGATAAAAAAAGAGCATTTGGAAACCGCCATTTCCAAACGCTCAAATGGTAAGCTGCTAACCACCAATAGCAGTTTACCACAATATGAAAAGAAAAGGAAAGAGGTAAACGAAAAATGAATAAACTTAGAGAAAGACAATTTAAACGGATCTATGATATTCTAATGCATCAAAATATGCCAAGAGAAAACAGGATGTTTGTCATAAAAAGATTGATGCAAAATAGCTCGCTTCTTTTTGGTGCGGTCAACGTTTTCAATTATGGTTATATCGAAGGCGTGAGACATGAAAGAGATTTAAGAAAGCATAGCAAGGTTGTTATACTTTCAAAAATTAGAATTTTTTATGATAAGTTTGGTAGATTGCCGAATACACTCGAAGAACTCAACCAGTGGATCAAAGATCGAGGTGAGACAAATCATGAGCATGCTTGAGGCTGTGGCGATCACAGTAGGACTGCTGGCCAGTGCTGTATACCTGGTCAGCTGCCTGATCAACCACGAAAACCCATTTTTCTATTATGAGGATGAGGAGCAAGATAATGATCAAGATCAGAGTATCGTATGAACGGCCAGAAGAGCTGCAGCGTGTAAAGGCGTTGCTTCATGGCCATGTTAAGCCCTGGAAGGAAGCAAGCGGGCAGCAAGGCAATAAGTACAAGAAAGCCTATACAGTGATGAAAGAGGACAAATGACTGCCCTCTTTTTTTTGTGAACGCTCGTTTCGAACGTTCGTTTCAAATGTTCGCTTCATTTAAAAAAGCACCCTGCTTGAGAGTGCTATTCAATAATGATGTTGCCTTTGACGCTTGGCCAATTATGGAACCTTAAAACCTTTCTTCTTTTCTTCCATCCATTGGCGCAAAGTATCTTCACACCAATCAGGCGCATCAGGTATGAGTTTATAAGGATGTTTGAGACTTCCGTATTCATCTTTTTCTAAGTAATCAATCAATTCATACCAGTGCATGGTGTCGATTACAGATGGATTTTTTTTACCCACTCTTCATAACTTTCGTAATCTTTAGCCATGTTTTTCACTCCTTTTTTGTTCCTCTTAAAATTGAAACAACGGTGTTAGTAAATTTGTTGCCCCTTCCTGTAAATTCAACATGGCAACACTCTGCCAATCCTTCATCATCTCGAGATGCAGCATATCCACTTATTGATTCTAATGCATCTTTATATGCCTTATCATCACCATAGCACAACATACTTGCCTTTTTCAATATGTGAGTAGATGAAATTGCAGGAAAGAATATGGCCGATGACTGCAGTTTGGATGCAGGTTTACAAAACGAAGAAAGACAACACACCAGGGCTTCATTGTGGTACAATGTATGCAGATAAACAAAGAGATGATATGAGTACCCTAATGACAATTTGAGGACATTGGAAGCTGCGAACGATCGTATAGCGCGGGAAAATCAGTAAAAACTGATTTCCTGCGTTTTTTTGTTTATCAGGCACAAAGAAAGGATGGTGAAAATATGACAGGAGTTGTGAAGATGTATACGGATCCACACGGCTATGGTTTCATCGATGGTGATGATGGCCAGTCTTACTTTGCCCATATCAGCAAGGTAAAAAACGCCCGGGAACTGCAGCCTGGACAAATGGTGAGCTTTGATCCGGAAGAGACAAAAAAAGGCATGGCAGCAATCAACATTGAAGTGAAGGGAGATAAATAATGCTTTTAGAAATCTTAGAAGAAATGAAGACATGGCAGCAGCTGGCATCATATTGGAAAGGTGCCCAACAGCAGGCCGAAGAAAAGTTGAAGGAGAATTTCAAACACGATATAAAACGGGCTGAATGGGATGCGCATCGTGCTGATCAGATGGGAACAGCTATGCGATCGGCTGAACCGGCACCGCTGGAAGAACAACTGAAGGCCCTCAGAGAGGACTATAAGACACGCAAAGAAGAGGACAGACAGAACAGCCTGGATAAGTGCCAGCGCCTGCTGAGTGCCGGGAAAGATGCCCTGAGCGCGATCTATATGCAGGACACGCCACAGGGACTGCTGGATGATTTAAGTGTGATCAGAGTGAAGAAAGACACGATCAGTGATGAAGAGCTGAGCATGTACCTGGAAAAATACGCTTCCAATTGGCCAGCATATTCGGCCGTTCTGCAGCTGGCACACAGCATGGGACGCCTGGCATCTGTTCAGGTGCCAGATTATGCGCAAAATCTGGCGAAAGCTGAAAATGCTGTATTGAAATATTATCAGCAGGAAGAGCCTGCCAAAACGGACAAGGCACTGCAGGAAGATGGCGCGCTGGCTTCCATGCTGACCGATCTGGACAGCTTCATCAATGCTCAGGAAGCGCAGGAAGGAGTGATCACAGCATGAGCAGAAAGTCTGAACTAATCGCAATTTTCAATAAAATAGATGACACTGCAAAACGTGCTTTTAATAGCAGCTATAAAGTTGTACATGATGGTATGTATTCACCAGAAGGAATCAAACAGGAGCTGAACCGCCTCACAAAGTTGTATAGTGAGCAGATACAGACAATGCGCCAGCAGGCAATGGATTCCATCGATGCAGGGCTGCAGGGACTTGAAAGCAAGTGGAAAGAAGAAGTGCTTAAGAACATCCAGAACGCCGGATATCAGGCCGGGCTGACCAACTTCATGCACATCTTGCAGACAGGGGCCATCAAGGACAAGACGGACATCCGCAATGCTGTGACGGTGTATGAAGGCGATCACAATGCAATAGCAGCCATCAGACAGCTGCTGATCACCAGCACCATCCCGACATATCAGGAGATTGCGCTGGAGCTTCCGGAAGACACCAGAGGCAAGAACAGAGAGCTGCTGCAGCGTTTGAAGAGCAATGTGGATACGCAGATCAATGATCTGGGAGTGTTTCAGCTGATTCATGGCAGCGGACGTACCTATGAGGAAACAGTGCTTTATCTGACGCTGGAAGGCTTCAGATCATTTGTTAATGATCGATTGAATGATGACATGGAGCTGAAAAGCGTTCAGATGTGATGAATGTTGACATCGTTATGCGCGCACGCATGAAGCCAATAACAGAAGCTGTGCCCTCTTGTATGCCTGAAGGATCAAACGGCCAGCAGGAGCCTGCTGTGGGCTTCTCAGCATGGCACAAGGCTTTCCGCAGACAATGCAAGAGCAATGACCCGAAAGAGCGTGCAGCATGTGAGGAGCTGCTGCAGCTGATTCCTGATCCAGGTGATCGCGCAATGGTGGATGAGCTTTATTTGCGGTGCCGGCACGCAGAAAAAGTGGCCGATGATCATGGCTATTCACGATCAGGTTTATATAAGCGTGTAAACATGGCAATGAAGAAGATATACAAGAAATTGAAAGAGTAGACAAACACCTGCATTTAAAGTGCTATGATAAAAGTGTCTGATAAATCCAAACGATTTAATACAGGCAAAATCGGCAGGGTTCATGTATATGTTCACTTCAATTCTTTCTTGAGAAAAGCACCTAATCCCCCCCTTCTTCATTTTTGGATGTTAGGTGCTTTTTTCTTATGAACGTGATATTTTCTCGTTTAAAACTTGTTAAGGAGATCTGATCACAATGAACAGAAAAGAATATAAACAAAGAAGAAATACAGCAGAGTGCCGGCTGCGAATCGAACAGGTGCTATCAGAAGAGCTGACGCTGGAGCTCATAGAAATCATCCAGTACGAGAAGAAACAGGCCACAGAGGCCGAGAAAAAAGGCATACAGGCATTTATGCAGCTGCTGCACATGTACCAGGATAGCCCGGATGTGGCACCATTTGGAGAGCGCCAGCTTCTTATGATCTTGATAGATCATTTTAGCAATGGTGCTAGTTTCACCGAGCTTCTGATGTATTTACGCAATCGTAATGGCAAGCGGAGTGAAGAAGATCTAAATGCCCGGATCATGTCTTTCTATCGAAGACTGCAGGGGATCAGCAGACAAGGAGCAGTCATCCGTGATATTCGTTATACCATCAGGGAGCTGCAGGCACAGCTGGCCGAGATAAAGGACAGCGTGAGCAGTGTGCGCGCTGTGGATCCATCTGCTGTGCGCCTGGAGAACGCTTCAGGAAAGGATCACATGATCAGCTATCTGACAAAGAAGCAGCGCCTGGAAGAGTCCATAGAGCTGCATCAAGAATGGATCAGAGTGCTGATTGCTCATAATGATCAGATGAAACAGTTGCTGGACAGCATGCCGGCAAAAGACCGGTACAAGATAAAGTTATCCGATCCGATGCCGGACCCACAGACAATTGAAGTATTGAAAAATTATGTATAAATAACAAAGGAAATAGCATTATAGGGTTACAATAGGGTTACATGAGTGTTAAAAAGCCTTTATTCATTACTTTTAAATAAAACAGTGGTTTGTCGATGCATCTATTTCGGTTATAGATGATTCACAAAATAAAAATGCCCGATTATGCGATTAAATCGGGCTATTCTTATGTTTATTATTCATAATTCATGGTTTGTAAAAATTTATAAAAAATGTTCATTTTTGCTGATAGGGTTACAATAGGGTTACAGATTTAAGGCGTTTTTATCAGATTAACCTGCTTCACTAGATACGCAATAGGGGCATGGGTGTACACGTCATCTGTAAGATCGTTGCAACTGTGGCCCATGATCTTCTTTCTGGCATATTCGTTCATTCCTGCAAGTTTGGCCAATGTGGCGAACGTATGCCGGCAGCTGTGGGGTGTGTAGATGAATCCCACTTTCTTCTTCACAATATTGTAGGAGCTGCGCAGATAGGCATGATAGCATCCAGATCCAAACAGCCAGGAATTTCTGGAACGCTGCATCATTTGTGCAACGAATGGCACAATGCCCTCATGGATCGGGATGATGCGATCCTTTCCTGCTGCTGTCTTGATCCCGCCGATCATATAGCGTTCCTCCAGGTGCACATTGTCCTTCTTGATCGTGGTGAACTCTCCTGGGCGCATTCCGGTGTATATCATCACTAGCACCGCCTGTGCGTCCGGATCATCACGTAGGGACCATAGCTGCCTGATTGTATCATTATTGAATGGCTGCCGTGTTTCGACCTCTTCACGAGATTCGTAGAAGTCCACAAATTGCGCATAATTCGTGCTGGCTAGATCATATTTGATTGCATGTTTGAAACAATGATTTAGCACTACCTTCATTAGGTTCATTTTCGTATAGCTTGCATGATCACGCATCTGCTGATCAAATATTGGTTGTATGTCCTTCAGGGTGATTATATCGATTGGAACATGATGGATCAGCTGCAGATGTTTGAACGCAGTATCATAGTTTCGCACAGTGTTGGGGTTTTGTAGGTTCCGCAGATTGGCAGCCTTTACTCGTTCCCAGATCTCGGCCAGTGTTGGCGCGGCACTGATTGGTTTTACATCACGCAGCTCTATGCCGTCTTTGGTCATGCGTGCAAGAAAGATCTGATTTATGATATCTGAATTGTCAATATCGCGCGGATCGCTGGCCACAACGCCTTTCTGAATCATCTCACGGATGAATTGCAGATATTGGTTTTCATATGCAGGTTTGTCCCTGACGATGCCGGGCATAATCTCTAAGACTTTCAGAAAATGGATGTCAAGGCACTTTTCCGCTTGCTCACGCGTTGCAAACGTGCCCAGGGTGTAACGATGCCGGGAACCATCAATCGCGCTTCCTGCGCCTTCTACGATGGCCTGATATGGTCGTGCACGATTTTGCCCCAGCACCCGGATGGTTCCTAAGCCCTTTGGCCTACGTTGACGATTTAATGTTTTCATTGAAATACCCCCTTTTATTTGCTAAAATTGGGTATAGAAAAAGTATTATCTGTCCGGATAATTTTTTTCTATACTGCAGCATTGCCGTGCTGCTGTATCTAATCGCTCCATTGCCGTGGGGCGATTTTTTTATGTTCTTCTCCCTAATTTTGTTTATACCTTCCCCAACACTTTGCCTATACAACTGATAGATTCGCTAAAAGGAATAGGATCATACTTAGGATTGTGACTGATCAGCACATTATGCCCTAGTTCTTTAACAAAGGCTTCTCCATTGATCATAAAGATACCAATTTCACCAACATTTACAGAAGGCTGCTTCTTGATCAATAGCACATCGCCGTCTTTATAAGTCGGCTCCATGCTGTCACCATTTACACCCACAGCAAAATCAGCCTGCATGTTGATGTGGTTAGATTCAACCTCAATCATCTCTGGCGGAATATCGTCAAATACGAATTGTCCAGTTCCGGCAGACGCAATGCGACCATAATACGGAAGCAACGTCGGTGATTCAATTTGAATGAATTCTGTTTGTCGGCCCGATAAGTGACTTATCAGTGAATCTATCGCTTCTTTATCGTAATCAGATAAAAAACGGTATTTTTTTATAAGTTCTTGCTCTCGGATAGATAGTGATAAATTTTGATTACTTTCCCACCCAATTAAATAATTAGCATCTACATCTAAAATATCACACAATCTAAAAAGAGTATCAGCATCAGGCTTATTGTCTCCTCGCTCCCAGTTTGAAATAACATTTTTGCTTTTTCCAATCATCTTGGCAAGATCGTCTTGCTTAAGCCCTTTTTTTATTCTCGCATTTTTTAAGTTGTTGGCTAATGACATTTGTTTCACCTCTTTTTATTCACTTTGATAATAGTACAAAAATATCTGAGTGTAAACAAAAAAATCACAGTAAATCTGTATTTTTATATTGAATGTGCAGATTTTCTGTGATATATTTCATTTGTACAGAAATTCTGGATTTTGTGAGGTGATTTGATGAAAGTCTGTGATAGATTGAAGCTGTACATAAACGACAAAGGGCTAAAGCAGAAGACTATAGCGAAAAAAGCGGGATTTACAGAAAATCAAATGAGCCAAATTTTAAGCGGCAAAAGGAACATTTCTGCTGATGAGCTTGAAATCATTTGTAATGCAATAGGCACGGATCCAAATGCAATTTATAACATGAAAGCGAGGTGAAAACATGTTATTTAAAGATGCACTAAAGACCGCAATGGAAGAACAAGGAATGAGCGTGCGCGCAGCTTCCATGCTGACAGGTGTGTCATGTGGAGACATCAAGGCATATCTGGAAGGCGTACCGCCGAAAGAAAAACGACAGCAGCAGCTGTGTGAAGCTCTGAGCATCGATCCAGACAGCATCACATCAGATGATCTGTGTATGTCCGTTAATGAATGTGCTGCGCTGCTGGGCAAGAGTTCCGGCTGGGTAAAGAACGCGATCGAACAAGGCACGTTGCCTGGATCGTACACGAAGACCAGCACCGGGCACAGAGATTTTCACATCCCACGGCTGCGGATCGCCGAATATCTTGGACTGATCGGCAGCAACAACATCAAGATCCCCACACATCATCTAAT
>OBYM01001442.1_pt1 | contig 10145 bp, 9 predicted proteins | sample 1538191 | NCBI WGS metagenome assembly OBYM01 (sample SAMEA2580165, study PRJEB22360) | human gut metagenome | biome: human gut; feature: human-associated habitat; material: faeces | place: Denmark | collected 2008/2010 | reverse complement strand
GATATGTCCGAGAGGATCGGACTGCTCAGGGAATTCCGTTCGGAGTGACGCGGAATCCGGTGTACTTTTTCAGCCGATTTTCAGGTACACCGAATAGGCCACCGCCGACCTGCGTTACATTGCTTTTTAATGCCTGTGGACTAAATACACAAAACCCTGCAAATGTGTGATTTGCAGGGTTTTGCTGTTTTATTCGTTGTATTTCTGCGGAGAGAGAGGCTTCATAACCCATAATTCACATTGATTTGGATTAATTGATAAATAGTACTGTATTAAAACGATTTGCATTTGCATTGTTCAGAATAATTTTTTGTAGTTTATCGTGTTTTACGGGAAAGTGTGCTTATATTTGTGCGTAACTATTTCGTGTAGAATATGGCGGTAAACTTTTATCTGAACAGCAGAGGCGATAAACACGGGGATTTCCCGATACGTGTTTCCATAGCCATCGGCGGAATAAGGCTTCTTACGTCCGTGGGGTACAGTATCAACCCTGCGAAATGGGACAGTTCCAAGCAGAAGGTCAGGCAGGGGGCGTCCAATGCGAAGGGAATAACGTACAACGTCATCAATTCCCACCTCAATAATATCGTTCAGCAGAGTATTGATTTCGAGAATAAATGCCTGACTGAAAAACTGAAGGTTACCAAGGAGCTGATTCAGCAAAATATCAGCACCAACAAAAACAAACTGGATGAGGTGGGGGAGATACGTGAAAAAACGCTGTTCGATGTCTTCGACGAGTTCATTAAGGAGATAGGAAATATAAACGGGTGGACGCACGGCACGTATGAAAAATACATCGCCCTGCGGAATCATCTGTATATCTTCTCGCCAAACTTGTCGTTCGACGATCTGACGGAAAAGGGGCTTGCGGATTTCATTACTCATCTTCGGGACGAAAAAGGGCTTCGCAACAGCACGATAGGAAAGCAGTTGGGGTTCTTAAAATGGTTTCTGAAATGGTCTGCGAACAATGGTTACCACAAGAATATGGCTTACCTCTCCTTTAAGCCCAAATTGAAAACGACCGAGAAACGTATCATTTTCCTCACTTGGGATGAACTGATGACCGTTTACAACTTTTCGATACCGGAGAGTAAGAAATATTTGGATCGGGTTCGGGATGTGTTCTGCTTTTGTTGTTTCACTTCGCTGCGTTATTCGGATGTCTATAATCTGAAACGGTTTGATATCAAAAATGGGGCACTTCATATTACAACGGTAAAAACAGCGGACAGCCTTACAATCGACCTGAATAAATACAGTCAAGCAATACTCGATAAATACGACGGGGTTCCGTTTGAGGATAATAAGGCATTGCCCGTAATATCGAATCAAAAGATGAACGATTATATCAAGGAACTCGGCCAATTGTGCGGTCTGGATCAACCCGAAACGGTTACCTATTATGTAGGGAACGAACGGGTCGATGAGGTTTATCCGAAATACGAACTGATGGGTACACATACGGGGCGGCGGACATTTATAAGCAATGCAATTATGATGGGCATACCCCCGCAAGTGGTGATGAAATGGACGGGGCACAGCGACTATAAAGCGATGAAGCCCTATATAGCCATTGCGGATTCGGCAAAAGCCGAGGCGATGAAATTGTTTAATGAGAAATAGTTAGGATATGGATGATAAAATTTATTTCATCAGGGATAACGAACAGCAAATACCTGTTTATGATTTTATTAAAGCGATGAATCCGGATGCTCCGATAAATCCAACTCATAATTTTGAGCTTTTGAAAGCACACCGTCTGAAAATGTACGATAAGGCGGAGCAAGAATATATTGCAGAACGAACTATAAATCGGGTGGAAGCTGGCGATCTGGAGAAATCCGTACTCTATTATGGGTGGTTGAAGAATGAACTTCAAATTATCGCGCAATGGTTATCGGACACCTATCCGAACGGAGAGAAGAAACGAATTAAAACATCGTCAGCTATTCAGATGGAAATAATTAAATACGAGCGATATGTGAAAAAAGAGATGGAGCTGATTGAGGAGTTCGTGAAAGGTCGTTCCGATGAAAGTATTTCAACAAATGCAGGAATACCACCGCATTTGTTAGAATTAGATCCTGCCCAATGTCAATATTTATATGGGAAACTAACTAAAGACGGGCACTTCCTGCCGGAGAAAACGAATCAAACGCATTTTAACTATGTGTTCGGCGGCGGTCTGTATCCAAAAGATTTCAAGCCGCTACGCTGGAATAGAAGCAAGCAAGCTATCGGTGAATTAATCATACTACTTTTAGGGGTAACCTCTGTTCCCCGAAAAAAGAAACGAGATACCGGGGGACTTTTTTTAATTAATAATAAACCTGTTGGAGTGTTATCTAATCCAAAGAAAAGCGAACCGACAAAAGATTATGGAATCTTGGAAGAGATAGCGAAAAGCATAAATACTCGCTCGGTGTAAATGCTTTATTTTCAGACGCTTGCTCGCTACCCGCCCATTGGAAGATGGGTGGGTAGTTTGTTTTGAGGCTCCTTATCATTGTGTAGTTTTGTTTCCGCAGAGCAGTATACTGGCCAGATACAGCGATGCAAAAATTAAAAAAAATTATACAATGATACACCAACTATTAAAGAAACCGGTGTGGCAGATGAACGGGGAGGAACTTTTGGAACTCCAACGGTTAGCTGCGCCCCCAAGAGTTGATTCCGCCGAGGTGAAGGAGCCTCGATTGGTCTATGGTCTGCGTGGGTTGTGCGAACTACTCGGCTGTTCGCGCACTACTGCGAATAAGATTAAGCACGATCCTCGTTTGCGGGGATGCTACTCGCAGGCAGGGAAGAAAATCGTATTCGATGCCGAAAAGGTACTTAAAGCGTTAGGAAGGGAATAAGTATGGGAACGATTAATTATGCAGAACTACAACAGGATATACTGAATACCTTGGTGAAACAGGTAACTCCTGTCAATTTCAAGAATTTGGCTTACCCCGAAGCGAAGCTGCTCCAAAAACAGCTTGCCGGATGCGCCCCTGACAGCGATGTGGCGCAGAGCATTCAGAAGAAACTGTTGAAAATGAAAGTCAATGAGAAACACTACGTGATTTTCACCATTGAGGAAATTGCGAGGTTGGCCGAGAAAAACGATTGGGGGCTGTGCCGCAATCAGAACGAAATATACCTGTATAACGGGATGTTCTGGTCGAGGCTCGATGTCGATGCCTTCCAGAAATTTCTGTTGAAAGCCTCGGAGCGGATGGGCGTTCCTATCGTATCGTCCAAATACTACCAATTCGGGAAGAAGCTGTTCGAACAGTTTATGATGCAGTCCTATTTGCAAAGCCCGGCGGCCAATTCCAATGTGGTGCTTATAAACCTTCTGAACGGAACGTATGAGATTCGAAACGGTCAGGGGAAACTGCGGAAATTCTGCAAGGACGATTTTCTGACGCATCAGCTCCCTTTTGAATACAATCCAGATGCGGCGGCTCCTCTATTCGACAAATACCTGTCCAAAGTACAGCCGGACGAATCCGCCCGACAGGTGCTGGCCGAATACATCGGCTACCTCTTTATAAAGACGGGCAATACGATTCTGAAAGAGGAAAAGGCATTGATGCTCTACGGCGGTGGCGCGAACGGTAAGTCTGTGTTCTTCGAAATTGTAAACGCGCTGCTCGGCGCTGAAAATGTCATCTGCCATTCGTTGCAGGATTTGACCGATGGGAGTGGATATTACCGGGCGCAGTTAGCGAATAAACTGGTGAACTATGCGAGTGAAATCAATGGCAAATTGGAATCGTCCATATTTAAACAACTTGTTTCCGGTGAGCCTGTGTCGGCCCGGTTGCCCTATGGCAAGCCGTTTCATCTTACGCAGTATGCCCGGCTTGTTTTTAACTGTAATGAACTTCCGAGAGGTAACGAGTTTACGGATGCTTATTTCCGTCGGTTTCTGATTGTCCCGTTCGATGTAACGATTCCGCCCGAAGAACAGATTAAGGACTTACATAGCCGGATTATCGAAAACGAGCTTGCCGGAGTATTCAATTGGGTGCTTCGCGGACTTGCAAGACTTCTGAAACAGAATGGATTTACCGAATGTATTGCTGCGCGTAGAGCCGTTGAAGATTACAGATTGCAGTCCGACAGTTTGAGACAGTTCCTCAACGACGAAAGGTATAAATCGGATGTCAATGTGAAAACAAAAATTGTCGATTTATATATCGAATATAAATGCTATTGTCAGGAAAACGGGTTTTACCATTTGACCAAGCCCAATTTCATCAAGCGGCTTAAATCATACGGCATTCAGGTTTCGACGATAAACGTGGGTAATGTTGCGTATTTGAAGAAACATAACTCCGATGAGGAATAAATTTCATTCTAAATCTTCATAAAATTAACCTTCTTAACCATTCGGCCCAACCTTGTGCCGAAGTATTAAAAGTTATCGGTATGAAAAACAGACTGGATGTAGCTGTCAGCTACTACGAGCACATTTATACAAAATTCCCGGTAAGAGCGACCCTAATCGATCTCTTGACCACAAATCGCTACAAATCCCGTGTTCTGGCTGTCCGGACAGAATCAGACGCAAGGAAGAAAAAAGAGTTGAAAACTAGACTGCCTGCATTCACCCCGTCCGGTTTGTTTCGGGGCGGGGCGGCAAACACGTTGCTGAAACTCACCGGACTGATTTGTATTGACATCGATAGGAAAGATAATCTGCAGGTCGAGGGGTATGATAGGTTGAAAGATCAGCTCGGTAGACTGCCCTATGTTGCATTTTGCGGACGGTCTGCCGGCGGTGAAGGATACTATGCGATTGTCCCCATAGCGCAGCCTAACAAGCTACTGTTGCATTTCCGGAGTTTGCAGACCGAGGTTTCTGCGATGGGGATTACCATAGATCCGTCCTGCTGTGATGTCTCCCGAAAACGATTCGTGTCTTATGACCCGGAGCCGTATATCAACCAAGAGGCGGAAATATACGAGGGATTGGCGGACGGGGACATTACCGGGAACGCAACTCTATCCGGAACGGACAGCGAAGACGAACCGCTGAAAGAGGTGCTCAAGTATATCCAGATAATCGAGCAGAAAAAGGTAGATATTACCGCAGGTTATGCAAATTGGCTACGGATAGGCTATGCGTTGCATAACGCCTTCGGGGATTTCGGTCGAGAGTTATTTCATCGGGTCAGCAACTTCCATCCCCGATACAGCTATGTCGAAACGGATAGGTTATTTAGCGGCCTTTCGAAAGGGAACTGCGCGAATCAGGTAACCATTCGCACATTCTTTTATTATACCCGTCGGTATGGATTGGAAACAGTGGCTGACTTTTGGGAAGAATTGTGAGAAAGGTTAAAAATATGAGCCTGTCGATAATAGATTTAATTTTCATTCTTTCATTGAATAGGCCATAAATGCGCATTTTTAATGGTCAGGTAATGGATTTCTTTGGGTTGAAGTGTTTTGTTGTCCTATAATGAAAGAAAATGGCCATTTCGCATGGGGTATGATATCTTTTCGGAATAGGGTTTGATAAAAGGTGCATAAAGACCATAATCTGTACGTGGAATTGTCGCGCGCCGCGCTGACGCGCGCGCGATGTCCTGCGAATACAGTTGAAGGACTGGGCTTTTATCTGTCGGAATTTTCACTATCTTTGCAATTACATAGCGTTACGCTATTGTTGCTCGCAGAAAAACGACCAATTTTTTAAGGCAACTGAATAGACGATAATAGATGGAAACGCCTTCGCTTGGCGCGGGCTTTTCTTATTCTATTCAGGGTGCTTGGTCGTACCTTCTGCAGATAGGATTAGACCTGCGCCTTTTTTATTGGTGCGGTTCGACTCCAATTACAAGGAAAGACCAAGCCAATATGGATTACAGCCGCTGCAAGCAGATACTACACGACTTCTATTCCGAGAATGGAATAATTGACCATTTCGAAAGGGACAACCTCTATTTGGAAAAAGCTTTTCACGAGATTAACGAAATGTGGTTTCGGAATCTGGAGTGTATAAAAGAGGTCAAATACCTAATGATAGCCGAAGCCCCTTTATGGGGTAAGGATAAAAGCTATATCTACAATCCCGAAACGAAAAATACACAGTTTTTTCAGAAGAAAGATTTAGAACGTGTAATCGGTTTAAATGTTTACAATAAATTGGATTTTTTAAATTATTGTAATAAGATGGGGTTGCTTATAATTGATATTTCGCCCTTTGCATTTAATACAGAGGACACAATAATTAATTATCGCAACAAAACTTCAAATAATCCATATGGTCTTACGAAATATCAATATCGTGGGCTCATTGAACAGACACTTACGACGTTTTTTGATATAAAAATACAAGCGATATCATTAAAAAAATCAAGAAATATTAAGATTTTTTATCGTTATCGTCGTGTGATGATACAATTTAATGATTTGATATATAATAGTTTTGTCAAATATGATTTTGCGATTAATGAAAATGAATTATCCGATATTTCAAAACGAGGGGGTGGTATAGATGGATTCAAATTCCGTCAAATTATTTTTTAATTTGATTAAACGACACTTAGTTCGAGCATATTTCAAATCAACTAATTTTGGATATGGCATATCCAATTATTCCAAGCAACATAAGAATGAGCATTACAATGGCTATCCATTTTATATTACGGTCAGAAAGCAATTGAAATACCTTTAAAATTAGAAGAAATATAATGAGAATTGTCCCTAATATTCCGATATTCCACAAAGCTTCTTGGGTGGATAATGTTTTGGATGAGAATACTGGGATGCTAGCAAACAAGAAAGTAATAATTGCCATAAAGATGCCCATATATTCAAATGTCTTATTCTCTTTTTTGCTTATTCTATCTTGGATTTGAATGATGGTTTCTCTCTCTTTTGATAGTTCATTTTGGCTATCATAAAATTTTCGTTTCAATTCTAAGTCTTGTAATTTGGAATTGAGCCGATTGTAATTTATTGGCCTACAGAAAGATGATGCAATAAATAAAGAAATATCGGTATCTTTATATTGAACCACACATTCATTTGAAATCAACTGAAACGGATAGTATCTATTTCGGTAACACCATTTTAGGTTGTGCTTGAATTTTTCAAGTAGCTCATCGAAAAAAAGCAAGAGTTCTTGGATTGAATCTCTATTGCTTTTGGTTGCAAATGTATTCTCCGTTCTTTTGCTTAAAAAAGTTAATGCTTTATAATATGGAAAGGAGTTATAAATTCTCGTTTCGTTTTGAATGTCATTAATTTCTAATAAGTCCGTTTTTAAGTTTTCAATAGTATACTCTGGGTTCTCTAAATTTATAGATAACTTGCAATTATATAAATAATTCTTAATAGAATTAAGCGCGACTATATCAAATTTTCTCTTGATCTTAGTTGCATATATTGATTTGTAAAGGGCATCAAATGATTGTAGCAAGTTCTTAACCTGTCTAGAAGAACAATTATCTTTCTGATAGTGCTTCATAAGCAATATCAATTCAGATGCTTTGGAGTGCCTGCTAATACATTTTTCTTGATATTTCGTAATCTGTTCTTTGTATAATCCTTTATCGAAACTTGAATTAAACATGAAATTATATCTGTTGAAGGTTTCCTTGAGAGAACTTTCTGAAAACTCAATTTCATCAACAGAATGCTTTTTAAAATTCAAACTATAGTTCCTTCCGATAATCGGATCATAGAACATTTTAACAAGTAATAAATTGCATTTATCTAATAGAGCTGAATAAATGTCTTTAAGATCTTTGTTTTCTACTTTTTTGCGGTTTTCTAATTCTTCCCGAAGTATGACGAGTATTTCTCGGTTGTCATTATCGGCGATTAGGAAATGATCAATTGAGGCTAATTTAAGAACAATTGATATAAAATCGGATAAGAATTCATTATTTATATTCTTATCATCCGATTTAAATGCGCTAAAGAAGAATTCTTCGTCAGAATTCTTAATTTTATCTTCGATATTAATTAGAAACCCTACATAGTGTTTTAGGATACATTTGAGCCCCAAACTTAGATCTGAAAACCGTTGAGTAAAATAAGTATCGATATTGCCTATTTCCATAGCAATATCGGCTTCAAAAGCATCCAAAGCTTTTCTATAGTTCGGATCAAATATATACTCTCCGGATAAAACTGCCTTTGAAAGAAGAATAAATACAGATTTGTAATATTCATCTATACGGGCACTACCTTCTAGCTGAATATTAATATCTTCCTCACTATATTTTTTTAGGTTGGCAGTTGAAAAAGTTGAAATATATAATTCTCGTGCCTGTTTAATGAACAAGCTCATTATTTATATGATAAAATATTTATCGCTATTTATAATCAAATTATCCGGAATAGAAATGCTCCCCTTGTTTATTTGACGAGCATAACTATAAGTTGTACGCCAACAACTCCATTTGTGAGATAAGTCTACTAAATCAAATGCAGAATACAATACAAGTCGATTATTAATCTTCCTTAGTGCATCAACAGATTCATTAATTTGTTCAATTATTGTCGGAGATAATTTATCCTCGTTGTTTTCTGTTGAAACTTCTTGAATCTTTAGCTCTTTATCTGATATGCAATATTTTCCTATAGCTGATTGATTCATCTTATTGTAGATATCGCTCTCAACAGGGCCAAAGGGCATAGCTACAAACTTATTAAACGTTCCTAATAAATTATGATCTTCGTTATTGGCATTTACTGCTGATGCAAAAAACAATAATTTGATTACTTTGAGCTTTGTAAATGAATAATGAAATGAATTGTCATTTTTTATTGATTTATACCAATCAATAAAACAATCCATTAAATACTCAAATGCTAATTCTTTTGTTGTCATAGCGCGGATATATTTCCCTTAGTATATACAAATATAGTACATTATTCTCACAATCAGCCTATATTCTGAAAAATTAAATCTGAATTCGGTTTATTAGTGTGGTAATGGTAAAAAGCGCACAGTTTTTACGTTTGTGTGCGTAAAACTGTGCGCTTTTTCTGTAATTGATTGATAATCAATCTTTACTGCGGAGAGAGAGGGATTCGAACCCCCGGTACAGTTGCCCGTACACCGCATTTCGAGTGCGGCCCGATCGACCACTCCGGCATCTCTCCAATCTCCCGGACGAAAAACCTTTCGTTTGGGACTGCAAATATAGACATATTTTTTATTTCTCGGCATTTTCGTGCGAAAAAAAATTCAGTCCGCAGGAAAAAATGCGGCTATAGCGGTTCGTTTTGATGCTTTTGCCAAATAATTTCTATCTTTGTATCAGGCGGACAAGTGCAGTATTGCTGCGCTCCGGCCGTTTATATGGTGAAAACGATACTAAAAGCGGTATGGTTTTCGTTTATTGGAAAAGAACTAACGCAAACACCATGTGCGCTATGAAAAAGTTGAATATTTTAATTGGAACCCTTATCCTGTCTGCAGGATTGGCCGGCTGTTCGTCGAGCTACTATGCGTCGTCGGGGTATGCCAACGACGATTTGTATGCTCTGCACGATAAAACGGCCATCGCCCGCAAGCAGCAGGCCGCTGCCGAAGCCCGCAAGGCCGAGGCCGAGGCGCGCCGCGCCGAGTGGGAGGCGAAGATCGCCGAAGCGCAGGCTTTGGCTGCGGAGAACGGTTATTACGACGAGTCGAGTTCGAACCCTTACAACGATATTCTGGCCGATACGTACGAGAGTGCCTATGCGCGCCGTCTGAGGGGATTCGAGTCGCCGACCTACCGGATGCCGTCGAGTTACTACAACTTCCGCTACGGCAGTTCGTTCACCTATGCCACGGCGTATGATCCGGCTTTCTACAACATCATCATTTCCGGCGACGAGGTCTGGGTCGAACCCAAATACATAACCTCGATGTTCGGAACATGGGGCGGCACGCCTTACGGCGGCTGGTATTTCGGCTGGAACTACTCGCCCTCGTGGTGGGGCTATCCCAGCTACGCATGGGGCGGCTGGAACTGGGGCTTCGGCTTCACTTGGTATGATCCGTGGTGGGGTCCCGGATGGCATCCCTACTGGGGACCCGGTTGGGGGCCCGGATGGGGCGGCGGCTGGCATGGACATCACCATGCGGGATACAGGCCCCGCGACTATTACGGCAATCCCGGCGGACGCGGCAGGAG
>OBYM01001441.1_pt1 | contig 10145 bp, 9 predicted proteins | sample 1538191 | NCBI WGS metagenome assembly OBYM01 (sample SAMEA2580165, study PRJEB22360) | human gut metagenome | biome: human gut; feature: human-associated habitat; material: faeces | place: Denmark | collected 2008/2010 | reverse complement strand
ATCTACGGCATTCTGCCGATGATCCTCGGCAGCCTCTACGTCACGGCGGGCGCAATCCTCATCGGTGTGCCGATCGGGCTTCTGACGGCGATTTTCCTCGCGAAGTTCTGCCCGAAGGGTCTTTATAAAATTTTGAAACCTGCAACGGAGCTGATGGCTGGTGTGCCGTCCGTTGTGTACGGCTTCTTCGGTCTCGTTGTTTTGGTGCCGCTTGTACAGAACATTTTCGGCGTGGCGGGCAACACGATGCTGACAGCGTCCGTTTTGCTCGGCATTATGATCTTGCCGACAATCATCGGCGTTTCGGAAAGTGCCATTCGCGCCGTGCCGGACAGCTACTATGAAGGCTCTCTGGCGCTCGGTGCGAGCCATGAGCGCAGCGTGTTCTTTGCGACATTGCCGGCGGCGCGTTCCGGCATTTTGGCGGGTGTGGTGCTCGGTATCGGCCGTGCCATCGGCGAAACGATGGCGGTCGTCATGGTGGCGGGCAACAAGGCGCGTATGCCGCAGGGCTTGCTCGATGGCGTGCGCACCATGACGGCGAACATCGTTATGGAAATGGGCTATGCCACAGACCTGCACCGCGAAGCACTTATTGCGACGGCGGTCGTGCTGTTCGTGTTTATCCTAATTATCAACGTTACGTTCTCGCTTCTGCGCAGAAAAGACAGGGCATGACCCGGAAAGGATACGGAAATGACTATGGAACGTACCTGTAAACCCGTGGCGGCAGAGACCATCAACAAGCTCACCTTCAAGGATAAAATGCGCGCGTATAGGCGCTCGCCGCTTTCGCTTATTCTATTGCTGCTTGTCTGCGGCGCGTCGCTCATCACGATGCTGACGCTTTTATACCTTATCTTTTACATTCTTGTGAAGGGTATCCCGTATATCACGCCGGATCTTTTCTCGTTCACCTATACGTCCGATAACGTGTCGCTGATGCCGGCGCTGATCTCTACGATTGTCATGACAATCATTGCGCTCGTTATTGCACTGCCGCTCGGCATCGGCGCGGCAATCTACTCTGTGGAATATGCAAAGCGCGGCAACAAGCTTGTGCAGCTCGTGCGCATCACGACCGAAACACTTTCGGGCATTCCGTCCATCGTGTACGGCCTGTTCGGCTATCTGTGCTTTGTGACGGCGCTGCACTGGGGCTATTCTTTGCTTGCCGGTGCGTTTACGGTCGCCATCATGATTTTGCCGCTCATCATGCGCACAACGGAGGAGGCGCTCATCTCGGTGCCGGATTCCTTCCGCGAGGGCAGCTTCGGGCTTGGCGCGGGCAGACTGCGCACGGTGTTTCACATCGTACTGCCGAGCGCCGTGCCGGGCATTTTGTCCGGCGTGATTTTGGCCATTGGCCGCGTTGTGGGTGAATCCGCGGCGCTGATGTACACTGCGGGCTCCGTGGCGCAGATGCCGGGCCAGGCGGGCGGCGGTTTGTTTGATTCCGTGCGAACCCTCTCCGTGCACATGTATGTGCTTTCGAGCGAGGGCCTGCACATCGACAAAACGTATGCCACAGCGGTTGTGCTGCTTGTTATCGTCATCGGCATCAACGCACTGTCCTCGTTCGTCGCGAAGAAAATTACGAAGAAACAGGGCTAACGCGAGCCTTTTAGAAAATCACATCAGAAAAAGATAGGGGAAACGATATGAGCTGTAAATTGGCAATCGAAGATCTGAATTTGTATTACGGCGATTTCCATGCGCTGAAATCCATCCATATGGAAATTCAGCCGAACGAGATCACCGCGTTCATCGGGCCTTCCGGCTGCGGCAAAAGTACGCTGCTGAAATCCTTGAACCGTATGAACGACCTCGTTGAGGGCTGCCGGATTACCGGCGCAGTAAAATTGGACGGCGAGGACATCTACCATGGCATGGACGTGAACCTTTTGAGAAAACGTATCGGCATGGTGTTCCAAAAGCCGAACCCGTTTCCGATGAGCGTGTACGACAACATCGCCTACGGCCCGCGCACGCACGGCATCCGCTCTAAGGCGAAGCTCGATGACATTGTGGAGCGCTCTTTAAGAAACGCCGCCATTTGGGACGAGCTTAAAGACAGACTGAAGAAAAGCGCGCTGGGACTTTCCGGCGGACAGCAGCAGAGACTGTGCATTGCACGCGCGTTGGCTGTGGAGCCGGAGGTGCTGCTGATGGACGAACCGACCAGCGCCCTTGACCCAATCTCCACTTCCAAGATAGAAGACCTTGCGGTGGAGCTGAAAAAGGATTATACTATCGTTATGGTCACGCACAACATGCAGCAGGCGGCGCGTATCTCGGACAAAACGGCATTCTTCCTGCTCGGTGAGGTCATCGAGTACGGCGAGACGGAGAACTTATTCTCCATGCCGAAGGATAAGCGCACGGAGGATTACATCACCGGCAGATTCGGTTAAGGCTTGCAGAAAGGAACGTGACGACAATGAGAAATCGTTTGGACGAGCAGCTGGAGCTGCTCAATACAGAGCTTATCCGCATGGGCGCACTGTGCGAAGACGGCATTGCGCAGGCGGCAAAGGTACTTGTGACACGAGACGAAGCGCTGCGCCGTGCCGTGGACGAAACGGAACAGGAAATCGACCGCAAGGAGCGCGAGATTGAAGCAATCTGCCTGCGCTTGCTTTTACAGCAGCAGCCTGTTGCGAAAGACCTGCGTCTCATCTCTGCCGCGATGAAGATGATCGCAGATATGGAGCGCATCGGCGACCAGGCTTCGGATATTGCCGAAATGGTCGAGCATATCCGCGCAGAGGTGCTGCCGGGCAGTCTGCACATTGCCGAAATGGCGCGCGCTGCCGTGAAAATGGTGACGAACAGCGTCGATTCGTTTGTGCGCCGTGACATTGATATTGCGCGCGCCGTGAAAAAAGCGGACGACGAAGTAGATGCGCTTTTTAACAAGGTGAAAAGTGAGATCATCGCACTCATCGCCGAAAAGCCCGAGGAGGGCGAGACATGCCTTGACCTGCTGATGGTGGCGAAGTATTTTGAACGCATCGGCGATCACGCGGTCAATATTGCGGAGTGGGTCGTGTTCTCACTCACCGGCGAGCACGATTAAGCGGCAAAGCCGCACAGAAAGGATTTAAGGGTTTATGATCTATCTTGTGGAGGACGACGACAGCATCCGCGAGCTTGTACTCTATACACTGCACACCACCGGTTTTGAAGCCGAGGGATTCCGGAATGCGGCCGATTTCTGGCAGGCGCTTGAAAAAGAGCTGCCGCAGCTCGTGCTGCTCGACATTATGCTGCCGGGTGAAGACGGTCTGCATATTTTGAAGCGTCTGCGCGCGGGTGCGGAAACGGCCGACCTGCCCGTGATGATGCTGACGGCGAAAAGCAGCGAATATGACCGTGTGGTTGGGCTGGACAGCGGCGCGGACGATTACATGCCGAAGCCGTTCGGCATGATGGAGCTTGTCTCCCGTGTGCGTGCGCTGCTGCGCAGGGCCGCGAAGCCCGCAGCGGAGGATAAGCTTTTTACGGCGGGCTCGCTTGCGGTGGATGTGAAGCGCCGCGCCGTTACGGTTGATGGTGAGCCCGTGATCCTCACGTACAAAGAATTTGAACTGCTGTGCTATCTGCTGGAAAACCGCGGTGTGGTGCTTTCGCGCGATCAGATCCTCACGAAGATCTGGGATTACAATTACAGCGGCGAGACCCGCACGGTAGACGTGCATATCCGCACGCTGCGGCAAAAGCTCGGCGATGCCGGTGCGCTCATTGAGACCGTGCGCGGCGTGGGCTACCGGCTGGCACAGGATTAAAGAGGAGAAAGACGCATGAAGAAAAAGATCATTTTCAGCATGTCGTGCATTGCGCTGCTTTCCATTTTACTTTCTATGGTGCTTTCCGGCGTCGTTTCGTACTACGATTCGCTGGAGATCGTGAAAAAGGCGACCATAGCGGAAAGCCACTACATTCAAAACGGCATCGCCCTTGGCGGGGACGATTACCTTTCCGACATCCGCTCCGCCGGGTATGATACAGCCGCCGCGCAGTCTGTGCGCGTGACCGTCATCGATACGGACGGCACGGTGCGATTTGACAGTGTTGCAGATGCCGCAAACATGGAAAACCACAACAACCGCCCGGAGGTCATTGCTGCAAGAGAAAACGGTGCGGGGGAATCCGTGCGTGAATCCGATACGCTGAATGTGCAGTCGTATAACTACGCTGTGATGCTCTCGGACGGACGCGTGCTGCGCCTTTCGGTCGGCATGAAGACGGTGTTCGGCTCCATTGAGCGCATGGTGCCGTGGATGCTGCTGTGTTCCGTCATTATTTTGGTGCTGGCCATTTTGCTTTCCACGTACCGCACAAAGCAGATTGTGGCGCCGGTCAACGCCATTGACCTTGACCACCCGATGGAAAACGACGTGTACGGCGAGCTTTCGCCGCTGCTTTTGCGCTTGCAGCGCCAGAACGAGACCATCAAGGAGAAAATGGAAGAGCTGCACCGCAAGCAAACGGAGTTTACCGCCATCACCGAAAACATGCGCGAGGGCTTTATTGTGGTGGATGCAAAGGGCGATGTGCTTTCGTACAACACGAGCGCTGTGCGCCTTTTGGACGTGCACCCGGAGGACGACCGCCCACAGAGCGTGCTGGCGTTTAACCGCAGCCCCGATTTCCGTGATGCAGTGGATTCCGCGCTGACGGGTACGGCGAGCGAGCGCATCACAAAGCTGGCGGGGCGCAGTTACAGCCTCATCGCGAACCCCGTTACGAACAATAACGGCGTGCAGGGCGCGGTGATCGTGCTGCTGGACGTTACCGAAAAGGAAGAGAACGAGCGCCTGCGCCGCGAGTTCACCGCGAACGTTTCGCATGAGCTCAAAACGCCGCTGACTTCTATTTCGGGCTATGCGGAGATTATGAAGGACGGGCTCGTCAAGAGTGCCGATGTGCCGCGCTTTGCGAACAACATTTATACCGAAGCACAGCGGCTTATCACGCTTGTTGAGGATATTTTGAAGCTTTCAAAGCTCGACGAAAATGCGGTAGAGCTTGGCCGCGCCGATACAGACCTTTATGCCATTGCGCAGGAGGTGGCCTGCCGTCTGAAAATCCCGGCGCAGCAGAACAGTATTGTCATCTCGGTGCAGGGCAGCTCGGCGTTCGTCACCGGCGTGCCGTACATTTTAGACGAGATGCTGTATAACCTTGCGGATAACGCTGTAAAGTACAACCGGCCCGGCGGCCGCGTGGTGATCTCCACCGGCACGGAAGGCGGCCACGCATATATGCAGGTCAGCGATACGGGCATTGGCATTCCGGCAGCCGACCGCGAGCGCGTGTTCGAGCGCTTCTACCGTGTGGATAAGAGCCGCTCCAAGCAGATTGGCGGCACGGGACTTGGGCTTTCCATTGTAAAGCACGGCGCCATGTTCCACCATGCGCGCGTGTCGCTTGAAAGCGAGCCGAACAAGGGCACCACGGTGCGCGTCACGTTCTCAAATAACGATTAAATGCGGTACGGAAGCGAGCTTTCTGCGCCGCATTTTTATTTTTGACATTTTGCGCGGTTGTGCTATAATACGAGCAGAGCAGCAACACCGAAATTCGGGAGGACAGTATGGTTGAATTTTTAAAAGAGGCGGCACGTGTGGTGCCGTCTAAACGACAGCTTGATTGGTTTGAGATGGAACGCTATGCGTTTGTGCATTACGGTGTGAACACCTACACGGACCGAGAATGGGGCGAGGGCACAGAGGATGAGAAGATTTTTAACCCCACCGCGCTCGATTGCGACCAGTGGGTGGAAGCGGTGAAGTCTGCGGGCCTCAAGGGACTCATCCTCACGGCGAAGCACCACGACGGCTTCTGCCTGTGGCCGAGCAAATACACGGAGCACAGCGTAAAAAACAGCCCTTATAAGGGGGACGTCGTGCGTGAAGCCGCAGAAGCCTGCAAGCGCGGCGGCATCAAGTTCGGCTTTTATCTTTCTCCGTGGGACCGCAACTCAAAATATTACGGCACGCCGGAATATAACGATTACTTCTGCAATCAGCTGACGGAGCTTTTGACCGGCTACGGCGATATTTTCTGCGTGTGGTTCGATAACGCCTGCGGCGAGGGCAAAAACGGCAAAAAGCAGGAATATGACTTCCCACGTTACTTTGAGCTCATCCGCAAGTATCAGCCGAACGCCGTTATTTTCAATGATTTCGGCCCGGATACCCGGTGGTGCGGCAACGAGGCCGGAGAGGCGCGCCATGCCGAATGGGCCGTTGTGCCGAGCGAGCTGTGCTTTTACAGCGAGGTGCAGACCGGCGCGGGTCCGATGGCAGAAGACGGCTCTTTGAGCTACATGTACAACACGAACCGCGAGATTGGCACCATGCCGAACATCCTCTACTCGAAGGGGCTTGTTTTCGCACCGGCGGAGATCGACATGTCCATTCGTCCGGGCTGGTTCTGGCACGAAAACGAGGAACCGCATTCGCTTGAGAGACTGTACAACACCTACCTGCGTTCCTGCGGCGCAAACGCCTGCCTGAATCTTAACGTACCGCCGACGCGCGAGGGCAAGTTCGATGAACGCGACGTGAAGCGCTTGAAGGAGCTCGGCGACCTCATCCGCGAGACGACCGAAAACCGCATTCCGTGCACGGTGGAGCGCATCGGCGGCACGCCCACGCAGCCCGTGTATGAGCTGAAAACCGAGGGGCCGGTGGAGATCGGCTGCGTTGTGCTGCGCGAGGATCTCACGCACGGTCAGCGCGTGGAGGGCTTCCGCATTCTCGGCATCGACGAAGAAAACAAGGCGGATTACGCGTTATTCGAGGGCACGTGCATCGGCAATAAGCACATCTGCGAGCTGGAAGATCCGTTCGCCGTGCAGAACCCGCTGACGGGCCACACGAACAAAAAGCTTTCCGGCGTGCGCGTACAGATTACCGCTGCGCGCGACGAGGTCTTTATGCGCGAAATTTACATCACGAAAGGGAAAAGCGTATGCGAGCAGAAATAAAGTTGACGGATGTGAAAGACATTCGCGATTTGCACGAGTATATCAACGCGGAGCTGCGTCTGCGCCGCGTTGCACCGACGTTGGAAGCTTTGCAGGCGGCACTGGAAATGCCGAAAACGGAAGCGGAAATTGAGTTTACGGACTACGGCAAAATTTCCGGTGCGCTTTTAGATTATGTAAACAAAATGATTGAAATGATCGTGATTGTCGGAGAGAAGAACCCGAACGTACAGGTCATGATCACAATGTGAAAACAGAATACCGATAAAGCTCAGAGCTGTGCGGAAAACGGAAAAATCGCACCCCGTTTTCCTGCATGGCTCTTCTTTTTTTGACAAAAAGACGCATAAATATATTGATTTTTACTAATTACAATTGAATTCTACAAAATATATTTGGTTGACAATACCAAAAATTCTGTTATGATTATAACCGAAGCCACGAAGCAGAAAGGCAGGGATAAGCATGGAGCGGGCGGAAAAAGCGAAAAGCCCGGAAATGGAAACGGCAGGGCTGCCGCCGAATGACATGAAAAGATTTTATGTAAACGGCAGGCACCTGCTGCGGGAGATCGCCGGGCTGTACGTGCTGATCCCTGCCGGGGAGACGGACGCGCCACAGAACCGCATCACCGCGCTGAACGAAACGGGACGGTTTTTGTGGATGCAGTTTCAGCACCCGTGCACGGTGGCAGAAGCCGCGGCTGCGGCAGAGGCGCAGTACACCGGGCAGCCGGCAGAAATGCTGCGCGGCATAGAAAACTTTGTACGGGCAGGGCTGCGCGCAGGGCTGCTGCGCGAGGCTTCCGCTGCGGAAAAAACGGAAGGAAAGGCGGTATAAAATGAAAAAAGCATGGAGCGCTCCAATGCTGCAAACGGAGGTGTTTGAGGCAAACGAGTACATCGCCGCGTGCTACACGGGCGTGTGCGATATTTCGGGAGAGGTGTTTTTGGACTCGAACGGCAACGGTGTGTATGACCGCGGCATTGACAGCAGAAAGTACTATAACGAGGCGTGCGGACAGCAGTATTCCATCACCGGGCAGGATTCCGTGATGCCGGCGAAGAACGCATTCGTCGTGGACTGGTTCGGAAATGCGACACCTGTATGGAACTTTGACGATTACCATGTCACCACAACGCTGACGCAGAACGAGCGGCCGAACCACTCGTGATGCACCCGGAGAAAGACACAGCGGAAGCGTTTTTACTGCGCCGCGCCGCCAAAACGGGCGTGCCCATCACCGGCAGTTTTGAGCTGACCCCACTTTGTAACTTAAACTGCAAAATGTGTTATGTTCGCATGAACAGGACAGAGCAGGAGAAAATCAGCCGCCTGCAAACGGCGGAGGAGTGGACAGCGCTTGCGGAAAAGCTACGCGACGCAGGCACGCTGTTTTTGCTGCTCACGGGCGGCGAGCCGCTTTTGTACCCCGCGTTTCGCGCGGTGTATCTCGCGGTGCGAAAGCTCGGTATGATCGTTACGGTGAACACGAACGGCACGCTTTTGAATGAAGACTGGGCGGCATTTTTTGCGAAAAATCCGCCGCGCCGCGTGAACGTTACGCTGTACGGCGCAAGCGGAGAGACCTACAAGTCGCTGTGCGGTGACGAGACCGGGTACGCAAAAGCGATGCGCGGCATTCAGCTTTTGCAGGCGCACGGCGTGCCGGTGAAGGTCGGTGTCAGCGTGGTCAGGCAAAACCGGCATGACCTTGAAACGTTATTTCAAATCACAAAGGAACAAGATTTAGAGTTGGAGCCGGACACCTATATGATGTCCACAGAAAGCGGACAGCATGAAGCGCGGCTCTCGCCGGAGGAAGCCGCGGCCGCAAGCCTTGCCGCAACGAGAATAAAGCTTGGCACAGCCGGTTTTCACGAATATGCGCAATGCACGGTACAGGCGCTGGAAAGCGCTGTTCCGGAAACGGAAGCCGGCATGCGCTGCCTTGCAGGGCAGTGTTCGTTTGCCGTCGGCTGGCGCGGCGATTTGCGCCCGTGCGTGATGCTCGGGGCGCTTTCCGTGCCGATCGAACACAACGACGTGCAGGCCGCTTGGCGTGCGGTGCGGGAGAAATCTGCGGCGCTTAAACAGAATGAAGCGTGCGTCGTATGCAAGCTGCGTCCGCTGTGCCGCGCGTGTCCGGCATCGTCTTTGCGCGAGGGCGGCGCGTTCGGCACGGTGCCGCCTTATGTATGCGCCTACACAAAAACGCTCTACCGCCTGCTGTGCGCGGAAAGCACAGCGCCCGAAATTTTGAAGAAAGGAGAGACTGTACCCCATGCACAGGCTCTTTAAGTTGGGCGGTTTCTGCTTTGCGGCAGATCACCCCGATACACTCGTTTTTCCACCGAATTTTCTGCGTTTTGAAACGAAAGACGTGCAGCCTGCGTATTTCTACACGCTGCGCTTTGTAAAGAGCATCCCGAACCCCGTCGGCGTGTGCACGGCCGTGCGGGAAGACCTCATCGTGTACCGCGACGGAGAAAAGGAATCGCGGCTTTTGGGTATACAGGGCATGCTTGGCTTTTACGCATTGTATCGCGAGCTGGACGACACGCACGCCGAGGTGATGATCGCCGAAGACTGCCGCGGCTGCCTTGTGTTTGACCCGGTATTCGCGTCGCTTTTCGCGCTTGAGCGCCGCATGCTGCAAAAGGACAGCTTTATTCTGCACAGCGCCTACATACGCCACCGCGGACGGGCTATTTTGTTTTCGGCACCGTCCGGCACGGGGAAGAGCACGCAGGCCTCGCTCTGGGCGCAATACGCCGGGGCGGAGATCATCAACGGCGACCGCGCTTTATTGCAGAAGGTGCAGGATTGCTGGATGGCGCGCGGTTGGCCGGTCGGCGGCACGTCGGGCATCTGCCAAAATGCGGATGCGCGGCTGAGCGCCATTGTTTTGCTGCGGCAGGCGAAAAAGAACGCCGTGCGCAGGCTCTCGCGCGGGGAGGCATTTTTGCGGCTTTACGGACAGGTGACGGTGAACCGCTGGGATCAGGCGGAATCTGCGCGTGTGCTCGATGCCGTGGAAGCACTGCTGCGCCGCGTACCGGCGTTTTTGCTGGATTGTACCATATCGGAAGAAGCGGCCGACTGCCTGTATGAGGCGCTGGCACCCGCGACCGCGCGCCCGTCTAAC
>OBYM01001438.1_pt1 | contig 10166 bp, 8 predicted proteins | sample 1538191 | NCBI WGS metagenome assembly OBYM01 (sample SAMEA2580165, study PRJEB22360) | human gut metagenome | biome: human gut; feature: human-associated habitat; material: faeces | place: Denmark | collected 2008/2010 | reverse complement strand
CTGCCGGTAATATCGGCGGATAGTATCCGGGTCGTGGAGGTCAATGGGCTGCTGCATCTGCATGGCGCGGACAATGGTCGCCCCGTTTTCATAATGGGAGTCGGGATACAGCCGGTCTTCCTCTGGAACAAAGATGCAGATTTCCCCACAAGCGGACGTTCCATTCCGGTTACATCGTCCGGCGGCCTGAATAATCGCTTCCAGCGGCGCCAGCGCTCGGTAAAGCTGGTCGAAATCCAAATCCACGCCGGCCTCAATACACTGGGTGGACACCACCCGACAAGGGAGCTTTTCCTGCTGACGCCGGTGAATGGTCTGAATCACTTCTGTCCGATGTGCCGGGCAAAGGTCCGTACTGAGCAGAAACAATTCCTCTTTCGGACAGCGCTCTGCCAGGGCGCGATAGAGTTTTCGGGCATGGGCGCGAAGGTTGACAATGGCGCACACGTTTTGCTGCTGTGTCATTCTTTCCGCAATCTCCTCCAGCGGGGTGGGAGTATCGATTTCCCAACGGGCCGAGGTGCGCCGCAGAGCCCGGTAAAACTCGCCGTGCTCCGGCAAAAGCTCCGACGCAGGCCAGCTGATTTCCCGCAGGCCGGTATAGTCGGGCTGGGTAGCGGTGGAAAACACCACGCTGCACCCATAGCGGGTACACAGCTCCTCCATAGCTTTCAGGGTGGGGGACAGCAGAGAAACCGGCAAACTCTGGGCTTCGTCAAACAGAATCACGCTGTTTGCCAAATTGTGCAGCTTCCGGCAGTCGGCGGGGTGGTCGGAAAACAGGGATTCAAAAAAGCGCACCGAGGTGGTGATGAGAAAAGGCTGGTCCCAGCGGGCGGCGTGTTCCCTCATTTCCTCTGGAAGCTGGGACTGGCTGTGGTCCTCCATCACATGGGGAAGAATCTTCCGGTATACCCCAGCGCTCTGTTCAATGAGGCTGAGAAATGGCAGCACCACAATGATTCGGCGCTTTCCCGTGTGCTGACAGTGGCGCAGAGCAAAGTGCAGCAGCGCCAGGGTCTTTCCGGTGCCGGTGGGAGCCGTCAGGGTGAATAAGCCTCCGCCCTGTTCCCCGGCCTGACCGCAGCGTTCAAACAGCCGATTCCGGAACCGATTCAGCGCCGGGTCCGCCCCGGAGTTTGTCCGGAGCGCTTCACAATAGTCATACAGTTTTTGCAGAGCAGCAGACACGTCCAGCGGCGGTCCCTCTTCCGGCGGGTTGTCCGAGGATACCGTATAATCGGCGTCCACCAGACAGGAAAACAGCATCCGGGTATACAGCATGGAGTCCTCCTGACCGGCAAAAGGCGGCTGAGGCGGAAGCGTTTTGAACGGGGGAAAGCGGAAGTCCGGGAAATCCGTTTGAAAGGCCATTCCCGCTTCCTGATAGGCTTTCATACCGCACAGAGCCGCCTGCTTTCCGCAGAGGGTCGTGACCGGGCCATCTGTCCGCAGAACGGTTTCCAGTACTCCGGCCAAATCCTCCCGACTGATGAGGTGGGAGTGATGGGCGGCAACGGCTTCGATGATGGGGCGCAGGGCTTTTTTTTGATAGTCTTTTTGAAAACCACCATGAAGAAACGCCGCGCCGCCGATGGCGTGGTCAATGCCCGTCTGTGTCCCCTGCAATACCTTTTGAAAGGCAGAACTGTACTTGCCGAAATCGTGAAACAACCCGCATAGCCCGGCGGGGATTTCTGCACCAAAGGCCCTTCCGTATGTTTGGGCAAGAGTTTCCACCCTTTGCAAATGTTCCCGGACGGTTTCCTGTGTGCCGTCCTGCTGAGAGGATTTTGCGTAATAGGTCATGGAACTTCCTCCTTTTCAACCTGTTATAGCAGTGAAATCTAATAGTTCTATTGTATCATAATAAATGAAGTAAAACATCATCTTTTTAAACCAAAAGGAAATCCCCTGTTTTACAATGAATCTTCCGGATAATTTGGTAGCTGTATGAACCGAAGGTCCATTGCAGTTCTGCAACAGGTTTTCCCCGCATACAAAAGGAATAATGAAAATGCCTGCTCTGAAAAATATCAGAACAGGCTCTTTTCATGTTTGAATCCATCGCTTTTTGGTTTTTGCCACAAGCCAAATAATCAAAGACAGGAGCAGCAACACATAAATTCCATAGTAGACAAGTTGGAAAATTCCGGGAAGTATACCGACCTGACAGAGGAATCCCGGCTGGTACAGCAGGAAATTGAGACTAATCCAGTCTACAGGCGACAGTCCCATGGACGAAAGAAGCTGCGGCAGCAGTATAATGGCAGATGCACCAACCAGTACATATAAAATAGAATATGAATGGCAGGATAGCCATAGGGTAATAGCACTCACCGCCAACAGACCCAGCAGTTTGAACCCATAGTTCAACATGATTGCGCCGGTGACACTAATTTCCAAGGATACGTCCTTCAACAGCATAATACTGTTCAGCGGCGCCTGGCTCCAGGGAGAGCCGAATGCTTTGACATACAAAACCATTTGCGGAATATAGGAGGCTGCATAGACCGCCAGCGTGAGAAAGAGGGAAAGTCCCAGTTTGCACCAAAAAGTTTCTTCTCGACCTTTGAAAGAGGCTGTCAGCAATTTGGACATTCCAGTAGAATATTCATAGTTGTATACAACCGACAAAAGGAGAATGATAATCAAGCAGGCACTGATATTTCGCTCCAGATCGTGGTTGGTATACAATAAGAAAGTATGATAAGAGCCGTCGTATACATATTCTGCCTGATTGCTCTTTACATTTTCCTGCATGGCTTCCAGACGTACTAATACGTTCTGGGAGATTTTTTCCATATTAAGAGCTTTCACCTGATTTTCCTTTTCCACTTCCGGGAGCTGAGAAGCGTAGATTTCCTCAATTTTTCCCTCAATCTCCTGATTCCGTTCCTGTACTGCATCAATATAACGGTCATTTTCCGGAGAATCCCCGCCGGAAAGATTGGTGCACAGGGACTGGAATACAGCATCTTCCGCCGAGACTACCGGAGGATGGTCGCTCTGTTGCCAGAAACTGATTTGCAGAATGACCAGCGCCAGTAGGATCAGGATTCCTTTTTGGGAAATCAGGATTTTGTGGGCTTCATGAAAAACGAGCCGGGTATGACAGCCGCTTAGGAAGGGAGGCGCTTTGAAAAATCGCAGGAATCCCCATGGCTTCCTCTTTCGCTGTCCTTCCCCGGTATGACAGTATGCCCACATGGCGGCGAGAAGGGCAGCTATACACAACACGCTGTACAGGAAAATCACTGCATAGAGTACGGAAACCGGCCTGGAAAAGAAGTTCAGATTGGCATATTCCTTTATAAATTCCCGGACAGAAAGGGCGTTCACAGGGTTGAGATAGCGCAGAAAATTCAAATAGGAAAGGCTGCTGATGGAAACCTGACAAATCAGGGAAGCCGCTGCTGCCAGAGCCGTTACTGCACAGGTCAGCACGCCGCTTTTTAAAAGGATACAGAGAAGGCACAAAAAGGCACTGACAAAAACCATCATCAGCACTTTGACAGCGAGGTATAACAGGATGGTTTCTCCCACACTGATGGGTAAATGACACCGCATAAACCCTTCTACAGACTGGATGGGGCGGGAAAGGTCCCCGAGACCATATTTCCATTCCATCAGGAGCAGGTTTCCAAGCTGGAACAAAACCGTGAGCACCATCGCCAATCCCCCTGCTGCCATCAGTTTCGATACAACATAAGGAAGCCGTCCATTCGCCGTTGGGCGGGTGATTTGTGAGAGGGAGCGGTTTTCTTCGCTTAAAAACAGGAAAGCGCAGACAGAAAACAAAAGGAGCACCAGCAGCAAATCTGTGACGGAGGCGTTAATGAAGCCCTCTACCCCTTCCGAAATATCAACGGGCAGGGAGATTTCTGCAACAGCAGCAAAATCCAATGGGGTGCGGCGGATATTTTCCTTTTCAAATTCGCTGAGCCCTTTTGTGAACAGCGAAACGGACAGCATGGATTTCGCCCGTTCTTCCATCGAGCGGATATAGTCCCGGTGCTCTGCTTCCCGGTTGACAGCCTCTGCAAGGGCTTTAAAAATGGCGTATTCCGTGTGGACATTATCGGAATAATGCAAATAGTCCCCTGTTTCATATTGGTCTAAAACCTCTTCGCTGAAATCATCGGGCAGCGCTGCAGGAGAATTGGACTGCAAAGACTGATAGTAAAAATCGATCTGCCGGAAACGTTCCAGCTCAGAGAAGCGCTCTTCAATTTCCTGCGTTTTTGCCTGGGAGTTATTTCCCCGATATTCGTAGAAAGCCTGCCGGTAAGCAGCCAAGTCACCGCCGCTTTTTTCATACCCGCTCTGTTCCGAATACAGCAACACACCGTTGACTATGAAGAGCGCGGCCAGCAGTCCCCAAAAAATTCTCCGGTTCAAAATGCGGGCCCATTCATTGATTACCATTCTCATCGCTTACACCTCATCCGCAAAATAGTAGAGGTATAAATCTTCCAGAGCAGGCGGCACTTCCTGGAGCATATCCAGAACAGGCGGGGTGTCTGATACAATGCGAATCGAGAGTTTTTCTCCCTGAGAAGCGATATTGCTGATTCGGTACTTAGATTGCAGCGGTTTGAGCTGTTCCGGAAAAATCAGTGCGGAAAAAACCTTGTGCTCCATTTTTTCAAGGACCTTAGACGGTGATTCCTTTAGCAGGAGTTCCCCGCTACGGATTAGCAAAATTTCTTTGGCAATGAACTCAATATCGGAAACCACATGGGTGGCAAATATCACGATTTTATTCATGGAAATTTCGCTGATAAAGTTGCGGATACGGATTCGCTCCTTTGGGTCAAGGCCCGCCGTGGGCTCGTCCAGAATCAGAACCTTTGGGTCGTTCAGCAATGCCTGTGCAATGAATACCCGCTGTTTCATGCCGCCGGAAAAGCTGCCAATGGATTGATTCTGTACGTCCGTCAGTCCAACCAGCTCCAGCAGGTCAGCAATTCGTTCTTTTGCCTGCTTCTGCTTTAATCCGCACAGTGCCGCCATATACCATAAAAACCGCTTGGCTGTGAAGTCATGATAGGCCCCCTGCTGCTGGGGCATATTGCCCAGCTGCCTGCGGAACTCCTTTCCCAGCTTGCGGGTGTCTTCTCCGTTAAATAGTACCCGGCCCTGATTCGGCCGGAGGTTATCGACGATGATGTTCATCAAGGTGGATTTTCCGGCACCGTTTGGGCCCAGCAGGGCATACACGCCCGGCGTCATTTTGGCGCTGAAGTGATTCAGGGCAGGCGGCCGCCCTTTTTGATAAGTTTTGCAGAGATCATCCAGATACAGTTCCATAAATAAACACGGCTCCTTTTTTCAACGGATTCAGAAGGATATGGCCAGGTTTACTCAATGGATAGATAGGGGTCTGGGATTAGACCTTCTACGGGGGTTGGAGATACAGTAGCCGGGGATTCGGAAAGTGATTTTCCGTCCAGCAAGAAGTAACGGGTCATTTCCCGACATGCCAGTACTTTTCCGTTGGCATCGCCTACTATTCCCAGTGAATACGGAGCTGTATCCGTCCGGATTTCCTGCGTTTCCAAATCAATCACTGTCATTTCGCTGGATTCGGGATCATATTCCCCGTTTTCCAGCAATACCCCGTTGGTACAGATCAAATCATTGTCCAGCCTCCAGGGACTATTGAACTGGTTCAAATCCAGCGCATACTCCCCTTCTTTTTCCAATTCTTCGCTGTATTCATAGTAGGTTCGTGTATGGCTTTCACTGTCCGTGACATCTTCCGTCAGATAAAAATCTCCGCTTTGGGTAAGATGAGGTTCCATAATTCCAACGTCATCAAAGTTCAGTGTTTTGTCCACTTTTTGAGAATCCAAATTTACCGAGATCAACTGGTAAGCGTTTTCCCGGGCGGCTGTGAGAGTTTCCGCAGTTTTATTTTCCAGTGTAAACAGACAAATCATCCGGTCTCCACACAAAACCGCACTGGCAGGCATTCCAGCATCTTGCTGTGCCTTGATTTCCTCATTTTCAAGTTGTCCAACCGACCCATCAGCACAATTATAGAACAGAAAGACCGGTTGATCCTGAAAAGCAGAGGTCCCATTTTGGGAAATCGTATAGGAAACCGTGGCCTTGATATACAGCTTTCCGTTGTGAACGCCGAGAATCTGCGGAGTGATTCCTGTCACCGCAGCCTCCGGATGGGAAGACTGATAAGCGCTGATGGTATCAGCCAGTGCGTCCTGTATTTTAACAAGAGTTTTGGTTTCCGTTCCGGTAGGATTGGCCTGTGCCAGTACGGCGTCCGTTTGCACGCCGCCGAGAATCGTGTAATACAATTTTTCCTGGTAGTAATACAAACTCTCGCCCTGATCGTAAATCATCTGGGCAAAGCAGTCCAGGGATTCCATACCGGGATTTTCCACATAGTGAGGGCAATCGGGCTTGGAACAGAGGACAGAGGCGTTTTGCGTATCGGTGTCAATATAGTGAAGGTTGTAGGGACTGTAGCAAAAATAAAGGCCTGCCCCGTCGCTGGTCATCTTGCTTTCGGTACATTCTGCCGCAAGATAATTGTTTTCAATTACCAGGGAATTATCCTCAGGCAGTTTCGATTGACAGGCAGAAAAGGTAGAAACAAGTAGGATTGCGGAAATTGAAAGAGCCAGCAACTTTTTCATAACAAGCACCCTTTTATTAAAATAACTGATTTGAGTGAATGCAAAACATTTTGCGTCAACCCAGAGTTACTGCGATAGCGAGTAATTGCCGTGCTATGTGTAGTACCGATATTTAACTCTGCTTCAGCAGAATAATTACCGTTTGTGCTTTTATATCCGAAGTAGGCTCTAGTAGCAAAAACGCTAGTGGAACAACAGCCTATAATAATAGTTGCACACAATAACGCTGCGATTATACGTTTGAATTTCATAACTTACCTCATTTTTAACGAACTTTCAGCGAGAACTTCCCTTATTATTTAAACGTCACCCTCCAGTTTTTATCCAAAAAAACCAGAGTTGACGATTAAATCTGAGTTTTCGATATTGGACAACACTACGATACAACGATAACTATCGTGAGGGTTTGCTATATTTAATTTTATATTTTTTCAAATAGCAGTACAGTTTTCTATATTCCACAATAAATATTTCTCTCCATTTGAAAATCCAATGGGCTTTTCTTCCATTAACAAGCTGACTACATAAGTACCAGGAGAGTTTATCATAGCTGTAAGTTCATATTCTCCGCTAGGATTATTTTCAATATAGGGTTGTTGAACTGCTTGGTGAGTATTCCCTTTAGAATCCATACATATAGATGTATTTATGTTGTTATTTCCGTCTGTATAATTGGCATCTAAATTTGAGAATGGAATCTCTGTGTATTGAGTATCATAAACTCCTTTAAAATTGGGAGAATCTATTAATGTAATCGGTATATTTAGTTCAGGAATATACCCTGCGAACATATTATCGTCTCTATAGTCTGAATTGCTGTGTTGATCAATCAACATGGTGATAGTGTGTACTTGCGTATCCATTAAATATTCAGATGAAATTGTTACAGGAACAAAACATATGCTGGATTTTGTCATCTTAAGTTTATAGTAATAAGTTGGTTCTTTACCATCTACTGAATAACTTACCGGAATGCCGTCAACTAAAAGATAAAATCCCAAAACTTCTTCTTTCCTGCATTCAATTAATGAACAATAAAGTTTAATAATACCTTCAGAATTTGCAGAAGCACCCGATATACTGATATCATTTAACTTTTCATCGTATATTGCGTATCCAATATCAAAACTATCTAATATACTTTTATTTTCAATTTTTTGCAGTCATATCGATATAAATCTACAAACTATATTTAAAATTTTTGTTTTTTATATCTTATCACATATACACTAAAAATGCAAGATATAGAATATAGATAAGTTAAACCATTTCATTTGGTAAAACAGACGAAAAATTTTGTTGAGAATGAATTTTACTTGCATTATAATATCAAGTGCAACGTGGACAGGCTGAATTGTTCCCAAGGAGGGCTACCGTTGCCGGGAAAGCTATGTTTGTCTGCTTCAACCGCGAAATTGCCTATGATTTTTACCAGATCGTGGTTGGGCTGCGGCCAGAATGGGCGGAGAAAAAGATCTGCCCGGATGGTGTGAAACTGAGTGATAAAGAGAAAAAAGAGCTGAAACCTATCGAAAAAATAAAGCTCATCATGACCCGAAACAAGGATGATGAGTCAACTCTTTATGAAGTGCTGGGGCAGATGTTCCATAATTTCAACAGCAGCGGCTTTTGTCCCAGGCCATCGACGAGTATAAAAAAGTCAACCGCATTATGGGGATGGAGTTTTCCGAACGCCTGAAGCGTGTGTTGGATCAATATAACAACCGCCGCCGGGATGAGGCCTTCGCCCACGAAGTTCTTGATGATGTGGCGGAACAGCTTGCTAAATTGCTGGAAGAATTGAAACTGGAAAAGGTCTCCTTTAAAGCGATGGGAATCGACTACGAGGAAAAAGCCTTCTATGACATTCTAAAAGCTGTGGCCAAGAAGTATGAGTTCGACTATCCTCCAGTCACAATTGATGATGTTTATAAAGAGGTCTTGGAACAGGCAGAAAACTTCAAAAAGTATGCAGGGTGAGCACTTAGGACAGATATTAACGTATAAAAACAAAATTTCGTAAAGAAGGTGAAAATATGGCAGAAGTTGATCTCCAAAACTTGCTTTTGGATGGATCAAAACTCGAAAAATCCTTTTATTCGTACGAGGCTGATCCTCAGAAAATCCCAGAATTTGAGCACAATGATTTGATAAACGATTGGCTTCTGGAGCATATCCGGCGATTTAATGAAACTGCTGGTTACCTTTTACGTTCCCTTCAAAAAGTTAGTGCTTATGGAAAACTGCTGTCTGAGGAAAAACGTTTTGTTGTTCAAGATGGGATACCTGTTGACGTTCTAAAAGAGCACAGAGTTGCTTGTAGAGATGCTTGCATCAACATCGATATTTACATTGAAGTAATCAAATCGTTTTGCCGATACTATTTCTTTATGGACAAAGAGGCTACTGACGATGGCAAGAAATGGGACCAAGCAATGCGTCAATACCAAAATATCGAGGGTTGGAAAAGCATAGAGAGTTTTCTAACCCAATGCCAGAAACTGTATAAGCTGCCTGATACAAAATTTATAATTAAAATCCGTAACGACGAAGTTCACAATGAATCGCCTTTAGAGCTGATAAAATACCATTTTGAGGGAAATATCCTGCAACCACATCCCGACGAATATGTAATATCAAACGAAATACTGCACAACAAAATTATAAATACCGTTGGGGAACTTATCGCAACAACACAAGCGCTTCAACATGTATTGGAAACCATTTCACCTTATTCGATTTATCAATATTTGCAACCACAGGATGGGCAATTGAAGCACATCATTAAAATGTCGGAGCGATATAAAAGAGAAAGAACGTATTTTTCAAAGCATGTCCTAATAAACCCAAGGCAATAACGAATACACCTGTTCGTTACAGGAAAGACCGTTACCCACAAGAGGGCAACGGTCTTTTCTGCTATCTACACTTTTTCTTCTTTGTCCCATGGTGTGCCTGTGGGCGAGCCTTCCCCCTCATATTGTTGGGATTTTTCAGTAGCTTAGAATAACTCAGTATCCGTCATCAGCCGCTGGAAGTTCTCATGGGTGGCAATCTCACACAACAGCCGGTTATTGATTTTTCCGCTGCTCAATAATGTAACCATATTATCACTCAAATGCAGGGTCTGAAGCTCTGTGTTTGGGTGATTTTTATTTTCCGGTAACCCATCAGGTAGTCGGTAGACACTCCGTAAAACTCCGCCAGTGTAGCGATGGCAAAGGGGCTGATGTCCTTATAATCGTCGCTCTCATATTTGCTGAGAGCAGATTTCGAAAGCCCAGTCTGATCGGCCAGCTGCTCCCTTATCCACCACCCGCAAGTCTTTTAACCGCTCCGGGATAGACAGCTTTGTGTGCATCCAAATTCCCCCTCTCATCAGGAAAATCCTTCCGTTTTCAAACATTATACCATGATTCCATAAGCGTGGAAATATGCTGATTTTGAGCCGTTTTCCATCGTTTTGGACATACGGGAGGGGGCCTGTTTTTTCGGTAAAAT
>OBYM01001437.1_pt1 | contig 10173 bp, 9 predicted proteins | sample 1538191 | NCBI WGS metagenome assembly OBYM01 (sample SAMEA2580165, study PRJEB22360) | human gut metagenome | biome: human gut; feature: human-associated habitat; material: faeces | place: Denmark | collected 2008/2010 | reverse complement strand
CTCGGTGTACTTTCCAAGATTGGAAAGATAGCCGCTTAAAATCGGTTCTGCCATTAGGGGTGTCCAGTTAAGAAAACATTCTAAGGCGAGAGAGAAACGGTATAGCTTCGGCTATGCCGTTTCTTTCATTTTTGCCTGCTATCAAATACTTTGGACATTTCCAAAATCCCGATACCTTTGTAGTAGATATCTACCTCTTGCCTGCGGTTGATTTTGCTATAGGGATCGGTCGCCGCGTGAATGACGATCTTCTCAACGAACTCATGCAGGATACGGGGTGTCAGCTCCGGGATATCGGTGTACTGGCGGACAACGGACAGAAACCTATCAACATTGGCACTTTTGCTTTCTGCTTCTTCGATTTCCTCACGGAGCATTGCAGCCTGTGCCTGCAAGCCAGCCTGTTCCGCTTCATAGTCGGTGGACAGCTTGTGAAAACGCTCGTCTGTCAGCTTTCCGCTGATGTTGTCCTCATACAGCCGCTTGAAGATCATATCCAGTTCCGTGATACGCTTCTTACTTTCAGACAGTAGCCTGCGCTTTTTGGCAAGACCTTTATTGCGCTCCTTTACATCCATATCCATGACCATTTGAACGAAGCGGTTTTCATGGCTTCTTGCGAAGGACACAATCTCCCGCAGATTTTGAAGGATCAGTTCCTCCAGGATAACCGTTCGGATGGAGTGTGGTGTGTTGCATACCTGCTTTCCCTTACGGTAACCAGAGCAGATATAATATTCTTGATCCTTTCGGAAACCGGTCGCTCTGCACTGGTACAGGATCGAGCCACAATCGGCACAGTACATCATGCCGGAGAACATCCCCATTTCGCCCATCTTTGTCGGACGGCGCCGTGACTGCCGCGCCTGCTTTACAGCCTCGGCAATGGCTTCTGTCCAGATAGGTTCATGGGTATTTTCAAAGATGACCCATTCACTTTCGGGATTTTTAATTTTCTTTTTGCTCTTGTAGGACTTCTTTGTGGTCTTGAAGTTCACTGTATGTCCCAGGTATTCACGCCAGCGATCCATAATTCCCGCTATCGTGGTATTGTCCCAATTATAAGGGTCGCCCTGATTTTTAACATTACAGATGATACCCTTACTTTCATAGTAAGCTGAGGGCGTAAGGATTTTCCGCTCCCGCAGCTTTCGTGCTATCTGGGACGGTCCAAACCCATCCATAACATACAGCCCGATTTCATAGACCACATCGGCAGCCTCACGGTCGGGTATCCAATGTTTGCTGTCATCCGGGTCTTTCATGTATCCGTAGGGCGCATTAGTCGTCAAATGTTCCCCGGCGTTTCCCTTGACCTTCATAACAGCACGGATTTTTTTACTGGTATCCTTCGCATACCACTCATTGAACATACGTCGTTTGGGAAGGTGAAGCGCAAACAGCAAAAATCCAGTATTCATGCGGGTTTGCGGCGAGATGGCTCTCGATCAGATAGCTCTCTTTCAGACGGTCAAAGGGCTGAAATCACAATCGCATAGTTGTTTTCATGGGAGAATGGCGGTAGCTGCGGTCATTCTCCCTTTTTTCGTTCCTGCCGCATTTTACAGGAGGAAACGAACATGGAAGAACCGAAAAGCAAAGCGAAGCGCGGGGCAAAGACCGCTGCGGCTGCGCAAGAGGATAAAATCACGCTGCTCCCGCTGTCGGAGCTGCACGACTTCCCCAACCACCCATTCAAGGTGCGGGACGACGAGGCCATGCAGGAAACGGCGGAGAGCATCCGGCAGTACGGCGTTCTCGTCCCGGCTATCGTCCGCCCCCGCGAGGACGGCGGATATGAGATCATCGCCGGACACCGGCGCAGGCACGGCAGTGAGCTGGCGGGGCTTTCCGCCATGCCCTGCATCGTCCGTGAGATGGACGACGACACCGCCACCATCCTCATGGTGGACAGCAACATCCAGCGGGAGAATATCCTGCCCTCTGAACGGGCGCAGGCGTACAAAATGAAGCTGGAGGCTATCCGCCGCAAGGCTGGCAGACCGGCAAAAACAGAGGAAACCGAGAAGGGCGTAAATTGTGACCAAGTTGGTCACAATTTCTATGGCAAGCGCAGCGTCGAGATTATTGCAGACGAAGCCGGGGAAAGCAAATCACAAATTCAGCGATACATCCGCCTGACGGAACTCTCCCCGGAGCTTCAGCAGATGGTGGACGAGAAGAAGATCGGCATGACCCCTGCCGTGGAAATCTCCTACCTCAAGCCGGAGGAACAGCAGATGCTCCTGACCGCCATCGACAGCGAACAGGCTACGCCCTCGCTTTCGCAGGCACAGCGCATGAAAAAGCTCTCCCGCGACGGCAAGCTCAACGACGACACCATGCTGAACATCATGATGGAGCAGAAAAAGCCGGAGGGGTATAACGTCGTCCTCTCGGCGGACAAGCTGCGCAAATATTTCCCGCGCTCCTATACGCCGCAGAAGATGGAGGAAACCATCCTGAAGCTGCTGGACGCATGGCTGCGCAAACGCCAGCGCGACCAGTCCAGATAACCGAATACGACCGCAGACAACCACGACACCGACCGGGCAGAGAGCTTTCTTTGCCCGGTTTTGTCATATCCAGAGAGGAGCAAAGCCATGTATATCAACACGTTCAAGTATAAGCCGGAGGACGTTTCCTGCGTCCTCTGCACGGAATATGTCAAAAAGCTGGGCTGCACCGCCCTGTCCTGCCCCTGCCTTGCCGAGCGTATGGAAGCCGGTACGGTGGGCTATGCGGAGGCTGTCGCGGAGCTGTTTCCGTACCGTCCGCGCCTGACTGCAAGAATCATGCGGCTGGCGGAGAGCTTTCCCGGAACCATGTGGCAGGACGACGCCCACAGGAAGCGTATGGAGACTCTGCGGCTGCTGCTGGGCTGCCGCAAAGAGCGCGACACGCCGGAGTTCTTCGCCGCGCTGTATCTGCTGACCTCCAGCAAAGAGCTTGCGGACAGGACCTTCAACTGCTTCTTCCGCGGCGGCATCGACTTCCGCTACGCCCGCAGGCGCGGCATCTCGCCCCACGACTACACGCTGCTCATGGCGGCAAAGAGCCTTTACTGCCACACGGCGGAGGTCACGCAGGGCGACCTTGCGGAGCCACAGATCATCCCGGACGAAGCGTTCCGGCTGCTCATCAACGCCCTGCTCATCGCCCGTTTCGGGCTGGACGCCCTGAAAATTACCGAAAGACGCGGACAGCGGGGATATACCCTTCGCCGCCTCATCCGCCGCGAAGCAGGGGGAAACGCTCCGCCTGCGGGGCTGCTTTTTCCCTCTGAGGGGAGGTGAACACCGTGGCAGTATTTCGCGTGGAGAAGAACCACAATTACACGGTCATGTCCAATTACCACCTGCGGGACACCACCCTGACCCTCAAGGCCATCGGTCTGCTGTCCAAGATGCTCTCTTTGACAGATGAGTGGGACTACACCACCCGTGGGCTTGCCGCCATCTGCAAGGAGGGCGTGGACGCCATCGGCGCAGCGCTCAAGGAACTGGAATCGCACGGCTACCTTGTCCGCCGCCAGCTCAGGGACAGCCGCGGGCGCATCACCGACACCGAGTACACCATCTATGAATCGCCGCATACGCCTCCGCCGGATACGGCTTCACCAGATACGGAAAACCCGTATCTGGATACCCCGGATACGGACGAGCCATATACGGAAAAGCCCGCGCAATTAAATAAAGATAGAAGAAATAAAGAAAAAGAAATTCCTGATGAATCTATTACGGACATATCAAATCCTGATCCAATCTATCCCCCAGCCCCCTTGCAGGGCGCGGGATATGACGGGATGGGATACGAGGAAGCGCGAGAGATCGTCAGAGAAAATATCGAGTACGACATTCTGGTGCAGGACCCGCGGCAGGACAGAGAGCAGCTTGACGAGGTAGTGGAGCTTATTGCGGAAACCCTCTGCTCCCGTAAGAAAACCATCGTGATTGCCGGAGACGAGTACCCGGCTGAGATGGTGAAGGAGAAGCTGCTGCGCATCACGTCCTCCCACATCGGGTACGTCTTTGACTGCCTGAAGCAGAACACCACCTACGTCCGCAACATCAAGAAATACCTGCTGGCGTCGCTGTTCAACGCGCCCAGCACCATCGGCAGCTACTATTCCGCCCTCGTCAACCACGATATGTACGGCGACGGGCTGCGCGGCAGATGAGCGCAGGCTTCTACCGGTGCTTATGCAATCACGAACAAAGGAGGGATGACCCTTGCAGGAGGAAGTGGAAAACAGAGCGGTCACGCTGGTCATCAGCGCGACAAAGCTCACCGGGCGGCTGCTGAAAGCCGCCATTCTGAAATATCTGGCAAGCCGCAAGGAGAAGCGGCTGCAAAAAGCCCGCGCCGCACCGGAAAAGCCCACCGGCAAGCAGACGGTGAAGCAGCTCATCGGGCAGAATCAGGGCGTATCCAACATCGAGATCACCGACAGCAATATCAAGTCCTTTGAGCGCGTGGCACGGAAATACGGCGTGGATTTCGCCGTGAAGAAGGACCGCAGCGTGTCCCCGCCGAAATACCTGGTCTTTTTCAAGGGGCGGGACGCAGACGCACTGACGGCGGCGTTCAAGGAATACACCGCAAAAGAGGTCAGACGCGCCTCGAAAGACAAGCCCTCGGTGCTGGAGCAGCTCCGCGCGCTCAAGGCGAAGGTGCTGTCCCTTACGCCGGACAAGTCCCGGAACAAGGACAAGGGGCTGGAGCTATGAAGCAGATCAACGTAAAAAAGCTCCTGCTTCCCAACCTCCCCTACGTTTTTATCGCGCTCTTTGCCACCAAGCTGGGGCAGGCGTGGAGGCTTGCCCCCGGCATGGATTTCTCCCAAAAGGCGCTGCACATCATGGAGGGCTTCGCCGCCGCGTTCCAATCGGCGCTGCCCAGCTTTCACCCCATCGACCTGTGCGTGGGCATTGCCGCCGCCCTGCTCATCCGGCTTGCCGTCTACGTCAAGGGGAAGAACGCGCGGAAGTTTCGGAAAAATATCGAGTACGGCAGCGCAAGATGGGGAAACTCGGAGGACATCAAGCCCTACACTGACCCCACCTTTGCCAACAACGTCATTCTCACCCAGACGGAGCGGCTGACCATGAACAGCCGACCCAAGGACCCGAAAACGGCGCGGAACAAAAACGTGCTGGTGGTGGGCGGTTCCGGCAGCGGCAAGACGCGGTTTTTCATCAAGCCCAACCTCATGCAGCTTCACAGTTCCTACGTTGTCACCGATCCAAAAGGCAGCATCGTGGTCGAATGTGGAAAATTACTCCAGCGGAATCAGTATAAAATCAAGATACTGAACACGATCAACTTCAAGAAGTCCCACCATTATAACCCCTTCGCGTATCTCCACAGCGAAAAGGACATTCTGAAGCTGGTCACGACCCTCATTGCCAACACGCAGGGCGACGGGAAATCCGGCGACGACTTCTGGCGCAAGGCGGAAACGCTGCTCTACACGGCGCTCATCGGCTATATCTACTACGAAGCGCCGGTTGAGGAGCAGAACTTCGCCACCCTCATCGAAATGATCAACACCATGGAGGTGCGGGAGGACGACGAGGACTTCAAAAATCCCGTCGATCTGATGTTTGAAGAACTGGCAAAACGGGAGCCGCATCACTTCGCCGTGCGCCAATATGCCAAATATCGCTTAGCGGCGGGCAAAACAGCAAAAAGTATTTTAATTAGCTGCGGCGCGCGCCTCGCTCCCTTTGACATTCAGGAGCTTCGGGAGATCACCTCCTATGACGAGCTGGAGCTGGACACGCTGGGCGACCGGAAAACGGCGCTGTTTATCATCATTTCCGACACAGACGACACCTTCAACTTCCTTGCCAGCATGGTCTACACCCAGCTATTCAACCTCCTGTGCGACAAGGCGGACGATGTGTACGGCGGCAGGCTGCCCGTCCATGTGCGCTGCCTCATCGACGAGTGCGCCAACATCGGGCAGATTCCCAAGCTGGAGAAGCTGATGGCCACCATCCGCAGCCGCGAGATCTCCGCCTGCCTTGTCTTGCAGGCACAGAGCCAGCTCAAGGCGCTCTACAAGGACAACTGCGACACCATCATCGGCAACTGCGACAGCTCCGTATTCCTCGGCGGCAAGGAGCCGACCACATTAAAGGAGCTGTCCGCCGCGCTGGGCAAGGAAACCATTGACACCTTCAACACCGGCGAAAGCCGCGGCAGAGAGGTTTCCCACAGCCTGAACTATCAGAAGCTCGGCAAGGAGCTGATGAGTCAGGATGAGCTTGCCGTCATGAACGGCGGCAAGTGCATCTTGCAGCTGCGCGGCGTCAGACCGTTCCTATCCGACAAATACGACATCACAAAACACCCCAACTACAAGTATCTTTCGGACGCGAATCCCAAGAACGCCTTTGACATTGAGAAATTCCTCTCCACAAAGCTCAAGCTGAAGCCGGAGGAGGAATTTGAGGTCTTTGACGCGGGCGCGGCCGCAGGTTCAGAATCCGCCTGATTTAGCGGATTTTCATATATAGATCAGACACCCATTCCGTAAAGGAGGACGCCGACAATGCAAGAGATACAGGCGAAACGCAAAGTCGGAGGAAAGCACAACCGAAAATTTGAAAGGAGAAGCCGGAATCGACAACCGCACAGCGCGGCCAGCTCATTCCGGCTTTGCGGTTTCCACTACAAAAACCATAAAGAAACGATTCCGGCACATAAAATATGGATTTCTTCAATAGCGCAGTCGATGTTTTGCAGACCCTCGTCATTGCCCTCGGAGCCGGTCTTGGCATCTGGGGCGTGATCAACCTTCTGGAAGGTTACGGAAATGATAATCCAGGTGCAAAATCACAGGGCATGAAACAGCTCATGGCGGGCGGCGGTGTGGCGCTCATCGGTATGATTCTCGTGCCGCTGCTCAAAGGGCTGTTCGGTTAATCCCGTCCATGCCGCAATGTAAAACCCTTCGCCCCTGCCCGCCTGACGCGGGCGGGGGCGGGAAAGGAGGGCTGACCCATTGGATTTGATATGGGAAAAATTCACCGAATGGCTAAAGGAGCTGCTGGTCGGGGGCATCATGGACAACCTCACCGGCCTCTTTGATAACGTCAACGCCAAGGTCGCGGAGGCGGCGGGACACATCGGTAGCACCCCGCAGGCGTGGAACGCCAATATTTACAGCATGATCCGCTCTCTCTCGGACAACGTGATACTGCCCATCGCCGGCGTGATCCTCGCCTTTGTGATGACACTGGAGCTGATACAGCTTATCGCGGACCGCAATAACCTCCACGACATCGACACATGGGTATTCTTTCGCTGGGTGTTCAAGACAGCGGCTGCCGTGCTCATCGTGTCCAACACATGGAATATCGTCATGGGCGTATTCGAGGCGGCGCAGAGCGTGGTAAACAGCGCGTCGGGCCTTATCGTGGGCAACACCTCCATCAACCTTGCCGACCATATCGCGGACCTTGAGGCGAGGCTGCTGGAGATGAACGTGTGGACGCTTTTGGGGCTGTGGCTGCAATCCTTCGTGGTGGGCTTTTCCATGTGGGGGCTGACCATCTGCATTTTCATCATCATCTACGGCAGAATGATCGAGATTTACCTTGTCACCAGTATCGCGCCCATCCCCATGGCCACCATGATGGGCAAGGAATGGGGCGGCATGGGACAGAATTATCTCCGCTCCCTGCTGGCTTTGGCGTTTCAGGGCTTTCTCATCATCATCTGCATCGCCATCTATGCGGTGCTGGTACAGAATATGCTCATAGATGACAACATTTCCACGGCCATCTGGCTGTGCATGGGCTACACGGTGCTGCTCTGCTTCACCCTGTTCAAAACCAGCAGTCTCGCAAAGTCAATTTTCAACAGTCATTGACGGAGGTACATCATTATGGCATACGTTCCCGTACCCAAAGACCTGAACGCGGTCAAGACCAAGGTGCTGCTGAACCTGACGAAGCGCCAGCTCGTCTGCTTCGGCGCGGGCGCGGCGCTGGGCGTTCCGCTGTTCTTCCTGCTCAAAGCCCATACCGGCGTCAGCACGGCGGCGATCTGCATGATCCTGCTCATGCTGCCCTTTTTTCTGCTGGCCATGTATGAGAAGAACGGACAGCCCCTTGAAAAGATCGTCCGAAACATCGTGCAGGTCTGCTTCCTGCGCCCCAAGCAGCGCCCTTACGCAACCAATAATTTCTACGCCGTTCTGGAACGGCAGGACAATTTAGACCGGGAGGTGTATCGCATTGTCCACCCGCACAAAACTCACCCGCGCCGAACGCAGGCAGATCGAGGCCGCCATCGCAAGAGCGAAGCGGCAGGATAAGAAACAGAAGTCCGCGCAGGACAGCATCCCGTTTCAGCGGATGTTCCCCGACGGCATCTGCCGCGTGACGGACAGCTACTACACGAAAACCGTCCAGTTTCAGGACATCAACTACCAGCTCAACCAGAACGAGGACAAGACCGCCATCTTTGACGGCTGGTGCGACTTCCTCAACTACTTCGACAGCTCCGTGCGCTTTCAGCTCTCCTTCGTGAATATGTCCGCCAACAAGGACAATTACGCAAGGTACATCACCATCTCGCCGCAGGGCGGCGATTTTGACAGCATCCGTCTGGAATACACCCAGATGCTCCAGAACCAGCTTGCCCGCGGCAACAACGGCCTCATCAAGACCAAGTACCTGACCTTCGGCGTGGAGGCGGACGGCCTGAAGGCTGCAAAGCCGAGGCTGGAGCGCATCGAAACGGACATCCTCAACAACTTCAAGCGTCTCGGCGTGGCGGCGGAGCCCATGAACGGCATGGAGCGGCTGCGGCTGCTGCACGGGATGCTGCACATGGACGAGCAGGAGCCGTTCCGCTTCTCGTGGGACTGGCTGGCACCCTCCGGGCTTTCGGTCAAGGACTTCATCGCGCCCAGCTCCTTTGAGTTCCGCACCGGGCGCTCCTTCGGCGTCGGCAGGCGCATCGGCTGCGCCAGCTTCTTGCAGATTTTAGCGCCAGAGCTGAACGACCGGATGCTGGCGGACTTCCTCGACATGGAAAGCTCCCTCATCGTCAGTATGCACGTCCAGTCCGTGGATCAGGTCAAGGCCATCAAGACCATCAAGCGGAAGATCACGGATTTGCAGAAAATGACCATTGAGGAGCAGAAAAAGGCCGTCCGCGCCGGATACGACATGGACATCATCCCCTCGGACCTTGCCACCTACGGCACGGAGGCGAAGAAGCTGCTGCAAGACCTGCAAAGCCGCAACGAGCGAATGTTCCTGCTGACCTTTATTGTGGTCAACACCGCAGGCAGCCGCCAGCAGCTTGACAACAACGTATTTCAGGCGGCCAGCATCGCCCAGAAGTACAACTGCCAGCTTACCCGCCTTGATTTCCGGCAGGAGGAGGGGCTGATGAGCAGCCTCCCGCTGGGGCTGAACCAGATCGAGATACAGCGGGGCTTGACCACCTCCAGCGTCGCCATTTTTATCCCCTTTACCACGCAGGAGCTGTTTCAGGACGGCAAGGAAGCCCTGTACTGCGGGCTGAATGCCCTCTCAAACAACCTCATCATGGTAGATCGCAAGCGTCTCAAGAACCCCAACGGCCTCATCCTTGGTACGCCCGGCAGCGGCAAGAGCTTTGCCGCAAAGCGGGAGATCGCCAACGTGTTCCTCGTTACTGACGACGACATTATCATCTGCGACCCCGAAGCCGAATACGGGCCGCTGGTGGAGCGCCTGCACGGGCAGGTCATTAAAATCTCCCCCACAAGCCCGCATTACATCAACCCTATGGACCTGAATCTCAACTATTCGGACGATGAAAATCCGCTGAGTCTGAAATCCGACTTCATCCTCTCCCTCTGCGAGCTGATCGTGGGCGGCAAGGACGGCCTCATGCCGGTGGAAAAGACCATCATCGACCGCTGTGTGCGCATGGTGTACCGGGATTATCTCAGCGACCCGAAGCCGGAGAATATGCCGATTCTGGAGGACTTGTATAACGAGCTGCGGCGGCAGGAGGAAAAGGAGGCGCAGTACATCGCCACGGCTTTGGAAATCTACGTTTCCGGCTCCCTCAACGTGTTCAACCACCGCACCAACATCAACATTGAAAACCGCATTGTCAGCTTCGACATCAAGGAGCTGGGCAAGCAGCTCAAGAAGATCG
>OBYM01001429.1_pt1 | contig 10251 bp, 9 predicted proteins | sample 1538191 | NCBI WGS metagenome assembly OBYM01 (sample SAMEA2580165, study PRJEB22360) | human gut metagenome | biome: human gut; feature: human-associated habitat; material: faeces | place: Denmark | collected 2008/2010 | reverse complement strand
CATCTACGGAGCGTACCATACCGAGTTTCTTTTGGAGAACAAGGATGGTTTCCAGGTAGTCCTCCCCGGACGCATGAAGTTTCATCTGAACCTCCTTTACTGAGCCAGTTTCCAGCCTATGGCCTCCTGTCTGGCCGATACAAAGTCGGCATATAGGCCCTTCTGCCGGATCAGCTCTGCATGAGTGCCGCGCTGGACAATGTGAGCGTTGTCCAGCACAATGATCTGGTCGGCGTTCCGAACAGTTTTCAGCCGGTGGGCAATCATGATGATGGTCTTGTCGTGGGTCAACGCCTCAATAGCCCGCTGCAATTCATCCTCATTCTCCGGGTCAACGCTGCTTGTTGCCTCGTCCAAAATGATGATGGGTGCATTTTTCAGCATGGCGCGGGCGATGGAAATACGCTGTTTCTCGCCGCCGGACAAAGTGCCGCCGCCCTCGCCAATCACAGTATCATAGCCCTCCTGCAGAGCGGAGATAAAGTCATGGCAGCAAGCCTTTTTCGCCGCCTCAACCACCTGCTCATGAGTGGCGTCCGGGCAGCCAAACTTGATATTGTTCTCAATCGTATCTGCAAAGAGGTACACGCTCTGAAACACCATCGAGATATTCTTCATCAGGCTGTCCAGTTTGAAATCCCGTACATCCGTACCGCCTATGGTAATCTTCCCGGCGTTCACATCCCAAAAGCGGGCAATCAGGTTGCACATCGTTGTCTTACCTGCCCCGGAAGGGCCTACAATGGCCGTAGTCGTTTTTTCGGGAATGGTAAAGCTGACCTGATCCAATATCTTGCGGTCTGCGTAGGAAAAATCCACCTTGTCAAACACGATCTCGCTGGACTTCGGCGTAATGTCAGTGCCTTTCTCGTCCATCACCGGCGTGTCATCAATGGAGTTTGCCGTATCCATCGAGGCCGCCAGCATTTGCAGCAGAGAGGCCATATTCCCGGCGTTTTCCAAATCGTTGAACACCATGAAAGAAGCGATTACCAAAATCAGGCCGTAGGCCAGCGGCAGAGAGCCATCCAGCCAGAACCAAACCGAGGCCAACAACAGCAGGACGCTGAACACCCGGACAACCACTTGCTTGATAGCGTCATAGGGAACGCTGGCTTTTGTCAGTTTCAGGTTATCCCGGCAGCTTGCCTGAATAGCGTTTCCAATGGATTGTGTGCTGTCCCGTTCAAGGCCAAATGCTTTGACAATCCCCATGCCCTGAATGTACTCCAACACGGACTCCACAAGGGACTCCTGCGTGTGCTGGCGCACCGAGCTTAGGGCCGCAGACTTGCGGAGGGCCAGTTCCGCCGCTGCCAGATAAAGAAGGACACCGACAGCAGCCACAAGCCCGATCCGCCAGTCGAATATCAGCAGGACAATGACAAGAGCCACCGAGTTGAAAAAACCGCCCAGCACTGACACCAGGACACGGGCTGCCGAGTTCTCTACATCACCCAAAGTTGTTGTGACAATGGCGGTAATGTTCCCGATACTATTCTTGTTGAAGAAGCCCATCGGGATATAGCGCAGCCGATCTCCGATATGGATACGCTTTTCCGCCACCATGCAATAGCCGGTTTCCGTCTGCTCCATCGTGGAAAAATAGGTCGTGATGATACGCCCAATGAGGGAAACGGCCATAATTCCCAGCGAAATCCAGATAAACTTTCCGTCTCGGTTGTCAGATACCAGCGCACCAATCACTACAAAGAGGGCGGCAAACTGCATGGCTGAAAACAGCCCGGACAGGAATGAGAATAGCAGGGATTTTTTTAGAAGCCCCTTTTTGCTGCCTGCAAAAGCAAAGATTTTTTTCAATGTTCCATACATCTGACAACACCCCCTTACATCTGGTCTTTCGCGCCGATGTGCGCCTGCCACATATCCCGGTAGAGGGGGCAGGTTTCCAGCAGCTTCTCATGCGTACCCTGTGCGTGGATGGTTCCATCCTTCACCACAACGATGTTATCTGCGCCAACAATGGTAGACAGCCGGTGTGCGATCACAATCAGGGTCTTGCCGACAGTTAAAGCGGAAATGGCTTTCTGCACCAGCGCCTCATTTTCGGGGTCGATGTAGGCAGTTGCCTCGTCCAAAATGACAACCGGCGCATTTTTCAGCATGGCGCGGGCGATGGCAATCCGCTGGCGTTCACCGCCGGAAAGATGGGAACCGGCGCTGCCGACAACCGTATCATAGCCATTATCCAGCTTGCGGATAAAGGCGTCGCAGCCGCTTTGTTTGGCTGCCTGCTCCACCTCTGCGTCCGTGGCACTGGGTCTTCCCATGCGGATATTCTCCCGGATACTGCGGTTAAACAGGTAGTTGTCCTGAGATACATAGGAAATCTGGTCTGCAATTTCAGACAGCGGTATATCCTTCAGCTCATGGCCGCCGAGGGTAATGCTGCCGGATGTAACATCCCAATACCCGGCAATCAGCTTCGCCACCGTAGACTTACCGGAGCCGGACGGCCCTACAAGGGCGGTCATGGTTCCGGGGTGGATGGCGAGATTCACATCATGCAAAACCTCTGTTGTCCCGTCATAGGAAAAAGACACAGACCTAAGAGAAATGCCGGTGTCTGCCAGCTTGACCGGCGCATCCTTATGGTTCAGTTCTTCAGCGTTCAAAAGCTGGCTGATTTCTTCCACATTTGTCCCCAATACGGCCAAATCGTCCGTAAAGGTAAAGGCCGCGATAATCGGCCCAATCAGTCCCAGCGAGAAAATTACGATAGACAGGAAAGTGGAAAGCTCCAGACTGCCGGAGAGCCAGAATGCAAAACCGCAGGGCAGCACACAGATCAACACCGAGGGCAAAATGGCGTTGTAGGCGCTCATGGTTTTCTGGTTTTCTCTCATCCAGTCCACATAGTAGTTGGCATTGTAGTTTACTGCGTCAGAATATTTTTTGTAGGAACCGGCAGATTGACTAAACGCTTTGACTACCTCAATTCCACCAATGTACTCTACAATGGCGTTTGCCATCTGCTTTCCCGCTTTGACCGCGCCCTCCCATTTGACGGGATAGTTCTTCATGCCAGCAGACATAACAGCAAGGCCCACCACCAGCGTGACAAGGGACAGGAGAGCCATGCGCCAGTCCATGACGAACAGATATACGATAATCACCAAAGGCACCAGCACATTTGCAGTCATTTCCGGGATCAGGTGCGCGAAGGTTGGCTCCATCCCTTCTACCCGGTCAACAATCGTCGTTTTGTACTGGCCGGACGGAGTATCTAAAATCGTCCCCATCGGGACGCGGGCCATCTTTTCAGTAATATTCTCCCGGAGATCTCGCAGCGTGTAATAGGTCGCTGTGTGAGAAATTGTTGTGGAAAGATTTGAGAATATGACTTTTCCCAAATAACCGCAAAGCGCAATAACACAAGCTGCTGTATAGTGCGAAAAATTCTGATCCCCGGACAACATCAGCGTAACAATATGAGCCACACAAAAATAAGGCACCATCTGGCAGGCTACGCCTAATACTGCAAGAGCAATGCTGCCGATGAATTTCCCGTGATAGGGTTTGCCCCATCCCCATAAGACACCTATGGGTGACTCTTTCTTTTCTTCTTTCATTTTACAGATACCCCCTTTAGAAAAAAGTTTCTGATTTTTTCAAGACCCGCCTCATCCATTTGGAATTGGTCAATGATGGAACCGTTCTCAAAATGGACAATATCCGTACAACAGTCTAATATTAACTCAAGATCATGAGTAATGACATACACGGTAATACCCGTGTCCCTGACTTGTCGCAGGACATTTGCAACCTCCTTCATGTGCTTATAATCAAGGCCGCTGGTCGGTTCATCAAAAAATAAGATAGAGCGTTTAGAAGCGATTGCCGAGGCAATCGCTACCCGCTGTTTTTGGCCGCCGGAAAGGGACATGGGGTGTCTGTCCTTGAAGCCTATCAAATCTAACTTGGCAAGGATTTCTTCTGCTTGTTCTTGATTTTCCTCCTCCATACTGATTAAAACTTCATCCAATACCGTTTCCGTAAAAAGCTGATGATTGACTTCCTGCATAACCATATAACAAGTATTTAACCTATCTTTAGGTCGATAAGTTCTGCCGTTCCAGATAACTTCACCACAACGCTTTTCCAAACCGCAGAAACATCGGGAGAAAGTGGATTTCCCGGCTCCATTATTCCCGATAATACCTACGATACGATTTGCAGGGATTTCACATTCACGAATGTGAAGTGTTTCTGGTTCATTTTTGTATGCAAAGCAAAAGTTATGAAGTTCCATTTGTTCTCTGGCCGGCGGCAATGCTTTAGGCGGCAGCAAATCTTCAAGAATAAAGGTGCGTAGCCCTAAATTGACTCTCTGCTGCTCCGTCAGGCGCTCAAACTCTGCTGCGGAGTAATCCTTTTCCACTTTCCCGGCGGTAATATAAATAAAACGATCTGCAAGGCCGCGCAGATAGTAGAGTCGGTGTTCCGATACGATAACCGTTTTCCCTTGCGACTTCCAAAAGGCAAGCGTGGCTCTCAAATCAAGAATAGAAGAAGCGTCAAGATTGGATGATGGTTCATCCATGACAAGTACATCCGGTTCCATAATTGATACACCGGCACAGGCGATTTTCTGTTTTTCTCCGCCGGAAAGATGGAAAATATTGCGCCCCATCAGTTTCTCTAAACGAAAATCCCGGACGGTTTTTTCTAATCGTTCCCGAATACTTTGCTCCGGCTGGCCGAGATTTTCACATCCGAATGTAATTTCACTGGTCGTATCTACATTAAAAAATTGAGAGCGTGGATTTTGAAATACGCTGCCAACCGTTTTCGCAGTATCATAAAGGGGCTGCTCCGAAACCTTTGCCCCGTTCACCCACACTTCTCCGTTCATTTTTCCTTCATAGTAGTGCGGAATTAGTCCGTTAATTAGTCGGGTAATTGTCGTTTTCCCGCAGCCGCTTTCGCCACAAAGCACGATAAATTGGCCATCTTCTATGTTCAGGTTTATATCCTGAACCCCACCGGCACTCTCATTTTCTTCTCCATAAGAGAAGGTCACATGGTCGATCCGTATCACAGGCTCACCTCCTCAAAAAGCAATTTGCTGCTGCAATAAAAATAAAACAAAACAGATGATACAGAACAAGATTGCAACCACATCTTGAAAATGAAAACCGATCTGACATACATTCGTGCGTCTAATGGGGGCACCCAGCCCCCGGGTCAACGCAGCAGCAGATAGTTCATCGCCAATCTTCACAACGGATACCATCAATGGAACAAGCCTGTATTCTACCATCAGAAAAGGATTTTTTCCGCCAAAACGGATGTTCCGCATTTTCATTGCGTCCCGGATTGCCTGATATTCTTCGCTGATTGTAGGGAAAAAGCGGAAAATCACAGACATAGGAATGACGATTTTTTCTGTAATGTGCATACGCTCCATTGCGCCGATAAATTCACTGACCGAAGTCGATGAAATCAAATAGGCTCCCGTCATGATGCCAGGTGCAAACCGTGTCATGATAGATGTAATCGCAAGCACAATAAAAGAAAGCAGGCCGCTCAATGTTGTAAGGGCTATCCGTTCTAACACAAAACAAGCCACATATAATAGCAAATATTTTCCTGCCGTTTTGAAACGACGCTCCGATAAAATCAACACAAAAGGCACAAGGCTTAAACAGGGCTTGACAATATTCATAATTCCTTCGTTGCTGGTGCTGAACATCAGTGTCGTAATCGTCAACAATAGGACGAGCTTTGTGCGAGGGTCAAGCAATATCCCTTTTCTATTTTCGGTTGTTGCAGAGAATGATACCCCGTTCATTACACAATTCCCGCTTTAGCAAAATGCTTTTTCAGAAGCGCCTTACCCAACAGACCGCCCAAAATTGCAAAGACAAAAATTCCGGCGATTACCAGAACAATGCTCCACATGGGCATGACAGCCATTACCCGATCAGCGTATTCCTCACCGAAGCTGGCCGCAAAACTGGCCCAGGAGTCCTCTACCATGAAATACATGGGAATGTATGTACCAACCATCCAAAGACTGAATACCGCATAACCAATCAGGCTCTTTTTGGCACTTTTATAACTGCCAGATTTCAAAATCAAATCCCCCAGTAAGCCAAAGATTACGCCCATTGGTACGCCCCAGAACCCCATGCCGGTCAAGCCCATCAGCAAACCACTTAAAATCCCCATTATCGTAACCATGCCGAATTTTTTCACTCTTGTCAGGAACAGCATGAAAGGAATACCTGTAATCAAAGACCACAGGGCACCGAGGATCGGTAGAAAGATGGGGACAAACCCAATGGGAATGGCGACACAGCAGCCAATCACGAAGTAGAGAACGGTGAACAGACCCAGGTTAATCAGGTCCTTTGCTTGTAACTTGTTGCTCATAACGAATACCTCCATTCATTTATCGGTTAGCACTTTCTAACCTCTTTATAAGATAGCACAGTTAGTTATGGCTCTCTACAACCAATCATCTTTTTGGCTCCAAACAGCAACGAGTTTTTTTATTGACTGACTTCGGTTGCAATTCTATAATATAATTAAAATCCAAAGCAAAAAACAGGTAGTCGAATGACAGGAGCAAGAAATGAAGATTGATGATATTATAAGAAAATGCATTGAAATGCCTGGGATTTCAATAAAGCGTAGTGATTTTAGCACAGAGCTGCTCTTAAAGGAAAAAGAAGGGAAAGGCTCAATGACCTTTTTCCCTCTCTTTCCTGGAGTTACTATTGCCTATATCTTTGTAAATTCTCCGACTTGGACAGCACCGAATTTTCGTGAGGATAGCTCCATAGAAAAAGGCCCTTTGCTCTTAAACTACTGTGTAACTGGCCGTTGCGAAATCATCTTGAACAATGAAAACTTTGTATATGTGAAGGATGGAGAAATCTCTTTAACCGAGCGTTTTGCTCAAAAGCAATATGTATATCCGCGCCGCATTTATGAAGGGATGGAATTTTTTATTGATATTGATACACTGACGGCACAAAGCGTATGGGTACAAGGGGAATTTGATATTAACTTTCACAAAGTTGTTGATCGATTTTGCCCTGATGGCGCTACCTACATTTCACCTGCCACCTCCGAAGTCGAAGAAATATTAACAAAGCTTTGGAGCCTATTTGATGTTTCAATTCCATTCTCGATTTCACAAATGAAAATATACACATTGGCACTGTTTTCTCTATTGCAAAGTCAAAATGACATTCCTCCATCGCAAGCCTGTACTTTCTTTACAGAAACACAAGTAGATATTGCAAAGAGAGTAGAAAAAATTATTACTTCCGATTTGCGTCAACATCATCCAGCCTGGGAATTGGCAGCACAGTTTTCTGTCAGTGAAACCAGCTTAAAAAATTACTTTCGCGGTGTTTTCGGGCAAAATATATCCATTTATCTGCGAGAAGTCAGAATGAAGAAAGCAGCAGAATTACTTGCTACCACAAAACTCTCCGTAGCTGAAGTAGCAGAGCAAGTCGGCTATATGAACCAAAGTAAATTTGCATCGGTTTTCAAAAAACAGTTTGGACTATCGCCACTGGAATACAGGCGGTCAAAGAATTTGGAAAACAGGTAAGACTAAAGCCGGGATTTGCCGCTTGGCAGCGAAATCCCGGCCTTACTTATGCTTAAAATTTCATGCGTAAATCAATTCTTGAAAAATAACTTCCTCCGCCTGCGCTTTCAGCGTGTTCATCAGTCCCACCCAGCGCATGGGGTCGCGGGCTTTCAGTTCCTCGGTGACGCCCGCCGCCTCCATCATCCGGGGCAACATGGCGTCCATCCGTTCACGCGCCGCCCGGTCAATCTCCAACAGGTGCGGGTACAGCTTTTCACTCAAAATCAAGCTGCTGTAAAGGCTGGGCCGGTGTTCCTTCAGGTAGCGTTGCCGCATACGGCCATACTTGCCGATAGGGGCCTCCGGCTGCTTGGAAAGTTTCAGGTCGGGGATGTAGTAATCCCCGCAGCGGGCGTAAGTCAATTCGCTCATGTTCATTCTCCTTTGCACTGTGATAGTTAAACTGCGGCACTGGCCGATACGGTTGCCTTGCGCGGCTCCTGCCTGGGTAACTGGCTGACGGTGGTAAAAATGCCCTTCTCCATGTCCTCGGCCCGGATAGCTGCCTTTGCTGCCTCCATTTTTGCCTTGCGCTTGGCGTTGTAGCGTTCTTCCCATTCCTTCTGCTTGCCGTTTGCCTTGCGGCGCAAGTAGTTCTGGTGAAGCCTGTCCTTGCGTTCCTCCTTCTTCCGCAGTTCTTCCTGTTCCTCCGGGGTCAGGGGAACCGGCTGCAAGGCGGGCGGGATATACCGGCCCACAAAGTTGAAGTAGATTTCAACCTCCTGCGTGGTGTCCTGGCTGCCTTTGCGGGCGCGTTCATGGACAAGGATTTTCTCTACAAACTCGTTGAGCATGGTATTTGTCAGCGTGTCAAAATTCTCGTACTTGTCAATCAGGGCAATAAACTTCTCCGCAGATTTCCGGCTCTGCTCATAGCCGGTAACGGCCTTTTCCAGTTCCGTGATTTCCGCATTGAGAGCGTCCTGCTCTTTGGCGTACTGTGCGTCCAGGGCCTCATACCGGGCGTCCGGCAGCTTACCCAGGGCGTTGTCCTCATAGATTTTGCAAATCAGTTTTTCCAGTTCCCCGGCCCGCTTTTGGGCGGCGGCCAGCCGTTTGCGAAAGCAGCCCTTTGGCTTTCAGGGACAGGTCTTTGTTCCGCAGGTGGTGGTTGGACATCACCGTGTAGCCCCGGTTTTTCTCCACGCGAAAAACTGCCATCTCGTCGTCAACTCCTTTCACTTGGAATAGAACCGCGTCAAGGGCGGTGAGCTTGCCCGGCTGGTAGGGACACTCTGCATACACGCAAAACTGGTATTTCCAGTCGGGACGGTAGAAACGGCAGTCGCCGCAATCCTCCGGCGCTCCGGCGTCGCCGCTGTCGTAGTGGTCGAAACCGGGCTTGCCTTGCATGAGGCTTTCAAAGGCGCGGTTGCTGCCGGATGTAAAATACATGGCGTCGCCTCCTTTCTGGTTTTGGGCATAAAAAATGGCGTACCGTGGAAACGATACGCCGGACACCAGAAAACGCCCCGTGATCGGCTGGGAAGCCGTCAAAAGGCGTTTTCAGTGTGGTTATAGGGATATTCTGTTTTTTGATGATGGTTAAAAAGTTCAGTGTTTATGCGGCTTTCGGGGATTTGTGTATATAAACATGAGGCCACCGCCTTTGCCGACCCGGAGAATGAGGCGTTGATCCAGAAAGCCTTTGCAAAACTGACGAAGGACCGCACCGTCATCATGATCGCGCACCGGCTGTCCACAGTGGTAGGCGCGGATCAGATCCTTGTACTGGACAAAGGAGAAGTCCTGGAACGGGGCACCCATGAGGAACTGACCGCCGCTGGCGGGCTGTATACCAGGATGTGGGCGGACTATACCCAGGCGATAAAGTGGAAGATCGCCAGCGGCTCGTGAGAAAGGGGTGGAAGAAATGTTCAGCAAAGAATTTCAGCGTAAATACGCCCTGACGGACCAGGGCCTGAAAAACACCAAAAGAGGCGCAGTCTGGACTGTCATTACCAATCTGGTAGTCATGGGCGGTATGGGAATCCTGTATCTGCTGATGGGGAGCTTTATGGATACTCTGACGGACGGCGCACCCCTGCCCGGGGCTGTACTGCCAATCGTTTTGACCATCGCATTTATCCTTTTGTCCTTTTTGACACATCTGCAGCAGTACCACGCTACCTATGGCCTGGTGTATGATGAGGTCCAGGCCACACGCCTTCATCTGGCGGAGCGGCTGCGTAAACTTCCCCTGGGTTACTTCGGCAAGCGCGACCTGGCAGACCTTACGGAAACGCTGATGGGCGATGTGAACCGGATGGAACATGTTTGGAGCCATGTGCTGGGATACCTATACGGAGCCTACATCTCCACCGCCATCATCGCCGTGTGTCTGCTGATCTACGACTGGCGGCTGATGCTCGCCTGCCTGTGGGGCGTGCCGGTGGCTTTCGCCCTGCTGTTCGGAAGCCGAAAAATCGCCGCACGCAGTTCCGAGGTAACGAAAGCGGCTGCCATACGGGTGTCCGATGGTATCCAGGAAGCTCTTGAAAATGTCCGGGAGATCCGGGCCACGAATCAGGAGGAGCGGTATCTGACCGGCCTTTATGAAAAGATCGACCAGCACGAAAAAGTCACCATCCGGGGCGAACTCACCACCGGATTGT
>OBYM01001427.1_pt1 | contig 10256 bp, 10 predicted proteins | sample 1538191 | NCBI WGS metagenome assembly OBYM01 (sample SAMEA2580165, study PRJEB22360) | human gut metagenome | biome: human gut; feature: human-associated habitat; material: faeces | place: Denmark | collected 2008/2010 | reverse complement strand
ATAAATTGTTTTATTTTTAAAATTTTCTTGATAAATATCCTGATATATATTTTTTAGATAAAAATCTAACAATAATATATCCAAAATGGCAATAAATGCTTTACATAATAGATTAAATACAATTGTCATAAATTACATCTCCTTATCTATAAAATTAAAATATTTTTCTTTGAATTCTTTACGAATTCGTTTGGTTAATGGAAGAATATCATCATTCGTCATTGTAATGTAATCAAAACAAAATGATTTGACATGTTTAAAATTAATGATGATACTTCGGTTGAGTTGGAAGAAATGATATTCTAATAATTGTTGTTTAGATTTCGTTATAGTTTTAAGATTACCAAAATAATGATGATTGATTGTTTTTAACTTGTATTTACCATAGCTTGTTTCTAGATAGAGAATTTGATCAGTTTTAATATAAACCTTTCCTTCGGTTGTCGAAAATAATACTGTACGATTTAAGCGCTTATAAACCTGAAATGCATGATGAAGTTCTCTTTGGAATAATTTCTGATCAATAGGCTTATCAATAAATAAGTCTGCACCAATCCACATAGATTCAGGTAAATAATAGTGATAGGCTGTAATGAAAATGAAGATACAATTTGCTTTGATATCTTTAATCATTTTAGCTAATTCAATACCATTTTGAGTATTATCAAGCTCAATGTCTAGAAAAACAAGATCATAAGGTTCAATTCTAAATGCATCAATTAATTCATTACCATTTGTGTATCCATCTATAATGGTGGGCTTGGTGTCATGAAACTCATAGTTTTTAATCCTTTCTATAATATTTTGTACATAAAACAATTCGTCGTCACATACTGCGATACGCATAATTTCTACCTCCTTTTTGACAACTATCTACATTATATGACAAAGATTTTTATATCAGAAAAAATACCCAAAGTGTGCATTTTTATAGTTAAAATATGCACAAATTTTATATATAGAATAACTTTTTTTAGTATTTTGGTAGACTATTGTCGAAAGGAGGTGAGGGTATGTTAATTCAAAAAAAGGTTATGGCAATAGGTTTAAGCTTTCTTGTTTTAGGAGGAACAATGACTTCAGCTTTAGCTTATGTATATGAACAAGGAACAAGATATCAAACGGTGACACACAAAAATATTCCTGCTTGGGGGCATGCTCATTACGATACGACTTATGGAAGTAAAAAAACCATGACAAGTCAAATTGGTACATTTAAAAAGACACAAGGAGATGCAGCATTAGGAAATTATGCTGAATTGATAACATCTTCAAAAACAATTGTTTCACATGTGGAAGGAATTCCATTAAATCAGATGGTCTTAGTTAGTGAATATGGATGCAAGAAGGGAACTGTTTATTTTACAGCAGTATCTTCACATGCATTGGAGCCAAGTAATACTTGTGATGTCACTTTGAAGTTTAGTGCAGATAATTTGTACTAAGTAAAAAGAGCCAACTTTTAGGTTGACTCAATTAGTCTAGTTGATTAATTTCGACTAGGCTTTTTTTGTTATGATGACTTCCTTGATACGACGATCTTGAATCTTGGTGATCTGGAAAGTTATGTTATCTATGTGAATTGTTTTCGTTGTACCATCTTTTGGGATAGAACGGAGATGACTGTATATGTAACCACCAATGGTATTGTAGTCTTCATCTTCTGGAAATTGGATACCCGTTGCTTCGATAAGATCTTCAATATTTGTATTTCCATTGACACGCCATTGTGTTTCATTGATTTTTTGAATATCTGGGCGTTCACGTGAGTCATGTTCATCATAGATATTTCCAAAGATTTCTTCAACTAAATCTTCTAATGTAATGATTCCACTGATACCTCCAAATTCGTCAATAGCAATAGCAAAATGAATATTTTTATTTTGCATATCTGCAAATAAATCATCAGCTCTCATGGAATCTGGAATAAAGTATGGTTTTGTAAGAATCTTTTCAAATGGTTTCTTTTTTGTTTGGAGATTCAACAAATAATCTCTGACATGTAAGACACCGATAATGTTGTTTTCATCGTTTTGATAAACAGGATAACGTGATAATCCAGTATTTTGAATGATTTTAATAATCTCTTCTTGAGAGGCATCTGCTGAAATATAAACAATATCAACAGAAGGTGTCATAATTTCAGAGATATCTGTATCATTAAAATCAAAAATATTTTGTAGCCATTCACTTTCATCTTCGTCTAAAACGCCACGTTTTTCACCAAGTTCAATCATTGTTAAAATTTCTTCTTCTGTAATATTGTCCTCTTCGGCTTCTGTTTTTAAATGTAATAATTTTAAAACAGCATTGGTTGAAAAAGATAAGAATTTAACAATGGGATTCATGATTTTAGAAATGAATAAGACTGTTCCACATGAGATTTTAGATACTTCATATGGTTTTTGCATGGCAATTCTTTTAGGAACCAATTCACCTAGAATTAAAGTAAAATAAGATAAAATAATTGTAATAACAATGACTGATAGTGTATCAAGGACATTTAATGGGATACTTGTGATTCCTAAATCCTGTGATACCCATTGAACAAGATACTCTGAAAAGTTATCAGCCGCAAAGGCACTTCCTAAAAATCCAGCTAACGTAATTCCAATTTGAATTGTTGATAAGAATCCAGAAGGTTCTTGTAGAAGAATTAATAAGCGTTTAGCTGTTTTTTCTCCATCTTCGGCTTTTTTTCTAATTGTGTCTTATTTAATGATAAAACTGCAATTTCTGTTGCTGCAAAGAATGCATTCAATAAAATTAAAATAATCTGCAATAATAATTGCGAGGGTATAGAGTCCATAACTTCACTCTCCTTTTATTTTTTGGCTCTATATGTTTGTGATATAAAAAAAGACAACTACCACAACACTGCAATAAAAGTCTCGTTATTTCATATATAAAACCGGCTAATAAACTTAGCGTGATGTCGATTATATAACATCATGAAATGATGCTAACTACTCCCTTTTATGTGTTCTATTTTATCATATTGCACGTAACTGTCAATATTGTTATGATAAGAGTATGTAAAAAAGAGGTGAAGCATATATGAAACTTGAATTACTGGAATACGTTCATGAGCATTTGCCTATGGGCTTTACGCCTTATTATATTTATGCCATTATGGTTGATTCAATAGAAGTGGGGCGTTTAACTTTTAGAGAAGGAACCATGCAACAACACTATTTTGATGGTCATATTGGTTATCATATTGATGAAGCTTATCGTGGTCATCATTATGCTTATCAGGCTTGTTTGCTTTTACAAAAACAATTACAGTTTCATCAGGTGATTTTAACTTGTGATCCTCATAATCAGGCTTCTTTACGTACTATTCAAAAATTAGGCGCAAGATATATAGAAACAAAGGTTATTCCTGCAAAACAGCGTCGTTTTTTTGCGAGTGATGAAAAGGAAAAAATGGTTTTTATTTGGGAAATATAATGTGGTTGTTTTATAATAATGGAAAAGGAGGTATAACATGAAGTTTGTACATATTGGGGATTTACATTTAGGGAAAGTCATACATCAATATTCTTTATTAGATATTCAACGTGAATTGTTATTTGAATTATTAACATATATGGATGAACAGGATATCCGTTTATTAGTCATTGCAGGTGATGTTTATGATCGTTTGATACCAAGTCAGGAGGCAGTGAATTTATTAGATGATTTTTTAAGTCAGGCTTTATTGACTTATCATATTCAGGTTTTAATGATTAGTGGTAATCATGACAGTAGGGATCGTTTACATTTTGCAAGTTCTATTTTATCTAAAAATGGTTTACATATTGAAACATATTTAAAAGAGAATATGGCTTTTGTAGAGTATGGAAAGACGAGGTTTTATTTATTGCCTTTTGTCAAGCCATCACAGGTGAAAATGTTATATCCTGATCAGGACATGCATGATTATCAAAGTGCATTATCTTTTTATCTTTCCAAGCAAAGTCTTGACTATGATTATCAAAATATACTGGTCACACATCAATTTGTTGGACATTCTAGTGTCACAAGTGAATCAGAAGTTCCATTAAGTGTAGGAGGCAGTGAAATCATTGATGCTTCTTTATTTGATGATTTTGATTATGTCGCTTTAGGACATCTTCATGCACCTCAAAAGGTGAAACGTGAAACGATGCGTTATAGTGGATCTTTGATGTGTTATTCTTTTGATGAAGTGAATCAAAAAAAATCTATTGTGATTGTGGATACAGATGATTTGTCTATCACAACCCATGAATTACATCCACGTCAGACCTTAAAAAAATATCAAGGTACATTTGCACAGTTTATGCAAAATGATTTTATTGAGAAAAAAGATGATTTTTTAGCTTTTGAATTATTAGATGAAACCATTGTTCCTCATGCGATTGAACAACTTCGTGTTTTATATCCTCATCTTTTACAGATCACTTATCAATATTTAATGAAACATAATCAGACAAGTTCATTTCAGCCGATACAATCTATTCAACAGATGGATACTTTGTCATTATTTGAACACTTTTATCAAGATGTCAAAAGTCAAAAATTAAATGATTTACAAAAAGATGTTGTCAAAACATTATTGGAAAAGGCAGGTGAAGAGAGTGAGAATTATTAAATTAACAATGAATGCTTTTATGACCTATAAAGATTTCACTGTTGTTGATTTTGAAAATATGTTAGATCATGGCTTATATTTAATTAGCGGACCAACAGGGTCAGGAAAAACAACTCTCTTTGATGCGATTACGTTTGCTTTGTATGGAGAAGCCAGTGGTTCACATCGTCATGTTTCTTATTTTCGCAGTGACTTTGCGGATGCAAAAGATGAAACGTATGTAGAATTGACTTTTGAATTACATCAGCATATCTATACAGTCAAGCGTTCACCGACTTATTATCGTGAAGGCTATAAAACACCTAAAAATGCCAATGCTTATTTAGATGATGGAGAACACATGATTGAAGGAGTTAAAGAAGTCAATGCCAAAATCAAGGAATTGTTGGGTGTTGATGTTCATCAGTTTAAACAGATTGTCATGATTGCACAAGGTGAGTTTACGAAACTGATTTATGCCAGCAGTGAAGAAAGAGAACGTGTTTTACGTCATGTTTTTCATAGTGAATCACTGGTTGTTTTTGAAAATCTATTGAAAGAACAGGTGAAAACTTACAAAGATCAGTTTTTATTATCATCACAAGCTTTATCATCACGTTTTTCCATGTTGCAGCTAGATTCTGCGTTTATGGACATGCATCAACAGGAGTTCCACCCTTCCTATATTCAGGAAGCCACTTTGGAAAATGAAAAGCTTCATGATCAGTTACAACACTATCAGATATCTTATCAAAATGCGAAGGCAAGCTATGATCAGTTTGCGAATCTTTATTATCAAAAACAACAACAAAATCTTCAATTATCAGAATTACAACAAATCACACAACAATATCAGACTTTACAAAATCAAGAAAAGATGATGGCTTCATTGAAACATGATTTAGATCAAGTGACAGCCATCAAAGATCATCAATCTTTATTAGACCAGTATCAACAAATCAAACTGTCATATCAACAGGCCTTGAATCAAAAACAAAAAGTTCATAAACAGTTAGAAACTTCTCAAAAACAGTTTGAACAGCTTGAAAGAGAATATCAGCAATTAGAAAAAGAGAAACAACAAAAAGATCAGCTTTTATTAGATATTGATAATACCAAACAATCTTTAGAAAAATATCAACAATATCATCAGCTTCTCCAACAATATCAAAATCAATACAAACAATATCAATCTATGCAAAACGATTATCAAAATTTACAGTCACGCTATGAAAAGTTAGACAATCGCATTCAACGTGATCAGGAAAATGTCAATCGTTTACCTCGTTTAGAATTGGAATTAGAACAAAATGAGAAAAATGTCAAAGATATTAATAAAAAAAGAGTCATGATTCATGAACTCAGTCAGTTTTATGATGAATGGAAATCTTTAGAAGATCATCACTATGATTTGTCAGTGAATTATCAAAAGAAGCATCAAAAATATGAAGATATATTAGTCAAATATCGCCATGAAGATGAACTTTTCCGTCGTCAACAGGCAGGCATTTTAGCATCTCATTTAAAAGAAAATGAACCTTGTCCAGTCTGTGGCTCAACGCATCATCCTCATTTGGCTCAACTGGAAACATCGGTTTTATCTTCTCATGAATTAGAGAATTTATCTCAACAGGTAGAAGTGCTTAATCAACAACAACAGGAAGCATATCAGGAAGTTTTCCAACAAAATGAACTTGTTCAACAAATGAAAACACGTATTGAGATGTTAAAAAAACAGTTGGATATTCAAGAAGAATTATCAAAAGAAGTTTTTATTCGTTTATTATCTGATATTGTACAGGTTATTGATGAACAGGAAAAAACATATCAGACAAAATATAATGATGTGATTTATTTAAAGAAGATTCAAAAAAATCTGAAACAGGATCATCTTTTACTTCAACAACAGAATCAATATCTACAGGATATGCAAAATCAGATTATTAATAAAGAAAAACAGTTATCTTTATTACATCAACAATATACACAGCTTCAAGAAGAATATCATTTTTCTAATGAACAAGATATCTCTGTTTTATTGAAACAGCAACAAATACAATTTCAACAGTTAGACCAGCATATTCATGATATTGAAAATCAATATCATCAATGCCAAAAAGATATTTCTGTTTATACGCATCAGCTTGAAACATTCTCTAGTCAAATAGATGATTTAGAATCAAAACAACAAGCATATACACAGCGTTATCAGGCATTTATTGATCAATACTTTGATAGTGAAGAACAGTTTTTAGATTATCAAAAACGTCAACAGTCTATTTTTAATCAGGAAAAAGATTATCAGAATTATATCATTCAAAAAGAAGCATTAGGGAAACAAAAACAGCTTTTAGAAGAGAAAACCAAAGATTATCACATGACTGATTTGTCTTTAGAAAAACAACAGTTAGATGCATTGGCACAAAAACGTGATGAAACTTATACACAATATCATGAGACTTTACATGTTTATAAGCAAAATCAAGAAACATTAGATCAGTTAGATAAGGATTATCATAAAAATCAGGATATTTTTGAAAAGTATACACTTTATCAGGATTTATATGATTATACATCAGGAAAGAATCCTTTACGTATGTCTTTTGAAAGATATGTTTTATCAGCTTATTTTGAACAGATTCTCGAATTTGCAAATATTGAGCTATTAAAAATGACACAAGGACGATTTGCCTTGTATCGTAAAAAAGATGTCAAAGGTGTTAAACAACAAGGATTGGATTTAAGTGTTCTGGATTATGAAACGGGAATGATGCGAGATATTCAGTCTTTATCAGGTGGAGAATCTTTTAAAGCGGCTTTATCACTGGCTTTAGGTCTATCGTCTATGATTCAAAATTATGCTGGAGGCATTGAATTGAATACGCTATTTATTGATGAAGGCTTTGGAACTTTAGATCATGAATCTATTGATCAGGCTTTATCAGTTTTAATGGATTTAAAGAATGATCATAAGACGATTGGTATTATTTCTCATGTTGATGAATTAAAAGAAAGAATTGATACTCAGATTATTGTGGAAAAAGGACAACAGGGCAGTTCATTACATATCGAAAGGGGGTAAGCCAAATGGAAATGATTTATAAATATCATCGTATGACAGCCAAGGTTTCAGGTTTTGGAATCACTGAATATCGTTTTGAAAAGTTGCATGAGATCATTGATGGTTATGCAAGTGAAGGATGGCGTTATGCGGGTTGGATTCCAGTTTTGCAAAGAGGCAATGGTTACATAGAAGAAATAGATTTGGTTTTTGAAAAAGAAAAAGTCGAGTCCTAATTGCTTTTTAGTTAAATTCTTGTATAATAGTAAGGTAAATATTAGAGAAGGGGTATAGAAAAAATGGCAAATAAAGTAAAAAATGATGCGATTACATCAAGAGATGAAGACTTTGCGAAATGGTATACAGATGTTTGTCGTAAAGCCGAATTAATGGATTATTCAAGTGTCAAAGGGTTTATTATCTATCGCCCATATGGTTATGCATTATGGGAAATGATTCAAGCCTATATGGACAAAAAATTTAAAGAAACGGGACATGAAAATGTTTATATGCCGATGTTAATCCCTGAATCATTATTAAAAAAAGAAGCTGATCATGTTGAAGGATTTGCGCCTGAATGTGCAGTTGTCACACGTGGTGGATTAGATGAATTGGAAGAACGTTTATTGATTCGTCCAACATCTGAAACATTATTTTGTGAACATTATGCAAAGATTGTCAATTCTTATCGTGATTTACCAAAATTATATAATCAATGGTGCTCTGTTGTGCGTTGGGAGAAAACAACAAGACCATTTTTAAGAGGTTCAGAATTTTTATGGCAGGAAGGACATACGATTCATGCAACAGCAAAAGAAGCGAAAGAAGAAACAATGCGTATGTTGGAGATCTATGAAACAACTGCCAGAGAATTATTGGCTATTCCAATGGTAACAGGTAGAAAAACAGAAAGAGAAAAATTTGCAGGAGCAGAAGAAACATATACAATTGAAGCTCTAATGCATGATGGAAAAGCATTGCAGTCTGGAACATCACATTATTTTGGTGATGGTTTTGCGAAAGCTTTTGATATGAAATTCTTAGACAAAGATAATCAGCTTAAATATGTTTATCAGACTTCATGGGGTGTTTCAACACGTTTACTTGGAGCGATTATTATGGTTCATGGTGATGATAATGGGTTAGTATTACCTCCAAGAGTCGCACCAACACAAGTGATGATTATTCCAATTCAACAACAAAAAGAAGGAATCTTAGATAAAGCTTATGAACTTCAGGCTCAATTACAGGCTAAAGGTATCCGTGTGAAAGTGGATGCGAGTGACAAATCACCAGGATGGAAGTTCTCAGAAGCTGAAATGCGTGGTATTCCATTACGTTTAGAAGTTGGTCCAAGAGATTTACAGAATGGTCAATGTGTTGTCGCTAAACGTGTAAATGGTGAAAAATTAACTTTAGCTCTTGATGAGACATTACCAGAAAAATTAGCTCATTTACTAGATGAAGTTCATGAAGAAATGTATCAGAAAGCTTTAAAATTTAGAGATGAACATATCACTGATGTCACAACTTATGAAGAATTTAAAGACGTTTTAAATAACAAAGGTGGTTACGTTAAAATGCCTTGGTGTGGTGATGAAGCATGTGAAGTGAAGATCAAAGAAGACACAGCTGCAACATCACGTTGTATTGATACAGATGCCCACGCTGATGGGGTTTGTCCAATTTGTGGTAAGAAAGCAAAACATATTGTTTATTTTGCAAGAGCATATTAAAACTATGGAAAAAAGAAATGAACCTCATGATTTGAATTTCCAAATCATGAAGTTCACTTCTAATCACCATAGTTTTTTTATTCCTTGATTTTGACTTTTAATAAATGGATGAGAGCTGGAGCCTGATTATAGGCAATGATAGCCCCAGCAATATCTTGAGAAGATGTCATGATGCCTTCAATCTGACATGAAGATAAATCAATATGAGAAAGTGAAGCATGGAGAAATTCACATTGTCGTAAATCGCATTCATCAAAGCTTGTTTTTGTCATTTTGACTTCTACAAAACTGGCATTTTGTAGACAACAATGTTGAAACTGCACTGTTTTATTATGCATGAATGCAAAATTCGCAAATGAGCATAGACATTCTTGAAAAGTGACCTGATCAAAGATGGATTCAGAAAAGTCAATACCCATCAATTTACAGTTTTCAAAACGGACATGTCTAAAAAGTGTATGATTCAACTTGATGTTAGATAAGTCACAATGAATAAAAGTGACATTGACAAAATAACTGTTTTCAAAAGAAACATCTTGAAAATCAATATGTTCAAACTGACAATGTTGAAAGTCTTTATGTTTGAAATGACTATCAAAAATAGCTTCATCTTGATAATGTTGATCTATGATAGTGTCTTGAGCTAAATCTGTTTTGAAACAATGCTTATCCATAATGAACTCCTTTTCTGATATTTTTCATTATCATAACATAGAATGATGGAAAATGAAATCATACAGAGTTGTTCCTTTTCAAGATACATTTCTTCTTTTTTAGATGTGTTTGTGATAAAATAGGATAAAAATGAGATAATATGAAGTGACCTCCTAGTTGTCAAAACGTGGATTTAGATTCATAATTA
>OBYM01001424.1_pt1 | contig 10278 bp, 6 predicted proteins | sample 1538191 | NCBI WGS metagenome assembly OBYM01 (sample SAMEA2580165, study PRJEB22360) | human gut metagenome | biome: human gut; feature: human-associated habitat; material: faeces | place: Denmark | collected 2008/2010 | reverse complement strand
ATAGGCTCCTTCCAGAGAATCCATGGCCCGGCTGAGGGCTTTTTCAATGGACGGAGTACGAAGGCGTTCCCGGGTGACGATATAGGCGATAATTTCCGTATCGCTGGTTGTATGAAAAATAGCACCGCTCAGTTCCAGCTCACTGCGCAGCTGCCAGGCGTTGCTCAGATTGCCGTTATGGGCAAGGGCCATTTTCCCTTTTTGGTGATTGATTTCAATGGGCTGACAATTCGAGCGATTATTCCCGCCGGTTGTCCCATATCGAACATGTCCCACGGCCATGTTCCCTTTCGGGAACCGGGCCATTACCTCGGGGGTGAACACATCTCCCACCAATCCCAAATCCTTGTGAGAGAAGAAGAGTCCGTCATCGTTTACCACGATTCCACAGCTCTCCTGTCCCCGATGCTGCAGGGCATACAACCCGTAATAAGCCATATTGGCGGTATTTTCGGGCTTGGGGCAAAACACACCGAACACACCACATTCTTCATGAATACTCATACCCGGCTGCCCTCCTTTTCCATAGCTGCTTTTACCAGTCCCAAAAACAGCGGATGGGGTTTATCCGGGCGGCTCTTAAATTCCGGATGGAACTGAACACCCACAAAGAAAGGCTCTTCTGTCAACTCGGCAGCTTCCACCAAACGACCGTCGGGAGAAAGACCACTGAGGGTAAGGCCTGCTTCTTCCAGTTGGGTGCGGAAGTGGTTGTTGACTTCATAGCGGTGGCGGTGACGCTCGTGAATCATCTGGCTTTCATAGCAACGCTCCAGCGTGGTGCCGGGCTTTACAGCACAGGGATAACTGCCCAGCCGCAGAGTGCCGCCTTTGTCGATTTCTTCACTCTGTCCCGGCATAAAGTCAATTACTTTATGGCGGCACAGTTCGTTAAACTCACCGGAATCAGCATCGGGAATTCCAGCCATATGCCGTGCATATTCAATCACGGCAATCTGCATTCCCAAACAAATCCCCAAATAGGGCAAATGATTTTCACGGGCATATTTTGCTGCCAGAATCATTCCGGCAATGCCGCGGCTACCAAACCCGCCGGGAATAATCATGCCATCCAAACCGGAAAGAGCTTCCTGGCAGCTCTCTTCCGTCAGGGTTTCGGAATCAATCCAGTGAATGTTGACACGGGCGCTCAAGGAATAGCCGGCGTGCTGCAATGCTTCCGCCACAGAAAGATATGCGTCATGCAGCTGCACATATTTTCCCACCAAACCAATTTCCACCGAATGCTGGCGGTTGCGAATTCGATCCACCAGCTGTTTCCAGGCGGTCAAGTCGGGATGGGGTGCCTGAATATGCAGTTCCCGGCATACAACGGAAGAAAAGTTTGCTTCTTCCAGCATAAGGGGGGCTTCATACAGGTTGGGAAGTGTACGGTTTTCAATAACGCAATCGGGCTTCACATTGCAGAACATGGCAATTTTTCGGAAAATATCTTCTTCCAGGGGCTCATCACAGCGCAGCACAATAATATTGGGATTGATGCCCATTCCCTGCAATTCCTTTACGGAGTGCTGAGTGGGCTTTGACTTGTGCTCGCCGGAGCCGCGCAGATAGGGAACCAGCGTAACATGAATAAACAGGCTGTTTTCCCGTCCGACCTCCAGCGAAACCTGGCGTACCGCTTCGAGGAACGGCTGGGACTCAATGTCACCGATGGTGCCGCCAATTTCGGTAATCACCACGTCGGCATCGGTTTTCCTGGCCACATTATAAACAAAGTCTTTGATCTCGTTGGTAATATGAGGAATCACCTGTACGGTAGAACCCAGATATTCTCCCCGGCGCTCTTTGTTCAACACATTCCAGTATACCTTACCTGTGGTCAAATTGGAATACCTGTTTAAATCTTCGTCAATAAATCGCTCATAATGACCCAAGTCCAAATCGGTTTCTGCGCCGTCCTCGGTTACATAAACCTCTCCATGCTGAAAGGGGCTCATGGTTCCCGGGTCTACATTGATATAGGGATCCAGCTTTTGTGCCGCTACCTTAAGTCCCCGGGCTTTGAGAAGTCTTCCAAGAGATGCTGCGGTGATTCCCTTTCCCAGGCCGGACACCACGCCGCCGGTTACAAAAACATACTTTGTCATCATGATTCTCCTATCTGTGCTGGCAGAAACATCCGCCTTCTTATTTCCCGCTGTCTCCGTAGTTGGAGAGTACCCGGGCAGAAGGGTCATCCACGTCGCAGCCTTCCCATTCCCGGTTGGGCATCCAGAATCCCGGAATCATTTCTGCCTGGCCGGGATAGTACTTTTCAAATAGTTCCCGGTACAAAAGGGATTCTTTGGTAAAAGGCTGTGCATACGTGTAGTGTTTCCGTCTTTCTTCAAATTCTGCATCGGTATACCGGGATTCAGCATAAGCTTTCAAATCATCCACCATAGAGTGGCCTACTGCATCCGAAAAGGCGGCCTTTTCCCGGTACAAAAGGTCGTGGGGCAGATAATTCCCCTCTTCAAAGGCACGGCGCAGCAGGTATTTTCCCTTGCCATAGCGGTTGAGTTTTTTCTCAGGGTCAATGGCCATCACATACCGAACAAAATCCAAATCGCCAAAGGGCACACGGGCTTCCAAAGAATTGTCAGAAATGCAGCGGTCGGCCCGCAGAACATCATAGCAATGAAGCTCCCGGACGCGCTTTTCCGATTCCTTCTGGAAAGCTTCGGCGCTGGGGGCAAAGTCGGTATATTTATATCCAAACAGCTCATCGGAAATTTCGCCGGTGAGCAGCACGCGGACATCGGTATTTTCGTGAATGGCCTTACACACCAGATACATGCCGATACTGGCGCGGATAGTGGTAATGTCATAGGTGCCGAGAATTTCTACCACATGGGGCAGTGCTTTCAACACGTCCTCTCGGGTAATAATCACTTCGGTATGCTCGCTTCCCAGATAATCTGCGGCCTGACGGGCATATTTCAGGTCAATAGCATCCCCTTCCATGCCAATGGAAAAGGTGCGGATAGGCTTTTTACTTTGACGGGCAGCAATAGCGCACACCAGCGAGGAATCCAGACCTCCACTGAGCAGGAAGCCAACCTTGGCATCAGACACCAGGCGCTTTTCCACCCCGGCTACCAGCTTTTCCCGAATATTGCGGAAAATGTCCTCAAGGCTGTCCTCTACAGGCGTTTCCACATGGGTCATGTCGGCATAACAGACAAACTTGCCATCTTTATAATAATGTCCAGGCGGGAATGGGCACACTTTAGGCACCAGTCCCATCAGGTTGCGCGCTTCGCTGGCAAATACAATGGCACCGGATTCATCATAACCGTAAAAAAGCGGACGAATCCCAATGGGGTCACGGGCTGCAATATATTCGCCGGTATCGCCGTCATAAAGAATGCAGGCAAATTCTGCATCCAACATTTTGAACATGTCAACGCCGTACTCCCGATACATGGGCAGCAGCACCTCACAGTCAGAGCCGCTGACAAAGGTGTATTTGTCCGCAAGGGATTCTTTCAATTTTTCAAAGCCATAGATTTCCCCGTTGCATACGACATAGCTATTCCCCAGTGCAAAGGGCTGCATTCCTTCCGGGGTTAGGCCCATAATAGCCAAACGGTGAAATCCCAGCCAGCCTTTGCCAGTATTTACCACATGAGTATCATCCGGACCCCGCTCCTTAGAACGGTAAAAAGCTTTCTCTAAACGCCCAAAAGCGGCGCCGCTGCCACAGTATCCCATAATAGAACACATGATATTTCCTCCTTGTCATTCAGAAATACAGCATCCTATAGGGCAAGTGCTGCTCTCGCGGTGCCACCTATATTGGTTCTCGTTATCCCGTTAACGCCGGCTACGGCTCGCCTACTGAGAAGCCTGTTCAGCTTGCGGCTCGAAAAGTGTTTTTCCGGAAGGCTTTGCCGTGCGGTTCCCAGCATTCCGCACTCTCTGGGGACAAAGTTTCTGCCGTACTCCTCTTTTCTCAAACGCCTTTTCTATTATCCAATAATTGTATATGAAAGTAAATATATGTATAAGAATTTTCTGTTTTGTTCCTGAGGCATGGTTTGTGTGTTAATAAGGAAAGGTCTTTAGGAAAGGTCATTCAGGAACAAAACAGAAAAAATCTATGATTACGTGGCAGCAGGTTTATGGTAAACGATCAACCCACTGCCACATGCATCAATAATAAATATGAGGGGGATTAGGTTAGGGGGGGTAAATTTTTTATTTTACTCTACATCCTGCAGAGCGTCGTATCCTTCTTCGCCGGTACGAACCTTGACCACGTTCTCTACATCATAGACAAAGATCTTGCCGTCTCCGATATGGCCGGTATACAACACCTTCTTGGCGGTCTCAATCACATCGCGAACCGGAACCTTGCTGACAACAATGTCGACCTGTACCTTAGGCAGCAGGGTAGCTTCCACCTGTACGCCACGGTAATATTCCGGCTTGCCCTTCTGTACGCCACAGCCCAGTACGTGGGAAACGGTCATACCGCTGATACCCAACTTGGTCATAGCTTCCTTCAAAATTTCCAAACGGGATTCCTTACAGATAATCTCCACCTTGGTGAGCTTGGGCTGGCCTTCTTCAGCAAAAGTGGGAACACGCTTGACCGGAACGGCCTCGGCAGGAGGCGTGTCGCCGGTAACAGCTACAGGAGCTGCTTCGTCCTCTTCGCCGATAATGTCAGGCATCATGGCAAAGCCGGCATAAGCGGTGAGCAGACCATGCTCGGAAACATCCAGACCTTCGATTTCTTCCTGTGCGGAAACACGCAGGCCAATGGTATGCTTGATGATGAAGAAAACAATGGAAATGATAACGGCTACATAAGCGGCAACCGAAACAACGCCCAGAGCCTGGATTCCGAGGAAGTGGAACCCGCCGCCATAGAACAAACCTCTTTCAGTGGTAACACCGTCTGCAAACAAGCCGGTGAGGATGGTACCCAAGGCACCGCACACGCCGTGAACAGAAATGGCACCTACCGGGTCATCCAGCTTGACAACCTTGTCGAAGAACTCAACTGCCAGTACAATCACAATACCAAATACAATACCCATGATGGCAGCGCCCAGCGGGGAAACTGCATCGCAACCAGCGGTGATGCCAACCAGACCAGCCAGAGCGGCGTTGTAGGTCATGGAAACATCGGGCTTGCCATAGCGCAGCCAAGTGAAAATCAATGTGGTGCAGCAGGCAACTGCAGCAGCAAGGTTAGTGTTAAAGAAGATACGGCCAGCACTTTCCACAGCAGCATCGGAATCCATAGCAACGGTAGAAGCTCCGTTGAAACCGAACCAGCAGAACCACAGGATGAACACACCCAGAGCTGCAAAAGTCAGGTTGTGACCCAGAATTGCACGGGGCTTGCCGTTCTTGTCATACTTACCGATACGGGGCCCAAGGAACATAACACCAATGAGGGCACAAACACCGCCGACCATGTGAACGGCCGTGGAACCGGCAAAGTCGTGGAAGCCCAACTGACTCAGCCAGCCGCCGCCCCAAATCCAGTGACCCGAAATGGGATAAATGATGAGGGAAATGGCCGCACTGTAAATGCAGTATGCGCTAAACTTCGTTCTCTCTGCCATGGAGCCAGAAACAATGGTGGCAGAAGTGGCACAGAAAACCGTCTGGAAGATGGCATAAGCCCAAAGCGGTACGCCTGCCGGCAAAACATTACTGTAATCACCCATAATCATGGGGTCAATCCAGCCAAACAGAGCCGTGCCGGTTCCGAACATAACGCCAAAGCCAAACAGCCAGAAACAGGGAGTACCAATGCAAAAGTCCATCAAGTTCTTCATGAGGATATTACCAGTGTTTTTTGCCCTGGTAAAACCAGCTTCACACATGGAGAATCCGGCTTGCATAAAGAATACCAATGCCGCACCCAGCAGCACCCAAATGGTGTTGACAGCACTCAATGTCATATGGAAAACCTCTTTTCTTTATCAATTCTTCCTTCTCGATTCTCACTATCTGAGAAAATTATCTATTCAAAACGGCTTACCGAACGCCGAACAGCAAATCACCATAGGTGGGATACGGCCAGTATTTTGCAGCCGTAACGGTTTCAGCCTCATCGGCCACTGCACGCAGTTCGCTCATCTTGGGCAGCACCTTGTCGCGGATTGCGTAAGACTCTTCTGTCACATCGGAATAATTGCTCAGCGTCATCAAAGTCTCTTCCAGCTCTTCGGTCTTCTGGCTAATCTGATCAGCCAGCATGGAGAGCTTGCGAACCAGGTTGGTTTCGTAGGTGCAGGGCAGCTCTTTGTCCAGTGCCTTCTTGGAAGCGGCAGCGGCAGCCAGATCTCCTGCATAAGCTTCCACAGCCGGCAGGATCTGCTTCTTGGCCATATCTACCATGGTGTTAGCTTCAATGACAACGGTCTTGCAGTAGTTATCCAGCATAATCTCGCAGCGGGAATGGAGCTCTGCTTCCAGGAATACACCCTGAGATGTGAGCATCTTCACATTCTTTTCATCCAGCAGGTGAGGCATGCAGTCCGGAGTCGTGCGATAGTTCAACAGACCGCGCTCTTCAGTAGCTTCGCGAATCCAAGCATCGTCATAGCCGTTACCGTTGAAAATAATGCGCTTATGATCATGGATGGTCTTCTGAATCATCTTATGCAGGGCAGCGTTGAAATCTTCCACGCCCTCCAAGCGGTCAGCATACTGTTTCAAAGATTCTGCCACAGCGCTGTTCAGCATCATGTTGGCACAGGCAATGCTGTTGGAAGAGCCCAGCATACGGAACTCAAACTTGTTGCCGGTAAAGGCAAAGGGAGAAGTACGGTTACGGTCGGTGGTATCACGCTGGAACTTGGGCAATACATCCACACCCAGAAGCATCTGAGTCTTTTCGGCTGCACTATAAGGTACGCCCTTTTCAATAGAGTCCAGAATAGCGGTCAGCTCGTCGCCCAAGAACATGGAAACCACAGCAGGCGGTGCTTCGTTGGCGCCCAGACGATGGTCGTTGCCAGCAGTTGCAACAGACAGGCGGAGCAAATCCTGATAATCATCCACAGCTTTGATAACGGCACACAGGAACAAAAGGAACTGAGCGTTTTCGTGGGGGGTCTCACCGGGTGTCAGCAGGTTTACGCCAGTATCGGTAGCGAGAGACCAGTTGTTGTGCTTGCCGCTTCCGTTTACGCCTGCAAACGGCTTTTCATGGAGCAGACATACCAGACCATGACGGGCTGCCACTTTCTGCATAATCTCCATGGTCAACTGGTTGTGGTCGGTTGCAATGTTGGTGGTCTGGTAGATGGGAGCCAACTCATGCTGTGCAGGTGCCACCTCATTGTGCTCGGTTTTGGCCAGAATTCCCAGCTTCCACAGCTCGTTGTTCAGGTCTTCCATATATGCGGCTACGCGAGGCTTAATGACACCGAAATAATGGTCATCCATCTCCTGGCCTTTGGGAGCCTTTGCACCGAACAGGGTACGACCCGTATAAATCAGGTCAGGACGCTTGTTGTACATCTCACGGTCTACCAGGAAGTACTCCTGCTCGGGGCCTACCGAAGTGCGGACGTATTTGACCTCATTGTTGCCAAACAGCCGCAAAATCCGCAGTGCCTGACGGTTCAAAGCTTCCATGGAACGCAGCAGTGGAGTCTTTTTGTCCAATGCTTCGCCGCCATAGGAACAGAACGCGGTGGGGATGCACAAGGTCTTTCCTTTAATAAAGGCATAGGAGGTGGGGTCCCAAGCCGTATATCCACGGGCTTCAAAAGTTGCCCGCAGGCCGCCGGACGGGAAAGAAGAGGCATCGGGTTCGCCTTTAATCAACTCTTTGCCAGAAAATTCCATAATCACACGGCCGTCCGGAGAAGGCGTGATAAAGCTGTCATGCTTTTCTGCGGTAATGCCTGTCAGAGGCTGGAACCAGTGGGTGAAGTGGGTGGCGCCATGTGCAATGGCCCAATCCTTCATGGCGGTGGCAACAGCATTTGCGACTGACAAATCTAACTGCGCCCCTTCGTCAATGGTTTTCCGCAAAGACTGGTATACATCAGCGGAAAGATTGGCTTTCATCACGCGGTCGTCGAATACCATACTGCCAAAAAACTCAGGTACAGTTTCCATAACAGGATTCCCCTTTACTGAAAAAATGAAATAAAAAAAGAGGCAAAGATGTCTGACGAGGACTTAACCTCTAAGACATCTTTGCCTTCAACGCTGAGCATTATAACATGCCCGTTCCCCATTTGTCAACTCCCTTTGGAAAAAAATTCTTACAAAACAAATCGGTCATTGACAAAGACCCGTCCCCATGCTACAATACATAATCGATGAGCAAAGACGTTCATTCCAGGCAGAAGTGCCCTCTTCTGTGGGATGGTGTCTTTGCTCTTTTTTATTTTCCTGAAAGGACGGGGAACCATGAAAGTAGAAGGTCAGGTGCGCATCCCTTCCGGCTGCGCCATCGCCGCCGTGATTTCCAAAGAAGGAAAACGTATGGCCGGCGACATGATTATCAATGGCATGAAACCCATGCATGATCGCTCCAATGGTTTGGGCGGCGGTTTTGCCGGATACGGCATTTATCCAGAATATAAAGAGTTTTATGCTCTTCATCTGTTTTTTAATGACCGGGCATCCCGAAAAAACTGCGAACAGTTTTTAAAGGAACGGTTTGAGATTGTACAGTCCGAAATTATTCCGACTCGGAAATTGCCGGCCATTACTGACGAGCCTATTATTTGGCGGTATTTTGTGGCCCCGCTGCAATCTGTTCTGGCTTCTCTTCAGCTGGACGAGAAAGAGTTTGTAGCCCGGACCGTTATGAAAATCAATACGGATATGCCCGGCTCCTATGTATTTTCCAGCGGAAAAAATATGGGCGCTTTTAAAGCGGTAGGCTTTCCCGAAGACGTGGGAGAGTTTTACAAACTGGAAGAATATAAAGGATATTCCTGGACGGCACACGGCCGGTATCCTACCAACACGCCCGGCTGGTGGGGCGGCGCCCATCCCTTCACGCTGCTGGACTATTCGATTGTCCACAACGGAGAGATTTCTTCTTATGACGCCAACCGCCGGTTTATTGAAATGTTTGGCTATCAATGTACCCTTCAAACGGATACAGAGGTTATTACGTATATTATGGACTATCTGCTGCGCCGGCAGGGGCTTACCCTGGAGGAAGCCGCTTCCGTTATTGCCGCGCCGTTCTGGAGCACTATTGCCCAGAAAGACGAAGCCCAGCAGAAAAAACTCTCCTATCTGCGGGCAGCCTTTTCCAGCCTGCTGATTACCGGTCCGTTTTCTATTGTGTTTGGTTTTAACGGCGGCCTGATGGCGCTGAATGACCGGCTGAAACTGCGCTCCATGGTTGTGGGTGAAAAGGATGATCGGGTGTTTATCGCCAGCGAAGAATGTGCCATCCGCGTGATGGAGCCGGAGGCCGAAAATATCTATGCACCGGCAGGCGGCGAACCGGTCATCGTTAGAGTGAAAGAGGGGTGTTTCTGATGGAACTGTTTTATCCCGAATTTGAAGTGATTCGAAACGAAAACCGCTGCATCCAGTGCCGTGTTTGTGAGCGGCAGTGCGCCAATGAAGTACACCGCTATGACGCGGACCGCAATGTGATGCTCAGCGATGAAAGTAAATGTGTCAATTGCCAGCGGTGTGTGTCCCTGTGCCCCACCCGTGCCCTGAAAATCGTCAAAAGCGACTGTGTGCTGCGGGAAAACGCCAACTGGCAGAACGACACCATCCGCGAAATTTATAAGCAGGCTCAAAGCGGCGGCGTACTGCTTTCTTCCATGGGTAACCCCCGTCCACTGCCTGTTTACTGGGACAAGATTCTGATTAACGCTTCTCAGGTGACCAACCCTCCTATTGACCCTTTGCGTGAGCCTATGGAAACCCGGGTGTTCCTGGGACAGAAGCCCGAAAAGGTACAGCGGGACGAAAACGGGAATCTGGTTTGCAATCTTACTCCTCAGCTGGAGCTGTCTATGCCCGTAATGTTCTCGGCTATGAGCTACGGCTCCATCAGCTATAATGCACACGAAAGCCTGGCACGGGCTGCTACTGCGCTGGGTACCTATTATAATACCGGTGAAGGCGGCCTTCACGAAGACTTTTATGTCTATGGCCCCAACACCATTGTACAGGTAGCTTCCGGCCGTTTCGGCGTGTATAAGGATTATCTGGAAGCCGGCGCTGCCATCGAAATCAAAATGGGCCAGGGCGCTAAGCCCGGCATCGGCGGCCCCCTGCCCGGCGCAAAAAAAGATGGGCGGAAGCCGT
>OBYM01001414.1_pt1 | contig 10297 bp, 10 predicted proteins | sample 1538191 | NCBI WGS metagenome assembly OBYM01 (sample SAMEA2580165, study PRJEB22360) | human gut metagenome | biome: human gut; feature: human-associated habitat; material: faeces | place: Denmark | collected 2008/2010 | reverse complement strand
GCGTCGGCCAGGCAAGACCCGGCGCTCGTGAGACCTCCCGCCTGTGGCGCTCCGTCATGCACCGGCTGGCGGAGGAGTACAGCGATGTGCAGTACGAGGACGTGCTGGTGGACAACGCCGCCATGCAGCTGGTGAAGGACCCCAGCCAGTTCGACGTGGTGGTCACCGAGAACATGTTCGGGGACATCCTCTCCGACGAGGCCTCCATGATCACCGGCTCCATCGGCCTGCTGCCCTCCGCCTCCATCGGGGACACGGCCCCCGGCCTCTATGAGCCCATCCACGGCTCCGCCCCCGACATCGCCGGCCAGGACAAGGCCAACCCCATCGCCACGATTTTGTCTGTGGCCATGATGTTCCGCTACTCCTTCCACCTCTCCGCCGAGGCCGACGCGGTGGAGAAGGCGGTAGACGCCGTCCTGGCCCAGGGCTGGCGCACCCCCGACATCGCCGAGCCCGGCGTCACCCCCATCGGCACCCAGGAGATGGGACGGCGCATCCGGGAAGCGCTGTAAGCATTTATCACTTTACAGAGATTCTGATTGCTGAAAAGGGCGGCCGTTTGGCCGCCTTTTTCCGTGGAATTTCTTTTAAGCCTTCCCCCTGGGGGGAAGGTGCCGAGCACATGCGAGGCGGATGAGGGGGCAGATTTTGGATTGGGTTTGTTGTATGCGGAGAGATTTCGCCGCTCCGGCGGCGAGTGACTTTCTGGACGGCCAGAAAGTCACCAAAGAACCGCTGGGGACGCGGCCGATGGACTACGGCTCCGCTGTGCTCCGCCTAGGTCCATAGGACCGCTTTCCCCAGACCCCTATTACGGGGGACACGTACCTGTGAGATAGAAGAAAATTTTCGGCGCACAAAATTTGAGTGGCTATCTAAATTCCCGCCGCCCCACTGGGGGCTGACTATTCAAAAATTGCCGCCGGTGCGGTTCCACAACAGCGCCTGGCTTGGTTGAGCAAATGCTCCCGGTACGTATTCTGGCGGGAGTCCCAAGGGGCTCCCCTACCTATGTTTGGAAAGCCTTCTTGAGATTCGTAGGGGAGGGGCTTGCCCCTCCCGTGGGCCGGTCTGGGACCGGCCCCTACAAAAGAAGGGACAGTTTCTGTATATGCCGTAGGGGCGGGTGTCCTCACCCGCCCGCAAGCCTTCCCCCTTCAAGGGGGAAGGCTTTGGAGAGATGGCGGCGAAATTCCCCTCAAACTTGAGATAACCTCCGCAGGTCCCACCCCTCCATTTTGCATTTTGCATGGAACCCATGATTCATTTTTGATGAAATTTAGCAAATCAAGGGTTGCAATTTGAATGGCCGGAGGATATACTATAACACAGTGTGAATCCGCAGGACAGGCCGGAACAGGACGCGAGCGGCCCGGTCCCGGAATGGCGGAATAAAGCAGGAAATCCTGCATAATTTCGCAAGGCAAGACCTATGATAGAATAGAATCCTGCAATTATGTTTAACGGAGGTAGAAGAGTATGAAAGAGTTGTCTAAGATCGCATTGGCCATTCAGCCCTCCACCACCCTGGCCATCGATTCCATGTTCAAGCAGATGAAGGCGGAGGGGCAGGACGTGGTGGGCTTCGGCGCCGGCGAGCCCGATTTCCCCACCCCGGACTACATCAAGGAGGCCGGCATTGAGGCGATCCGCAACAACGACACCAAGTACACTCCCTCCGTGGGCACCGTGGAGGTGCGCAAGGCGGTGTGCCAGCGCCTGAAGGAGGACTGCGGCATCGAGTACCAGCCCGCCGAGATCGCCGTGTCCAACGGCGCCAAGACCTGTGTGTACGCCTCTCTGCGTGCCCTGGTCAACCCCGGGGACGAGGTCATCCTGCCCGCGCCCTACTGGGTGAGCTACATCGAACTCATCCAGATGGTGGGCGGCGTGCCCGTGGTGGTGAACGCCTCCGAGGCCGAGCACTTCAAGATCACCCCCGAGAAGCTCGCCGCCGCCATCACCCCCAAAACCAAGTGCATGATCCTGAACAATCCCTCCAACCCCACCGGCATGATGTATGACCGCCAGGAGCTGGAGGCTATCGCCAAGGTGTGCGTGGAGAAGGACATCTATGTGATCTCCGACGAGATCTACTACCGCCTGGCCTACGACGGACGGGAGTTCACCAGCCTGGCCGCCATCAGCCCCGAGATCAAGGAGCGCACCCTGATCGTCAACGGCGTGTCCAAGTCCTACGCCATGACCGGCTGGCGGATCGGCTATGTGGCCGCCCCCGCCCCCATCGCCAAGGTCATCGGCAACTACCTGGGCCACTGCACCGGCAACCCCTGCACCATCTCCCAGAAAGCGTCCGCCGTGGCCCTGTCCGCCTCTCAGGAGTCCGTGGACCAGATGAAGGCCGCCTTTGAGGAGCGCCGCAACTACATGGTGGAGCGCATGAACCAGATCGAGGGGGTCAGCTGCATCAAGCCCGAGGGCGCGTTCTATGTGATGATGAACATCTCCAAGCTGGTGGGCAAGGAGCTCTTCGGCCACGTGATCAAGGACGCCGACGACTTCGGCAATCTGTTCCTGAAGTACGGCAAGGTGGCCGTGGTGCCCGGCACCGGCTTCGGGGCCCCCGACTTTGTCCGCTGGTCCTACGCCACCTCCATGGAGAATATCAAGGAGGGCCTGGACCGCCTGGAGAAGTTCCTGAAGGGCGAGGCTGTGTAAGGTTTTTCTCCCTGTCACAAAAAGCGCCGCACACGCGGCGCTTTTTTCTGTCCTCCGGCGCGCCGGGGAGAGGGGAGGGGCCCCTCCGGCATGGGGGCCGCCCGGCCCGGACGGCCTCCCAGGGGAGGAAAAACGCGCCAAATGCAATTTACCTCGAAAAAAGGGGTTGTCATACGCCCTGGAAACAGGTAAAATAATCTTTACCATTTGTACAACGAGAGATGAGGGAGCAACATGAATCGGACGCTGGAACACATCCTGCCCAAGGTCCAAAAGCCCGCCCGGTACACAGGCGGAGAATATAACGCGGTGGTCAAGGACCGGAGGGCGGTGGACGTCCGGTACGCCCTGTGTTTCCCGGATACCTATGAGATCGGCATGTCCAACCTGGGCTGCCGGATTCTGTACGGCCTGATGAACCAGCAGGAGGGCGTGTGGTGCGAGCGGTGCTACGCCCCCTGGGGGGACATGGAGGAGGAGATGCGCCGGGAGGGCCTGCTCCTCTACGGTCTGGAGAGCGGGGACCCCATCTCCGACTTTGACATCATCGGGTTTTCGTTGGGGTACGAGATGGCCTACTCCAACGTGCTGAACATGCTGGACCTGGCCGGACTGCCCCTGCGGTCGGAGGACCGGCCCGAGCTCACCCCGCTCATCGTGGCGGGGGGGACCTGCGCCTATAACCCGGAGCCCCTGGCCCCCTTCATCGACCTGTTCGTCCTGGGTGAGGGGGAGGACGTGACCCTGGAGTACATCCAGCTCTACCGCCAGGCCAAGGAGGAGTGCTGGTCCAAGGAGGAGTTCCTCCAGGAGGCCGCCCAGATCGAGGGCATCTACGTCCCCTCCTTCTATGAGCCCATCTACCACGAGGACGGCACCCTGGCCGAGATGCGCATCAAGGCGGGCTCCGGCGCGCCGGAGACGGTGCGCAAGCGCATCGTGGAGGACATGGACAAGTCCTACTTCCCGGTCAAAACCATCATCCCCTCCACCGAGATCGTCCACGACCGGGTGATGCTGGAGCTGTTCCGGGGGTGCATCCGGGGCTGCCGGTTCTGTCAGGCGGGGTACACCTACCGTCCCGTGCGCAACCGGGACCCCAAGCTGCTGGCGGAGTACGGCAAGGCCGCCTGTGAGGACTCGGGCTATCAGGAGATGACCCTGTCCTCTCTGTCCTCCACCGACTACCCCTGTCTGCTGGAGCTGTGCGACGACCTGCTGGACTACTGCGCCCCCCGGGACATCGGGCTGTCTCTGCCCTCCCTGCGGGCGGACACCTTCTCCATGAATCTGATGGAGCGCCTCCAGCGGGTGCGCAAGGGGGGCCTCACCTTCGCCCCCGAGGCGGGCACCCAGCGGCTGCGGGACGCCATCAACAAGAACCTGCGGGAGGAGGACCTCCTCCAGTCGGTGCGCACCTGTTTCTCCGGCGGGTGGAACGGCGTGAAGCTCTACTTCATGCTGGGTCTGCCCACCGAGACCGACGAGGACGTGCTGGGCATCGCCGATCTGGCACGAAAGGTATATTTTGCCTGGAAGGAGTGCTCCCCCAACAAGGCCCGGGGGGTGCGGATCACCGTCTCCACCTCCTGGTTTGTCCCCAAGCCCCACACCGCCTTCCAGTGGGAGGCCCAGATCACCCGGGAGGAGTACCAGCGCCGGGTGGACCTGCTGCGGGACGCCCTGAAGCGGGACAAATCCATCACCTACAACTGGCACGACCCGGAGACCAGCTATCTGGAGGCCGTCTTCTCCCGTGGGGACCGGCGGCTGGCCGACGTGCTGGAGTACGCCTGGCTCCACGGGGCCAAGATGGACTCCTGGAGCGAGTATTTTGATTTCCAGCGGTGGATGGACGCCCTGAAGGCCTGTGGGGTGGACGGGGACTTCTACGCCCACCGGGAGCGGCCTCGGGACGAGGTGTTCCCCTGGTGCCGCATCGACCCCATGGTCACCCCCGCCTTCCTGTGGCGGGAGCGGGAGCAGTGCTATTCCTCCCAGACCACCCCGGACTGCCGCACCCGGTGCTCCGGCTGCGGGGCCAATCGACTGTTGAAGGGAGGGGTGTGCAATGGCTGACCGCCTGCTGTTTTCCAAGACCGGACGGGCCAAGTACATCTCCCATCTGGATTTGATGCGCACCTTCCAGCGGGCCTTTGCCCGGGCGAAAATCGCCATCAAGCACACCGAGGGGTTCCACCCTCACCCCTTTGTGTCCATCGCTCTGCCCCTGTCGGTGGGCTACTCCAGCCAGTGCGAGATTCTGGAGTTCGGCCTGCTGGAGGGTACGCCCTATGAGGCGGTGCCCGCCCGGCTCACCGCCGCCATGCCCGAGGGTATCGTGATCCACCAGTGCTACCCCGCCCAGCGCAAGCTCAAGGAGCTCACCTATCTCAACTACATTATGAACTTTGAGTACTCCGAGGGCCGCCCCCAGGAGACCGAGCCCGCCATGCAGGAGCTCCTCCGCCGGGACAGCCTGGTCATCCAGAAGAAGAGCAACAAGTCCAAGAAGGGCTACACCGAGGTGGACCTGATCCCCCTCATCCGCAGCTTCAACCTGGAGTGCCAGAGCGACACCCTCACCCTGGACGCGGTGGTCCAGGCTCAGAACCCGGGCCTCAACCCGGAGCTCATCCGCGCCGCCTTCTGTCAGGCCTATCCCGACCTGGCCCCCGATTTCGTCACCTTCCACCGGCGGGAGGTGCTGGACGGAGAGGGGAAGGCGTTCCGCTGATTTTTCTCGTTTGTCCCTCTGGGCGGTCCGTCGGGCCGCCCTTCTTTTTTGTTTCATTCGGAGGTGATGATGGGGCGCTCCCCCTCAAAAGCCTTCTCCCTTGGAGAGAGGGCTGGATCTCCCAGAAGCCTTCCCTCCAAGGGGAAGGCTAGAGAAGATTGGGCGGCAAAACTTCCCGAAAGAGCCCCAAAACACCCCCTCAAAAAAGCGGTCCCTCCCTTGTAATTTCCCCCATTTTACGGTATAGTGATAAGAGACATTTTGACCAAACCAAGAGAGGAGAGAGGCCATGCGCATCATGGCAATCGACTACGGAGACGCCCACACGGGGGTGGCCATCTCCGACCCCACCGGCCTGCTGGCGGGGACCACCACCACCATCCACAGCCGGAAGGACCAGGTGGTCCTGGAGGAGCTGCGCAGGCTGATAGAGCAGTACCAGGTGGACGAGCTGGTGATGGGCTTCCCCCGGAACATGGACGGGACGGAGGGCCCCCGGGCCCAGCTCTACCGGGACTTCGCCCGGCAGGTGGAGGAGGCCACCGGTCTCAGGCCCGTGCTGTGGGACGAGCGGCGCACCACCATCGACGCCCACCGCATCCTCTTTGACGCGGGGAAGAACGCCAAAAAGCGGAAAAAGACGGTGGATGCGGTGGCCGCCTCCCTGATCTTAGAGGGGTATCTCACCTTCCGGAGGACCCGGGAGGAAAATTGACGAAAGAGGGTTTTGCTCATGCTTTTGATACAGGTGACCTACACCATGCGCCCGGGACAGCGGGATGCCTTTGTCCGCAAAATCCGGGAGAGCGGCATTCTGGACGCCATCCGGGGGGAGGAGGGCTGTCTGGGCTACTCCTACTACTTGCCCGAGGAGGAGGACGGCACCCTGCTGCTCATCGAGAAGTGGACCGGAGCCCCGGCCCAGAAGGCCCACCTGGAGACCCCGCACATGAAGCAGATGGCCGCCTTCAAGCCGGAGTATGTGGCGGACACCAAGCTGATTTCCTGCACCATTCCGGACTGAGCGCACCCCGCCGCAGGCGGACGAGATATATGTGAGGAGGAAGTTTTTATGAACATCAAAACGGTCTGGGCCGTCTATTTCAGCGGCACCGGCACCACCGAGAAGGTGGCCACCACCCTGGCCAAGGATTTGGCGGAGCGGCTGGGAGCCGGGTACGATACTTACTGCTTCAACCTGCCCCAGGCTCGGGAGAAGGACCTGTCCTTCGGCCCGGAGGACCTGGTGGTGCTGGGCACCCCGGTGTACGCCGGGCGGGTGCCCAACCTGCTGATGCCCTATGTGCGGGACCACATCAAGGGGAACGGCACCCTGGGTGTGCCCGTGGTGCTGTACGGCAACCGGAACTACGACGACGGCCTTATCGAGCTGCGCAACCTGATGCGGGACAACGGCTTCATGCCCGTGGCCGCCGGGGCCTTCGTGGGGGAGCACTCCTTCTCCAAGGTCCTGGGCGCGGGCCGCCCCGACGGGGAGGACATGGCCCTGGTGGCCCAGCTGGGGGAGAAAGCGGCTGAAAAGGTGAAAGCCTTGACAGAGATTCCCGCCCAGGCGGTCTCCGTTACCGGCTGTGACCCCATCCGCCCCTACTACACCCCCCGGGACCGCCACGGGGAGCCCATCAAGGACTTTTTGAAGGCCAAGCCGGTCACCGACCCGGACAAGTGCGTGAAGTGCGGGCTGTGCGCCCGGCTGTGCCCCATGGGCTCCATCGACCCCGCCGACGTGTCCAACGTGGCGGGCAAGTGCATCAAGTGCTGCGCCTGCGTGAAGAAGTGCCCCACGGGAGCCAAGTACTTCGACCACGAGGGCTACCTGTACCACCAGCACGAGCTGGAGGATCAGTACGCCGGCCGCCGGGCCCCCAGCGAGATCTTCGTGTAAAGGATATGGACCATACAGAACTTGTACTGCGGGAGGAGCTGTGCCGTGCGGCACAGCTCCTCTATCAGCGGGGCTATGTGGTGGGCCACGACGGAAACCTGTCCCTCCGCCTGGGGGAGGACCGCATCCTCATCACCCCCTCCGGGGTGAGCAAGGGCCGCCTGGCGCCGGACATGCTGGTGGTGTGCGATCTGGAGGGCCGGGTGCGCTCCGGGGAGCGCTACCCGTCCTCCGAGACGGCCATGCACCTGCTGGTCTATAAAGAGCGGCCCGACGCCGGGGCGGTGGTCCACGCCCATCCCCCCATGGCCACCGCCTTCGCCATCCGGCGCACGCCCCTGAGGGAGTCCTACCTCACCGAGACGGTGAGCGGCCTGGGGGAGGTGCCGGTGGCCCCCTTCGCCATGCCCTCCACCCAGGAGGTGCCCGAGAGCATCCGCCCCTTTGCGGCCCATCACAGCGCGGTGCTCCTGGCCAACCACGGGGCTCTGGCCTGGGGGCGGGACCTGTGGGAGGCCTTCGACCGCATGGAGACGGTGGAGCAGACCGCCAAAATTTACGCCTGGGTCCAGCTGCTGGGCGGGGGCGTGGAACTCACCCGGGAGCAGACCCAGGGGCTGCTGGACCTGTCCGGCCGGTATGAGCGCCTCGCCGGCCGCCGGGAGCCAGGGAAGGAGGACTGACATGGCAGAACAGGAGATCCTCAACGTCCGCCTGGGGGAGGTGGACCGGAGCGTGGTCCTGCTGGACCAGAGCCAGCTCCCCAACCGGGTGGAGTACCGCACGGTGACCCGGCTTCCGGACATGGTGGAGGCCATCCAGTCCCTGCGGGTGCGGGGCGCCCCCGCCATCGGCATCTTCGCCGGGTACTGCCTGTACGTGCTGGCCCGGCAGCTCATAGAGCAGGGATTATCCGGCCCCGCCTTTTTGGATGAATTGAACCGACAGGGAAAAGTGCTTGTCAGCTCCCGGCCCACAGCGGTAAACCTGGCCTGGGCGGTGGGGCGGCTCACCCATCTGGCCGCCCGGATGGCCGGTGCGCCGGCCGAGTACATCGTCTCCGCCCTGGGGGAAGAGGCCCGGGCCATCCGCCGGGAGGACGAGGAGATGTGCCAAAAAATCGCCGAGCACGGCCTGTCCCTCCTGAAGCCGGGGGACGGGGTGCTGACCCACTGTAATGCGGGACCCCTTGCCACCTCCAAATACGGCACCGCCCTGGGCCCTATCCTTCTGGGACGCGAGCGGGGAATCCCCCTAAAAGTGTTTGCCGACGAGACCCGGCCCCTCCTCCAGGGGGCCCGGCTCACCGCCTGGGAGCTGCAGCAGGCGGGGGTGGATGTGACCCTCATCTGTGACAATATGGCCTCCATGGTGATGAAAAACGGCTCTATTCAGGCCTGCTTTGTGGGCTGCGACCGGGTGGCCGCCAACGGGGACGCGGCCAACAAGATCGGCACCAGCGGAGTGGCCATTCTGGCCAGGCACTACGGCGTCCCCTTCTATGTGCTGGGCCCCACCTCCACCATCGACTGGACCTGCCCCGACGGGGCCCACATCCCAATCGAGGAGCGCGACGGGGAGGAGATCCGCTCCCTGTGGTACCGGGAACCCATGGCTCCTGCGGGAGTGAAGTGCTATAACCCCGCCTTCGACGTCACCGACCACACCCTGATCTCCGGCATTGTCACCGAGTACGGCGTCTGCCGCCCGCCCTTCTCCAAGTCGCTGAAAAAGCTTTTTGAGACAATATCCAGCAAGTAAACTTACTTGTCAGTATTTGATGCAAAAAAACAGCCGCCTTTGGGCGGCTGTTTTTCTCTTGCTTACGGCGTATCCAGATCCACCAGGATATTGTCGGTGCCGTGCTGCTCAAATTCGGCGATGTAGGCGTCGATGCGGCTGGTCAGTTCGTCGTAGTTGCTCTCGTCGATGGGAGCGTCGTCCATATCCCGGCGGGCCAGATCCTCCGCCAGGATGTCAAAAAACACATTGTTCTCATATTCCATAATGGCCTCGTGGATTCCGCCCTCCACAAAGGCGCGGGAGGGGACGATCTCCCCCTGATACAGCTCCGCCAGGGAGGGCATGCCCTCCAGCGCGGCCCTCCCGAACAGAAGGCTCTCCACCTCGTCATAATCCGTAAAGCGCTGATCGCCCCGGGTGGAATTCAAGATCCAGTTTCCGATGTACACCAGGTCAAGCAGACGGCGAAATTGCTTTTGACTCAATTCCAGGTTCATTTCCATGGCCTCCTTTCCCAGAACCGAAGCAGGCGGTCGGGTCTTTCCTCACCCTATATTATAGTCTATGTGGGAGGGTTGTCAAATGGAGAAAGCGGGTTTTTCATGGAAAATTGGCCGGGCTCTTCCGGTCTGGGGCCCGCGGCGGAAGCGGAAACAGAAAAATTTCTCTTTTTTCCTCTCTCCGCCGCCCCGGGCGCGGCACTATTACTGTAACAGTGACAATGACAATAACAATGACATTAACATGTAACTGTAACTGTAACTGTGACTGTAACTGTGACTGTAACTGTTACTGTTACTATAACGGAGCCCTAGTTGTACGGGAACGTGCCACAAAACGCCCCCTTTTCCAGGAGGGTAGAAGGAGGCGAAAGCTTTGAGCAATCGAAAACGAGGGTTCGTTTTTTATTTTGACAATATTCTGGCGGTGGAGAGCCTGCCGCCGGACCAGCGCGGGTGGCTGCTGTCCGCCCTGTGCTCCTATGCGGACCGGGTGTGGCAGGACACCTCCGTGGGCATCGAGGAGGTCCTGGACCTGTACCCCCAGATGTCCCAGCAGGCCTCGGTGGCCTGCCGCTTTCTGGCGGCCGGGGTGCTGCGGGACACTCAGAAGTGGCTCACCCAGCAGGAGCTGCGCACCCGCCGCCGGGAGCAGCAGGGGAGAGCGCCCCTCGCCGCCCGGCCGGCCTCGCCCGCCCAGGACAGCCCCCCGTCTCTGGAGGGGGCGGC
>OBYM01001413.1_pt1 | contig 10300 bp, 8 predicted proteins | sample 1538191 | NCBI WGS metagenome assembly OBYM01 (sample SAMEA2580165, study PRJEB22360) | human gut metagenome | biome: human gut; feature: human-associated habitat; material: faeces | place: Denmark | collected 2008/2010 | reverse complement strand
TCGGGATCGCCCGGTCAAAGCTCGCTTTGCCGCCCGCCATGTTGATGCCGGCGGTATTGCCCTGCATATAGGCGTTCGGCAACAGCGCCAGCACACGGTTCACGCCGGCGGAAATATCGAAGCTCTCCGCGCAGTCGCCTGCAGCATAGACATCGGGCAGTGTTGTTTTGCCGGTATCATCCGCCGCAATGCCGCGGCGCACCTCGCCGCCTGCATCTTTGACGAGCGAAGTATTCGGGCGCACGCCGACCGCAATGACGAGCACGTCAAAATCGACCGTAAGACCGCTTTTGAGTGTGGCGGTCGTGCCCGCAAACTTTGCGGCGGTATCGCCGAGGTGGAACTCGATGCCCTGCTTTTCAAGAAAATCTTTGACGATAGCGGAGCCGGTCTCATCGAGGATGCTCGGCAGCACGCGGTCGGCAAGGTCGACGACCGTGATGGATTTCACTCGCTCCTTGATGCCCTCTGCGCACTTTAAACCGATGAGGCCCGCGCCGATAATCAAAACACGGCTGTCTTTTGTAAGGACGCTCTCCAGTGCGTGTGCGTCATCGAGCGACATGAACGTGAACTTTTCGGGAACGGTATCAAGCCCCTCCATGGGCGGTACGAACGGCGTGGAGCCTGTTGCGACAAGGAGCTTTTCATAGGGTATCTCTTCCCCGCTTTTTAAGGTCACGGTTTTCTTTTCCGGGTCGAGCTTTGTGACGGTCTCACCGAGCTTTGCGGTAACGTGATTTTCTTCGTAAAAGCTGTTCGGGCGGTATTTCATGCGCTCCTCATCCGTTTTGCCCTGCAATAAATAGGAAATGAGCGGGCGCGCGTAGGTGTGGTGGTTTTCGGAAGCAATCAGCACGATCTCTCCGTCTTTATCTTTACTGCGGATGCCTTCCACGCAGCCGATGGCCGCAGTGGAGTTGCCGATGATTACATATTTTGCCATGGTGCTCAGTCCCTTTCCTCAAAGATGATGGCTTTGTTCGGACAGCCCTGCACACAGGCGGGCTTGCCGCCGGCGTTTTCGATGCACAGCTCGCACTTCTGCATGACGCCGGATTCCGAGGGCATCAGCGCGCCGTAGGGACATACCAGCACGCAGGTGTGGCAGCCGACGCACTTATTCTGGTCGATACAGACCACGCCGTCCTTTTTGGAAAGTGCGCCCGCAATGCAGCTTTTCACGCACAGCGGGTCTGTGCAGTGGCGGCAGGAAACCGCAAAGCTGACCTGATTGTCCCCCTCAATGCGGATGCGGGGGTGAATGGTTCTGTCCTTCAGCGCCTTGATCATGCTGGATTTTCCGGAGTTTGCAAAGGCGCAGTAATATTCGCAAAGATGGCAGCCGAGGCACCATTTTTCATCAACATATACTCTTTTCATGGTTACGCTCCCTTTTCTGCTTATTCGCCCGCGTGCTTGATGCCGAGAATCTGAAGCTCTTTTTCGTTCAGACCCACGCCGCGCAGCATAAGGCGGTTGCCGCGCAGCGCCTCGATGGAATTGATGCCCATGCCGCCCATCATTTCCTTAATCTCGTGCTCCCACGCGGTGACAAGGTTCACAAGGCGCTTATAGCCGATGTCCGGGTTGAGGCGCTTCACAAGGTCGGGGCGCTGGGTTGCGATGCCCCAGTTGCACTTGCCGGTCTGGCAGCTTCTGCACAGATGGCAGCCGAGCGCCAAAAGTGCCGCCGTGCCGATGTAGCACGCATCTGCACCGAGCGCGATGGCCTTGACAACATCGGCGCTGGAGCGAATGGAGCCGCCGACGACGAGCGAAACCTTGTTGCGGATGCCCTCATCGCGCAGGCGCTGATCGACCGCCGCCAGAGCAAGCTCAATCGGGATGCCGACGTTATCGCGGATGCGCGTAGGCGCCGCGCCCGTGCCGCCGCGGAAACCGTCGATGGCGATGATGTCCGCGCCGCTGCGTGCAATGCCGGACGCAATGGCTGCAATGTTGTGCACCGCCGCAATCTTGACGATGACGGGCTTTTTGTAGTTTGAGGCTTCTTTTAAGGAGAAAACAAGCTGACGCAGGTCTTCAATGGAGTAAATATCGTGGTGCGGTGCGGGCGAAATAGCGTCCGAGCCCTCCGGGATCATACGCGTGCGGGAAACGGCGCCGACAATTTTTGCACCCGGCAGATGGCCGCCGATGCCCGGCTTTGCGCCCTGCCCCATTTTGATCTCGATGGCGGCGCCGGCGCTGAGGTAATCCTTATGCACGCCGAAGCGGCCGGACGCGACCTGCACGATGGTATTTGCGCCGTACTTGTAGAAATCCTGATGCAGACCGCCCTCGCCGGTGTTGTAGTAGATGCCGAGCGCTTCTGCGGCGCGGGCAAGGCTTTCGTGCGCATTGTAGCTGATGGAGCCGTAGGACATGGCAGAAAACATGATCGGCACGGAAAGCTCAAGCTGCGGGGTGATATTCGTCTTAATCTTACCGTTCTCGTCGCGCTCGATTTTAGACGGCTTCTGACCTAAAAACGTCTTCGTTTCCATCGGCTCACGGAGCGGGTCGATGGACGGGTTCGTGACCTGCGACGCGTTGATGAGGATTTTATCCCAGTAGACCGGCAGGGGCTTCGGGTTGCCCATGGAAGACAGCAGCACGCCGCCGCTGCTCGCCTGACGGTAGACCTCCATGATGGTCTCGCCGGACCAGTTGGCATTTTCTTTAAAGATGTGGTCGGTCTTGACGATCTTCAAAGCGCGCGTGGGACAGATGGAAACGCAGCGGTGGCAGTTCACACAGCGGCTTTCGTCGGAGATCATCATTTTCAGCTCATCGTCGTAAGCATGTACTTCGTTGGAGCACTGTCGTTCACAGGCACGGCAGGCAATGCAGCGCGCGGGGTTGCGGACGACCTCGTACTGCGGATATAAAAAATCGATAGCCATTTATAGTAACCTCATTTCTCAGAGAACACAAACTCTTACTTTTTGTCCAGCGTGAAGATGACAGGCTCGCCGCCTGCGGGCGCCCAGACCTTATCGAGCGTGGGCTGAATGACGCGGATGGCGGATTCTTCACTGGCGATGTAGACCATATCGCCCTTTTCGCCGACGACCATAGAACGCAGCTTTAAGCGGTCGTTGAGTGCCATAAGGCCACCCGTAAAGCCGACCAGAATGGAGAACGGACCGGTGACGAGCAGGCCGGAATACACATTGCGCAAATACGTCAGACGCGCGCGCTCCTCCGGGCCTTTGTTCTGAATGGTCGTCCAGAACGGTGCCGCGATGACGTTTGCGACCTCCTGCAGGGTGAGGCCCTGACGGCGTACAAGATAATCGAAAATATAGGTGATGACCTCGGTATCGGTCAAAAGGTTGCAGTTGTAGCCGTACATCTCAATGCAGCGGCGGTTCGCATCGTAGGACGAGATTTCGCCGTTATGGACAACGGAAAGGTCGAGCAGCGCAAACGGGTGCGCACCGCCCCACCAGCCGGGGGTATTCGTCGGGTAGCGGCCGTGCGCCGTCCAACAGTAGCCGGCGTATTCATCGAGACGATAGAACCGACCGACATCCTCCGGGTAGCCGACGGCCTTAAACACGCCCATGTTTTTGCCGCTGGAGAAAATATACGCGCCATCGATAAAGGTATTGACGCGGTTGACGCAGCGGGCGGTGAACTCGTCTTCATCAAGCTGGCTTTCCGCAAGCTTTGTGTGCAGCGGTGTTACGAAGTACCGCCAGATAAGCGGCTCGTCCGTGATCTGCGGAATCTTGCGGATCGGAATTTTGGAAAGGTTCACGACGTCGAAATGCTCGTTGATGAACTTCTCACATTCCTCTTTTGCTTTTACATTATTATAGAAAACGTGGAACGCATACTGTTCCGCATATTCCGGGTAAATGCCGTAGCCGGCGAAGCCGCCGCCAAGGCCGTTTGAACGGTCGTGCATGATCTCAATGGAGCGGATGATATCGGAGCCGTCCAGCCGTTTTCCGCTGCGGGAAAAAACGGAGGATACGGCGCACCCCGAAGGAATTCGGAAATCGCCCGCTGTGCTTTTGCCTTCTCTAAGCATGAAGACTGCTCCCTTCTGAAAACAAATAAGATATACGTCTTTTTCCCGGCTTTTCCGAAAAAAAGAGAAAGTCTGACCATACATGCTGCGTGCAATGCACGCGCGCCGTTCCCCCCGGCGCAATCTAAAAGCCCCGCATTCGGCAGCTTTTAGATGCAACATGTATGATCAGACTCCATTGTCTGCCTACCATTATATAGCGGCCCTTCTTATATGTCAAGAAAAATTTTGCGATTTTTGAATTTTTGAGTTGTAGCAATTTCATTTTATGTTCGCTTGACTTTAAAAATTTCATAAAATGAATTTATGAACGCAGGTTTAAATTGCATATCCTGCAAATCTTCAAATTTTCTCAAAAAAGGTGTTGACAAATGGTCCGAGACGTTGTAAAATTCATCACATAGCATAGCAAAGGCGCTGTGGTTGGTTCAATGCCATCCCCAGCGCTTTTTTGTTTGAATGAATTACGAACAGCTGTGCAGACGGTTTCGTAAAGCGAAGCCGCAGGACGAAACGCCGGGAAGATATACAAATTATATCGCAGCGTTCGCCCCTCCTATTATGCGAATCTTATTGAAGGAAAGAGTGGTTTACATGAGCAGCACGACAAAGATCAATGTGCCGGACATTTTCGCCAGCATGGTGTTTAACGACGACGTCATGCGTGAGAGACTGCCGAAGGACGTTTACAAGTCTTTGAGAAAGACCATTGACAACGGCAAGGACCTCGACATCACGGTTGCCAATGCTGTGGCAAATGCCATGAAGGACTGGGCGATCGAAAAAGGTGCAACGCACTACACGCACTGGTTCCAGCCGATGACCGGCATCACCGCCGAGAAGCACGACAGCTTCATTTCTCCGACGGCAGACGGCCGCATCATCATGGAATTCTCCGGCAAGGAGCTCATCAAGGGCGAGCCGGATGCTTCTTCCTTCCCTTCCGGCGGTCTGCGCGCAACGTTTGAAGCCCGCGGCTACACCGCATGGGACCCGACCTCCTACGCATTCATTAAAGATCACTCCCTGTACATTCCTACGGCGTTCTGTTCCTACGGCGGCGAGGTGCTGGATAAGAAAACCCCGCTGCTGCGCTCCATGGAAGCGTTGAGCGCACAGGCCGTTCGTATCCTCCGCCTTTTCGGCGACTCCACGACAAAGCGTGTCATCACGACCGTCGGCCCGGAGCAGGAATATTTCCTTGTCGATAAAAAGCTCTACGATGAGCGCCCGGACCTCATTTACACGGGCCGCACGCTGTTCGGTGCACGCGCACCGAAGGGTCAGGAGCTTGAAGACCATTACTTCGGCGCGATCAAGCCGAGAATTGCCGCGTTCATGCAGGAGCTCGACGAAGAGCTGTGGAAGCTCGGCGTGCTTGCTAAGACAAAGCACAACGAGGTCGCCCCGGCACAGCACGAGTTGGCGCCGATCTTCTCCACTACAAACGTTGCGACCGACCATAACCAGCTGACCATGGAGACGATGAAGAACGTTGCGCTCCGCCACGGCCTTGTCTGCCTGCTGCATGAAAAGCCGTTTGCAGGCGTAAACGGCTCCGGCAAGCACAACAACTGGTCACTTTCCACCGATACCGGCAAGAATCTGTTTGAGCCGGGCAAGCTGCCGCAGGAAAATGCACAGTTTCTCCTGTTCCTCGCCGCTGTTATCAAGGGTGTTGACGAGTATCAGGATCTGCTGCGTGTCTCCGTCGCTTCCGCAGGCAACGATCATCGCCTCGGCGCAAACGAAGCGCCGCCGGCCATCATCTCCATCTTCCTCGGCGACGAGCTTACAGCTATCCTGCACGCCATTGAGACCGGCACGGTCTACGGCGGCACACTCCGCGTCAACATGGAGATTGGCGTAAACGTTCTGCCGTCCTTCACAAAGGATACAACGGACAGAAACAGAACCTCCCCGTTCGCTTTCACCGGCAACAAGTTCGAGTTCAGAAGCCTCGGCTCGCAGCTCAACATCGCCTGCCCGAACATCATGCTGAACACGATTATCGCCGATGAGCTCGAGCAGTTCGCAGACGAGCTTGAGGGCAAGAGCGATGATTTCATGTCGGCACTGAACGCACTCATCAAGCGTGTCATCAAAGAGCACAAGCGTATCATCTTTAACGGCGACGGCTATGCGGACGCTTGGAAGGTCGAAGCTGCAAGACGCGGCCTGACGAACCTGCCGACCACGGTAGACGCACTGCCGCACTACACCGACGAAAAGAACGTGAAGCTCTTTGCAAAGCATAAGATCTACACCGAAGTCGAGATGCAGTCCAGACAGGACATCATCCTCGAAACGTACGCGAAGACCATCAACATCGAAGCGCTCACCGCAAGTGATATGGTCAAGCGCGATATTCTCCCCGCTGTTTCCTCTTATGTTGCGGAGCTTGCAAGCGGTGTTGCCACGAAGAAGGCCATCAGCGATGACATTCCGTGCGAAGCGGAGCTTGATATCATCAAGCGTCTTTCCGGCCTGCAGGACTGCGCATATAAGAAGCTTGCTGCGCTCGATAACGCCATCATCGGCGTGAAGGAAGTCGGCGAAGATCCGATTGAGGTTGCGACCTATTATAAGGATTCCGTCATCACCGCCATGACCGAGCTGAGAGCCGTTGTGGACGAGATGGAAACGCTGGTCTCTTCCGATTACTGGCCGTACCCGAGCTACGGCGATCTGATGTTCAGAGTATAAGGGGCTTTGAACATACCGTTTCAAACGGACAAGGGATGAAAAATTCAATATAGGCACAAGGGTGTGCACGGGGTTCCGTTTCAGGAACCAAACGTGCACACCCTTTTCTATTTTCAAATCACTAGGGCTTAAACTTAGGAGGACGAACATATGACAAGCGAGATCTTCAGCGTCTGGTTTTTGATGGGCGCGGCGCTGGTCTTCTGGATGCAGGCCGGCTTCGCCATGGTAGAAACGGGTTTCACCCGTGCAAAAAATGCCGGCAACATTTTGATGAAGAACCTGATGGACTTCTGCATCGGTACCGGCGTATTCATTCTCATCGGCTTCAGCTTTTTGCTGGGCGAAGACTTACTGGGCTTCATCGGTAAGCCGGGCTTTGATATTTTCACAAACTACGCAAACTTTGACTGGTCGAATTTCGTATTCAACCTTGTGTTCTGCGCCACGACCGCGACCATCGTTTCCGGCGCAATGGCAGAACGCACAAAGTTCCTTTCCTACTGCATTTACTCCGGTGTTATCTCCGCTTTGGTATACCCCATCGAAGCACACTGGATCTGGGGCGGTGGCTGGCTTTCGCAGCTCGGCTTCCATGATTTTGCAGGCTCCTGCGCCATCCACATGGTAGGCGGTCTTTCCGCGCTCATCGGCGCAAAGCTGCTCGGCCCGCGCATCGGCAAGTTCGAAAAGGATGCAAGCGGCAAGATCGTAAAGGTCAATGCCTTCCCGGGCCACAACATTCCGCTCGGCTGCCTTGGCGTGTTCATTCTTTGGTTCGGCTGGTACGGCTTCAACGGTGCTGCGGCAACAAGCGTTGAGCAGCTCGGCTCCATCTTCCTCACCACCACCGTCTCACCTGCCATAGCGACCGTCACCTGCATGATTTTCACATGGGTAAAGTACGGCAAGCCGGATGTTTCCATGTGTCTCAACGCTTCTCTCGCCGGTCTGGTCGCCATCACCGCCGGCTGTGATGTAACAGACTGCCTCGGCGCGACATTCATCGGCATTGTGGCCGGTCTCCTTGCCCGTTCGGCGTTTGGCTGCTCGACTATAAGCTCCATGTCGATGACCCGGTCGGCGCGGTTGCCGTCCACTTCTGCAACGGCATTTGGGGCACCATTGCAGTCGGTCTTTTTGCAACGACCACAGCCCCCGGCAACGATAGCTTCACCGGCCTGTTCTACGGCGGCGGCATTGCACTGCTTGCAAAACAATTGCTTGGTGTGCTTACGGTCTGCGCTTGGACAGCCGTGACGATTACCATTGTGTTCCTGCTCATCCGCGCGACGGTCGGCCTGCGTGTGACGAGAGAAGAAGAGATTATGGGCCTTGACCTGCCCGAGCATGGCCTTGCAAATGCGTATGCAGACTTCGTTCCGGCCATCAACACCTCGCTCGAAAGCGCAGACCTCAGCGTTGCCCCTGCCCCGTTCGGCCCAGCTGCGGTAGACGAAGCAGTGCCGGTCGTTGTGCATCACGCCCCCGTGAAGACCGAAAAAGCGGAAAGCACCGGCATGAAGATGACGAAGGTCGAGATTGTGTGCAAGCAGGCAGCTTTCGATACCTTGAAGAACGCACTGATGAGCGTCGGTATTACCGGTATGACGGTGACGAACGTACTCGGCTGCGGCATTCAGAAGGGCAAGCCGGAATACTACCGCGGCACGCTCGTAGAAGCAAACCTGCTGCCTAAGGTACAGGTGGAGGTCGTCATCTCTAAGGTTCCTGTCCGCACGGTCATCGAAACGGCGAAGAAAGCGCTTTACACCGGTCACATCGGTGACGGCAAAATCTTCGTTTACGACGTGGAGAATGTCATCAAAGTCCGTACAGGCGAAGAAGGCTACGACGCCCTGCAGGATGTAGAATAATAAATCTTCCCATTTAAATTGAGTACGACGCGTACTACGCTCCTGAAATAAGAAAAGCCGAGACCTGCCGGTTCCCCCCGGCGGGTCTTGACTTTTTCTGTCATTTTCTCCTGCAACTTATTTTCGATTTTGCACAAAATGGGAATTGAACTCTTTTTGGATTTGTGTTATACTGTTATAAGAATTTATCCACCCCGATTGTGAGAGGAGACAGCCGTGAAAATTCAGGAATCCGCAGAAAACTATCTTGAGACCATTTTGATCTTATCCGAGCGCAGCACCTATGTGCGTTCTATTGATATTGCCAACGAGCTCAATTTTACAAAACCCAGTGTCAGCGTAGCCATGAAAAAGCTGCGCGAGAACAATTTGATCACCGTAGACGGCGACGGCTACATTCACTTGACGGAGGACGGCCTTGCTATCGCCAACCGCATGTATGAGCGCCACAAGTTGCTTTCCGATTGGCTCACCTATCTCGGCGTGCCGAAGGACATTGCAACAGAGGACGCCTGCCGCATTGAGCACGTCATCAGCCAGGAGAGCTTTGAAAAAATCCGCGCGCATGTCCGCGAAATGAACGAGCATCTTTAATGAACTTAAACAGCACAAAACCCGTTTCCGAAGCTTTTACCGGAAACGGGTTTTTACTTTTACAGCAACGCCATGCTCTGCAAAATAAAGATCATCAAAAATACAGTCGGGATGCAGCACACAGCGCTCAAAACAACAAGCTGACCGGCAAGTTCGCCATCTGCGCCCGCCTGCTGCGCCATGATGTAGCTTGATACCGCGACCGGCGTTTCCCACGCAAGTGCAAGCGCCAGAAGACTCGGCCCTCTGCTGCCCGCCAGAACCGCGATCGGCAGAAAAACAAGCGGAATGACGACGAGCTTTATAAACACCGTCACGCCCGCAATACGCATGTTGCCTTTTAGCTTGCGGAAGCTGAAATCACCGCCGAGCACGATAAGTGCAAGCGGTGTGGCAAGGCGCGAAACATCGCGCAGGCTCGTTTCCAGAAATGCCGGGAAACGCAATTTAATGATGGACGCAAAAACACCGAGCAGTGCCGCGATAATGAGCGGGTTTGTCGCGATGGATTTGAGCGTCTTTTTCAGCGAGACCTTACCTCCGCCCGTAAATACCGTCAGCGCAATGACGGCCAAAACGTTGTACATCGGCACGAGCACGGCGCTCAAGATGGAGGCCGCGGCAGCCTCCTCCGCGCCGAACACGTTCGTGACGAGACTCACGCCGAATATGACGTAGTTGCTGCGAAAAAGTCCCTGAATGATGACGCCGCGCTGTTTCGGCTCGCGCACGACACGCGGCACGACGACGCACAGCACTGCGAACAATAACAGTAGGCTCCCTACCGCGATTGTGAACGTCATGCCGTCGATGGCCTCGGTGATCTCCGTTTTATAGATGTTATTAAACAGCAGAAACGGCAGAAAAAATTTGAATGTCAGCGTATTCGTCTGCTTTAAAAATTCCGACGAGACGAAGTTTTTGTGCTTTAAAAAGTAGCCGAACGCCAAAAGCAAAAACGTCGGCATGATCGCATTCAGCGCGACCAGAAAACTATCGAACACGCTGCACCCCAGCTTTCACGCTTTCATGCACCGCCATGATTTTCTGAAAGCCCGCGATGCCGACGGAAAACGCC
>OBYM01001412.1_pt1 | contig 10304 bp, 6 predicted proteins | sample 1538191 | NCBI WGS metagenome assembly OBYM01 (sample SAMEA2580165, study PRJEB22360) | human gut metagenome | biome: human gut; feature: human-associated habitat; material: faeces | place: Denmark | collected 2008/2010 | reverse complement strand
CTGGATACCCGCCGGGGCAAAGACCTGATGGGCACGTTTTTATCTGACATCGTCTTGCAGGTGCTTTCCTTTGTGGCGGAGAACGAGCGCAGCAACATCCGCCAGCGGCAAGCCGAGGGCATTGCAGCAGCCAAGGCGCGGGGCGTTCGCTTTGGGCGGCCGCCAAAGCCGTTGCCCGCCGGTTTCCACAGCGCCTATCAACGGTGGAAAGCCGGGAAGATCACCGGCACAGCCGCGGCCAAGGAGTGCGGGATGCCGCTTTCCACATTCCGCTATCGGGCAAAGATTTACGAAAAAGCCAAGTTGTTGTAAGCACCCGATTTTACAGAAAGGTGTACTTTTCTGCAAATAAGCCCCGCAGTTTATTTGAATTTATCATAGCACAAAAAAGTGCGTTTTGTGAAGAGGATAGCGCACAAAAGTGACATTTAACGGTCGCCATAAGCGGCTGACCAAAAAGTACACTTTTTGGAAAAGAAGGATGCCCATGAAAATCATCAACAACATTACCGAGAAGCTGGCTGATGATCTGCGCGTAACGATGAAGAAGGACAGTCGTGTTTCCATAGCCGCGGCCTGTTTTTCTGTCTACGCATTTGAAGAGCTGAAAACACAGCTTGAAAACCTGGACGAGCTGCACTTTATATTCACATCTCCCGCATTTTTGGACGAGAAGCCAAAGAAAGCCCAGCGGGAATTTTATATTCCTCGGCTGAACCGCGAGCGCACACTACATGGCAGTGAGTTCGAGATTAAGCTCCGCAGCGAATTCCGCCAGCGCGCAATCTCGCAGGAATGTGCGCATTGGATCCGGGAAAAAGCCCGCTTCAAGTCCAATAAGACCATGGAGGGAATGACAGGCTTTTTGACTGTAGATTCCGATTCTCCTGTAGCGTATGCACCAGTGAATGGTTTTACCCGCGAGGACCTGGGCTGTGACCGTGGCGGCCGTATGTTCAGCATGATCAACCGCGTGGATGCGCCAGAAAGTAAAGCTTACCTGGAACTGTTCGACCAGCTGTGGAACGACCAAAGCCACCTGAAAGACGTCACAGACAAAGTCCTGGAGAGCATCACCACCGCCTACCAGGAGAATAGCCCCGAATTCCTCTACTTTTATGCACTTTACAACATTTTTGGCAGCTTTTTGGAGCAGGTCAATGAGGACGATCTGCCCAGCGAAGCCAACGGCTTCAAGGAAAGCCAGGTCTGGAACAAACTGTACACCTTCCAGAAAGACGCTGTGATTGCCATTATCAGCAAGCTGGAACAATATAACGGCTGTATCCTGGCGGACAGCGTCGGCTTGGGCAAAACCTTCACCGCTCTGGCCGTCATCAAATACTATGAGAACCGCAACCTGCGGGTGCTAGTTCTTTGCCCTAAAAAGCTCAGCGACAACTGGATGACCTATAAGGCCAACTATGTCAACAATCCCATCGCCGGGGATCGCCTGCGCTATGACGTACTCTACCACACGGATCTAAGCCGGGACAAAGGATTTTCCGGCGAGATCGACCTGAGTAAACTGAACTGGAGCGCCTACGACCTGGTCGTGATCGATGAATCCCACAATTTCCGCAACGGTGGGGATGTGGACAACGAAGGAAAAGAAAACCGTTACACCCGCCTGATGAACAAAGTCATCCGCCCCGGTGCGCGCACCCGCGTGCTGATGCTGTCGGCCACGCCGGTGAACAACCGCTTTTACGATCTGCGCAACCAGCTGGCACTGGCCTACGAGGGCGATAGCAGCGAATGGCAGGGTAAACTGGACATCAGCCGCAGCGTGGATGAGGTTTTCCGCAACGCACAGAAGGTGTTCAATGAGTGGAGCAAGCTGGATGCCGCCAGCCGCACCACTGACCGGCTGATGCAGATGCTGGATTTTGACTTTTTCCAAATTCTGGACGCTGTGACCATCGCCCGGTCTCGCCGCCATATTGAAAAATATTACGATGTCAGCGAAATCGGTAAATTTCCGACCCGGCTGCCGCCCATTTCCAAACGGCCTCCGCTGACTGACCTGCCTGGCGCTATCTTCTACAGCGAGATCTATGATGACCTGCTCAGCCTGACTTTAAGTATCTACACCCCAACCAACTACATTCTACCAAGCAAGCTGGAGAAATACGCAAAACTGAACCATGAGGGCAAAAACCACTTGACCCAGGCAGGCCGCGAACAGGGCATCCGCCGCCTGATGAGCATCAACCTGCTAAAGCGTCTGGAAAGCTCCGTTCATTCCTTCCAGCTGACGCTGGAACGTATCGAACAGCTGATCGTGCAGACACTTGACACCATCGCGCATTATGACCCCACTGCCACACTGGAGCTGAACGACCTGAGCGGTGTGGCCGACCTGGATGCCGATGACCAGGAATCCGACCTGTTCACGGTGGGCCGCAAGGTCAAGATCGAACTGGCCGACATGGACTATGTGACCTGGCGCAAAGATCTGGAGGAAGATCACCATACGCTGCAAACGCTGCTGGATGCTGTCTCACAGATCACACCGGCACACGACAGCAAGCTGCGAATGCTGCTGGATACGATAACGGAAAAAATTGAGCACCCGATCAACCCCGGCAACAAAAAGGTCATCATATTCACGGCATTTTCCGATACGGCGCAGTATCTTTACGACCACGTCAGCGCATTTGCCGGGGAAAAGTACGGTTTGAACACTGCGCTGGTCACCGGCTCGGTGGAGGGGCGCACCACCATTCCCAGATTCAAGGCGGACTTGAACAACGTGCTGACCTGCTTCTCGCCACGCTCTAAAGACAAGGCGGCCCTGATGCCGGAAGGCCCCGACATCGACCTGCTGATCGCCACCGACTGTATCTCGGAGGGCCAGAACCTGCAGGACTGCGACTGCCTGATCAACTACGACATTCACTGGAACCCGGTTCGTCTGGTGCAGCGGTTTGGACGGATTGACCGTATTGGCAGCAAAAACGATGTGATCCAGCTGATCAATTTCTGGCCGGACATGGATCTGGATTCCTACATCAACCTGAAAGGTCGGGTCGAGACCCGCATGAAGGCGCTGGTCATGACCTCCACCGGCGATGATAACCTGCTCAGCCCCGAGGAACAGGGCGACCTGGAATACCGGCGCGAGCAGCTCAAGCGGCTGCAGACCGAGGTGGTAGACCTGGAGGAGATGGGAACCGGTGTTTCCATCACAGACTTGGGCCTGAATGAGTTCCGCATGGAAGTGATGGAGTATGCCAAACACCATCCCGAGCTGGAAAACACGCCCGGCGGTATCAGCGCCGTGACACAGGCACAGCCGGACGCCCCTGCCGGGGTGATCTTTGTGCTGAAAAACGTCCACAACGAGGTCAACATCAACGACCGCAACCGGCTGCACCCCTATTATCTGGTCTACCTGACCGAGGACGGTGAGATCGTCTACGACCACCTTTCCCCGCGCAGTACATTGGAAACCATGCGCCAGCTGTGCCACGGCAAAACCGAGCCGCTCCAGGCGCTGTGCCGCGCCTTTAACGAGGAGACCCGCTGCGGTGAAGAGATGCAGCTGTATTCCGACCTGCTGGAGGATGCGGTGCTCTCCATTGTGGACGCCAAGGAGGACAGCGACCTGGACAGCCTGTTCCGCGCAGGCGGCACTACGGCGTTGCTGAACCAGATCTCCGGCCTGGATGATTTTGAACTCGTCTGCTTTTTTGTGGTCAAGGAGGGGTGAGCCATGCTTTCGTTTCCCTCTTCCACGGCGTTTGAGCGCCGTATCCCCAAGCAGAAATTTTATCAGAACCTGGAGGTCCCGGCGGAGGTCAAACGCCTGTTTATCGAGCAAATCAAACTGATCACTTGGGCCAACAAGTTGTCGGCGCAGACGATGAACCTGGCGCCTGGGCAAACCGTGCAGGAGATCGAGGTGTTCCGCATCCGTATGGCGGGCGGTGCGCTGGACAGCCGGGTGCTGAACCTGATGGACAAGCAGATCCCCTACCACCTGCTGTTTGTGCTGGAACGGCCGGACGGGAAATGCCAGCTTTCGGTGACCTATAAGGAGGCCAGCCAGAGCGGAAGCAGTGCCTTCCAGCTGCGGCAGAACTACCGCAGCGATTGGCTGCCGGCGGAGGGGCTGACGCTGAATCTGACCGCCCTGAACATGGACGCGCTGTATGAGAGCATCGTCCGGCAGATCGCTGGGGACGCCCTGGCCGCGCCAAAGGCGGAGACCTTGCAGGCGGCTGTGGAACAGGCGCAGGCGCGGGAGAAGCTGCAAAAGCAAATCGACCAGCTGAAAAGCCGGATGCGCAAGGAAAAGCAGCTGGCGAAGCAGATGGAGATACGAAGAGAGATACAGAGATTGGAGAGTATGTTATGAGCTGTGAATGCATAACGCGCAAGAGAGAATCCCTTAGAAGATGGATAAAACGCCACTGGTTACTTTGCTTGGTAATTTTAGGCTTTTTTCTGGTTGTTATCGTTCCTATATTGATTGGATGCTTATTCAAATGTCCAGCAATAAGTAATTCTGCCGAATGGAGCGCGGCTGATACTTTATCTTTCTATGGTGCTGCATTGGGGTTTATAGGTTCTGTCGTACTCGGTGCAGTTTCAGTTTGTCAAAACAGAAAACTGCATAATGAACTGAAACAACAAACAGAAGAAAGCCAATGGCACGAAACGGCATTGGCCCATAAACCGCAGTTTTGTATCGAAAAAATTGCACTATCGCAAAATGTCGGCGAATCTTATCAGGAAGATAACGGAACCTGGCAAGTCACCGCGAATCTTATGAGTTTGCAGGAAAATGAAAATATCCTTGTTTTTTCTCTGCGCGTTATGAATGGGCAATACATCTGTAACTGCAAAGAACACGCCAAGCTATATAGTGAGATGCCAAAAGATGATGCAATGTTCGCCTATAAAGCAAAAGAAAGTATTCCTCAACAGGGAATATTAAAAATACCATTTGTAAAGTCCATGTGCCAACAGGACGGAATTTTTTATTTGGTGTTTGACTGTGAAGATGATTTGGAAAACAAATACCGCCAAATAATCCCTATGGTTCTGCATTCTAACGATAGCGTATTGTCGATAAGCATTCATGAGCTTTTACCCACCAGGTTGATTTCAAAATGGCAAGGAGACAAAAAATAATGGACAAACTGAAAATGGAAACGCCGGATATGGCGGCGGAGAATGTAGAAAGAATTGCGGCGCTGTTCCCCTCGGCTGTTACCGAGATGCGGGGCGAGGATGGCAGTATCAAGAAGGGCGTCAACTTTGAGATGCTTAAGCAGCTGCTGAGCCCGGACGTGGTGGAGGAAGGCGATGAACGGTACGAGTTTACCTGGGTAGGTAAGAAACAGGCCATTGCCGAAGCCGCCCGCCCCACCAACAAGACCCTGCGCCCGGTCAAGGAGGACAGCCGCAACTGGGATACCACCGAAAACCTGTACATCGAGGGCGACAATCTGGAAGTGCTGAAAATCTTGCAGGAGAGTTATCTGGGCAAGGTCAAGATGATTTATATTGATCCGCCGTATAATACGGGGCACGACTTCATCTATCGGGATAACTTTGGGATGAGCCGTGAAGAGTGGAGTGAAAAGAGTGGAGAGTGGAGTGAGGATGGTGACCGGCTGTTCGAGAACACCGAGAGCAACGGGCGATTTCACTCCGATTGGTGCAGCATGATGTATTCCCGGCTGATGTTGGCGAGGAATTTGCTGGCGGAGGATGGAGTTGTTTTTATCTCGATTGATGATAATGAAGTCCAGAATCTAAGAAAAATTTGTGATGAAGTTTTTGGGGCACAAAATTATTTGAATCAATTTGCTTGGGTATCAAATATAACTGGACGCCAAATATCAGGATGTGGGGCGGCGAAGACGTGGGAAAGTGTTCTCGTATATTGTAAGATGCTCTCTTGTTCTTATAGTATGAATGTGAATATATCCTTTGCAAAAGAAAAAATGCCTGACGCTTATAAAGGGTTTAGTAAGGACATTCGTACTGATTCCAGAGGACAATTTGCCGTAGGAGACACGCTTTATAATCATAACAGGAAGTTTAATGAAGAAACTCGCCCCAATCTTGTGTTTTCTATCTTCTATAATCCTAATACAGAAGAAATTGTGACTGGTAATATAGGAGAAGTTAAGCCTGGGTTTGTTGAATTGCCTCCTCATCCCAATGGTGATGGAACGCACAAATATCATGCGTGGAGATGGTCAAAACAGAAAATTGCAAACGAGAGTTATGACCTTATCGTTCTAAAAACCTCTAAGGGTGGTTACGAAATTTATACCCGCATCCGTGAGTTTAATAATACATTGCTGAAAGATATAATAACAAATATTCCAAATGGTGATTCAGAGGTGCAAAAGCTATTTGACGGGAAAAAGGTTTTTTATTATCCCAAATCAGTAGACCTGTTAAAAACTTTTATTGACTCAATTCCCTATGATGCCATCGTCCTCGACTTCTTCTCCGGCTCTGCCACCACCGCCCATGCAGTCATGCAGCTCAACGCCGAGGACGGCGGGCACCGCAAGTTCATCATGGTGCAGCTGCCGGAACCCTGCGACGAAAAGTCCGAGGCGTTCAAAGCCGGCTACAAAAACATCTGCGAGATTGGCAAGGAGCGCATCCGCCGGGCCGGGGACAAGATCAAGGCCGAGCATCCGGACGCTGATCTGGACATCGGTTTCCGCGTGTTCCGCGTGGACGAAAGCAACATGAAAAATGTCTACTACCACCCCGAAGAAGTCACCCAGCTGATGCTGGGCGAAACGGTCAGCAACATCAAGGAGGATCGCACCGATATGGATCTTCTTTATGCCTGCCTGCTGGACTGGGGTGTGGAGATCAACCTGCCCCACATCAGTACCCAGGTGGCGGGCTGCACCGTACATAACGTGGGCAACGGCGCCCTGGCCGCCTGCTTTGACAAGGCGGTGCCCCGCGCCGTGGTCGAGTACATGGCCAACCTGCAGCCGCTGCGGGCGGTGTTCCGCGACAGTGCCTTTGCCACCGACGCCGAAAAGATCAACGTGACGGAGATCTTCAAAAATCTCTCGCCCGACACGAAGGCGAAGGTGATCTGATGAAACTCAAATTCAAACATCAGCCCTTCCAGGCGGAGGCTGCGGCTGCGGTCTGCGATGTGCCCACGTTAGGGGCCTCGGGTGTGGTGGGTGTTTAACGCCCAGCCGCTGCGTACCGCCAACTACCGCATCGATCTGGGCGATGCCACCAATATGCAGCAGCGCATGGATTTTAGCGAGGTGGGCTTCCGCAATCATCCGCTGGTGCCGGAGCTGACCCGCAGCCGCCTGTTGGAAAACCTGCGCGCGGTGCAGATCCGCAACAATTTGAAACCCTCCGACAGCCTGGCTGGCCCCGGCATCAACCTGACCATCGAGATGGAGACCGGCACTGGCAAAACTTACACCTACGTCAAAACCATGTACGAGCTCAACCGCCGCTACGGCTGGAGCAAATTTATTATAGTGGTGCCCTCGGTGGCCATCCGGGAGGGCGTGGCCAAATCGCTGGAGACGACCAAACAGCATTTTTCCGATGAGTACGGCAAGAAGATCCGCTTTTTTACCTATTCCTCGGACAAGCTGACCGAAGTGGACAATTTTGCCTCGGACAGCGGTATCTATGCCATGATTATCAATATGCAGGCGTTCAACTCCAGCAAAAACCAGAAGATCATCGACAAAAAGCTGGACAGCTTCCGCAGCCGCCGCCCCATCGACATCATCGCCCAAACCAACCCCATCCTGATCATCGATGAACCGCAGAGCGTGGAGGGCAAACAGACCAAAGAAAGCCTAAAAAAGTTCAACGCCTTGTTCACCCTGCGCTATTCCGCCACACATAAAGAGAAATACGACATGGTGTACCGTCTGGATGCCATGGATGCCTACAACCAGCACTTAGTCAAAAAAATTGCGGCGCTGGGCATTACCTTGACCGGCTCCACCGCCACCAATAGTTTTGTCTATGTGGAAGGCGTGGACATTTACAAGAACAAGGCCCCCACGGCCCGCCTGGGTTTTGAGATAAAGGGCAAGACCGGCACCCGCACCATGGTGCGCAAGGTGCAGGGCGGCGACGACCTGTACACCCTCTCCGGCGAGCTGGACGAATACGCCGACCGCTTTGTGATTTTGCCGGACGGCATCGATGGGCGGGACAACTCGGTCACCTTCCTCAATGGCCTCAAACTCTACGCTGGACAAATTAGCGGCAACGAGCAGATGACAGCATTGCAGCGCCGGATCCAGATCCAAGAGACCATCCGTACCCATATCCAGCGGGAGCGGGAATTGTATCCCAGGGGCATCAAGGTGCTGTCACTGTTTTTCATCGACGAAGTATCCAAGTACCGCCTATATGACGGCGACAACGACGATGGCCGCAACGGCGAGTATGCCAAAATGTTCGAGGAGGAGTACGAAAACGTGGTGGGCCAGATGCAGCGCCAGTTTGGCGATGACGCCTATCTGCATTATCTGGACGGCATTGACGTGCACAAGACCCACCAGGGGTATTTTTCTATCGACAAAAAGAAGGGCAAAAAAGCCCGCTTTGTGGAAGGAAAGATCGACCGCAAAACGCAGCTGTCCGATGATGTGGATGCCTACGACCTGATCATGAAGGACAAGGAACGGCTGCTCAGCCTGGACGAACCGGTGCGGTTTATCTTTTCCCACTCGGCCCTGCGCGAAGGCTGGGACAACCCCAACGTGTTCCAGATTTGCACACTGAAACCTCAGAGCGAGTCTGAGATCCGCAGCCGCCAGGAGATCGGTCGCGGCCTACGCCTGTGTGTCAACCAGCAGGGCGAGCGCATGGACGAAAGCGTCCTGGGCCGAGACGTGCAGGAGCTGAACAAGCTGACGCTGATCACCGACCTGGAGTATGGAAAATTTGCCGAGGCACTGCAAACCGGCTTGGCGGAGTCGCTGGCAGACCGCCCGCAGAAGGTGGACACCCAGCTGTTTGTAGGCCGCACGCTGGTCGACGCCAACGGCGAACAGGTCCATGTTACGCAGGACCTGGCCAACGCAATCTACGAAGATCTGATCCAGAACGATTATGTAAAACGCGGCAAACTGACCGACAAATATTTTGCTGATAAAGAAATCGGGAGCTTTCATGTTGCCAGCGAGGTGTCGGGATATGCAGATTCGGTGGTGCGGATTTTGTCCGGCGTATACGATGCTCATACCATGGCCCCGGAAAACGCCCACAGCAACAATGTGCAAGCCATCGTAGACGAAGAAAAACTGCACAAGGCTGAGTTTCTAAACCTATGGAATCGGATCAACCACAAGTCCTTTTATACTGTTCAGTTTGACACGCCGGAATTGATCGACCACTCCATTCGGGCGCTGGATGCCAAACTGAATGTGACCCGTGTGCAGATCAACCTGGAATACGGCGAGCAGGCGGAGCGGTTGGAGTCGCGGGAACAGTTGGAGCAGGGCAAAGGCTTCCAGAAAAACCGCAGCGGCCGCGAGTCCGCCGAGTATGCACCGCTTGGCAGTGTGCGGTACGACCTTGTCGGCAAGCTGGTGGAGGAAACCGGTCTGACGCGGGCCACCGTGGCCGCCATTTTGCAGGGAATCGCCCCGCAGACCTTTTCCCAGTTCCGCATCAACCCGGAGGAGTTCATCTTGAAAGCCGCCCGCTTGATTAATGACGAGAAAGCCACCCAGATCATCGAGCATATCACCTATAACCGGCTGGATGCAGCCTACGACCAGGATGTTTTTACCGGGGCTACACTGCGCGGCAAACTGGGTGTCAACGCCATGGAGGCCAACCGCAGCCTGTACAGCCATGTGATCTACGACTCGGACAATGAACGCAGGTTTGCACAAGAGCTGGATGTCAGTGACCAAGTGGCGGTGTATGTAAAATTGCCCGGTAGTTTCTATATTTCGACCCCGGTTGGAAAATACAACCCTGACTGGGCGATCGCTTTTAACGAGGGCAGCGTGAAGCACATCTACTTTGTCGCCGAGACCAAAGGCAATCTCGACACTATGGAGCTACGCGGCGTAGAAAATGCAAAGATCGAATGCGCCAAAAAACATTTTGCTGCCATCAGCAACGACAGCGTGGTTTACAGTGTGGTAGACAATTATAGCACCTTGATGCAGCTGGTAAGTAACTGATCCCATAAGGGCGCACTTCTATACAGGGGCAAGCCCTGTATCGTGCGCTCATCTACGGCCTAAGAGCCGCCGCTTTGCGGCGGGGGGGGTTCTCACCACCCCCGCGCCGCTAGATACAAA
>OBYM01001408.1_pt1 | contig 10321 bp, 9 predicted proteins | sample 1538191 | NCBI WGS metagenome assembly OBYM01 (sample SAMEA2580165, study PRJEB22360) | human gut metagenome | biome: human gut; feature: human-associated habitat; material: faeces | place: Denmark | collected 2008/2010 | reverse complement strand
GCCTTATCAAGAACGACAGCGGCGATGAAACCGCTTAAAAGCAAGATACTTTTTTTCTTGTTCCTTATTGACAAAACCCGAAGGGTACAGTACTGGTCGAATGCGGAAAGATGCTTGAGAAAAACGGCTATATCATCAAGTCGCTGAATACGATCAACTTCCGTAAATCCATGCACTACAACCCGTTCGCTTACATCAGGTCAGAGAAGGACATCCTCAAACTGGTCAATACGATCATCGTCAACACGAAGGGAGATGGCGATAAGTCCGGGGAGGATTTCTGGGTCAAGGCGGAAAAGCTCTACTATACCGCCCTCATCGGCTATATCTGGTACGAAGCGCCGGAACACGAGAAAAACTTCACTACCTTGCTCGAATTGATCAACGCTTCGGAGGCCAGAGAGGATGACGAGGCTTTCAAAAATCCCGTTGACCTCATGTTCGATGAGCTGGAAGAGCGCGACCCTGACCACTTCGCGGTCAAGCAATACCGTAAATATAAGTTAGCCGCTGGGGACACTCGAAAAAATATCCCCTTTCATATTTCAACGGACAGTTTCGGGCAAAAACTTGGTACCTGCTCAGAAAAAATTTCTCTCTCACTTTACAACGGACATTTTATTCGCAGATTAGCGGGTAAGGCGGGAATAAAATTTCCAAGCCGGAAAGTGCCTACCAATTTACAACGGACACTTTTTAGGCTAAACGCAGGTATGGCAGCAAAATATTTTTGAACCGAATTCCCCTCCTACTTTACAACGGACATTTTCTCCGAGAAAAACAGGGGTCTGCTTGAAAAAAGTGAAAATAAAAATGCTCCCGGCCTTGGAAAAAGCGGAAGCATCGCGTTCTGCGGATATGAGATTTTAGAGTGCAGCAAGCACAGCCGCTGTCCGTACACAGCGGCGAAATGAGCGTTCCGGCCTGTCTGCCAGTCTGCCCATTTGTTCTTGTTGGGAGCACCCAAACCCCTATAAAAACGCCACTTTGTTGTTGTAGAAAGGAACTGAAAAGTATTACCGCTTCAAGTTTGAAGAAATCCGCTTTTCCGATGAGAAAATGGTGACTTTGGTGGAAAAGATCGGATGTCATAATTTAACAAGAAATCGTGCTCGTAGGATGAAAGGATAAGTCGTTTTTAGAAAAGCGCTCAAGAAGTGCTCGTTCACAAGTTCTAAAAATAAACCATACGCAACCGGATTGACAGCAAAAGAGGTCTGGAGTTGTACTCCAGGCCTCTTTTGCTGTGCATACGGATAAGAGCTATCATACCTCTGCTTTTACATTCAGTCTTAAAAGCGGAGCCTGACGAAAACGCCAATATTTGCCAGGAAGAGCATAGATGCCGACCAGGATTAAATACAGTTTTTTGGGGAGTCTAGGACCCCTCATTTTTTCTTCACTGTATCGCGGTCAATAGGGCTTCTTTCAGCTTCTGTTCGATACTGAGGAGTTCTGTTTCGGCATTCTGGCGGGCGGCGCGGCCCTCCTGCTGGATCTTGATGGTTTCCTCGATGGTGGAAATCAGATCCGCGTTGACCTTTTTCAGCGTCTCCAGATCCACAATGCCGCGCTCAGATTCTCTTGCCACTTCCGTGCTGTTCTGCCTGAGCAGTTCTGCGTTTTTGGTGAGCAGGGTATTGGTGGCGTCGGAAACGCTTCTCTGCATTTTCAGCACGCTCTCCTGCCGGTGAAGCCCCAGGGCAATGACAATCTGGCTCTTCCACAGCGGAATGGTGCTGAGGATCGCCGTCTGGATCTTATCCACCAGCATTTTGTCGTTGTTCTGGATGAGGCGGATCTGCGGCGCTGTCTGGATAGCGACGGTCTTGCTCAGCTTCAGGTCGTGGATCTTTTTTTCAAAGCGGTTTACCGTGTCCTCGAAATCCCGCACCACCTGGGCGCTCATGGCGTCGCCCTTAGCCGCCGCTTCGGCGCGCAGCTGCGGCAGGGTGGTTTCCTGCAATTCCTGTAGCTTTTCTTCGCCTGCGGCGATGTAAATTTGCAGCTCCCGGAAGTATTCCAGGTTTTTTTCATACAGCCCGTCGAACATGGTGATGTCCTTGAGCATCTGCATCCGGGCCTGGTCCAGCTGCTGCTCGATGCGGTCGATCTGCACCTCCAGCTTTTCATACCGCTGCATAAACTTTTTAACGGTCCGGGAGGCGTTTTTCAGGAATGGGATCTTATCCCAAAAGCCCTCGTCCAGCCCGTCCACATCCACCTCTTTGACCTTCAGCACCAGATCCGACATCAGCTCCCCCACATAGCCGCTGTCCTTACTGCGCACCTGTGTGAGGATATTGTCAGAAAAGCTGGAAATGTTCCGCTGCGCCCCGACGCCGTACTGAAGCGCAGACTGAGAATCCATCAGGTCGATGCTGTTTTTGACCTCCTCCACCCGTGCTTTCTGCTCCGGACTCAATTCTTCCACCTGAGCGCGCACCGCTTCCACGCTTGCAGGCTTCTGCACTTGCAAGGCGGTATGTCCTTTACTCTGCATCAAAGCATCCAGTGTGATAGAATCTGCCATCTTTTATCTGCTCCTTCCCACTATGAAAGCGCTTTAATGATCCTGTCCATGGTATTGGCATCCGGCATGGGCGCTACCTGCGTCAATTCCTCGGCAATACCGGACACCCCGAAACGGGCTGCATCCGTGGGGGTATCGTATACGCCGGTACGGAACCCGTGCTTTTCCCAGGCCAGCCGCTGGATGTCCTCATCCAGCAGGGCATCGATCCCCGCCGTACCGGCCTCATCCAGGGCGATATACACATGGGAGGACCAGACGGTGGGCGTTGGATACATTATCACAATGCCCCCCTTGATCTGTTCCCAGGTATCCGGGTTTTCCACGGCGAATTCCAGCAGCTGGTTTTCATAGCCGGCGATCAGAGGCTTGGCGCCCATGCCGGTCTTCAGAAACTGATCGAACAAATCCGAGGAGGAGCTTTCCATATACCCCAGCTTCTGAAAAATATTTTGCAGCCGGGGCAGGATCTCCGCCAGATTGCTTTCGTCCGCCACGCCGCCGCAGAGGGTATTGGCCAAAAGCCCGGCGAACATATTGCCGGAATTGGATTTGGTCGGGTCGGTGGTGCCCACGGAAACACTGCCGTAAAGCTGGGGAAGGCCGATTTCCTCCCAGGTTGTGCCGGCTTCTATGGTCTCGGTCAATTTTTCCATGTCCACCGTGTATACGCCGTTTGTAACGACAGCAAGCCCGCTGTCGACCAAGGCCTGCGCCACGGCGCTGCGGGTATACAGGACGATGGGTGTATTGAGGATGATCTCGCTTTTCACCGGGTCTCCATGAACCTGCTTATACAGTTCCAGAGCCGTCTGATTGGAGGGAAATAGGAAATCCCGCCCCTCGGCGTCGTCGGTGACCATATCGATGGAACCTGCCTTGGCGTAGTCGATGACCAGCCGATACCTGTCCCGCAGGATATCCTGTACCTCCTCGTCTTCCAGCAGGCCGATTTTTTCGCCGCCCACATAACCGTTGATTTCAGTAACGGTTTGGCTATTACTGATGAATACATAGGCAGCGGCGGCTATGATGACAGCTGCCAGGATGCCCAGCCCAATGAGCTTGGTTTTCATTTTCCGCCCTCCATTTTCAAGGTGCTTTTCAGGAGTTCGATATCTGCCTCGATATCCAGCAGCTCGCCCTGCATCAGATGGGCAAACTGCTTTTCAAAGGCGGAGTTCAGCACCGGCAGGGCCTCCGCCGTCTTTTGCAGAATATCGGCGACCTCCCCCGAATGAAGCTCCGTCTCCTGGAAATCCACATATCTTGTCAGCAATTTGGCGGCCGTATCCAGATAATAGGTAAAGAAGCGGCGCGCCAGCTTAATTTTGTCTGGATTTTCCTCCAGATAGGTTAGGATCCGGGCCCCGGTAGCATATAGAGCCTGCGCATCCTGCCGCACAGAGGAAGTTTTGATCTCTTTTACTGCTTTATCAATGTCTGCCAGGTCCGCCTGGGCATCGTCCAAAAGTTGCCGGATCTCTTCACCGCCAGGCATAGATTCCACATCAATTCCCGCGATTTTCCGGCTGGGCTTGAGCAGGAAAAACAGTCCGAAATAGATGCCGACACACAGCAGGATGCAGACAATCAGATTCCAATGGAAAAATAGGAACAGTAGCAGGAAGACGATTGCAGCAGCAAAGGAGGAAACGAGCATTCGCGAAGTCTCTTTCATCAGTTATACCCCTTTACGCTGCGGAACGCCTCCGTCAGATTCTCCCGGCCGTCGAACACCCGGGCATTGGTATACCGCGCCAGCTCCTCCAGTTGGGTTTCGTCAGCGTCTCCAAACATGATGGAGAAGACCGGGACCTCAGTTCCAAGCCCGGCGTAAGCCGCCTCAAAATCGGACAGGGACCCGCTGGACTGCCCGTCGGTGAGCAGGATGATCGCCGGCGTATACTGCGACAGATCATATTCTCCCAGCAGCTCAATCCCCCGCACGGCGGCCGCGTACATATCGGTACCGCCGCCTACTTCCTGGTTTTCCACTTTGTCATAAAGCGCTTCCAGCTCGCTGCCGTTGCCTGTGGCCGTATAAGTGTCGATCACGCCCCCGTTAAAGGGAATAAGGATATTCACCTCGTTTTCTGATGCCTGCAAGAAGTTTTTCCGGGCGTTCTCCTGGATGAGCAGCTGCTCCATGGCCTGAACCAGCTGTTCATTTCCCTCGCCGCTCATGCTGCCGGAGTAGTCCAGGCAGTACACGGTAAGGGAAGGCTTGCGGAAATCGGTTTGGTATAGATTTAGGCATTCAAACAGAACATCGGCAGCTGGCATTTTGATGGGGGAGAGCACCCGGTCGGGCTGCAGGCCCCAGTCGGCCCGGAATACATCCTTGTTTTTCTCCGAAACCCCGGTGTAGCCAGAACGGCGGCCGGTGCGCTGGATCTCGTCCTGCACATCCTCCGACAGCAGGTATTCCTGCAATTTTAAAAACAGTTCCTCCTGGCCATCGTCCCCTTTGTCCACATAGCCCAGGGGCGAATCCGCCAGCGAAAGACCGTCATAGGGGTACACTACATACAGCGGCTCCTCGCCACGCTCTTCCAGTTCCCGGTTGGCCTGGATGACCAGGCACTCGTAGTTCACCATAGCGTCATAATCGCCCTGCAAGAACATGTCCTTCAGCCAGTCCGAGCTGCCGGAGGAGCGGTCCACGCCGGAGAGAAGCTCCTGCATTTGCGCCCTCAGTTCGTCACTCTGCAGATCCTCCGATGTGATGACTTCCGGGTTGCCCAGGAGCGCGTACAAAAATCCGATATACGCGCTGGCGCCGGAATTGGACTGAGTGGCGCTGGTCATGCAGAAGCGGAGTTTTCCGTTCCGGATCGCCTCAAGAAGGTCGTTTACCGACACCTCCCGCCCCACAAATCCCAGCTCCTCCGCCAGGCTTTTGCGGATACCGAACACCACCGGCGAAATGGAGATGGATTCCGCGTGCTTGATCCGGTGTTCCGTATCCCCCACCGTCAGCCACAGGCTGCTGGCCGGCCACACGGCGTCATAGGGGATGTCTTCCTCTCCCAGTAGACGCATGATATCCAGCGAGCCCATATAGGTCATCTCAATGCGCACATGCTCCCTGTCGGAAAACTCCTCCAAGATCGGTTCCAGTTCGGAATTTTCCGATCCGGAAACAATACGCAGCACCGAGCTACCACCACCCAAAACCGTGTCGGCTTCACCTCCGTCCGTGCTTCCTACATTGCAGCCGCTGAACATTGTCAGTATCACGAAAATAGACAGCAGACAACCAATAAAGCCCCTTTTCATTTTCATAGTGAGACCCCTTCCTTTGCCAACATTCGTATATTGCAAAGTAAATATTTTTTACAATTACAACAACCCATTATATTTTACAATGCGTCGTGTAAAATCTGCTACCTCAGCAAGGTAAAAGATATGTATATTTGGAGCAGTATGTGGATGGAGGGCATAGAATAAAACAAAGATGCTGAACTTGACGACACCGCAAAAAATAGACGATATCGCAAACAACAAGGCTGAGAAGCATCTTTTCCTAACAGAATGAAAAACGCCACATACAGCGGCAGAAATGCCTCAAAATCGCCCCGAAAACTCACACAAAAGTGCTGATATGTTCCTCCCCTCTGGCAGAGAGCGGCTCTCGATTTCTCATAAAGATTCGTAATGAGTATTGCAATTATCTCTAATTCGTATTATACTATATTCAAAGAGAAACGGAGGTGCTTTGGTGAATATAGTTGGTGAGCGTTTGAAAACCCTGCGCGAAGGGATGGGACTTTCGCAAAAGAAGATGGCTGAGCGGCTGGATGTGACCCAGCCGAGCATCAACCGGTATGAACACGGGAAAGCGGTTCCTATTGAGGTCCTAATCGGGTATGCGGACTATTTTGATGTCTCGATGGACTATATCACCTGCCGCTGTGATGAGCCACAGGGCAAGCTGTATCAGGCACGACCGCCGATCTCCGACAATCCGGAATTGGGGAAGTTTATCGAGATGTGCTTTGACCCACATTCTCCGATGAACGGGCGGTTGAAAGAGGCCCTGTTCCGCATGATGGAGGGTAAACAATGAAAGCTGTGATTTACGCCCGATATTCTTCCGATAATCAGAGAGAAGCAAGTATTGAAGGACAAATCCGGGAGTGTACCGCCTTTGCCGAAAAGAACGGGATCACAGTCCTGCGGCACTATATCGACCGGGCTATTTCCGCCAAGACGGATAACCGGCCCGAATTTCAGAATATGATTAAAGACGGCAACAAAAAGCTGTTTGATATGATTATTGTCTGGAAACTCGACCGGTTTGCCCAGAACCGCTACGACAGCGCCCGGTATAAAGCGCAGCTCAAGAGAAATGGCATTAAGGTGGTTTCCGCTACGGAGGTCATTTCAGACGGCGCGGAGGGTATCATTCTGGAATCCATGCTGGAAGGCTTTGCCGAATACTATTCGGTTGACCTCTCTGAAAAAGTCGTGCGCGGCATGACCGACAATGCTCTGAAATGTATGTTTAACGGCGGGACGCTGCCAATGGGGTATGTGATCGACGCGGAGCAGCATTTTCAGATTGATCCGGTGACTGCGCCGTATATTTTGGACGCTTTCAAACAGTATGACGAAGGCGCGACCATGACGCAGATTCGGGACTGGCTCAACGAGCAGGGCATGAAAAATACCCGTGGAAATCCCCTGACCTACAACAGTGTACAGCACCTATTGAAAAACCGCCGCTACATTGGCGAATATCAGTACAGGGATATTCTCATTCCTGATGGCATACCTGCTATCGTACCGAAAGACCTTTTTGACCGGGTACAGGCCAAAATGGAGAAAAACAAGAAAGCCCCGGCTCGTCACAAGGCTGAGGACGATTATCTGCTGACAACCAAATTGTTCTGCGGGTACTGTGGAGCCTATCTCTGTGGCGAAAGCGGCACCAGCCGCACCGGAGTTGTCCACCACTATTACAAGTGCGTTTCGGTAAAAAAGAAGCGCAAGGAATGCCACAAAAAGCCGGTTAAGAAGGGTTGGATTGAGGATTTGGTTGTCTCCGAGACCATGAAGATGATCATGGATGACGATGCAATCGAAGCTATCGTTTCGATGCTCATGGAGCTGCAGGAACAGGACAACACCAATATTCCCCTGTACGAACGACAGTTACAGGAAACGAATACCAAGATTCGCAACTTGATAAATGCGATCCAACAGGGTGTTTTGACCAAATCCACGAAAGAGAGCCTTGAAGAATTGGAGGCGGCAAAAGAAGAATTGGAAACCCGTCTTGCCAATGAGCAGTTGTCCAAACCTCCCAAGGTCAGCGCCGAATTTATGACCTTCTGGCTCCATCGTTTCCGCAAGTTGGATGTCACCAAGCAGAGCCACCGGAAAATGCTGATAGACACCTTTATCAATGCGATTTATCTTTACGATGATAAAATGCTGATCACCTTTAACTACAAGGATGGAACGAAGAAAATCACTTTCAGCGAGATACAGGAAGCCTCTAAAAGGGATGCTTCTGGTTCGGATTTGGAATGCTCACCGGCACCAAAAAAGTTCGGAACCTTGAGGGCTCTAGACTTTTTTGAGATTAGAGAACAGGACTTGAACCATTCAAGCTCCCCAGGCTGAGCCTGGACGCGATTCGCGCTCCGGGATTTTTGAAAGACTCAAGTCAAGAGGCCCGCGACCGAGAAAAGCTGTCCGCCTTTTATTATGGGAGAGTAGGCTGAGCCTGGACGCGATTCGCGCATCGGGCCTGATAATTGTTTTGACTTTTCGGCCCGCGCTAGCAGTGGAAGAGAAATGCTTCCTATTCCAGCTGGAAAAACACCGTCTATTTGTGAGGTGAGAGAATTGTCCGGTGAGATTGAAACCAAGCGCCTGATGCTTCGCCGCTGGAGCGAACACGATGCGCAAGCGCTTTACCAGCTTTGTCTGGATCCCGAACTGCGGCGGTCGGGGATTCATTGGTATGAGAGTGAGGAGGAGAGCGGACGGATTCTGCGGCATTGGAAGGATAACCCGGAGGCGCGGGCCATCGTGCGCCGGGAGGACCAGCGCTAATCGGCATGATTTCGCTGGAGGACATGAATCGCTATCCGCAATACAAGGAACTGGAATACGCTATTGCGGCGCAGGAACGGGGAAACGGGTATGCGGTCGAAGCGGTCGAGGCGATGCTGCGGTACGCATTTTTGCAGCGCGATATTTCTGTAGTGGCAGCCTGGGTGCGGGCGTTCAATCAGCCAAGCGTCCGTGTGCTGCAAAGATGCCGCTTTACCCACGAGGGAACCCTGCGCAGACACGCGCGGGACAAGGGGGACACTCTGTGCTACTCGATTCTGAAAGAGGAATGGATGGAAAGCCAAAAAGAGAATTTAAAATAAAGAAGCAGAGTATCACGTGAGGGAGCCGCTGCTTCTTTGTCAGTAAAGAAGCGGAAATCAAAAATGTTGCACTCATACTATATGGAGGAAAATTATGGGTGGGGACATAGAAAAATTTTGTTATGCGGCAACCGTACGCTCTCCACCCTTTCCCCAGAGCTTTGTGAAAAAGTGCGGAGGAAAAGACGGGAGATTTTCACCCATTCCCCGTTTGATTGTGAAAAAAAGGATGCGCCTTAAAAAAGGCGCATCCTTTTTTGTATGGGTATCTAAAATCAAGGGAGAGGCTATTGTGATGCAGACCGCTTTTGCAGCGCCAGCATCGCTTTGGCAAGCTGGTGGCCGATCCAGACAAACAGGCCCATTGCGGCCAGGTAGTCCAGAAAGAAGAAAATGAGCGGTTCTTCAAAGTCGAAAAAGACAAACTGCGACTGCAGAAACAGATAGGTGGGGATGGAACGGTGGAAAAAGGCGTAGAGTCCATACAGGGCGGCGAGTGCCCCGGCTGCCTGCAGCACCCTGCGGCGGGTGGGGGAGGGCTTACACAGCCGGCCGGCCATGGCCATCATGCTCCGCCAATGGATGCCCAGATGCAGCGAGAGCAGCACAAAGCCCCAGTAGGCGCACAGAAGGTGCAGCGTCCGGCCAAGGCTTCGCCCGCCGCTGATGGGCAGAAAGGCGAACACTTCCCGGGAAATGAGCACCGAGCTGACCATCGCGCCGAGCATTGTCAGCAGCACCAGCCCGGCCAGAATGGTCTGCAATAGGCGCATCGGCGTATAGCTACCGCGAAACAGATTTTTGTACCAGCCGCGATTGAGCAGGTGGTGGCAGACAAACAGCACGAACATCGCCAGCCCAATCCATTCGTGCAGGCCGCTGCCGATCAGCTCATAGGCCATCAGCAACAGCAGCAGGACGGTCATCCCAATATCGATCCCGATTCTGACAATCGCTTTTGGTTTCATCTTGCAGTCTCCTTGTCTTTCTCAAATGGGTTTAGTAGCCGATTTCCTGCAGCCAGGAGGCGACGTCGTCAGCAGCTTCCGGGACGTTCTGTTCGCTGATGGTAAATCCGTCCTCGATGACGGTGGCGTTTGGCTCCAGCTCCTGGATCGTCTCGATGGTGCGGGAGAAGCGGCTGCCGTTGTGGACGTTGAAGGGGATGATGGTCTTGCCAGAGAAGTCATATTCGTCAAAGAAGCTGTACACCGCCATCGGCAGGTCGGCCCACCAGTTCGGGTAGCCGACAAAGATGGTGTCGTACTGGTCCAGGTTCTCGATGTGGGAGGTCAGCTCGGGGCGGGCGTTTTCGTCCTGCTCCTGCGCGGCGTAGTCGATCAGCTCACCGCCGTCGGTCGGATAGACCACCGAGGTCTGGATGGAGAACAGGTCG
>OBYM01001406.1_pt1 | contig 10324 bp, 8 predicted proteins | sample 1538191 | NCBI WGS metagenome assembly OBYM01 (sample SAMEA2580165, study PRJEB22360) | human gut metagenome | biome: human gut; feature: human-associated habitat; material: faeces | place: Denmark | collected 2008/2010 | reverse complement strand
CATCAAGCGCACCGCCGGCCGCTGCCAGCGGGACGACCGGCTGGAGATCGGCGACGTTTTGCAGCTCTATATCAATGACGAGTTTTTTGATGTACCCCGGGAGGACAATGCTTACTTGACCGTGGCGGCGCCGAAGCTGAATATCGTCTACGAGGACGACCAGATCATCCTGGTGGACAAGCGGCCCGGTCTGGCTGTCCATCCCCATGATGGGGCCGAGTATGGCCGGACCCTTATTGACCACATTCAGGCGTATCTCTACCAGAAGCGGGAGTGGAACCCCAGAGGGGAGAATTCCTTTGCCCCGGCTCTGTGCAACCGCATTGACCGGAACACCGGAGGCATTGTTATTGCGGCCAAGACCGCCGAGGCCCTGCGGGTGATGAACCAGAAGATCAAGGACCGGGAGCTGGACAAACGGTATCTGGCCATTGTGGAGGGGACCCCCAAGCCTCAGAAGGGGACATTGAAGGGCTATCTGTTCAAGGACGCCAAGAAGAACCGGGTATTCGTGACGGATACCCCCCAGACCGGTTCCAAAAGCTGCGAGACCCGCTACGAGGTCCTGGCCAGCCGCCAGGGGCTTTCTCTGGTGGAGTGCGAGTTGGTAACAGGCCGGACCCACCAGATCCGTGCCCAATTTGCCCACGCCGGGCATCCGCTCTTAGGCGACGGCAAATACGGCAAGCTGGACAAGCGCTTCGACCGGACCTACCAGGCCCTGTATTCCTATAAACTCACCTTCCACTTTACCACCGACGCCGGAGCCCTGGCCTACCTGGACGGCAAGTCCTTCCAGGTCCAGAAAGTGGACTTCGTGGAGGAGTATTTTCCGGAATATCGCTGACATCCCAGGCAATTCCCGAAAGGGGAATTGCCTGGGATGTTCATATAGTGTGAAATTTATCGCTTTTGCACAATCCGTTTCCGGATTTTTCAAAATCTGAGATTCTCATTTGTTCATTGTTACAATTGTTCAAAAAGCTATTGCATTATCTTATTGATTCTGTATAATTGTAGGTGAATTCAGAAAGGGAAGGGGTTATTCTCTATGAAAACCAGGAAACTACTTCTTACGTTGCTGTTTTGCGTCATGCTGATTACAGCCCTGCTTCCAACGGCGGCCAATGCTGCAGAGGTTGCATCCGGAAGCTGCGGTGAAAATGCAGTCTGGTCTTTGGACGAAAACGGAACATTGACCATTTCTGGACAGGGGAAAATGGAATGGTCTGCTGATCCATGGCTTTCCTACAAATCACAAATTAAGAAAATTGTGATTTGCCCAGGCATTACTGAAATCAAGCATGGTGCATTTATATATCTGAGCAGTGTTACGGATGTTTCCATCCCGGACAGTGTAACGAAGATCGGCGGGTATGCGTTTGCGGAATGTAACGGCCTTACCAGTATAAGACTTCCGGACACGGTTACAGAAATTGATTCCTATGCATTCAATAGATGTCAGAATCTGTCGTCCATTACATTGCCGAAGAATTTAAAGACGATTGACAATTATGTGTTTACGGATTGCTTTCAGCTGACCGATGTTTCCATTCCGAATGGTGTTGTCACTATCGGAAATTTCGCCTTTTGTCGCTGCAAAGCGCTGACGGAGATCCGACTTCCCGACAGCGTAACAACGATTGGAACAGGGGCGTTTTCTGATTGCGAACAGCTTGAATTTGTCAAACTTCCTGCAGGTATTTCAAGCATCAATCAAAGCCTTTTTGAAGACTGTAAGCGCTTGAATAATGTTGTAATTCCGGACGGAGTGATCAGCATTGGCGAATGTGCATTTTCCGACTGTGAGAACCTGGAAAATATCACACTTCCGGGAAATCTGGAAACCATTGGATTCCGGGCGTTTAATAACTGTACGGCATTGAAAGCGATGACGTTTCCGGAAAAACTGAAAAAATTAAGCTGGGAAATTTTCGCTGCTTGCACCAATCTGCGTGAGCTTCATTTCACGGGCAGTATGCCGACGCTTGACGAGAAGGCTTTTAAAACGGCAGGATTTGTTGCTTTCTATCCGGTGAACGACAGCAGTTATGCTGATGCCGACAACTGCGGCGGAAATGTGATTTGGCTTCCGGAAGGCACTGCCTATCCGACATATTTCGGAACATGGCCTGTTTCCTGGACGATTTATCAGGATGGTGTGCTGACGATTATGAAATCGGATTTGTGGTACAGCGACAGCCGAATGGACGGCTTTACAAAACGATGCCCATGGTATCAGTATGATGGAATCATCAAAACTGTTGTCATAGAGCCAGGGGCAACGGTTATTGCGGAAGATGCGTTTGTAAACCTTGAAAGCTTGACAAATGTTACCATCCCAGATACCGTCACACGAATCAGCTCTGGTGCTTTTGAAGGCTGTGTCAATTTGACGAGCATTACGATTCCGGGCAGCGTAGAGCATATTTCTAACAAGGCATTTAAGAATTGTACGAGTCTTTCTTCTGTTGAACTTTCTAATGGTTTGCAATCTATCGGGTTGTCTGCATTTTATATGTGCAGCAGTCTGAAGGAAATTACCTTTCCGGAGACTTTGAGCCAAATTGAGGATCATGCCTTTTCGTACTGCAGGAGTATGAAACAGGTGTGCTTTACCGGTGACTTGCCGACAGTGGGAAAAATGGTATTTTATGAGGTGACAGCCACAGCCTATTACCCGGACGGGAATTCCACATACAATAAAGAGAATATCGATGCACAAGGATTTTATGGGAGTAATTTGACCTGGTGCGCCACGAACTATGGCCGCAGCGGCTGGGTCCAGAAGAATGGTGCTTGGTATTATTACGAGAACAACACTCCCGTTACCGGCTGGAAAACTATCGACGGTGCCCGGTACTATTTCAACACTTCCGGCATCATGCAGACCGGCTGGGTAAAGGACGGAAGCAACTGGTACTACATGAACGGCTCCGGCGTGATGAAGACCGGTTGGCAGAAGCTTGCTGACGGAAACTGGTACTATTTCTATGAAGACGGCCACATGGCCTGCAATGAAACCGTGAACATCGGCGGCTCGAATTACACGTTCAACGGTTCCGGTATCTGGGTGCAGAAAAAGAACGGTTGGGAGCAGAAGGACAGTGCCTGGTATTACTATGCAAATGGCGAAAAAGCCACTGGCTGGAAGCAACTGTCTGACGGAAATTGGTACTATTTTAACAGCGACGGGAAAATGCAGACCGGCTGGCTGAAACTGGGGAAATATTGGTACTATTTGAACGGTTCCGGCATCATGGTCACCGGATGGCAGAAGCTTGCTGACGGGAACTGGTACTATTTCTATCCCGGCGGAACCATGGCCTGCAACGAGACGCTGAACATCAACGGCGTTGATTATACCTTCAACGCCTCCGGTATCTGGGTGCAGGATCAGACGGTGAAAAAGAACGGCTGGGAGCAGAAGGACGGCGCTTGGTACTACTATGTGAATGGTGCAAAAGCCACCGGCTGGAAGCAGCTGCCGGACGGCAAGTGGTACTATTTCAACAGCGACGGGAAAATGCAGACCGGTTGGCTGAAACTTGGAAAATACTGGTACTATCTGAACGGTTCCGGTATTATGGTCACAGGCTGGCAGAAACTGCCCGACGGGAACTGGTATTATTTCTACCCCGGCGGAACCATGGCCTGCAACGAAACCGTGAACATCGGCGGCGTTGACTACACCTTCAATTCCTCCGGTATATGGGTGCATTGATTCGAAAAAAGGAAGCAGTGTGAATAGAGAAACCAGCCGGGATTCGATCGGGCCCCGGCTGGTTTTGCACTTATGCGGGTATAGGCGTGAAGTCAACGGTTATACAAATAATCAGAAACACCGAAAATCGATGTTTCCGGTGTGGAAAGCTTCTGCTGGGTTTCTCCAACAGGGGCTTGAAAAGAGAGAAACAGAAAGACCCCGGCGACTTTCTTACGAAAATCGCCGGGGTTTACCTGGTGGACTTGAAGGGATTCGAACCCTCGACCCCCACAATGCGAATGTGGTGCGCTCCCAACTGCGCTACAAGCCCATCTCACGATCCATGCTATTATAGCGCCGGATCGTGGGTTTGTCAAGCCTCATTCTGGACCTGTTTTTCCCTGGCGGCCTGCCGGTCGAAGGCGTGCATCCAGTCGGCGGCGTAGAAGTAGATGATGAACAGCACGCTGCTGGCGAACCAGGTGATGGGGTAGGCCATGGAGACGGTGTGCAGTTCATTGACGTGCTGCATGGCGATGGAAATGTAAGTGACCCGCAGCAGGCACCAGCACCCCAGCATGATGAACATGGGTACGGTGGCTTTACCTGCGCCCCGGAGAATGCCCGCAATGCAGTGAGACAGGGCCAGCAGACAATAGAACAGGCAGATGGTCCGCATGTGGGCGGCGCCGTAGGCCACCACCTCCGGGGAATCGTTGAAAATGGAGATCAGCTTGGGAGCCAGCAAATAGGAGGCCACGCCGATGAGCTCCGCCATGCTGACGCTGCAAATGACTGCAAAGCGGACGCCTTTTTTCACCCGGCCATACTGCTGGGCACCCAGATTCTGGCCCACGAAGGTGGATAGGGCCTGGGCAAAGCAGGTGATGGGCAGGAAGGCGAAGCCTTCGATCTTGGAATAGGAGCCGCAGCCGGCCATGGCGGCCTTGCCGAAGCTGTTGATGTTGGTCTGGACCACCAGATTGGCCATGGCGATAACGCTGTTCTGCACGCCGGAGGGCAGGCCGTAGCGGACGATGTCCTTGAAGCTGTCCCAGTGATAGCGGATCTTCTTCAGCTCCACCCGGTAGGGTTCCTTGGTGGTCAGCAGCAGCCGGAAGCACAATAGGGCGCTGACGCCCTGGGAAATGGTGGTGGCGATGGCCGCAGACCCCACGCCCCAGCGGAACACCGCCACGAACAGCAGGTCCAGCACCACATTGACGAAGGACGAGAAAATCAGGTAGTACAGCGGGTGGCGGCTGTCGCCTACGGCGTGGAGAATGCCTACCATGATGTTGTACATGACCGTGAAAATGGCTCCACAGAAATAATAGCGGAAATAGGAAATGGACTGGGGCAGTACGTCCTCCGGGGTGTCCATCCAGCGAAGGATCGTCGGCGTGAAGGCCACGCCCAAAGCCGTCAGGAGAATGCCCGCCGTCAGGCCAAAGGCCACGTCCGTATGGATGGCCCGGCGCATGGAATCGTAGTCCTTTGCTCCGTAGCACCGGGCGATGATGACGCCGGCACCCATGGCTACGCCGTTGAAGAAGCCAATCATCATAAAAATGAGGCTGCCGGAGGAGCTGACCGCCGCCAGAGCGTTATCACCCAGGTAGTTGCCCACTACCCAGGAATCGAATGTGTTATAAAGCTGCTGGAACACGTTGCCCAGGAACACGGGCAGGGCGAAAAGCAGCATACTTTTCCAAATGGAACCTTCCGTCAGCGAACTGCTGCTGGATCTCAAAACCATACACTCCTTTCCAATTGTTGCAAATGCAACGATTGCTATTATACTCCGGATTTCAGAAATGTCAATAGGCGGGAGAAATGGGAATTTCCTGTTGAAAAACCGGCAGCGTTCTGGTATAATTCAAAATTGGTATTTCAGAAGAAAGAGGGAAGACCAATGGCAAAAAAGAAACACGGCGACCGGAGAGACGGCATTTGGCTCCGGGACCTGCCTGCAATGAACCAGATCATGCCCACCATCATGCCCAACCGGGCGGATAACGAGGCATACATTGACGTGGACGTGGATCTACGGCCCCTGGAGGCCTATCTGGCTAAGAAAAACGAAGGCCGAACCGAGGACAAGATCACGTTCTTCCATGTCATCACGGCGGCCATCGGCAAGGCGTTCGTCCTGCGGCCCCGGATGAATCGTTTCATCTGCAACCATAAGGTTTACCAGCGGCGGAACATTACCGTGGCCTTCGTGGTGAAGAAAAAGTTCGAGGACAAGTCCGAGGAAGGACTGGCCTTCCTGGAATTTGAGCCGGAGGACACCATCGACACCTTCCACGATAAGATCATGCACATCATCCATCAGACCCGCCGGAACGACGTGAAGGACGCCTCCTCAGGGGCCATGGACGTGCTCGTCAGTATGCCCCACTTTATGACCGTGGCGGCGGTGAAGCTCATCCGCTGGCTGGATCAGTTCGGTGTTCTGCCGGATTCCATCATCGGCTCGGACCCCAACCATGCGGCCATTCTGCTGAGCAATCTGGGCTCCATCGGCCTGGAGGGCGGCTATCACCATCTGGTGAATTGGGGGACCAACTCCTGCTTCGTGGTGGTGGGCAAGAAGTTCCGCAAGGCGGATTATGACGAAAACGGCAACGCCGACGTTCACGAGGTCATTCCCCTGGGCATTACCCTGGACGAGCGTATCGCCGACGGCTATTATTATTCCGGCACGGTGGCTCTGCTGAAAGAACTGCTGGAGCATCCGGAACTGCTGGAAATGCCCGCCAACACCCCGGTGGAGTATTCCATCAAACGGTAAAAAATCGCCTGCCGGAAATTTTCCGGCAGGCGAAGCTATCCGTATCAGCCCACATAATCGTGGCCGCAGAGGGTCCACATGGTATCGATCTGGTCGTAAATTTCATAATAGTCCCAGGTCTTTTCGGAACGGGTGCGGCTGTTGGAATCGTTGATGATGAGTTTCCCGTCCGAATCCATTCCGGCAATGACGATGAAGTGACCGTCGGTGGTGAAGGCACCGGGACCCACCAGGCAGATGATGACGTGTCCGCCTTCCAACTCCTCCTTCACGGAGGCGTAGCCCTTATCGATCTCCCACACGTCCAGGCCCAGATCCTCACCGCCCTGATAGATCAGGGACCAGTAGGAGCCGTTGCCGGGGGCGCAGTAGCCATTGTCCAGGGCAAACTGGATGATCTTATCCGGGGTCATCTTCGGGTCGCCGCCGGTGAGATAGTAGGCGGCCATGGAGAGAGCCGTGGGACCGCAGGCAGTCAGACCGGCTACATCGTTGCCGTAAATGGTGTAGCCCCAGCGCTTGTCCCATTGCAGGAACAGGGGGACCTTGGAAAGGTCCGTGCCGGACAGATCGACGGTATGCTCCATGTCCTTTTCCAGGGGATAACTCAGCACGAAGTCCTCCGTCTCGGGATTCCGGGCAAGCAGTTTCATCAGGCTCTCCGGGTAGTCCGCCAGAGACAGGCCGTTCTGGGCCGCGAAGGCGGAAACGGTGGCCTCCGCCCGCTACTCCGCGTCCTGGTGGTCTGACTGAACGGGGGCCCCCCGCCCGCTCTTCGGCGGTGGTGGGAGCCGTGGGTTCCGTGGTGGCCTCGGTGGTCGGTTCGGTAGTGGCTTCCGTGGTGGCCTGGGTAGTGGCCTGCGTGGTTGCTTGCGTGGTGGGTGCGGTGGTACTGCCTGTGACGGGCGCAGGGTCCTTGTCAGGCAGAATGGTGGCCGGCCGGTCCTTGAACAGGAAGCCCAGTTCCACAATCAAGACCAAGACCAGTACCACCAGGATACCGATGAGAATGCCGCTGTTCTTTTTCATTGGCGTATGCCTCTTTTCGTAGCGTTTGCTTCATTATAACACACCGTGTGCTGCACTTGCAAGAACAAATGTTCCCGATTTTTGAAAAAAGGAGCTAAAAAATGACACGTTTTTTCGTATCTGAAGGGGAATTGGGTCTGAACCATGCGGTTTTGACCGGAGAAAATCTGGCCCATGCCAAGGTCCTGCGGCTGAAAGCAGGGGAGAAGCTGCTGCTCTGCGACGGAGCGGGCATGGAGAGCCTGGCTACCGTCCGGGAGGTGGGGGCCAATGAAATTCTGCTGGATTTAGAGCCGCCGGTGCCTTCCGCTTCCGAAGCGGCGGTGCGGGTCAGTGTATATATGGCCTTTTCCAAGGGGGACAAGCTGGAACACGTCATTCAGAAGGCCACGGAATTGGGGGCCTACGAGATCGTGGCCTTTCCCAGCGCCCGGTGCGTGTCCCGCCCCGATGAAAAAAGTCTGAAAAAGAAGCTGGAACGCTGGCAGAAAATTGCTGCCTCGGCGGCGGAGCAGTCCGGCCGGGGGCGCATCCCGCAGGTGGTGGTCTGCGATTCCTATGTCGCTGCTCTGTACCGGGGCGCACAGGCCGACAAGGCCCTGCTGTTTTACGAAAACGAGCAGGCAACGACCTTGAAAATGGCCCTGCAGTCCGGCACTTACCGGTCCGTGAGCCTGCTGACCGGCCCGGAAGGGGGGCTGGAGGAGCAGGAGGTGGCGGAGGCCCGAAAAATGGGCTTTGCCGTCTGCACCTTGGGAAAGCGCATTCTGCGCTGCGAGACGGCTCCGCTGTGCGCCCTGTCCGCCGTCATGTACGACGCCGGAGAGTTCTGATATTTTCTGAAAATGCACCCCCGATGCCGTTTTTCGGTATCGGGGGTGTCTGTTTTTTGCTTTAGAACGTGCCGCTCTGACGGATGCGGAGATCGCCGGACACGCTGTCCGTGCTGATCTTGCAGGCACCGTCCAGGTAGCGCATGGTGTCGTCCTGGTAAGTGGAGGCGAAATCACTGTACAGCTTGCCGCTGAGACTGTCCAGATTGGCGGTAAAGCCGGTGTTTTCCGGCAGGGCCACTACCAGCTGGCCGGACACACTGTCCAGGTCGATGGAGTTGGGGGCGGCGGTGAGGGTCAGAGTGCAGTCCCCGGAGACGGTGCTGACCTCGGCCGTGCGGCAGGAGCCGGAGAAATCCAGTTCACCGGAAACATTGCTTACGGTCAGGCCGGTCACGTCTATGTCCGTCAGGGTCATGTCGCCGGAAACATTGTCGATGCTGATGTCCTCGGCGGCCCACCCGGCGGGGACCGTCACCACCAGGTCCTTTCGGAGAACATTCACGCTGATGGGTATTTTGGTTGTTTTGGCGTAGGACAAGATCAGGGTGTCGCCGGACTGGCTCCAGACCATGGGGAATTTGGCATCGTCTTCGCCGGTCAGGCGGAAGGAGATGTCCGTGGTGTTCTCCGACGGCTCCACACGGACGCTCCCGGCCACCCAGTGGATGGCCAGCCGGGAGACTTCCTCCGCCGATACGGAGCCGGAGGGGGAGGGAATGCCGTCCACCTGGGAAGTGTTCCAGATGCAAGAAAGGTCGCTTATGGGACCGGAGGTACTGCTAAAACCAACGCTAAAGACCAGTACCGCGACCAGCGCCAGGGCCAGCAGGGTGAAGATCACGATCCGCACCACTCCGGAGGCAACGCCGCCCTTCTGAACGCACAGATCCCAGACGGCCATGACCAGGCCGGAAACGCAGCCCGTCAGGGGAAAGACGAGCCAGGTAAGCCACCAGGCACGGGTGGCAAAGCTGACAGCCAGATAGAAAGCCAGGCCGGTGATTCCAATCAGGCTTCGCACGGCCTGTCGGGGGGCGCTGACTTCTTTTCCGGTGGTTTCCGACTCCGAATTGCCTTTCCCAGGGCTGGCCAGCATTCCCAGGGCCACGCCCAGCGCCACCATCACCAGCAGCAGGCACAGTCCCACCTCATCCTGAATGAGAAACAGGGGCAGGGGACAGAGAATGTAGCACACGATGGACAGCACACGCAGCAGCGGCTGCCATTTGGCGTCTACCACGCCTTTCTGAACCGGCTGGGGGACCGCCCCAGTGGCTTTGGGCGCAGCGCCGCCGGCGCTGCCCAGAATTTCGTTGATGTCTCCGATGCCGGAAATGGCCAGCCGGTAGGCGGCCTCCGGAGTTTTGCCCTGGGCAATCAGGTCGTCATAGCGATCCAGGGTATTTTGCAGAATTTCCTGCTGAATGTCCCCGGCGTTTTCCGCACCGGCAAACAGCAGCTCCACATAGCGTATCAGTTGTTCCCGCATTGATTATCCGCTCCTCTCAGCAGTTGATCCATGATCTCTTTCGTTTCCTGCCACTCGCCCAAGAGGCGATAGCAGGCTTCCCGTCCTTCCGGGGTGATGGTGTAGTACCGCCGTCGGGCCCCGGCTCCGCTGCTGCCCCAGTAGGAAGCGATGCAGCCGGTCTCCTCCAATCGCTTGAAGGCGGTGTAGAGGGTGGCTTCCTTCAGTTCGAAGCGCCCGCCGGACAGGGTGGAGATGGTTTTGTTGATCTCATAGCCGTAGCTGTCTCCCTGAAGGAGCCGGGCCAGAATGATGGCGTCCGTGTGGCCCCGGATCAGGTCTCCGGCAATGGACATGGCGTATCCCTCCTTTGCAGTCGCCATTGTATCACATAGTACCTCGCCTGTCAAGGTATCTCTGCAAAAAAGATACCGCCCCGAATAGGGGCGGTGGTTGTTATTTGTTTTTCTTTGCCCGGTGATGGCAGT
>OBYM01001405.1_pt1 | contig 10327 bp, 9 predicted proteins | sample 1538191 | NCBI WGS metagenome assembly OBYM01 (sample SAMEA2580165, study PRJEB22360) | human gut metagenome | biome: human gut; feature: human-associated habitat; material: faeces | place: Denmark | collected 2008/2010 | reverse complement strand
GTGTATGTAAGATATGCGTAAAAACACACTTTTTGTTAAGCATCGTAGAATTTGATGATTTACTTTTGCCGACGGCAACAGTAAACTGAAAAGCGATGAATCGATTGATATCAATGTTCACCGGGAGCCCGCCGGATGGTGCGGACATTTTTCCAAGCAGTTAGACCGCCGCCAACGGCGCAGCATATTCATGAAAGGCGTGATATCTTCAATGAAAAAAGCTTCTGCCGTTTCCGGAGCAGCAACCTTGCAGGCAAGGTGCCGGAGGAGGAGTCTCCGTGCTTACATGCAGCGCAACTGGATGCTTTACTTAATGATCCTGCCGGGGATGCTTGCTTTGATTATCTTTAAGTACGTTCCAATGTACGGCGTACTGATGGCGTTTCAAAAATATTCTCCCTCCAAAGGAATTCTGGGGAGTGATTGGGTTGGATTCAAACATTTTATCACTTTCTTTAATTCTCCGTATTTTGGCCGATTGATCAGCAACACCTTTATGTTGGGTATTGTCACGTTGATCTTTACATTTCCTGCGCCGATTATTTTAGCGTTGATGCTGAATGAAGTACGCAGCGATCGGTTTAAGCGCATTACCCAAACAATTTCTTATGTACCGTACTTTATCTCTACCGTTATCGTCATTGGTTTGCTGAAAGATATGACGAGCACCAGCGGTGGAATTGTCAATGACCTGATTACTGCGCTGGGAGGAGAAAAAATTAATTTTTTTGCAGACCCAAAGTGGTTTCGGCCGATGTATGTGCTGTCAAGTATCTGGTCAGGAATCGGTTATAGCTCCATTATTTATTTGGCGGCAATTTCCGGAATTAATCCGGAGCTTTATGAATCGGCAGTGCTTGACGGAGCTTCCCGGTTCAAGCAGGCAATTCATATCACGCTGCCCTGTATTTCATCCACCATTATTATTCTGTTAATTTTTGCAGTGGGAGGCATTGTTGGAAACGACTACCAGAAAATTTTGCTGATGCAATCCCCGCTGACCTACGAAACGTCAGACGTAATTTCAACCTATGTTTACCGCGAGGGAATTCTGGGAGGAATCTATAGCTATCCCCCCGCCGTTAATCTGTTTACCTCGTTAATTTCATTGTTTTTCTTGCTGGTAACCAACTGGATTGCCCGCAAGACCGGCGAAGGTTCAATTTTCTGAAAGGGGTGCGGTATCATTGCAGATTCAAACTGCCGGGGCTAAAAGAAAGTGGAAGCTGTTTGATTATATCAATACGGCAATCCTGGTTTTGCTCAGTGCAATTTTTCTTTATCCGCTTCTGATGACGACAGGGCTTTCCTTCAGCAGCGCAAAAGCTTTAGTAGGGGAAAACGTGATTTTAATGCCAAAAGGGTTTACCCTGCAGTCCTATCAGGCTATTTTATCGGATCCGTCTATTTTGCGTTATTATCTTAACACGATTATTTATGCGGTTACCGGAACGCTTTTGTCGCTGACGTTTACGGCATTGCTGGCGTACCCTCTTACAGTGCAGGAATTTCGAGGAAAAAAACTGATTAATGTTTTGCTGCTGATCACCATGTTTTTCGGAGGCGGAATGATTCCGACCTATCTTACGATCCGCAATCTGCATATGATTAACACAATTTGGGCAATGATTCTTCCGGGCGCAATTTCAGCCTGGAATGTGATTATGTTTGTTAACTTTTTCAATACAATCCCGGAATCGCTTAGGGAATCAGCTACAATTGATGGGGCAAATCATCTCAGAATTCTGTTTTCGATTGTGATTCCGCTTTCCAAGGCACTGCTGGCAACCATTGCGCTCTTTACAATTGTCGGATTTTGGAATGACTATTTTAATGCAATGCTTTATCTGGAAAGCACGTCCAAAATGCCGATTCAGATATTCCTGCGTAAAATTCTGATTAACATGGAAATCAATGAAGGGAACATGCAGAATAACGACATTGGAAAGCTGCTCGATATGGTCAACGCCAATCCCCGTACCGTCAAGGCAGCAGCAACAATTGTTACGTTTATCCCCATTATTTGTGTTTATCCATTTTTGCAGAAATACTTTACCAAAGGGATGATGTTGGGTGCTATCAAGGCGTAAACGAATTATCGGTTACGCCTGAAGGATATAATTTTAAGGAGGAAAAGTCATGTTCAACAAGAGAAAAGCGTCTCGTGTTTCCCTGGTTCTTTGCGCGGTACTGCTGCTTTCGTTCCTGTTCGGATGCAGTCAGACACCATCCTCAAGTCAGGCAGGATCAACAGCTTCAGCCGGCAGCACGGCTGAAAACAAAAGCATTACCTTCCCCTATACCGGAGAGGAAATTGTTTTTTCCGCCTATGGTTACGAGGGACTTGACCAGAACCCGGAGTTACTTTGCCAAAAAGAGTGGAAAGAACATATCGGAAATGTTACAATTAAGTGGGAGTTTGCAGCGTATTCTGATTGGCAGGAAAAGAGCAAGATTTATCTTTCCACCAATGACATCCCGGACGTGATGCCGGTTTCCGATATCATGGCAACCATCAATGAGTACAGCGCAACCGGGATGCTGCTGGATTTCAACAAGTATGCAGAGTACATGCCGAATCTGGCGGAATACCGCAAAACGTATACAAATCTGGACTACATCTGCAAGGAAGACGGTGCCCGTTATGGTATTATCGGTGTTCAGCCGATCGATTTTGCCGGCGAATCCTGGTTTGTCAATATGGACGTACTCAACGCAGCCGGCCAGAAGGTGCCGTCCACTTTTGAGGAAATGCTGCAGGTTATGCGTGCGGTAAAGGCAAAAGACCCGACCGTTATTCCCTTCCAGTCATATTGGAATATCGGCTATGCGCAGGGCTGGGTTGCCAGCGCAATCGGTGCGCAGGCAAGTCTGGTATATTATGATACGGACGCAAAGACATACAAGTGCTCCTATCGCGAAGAATCCGCCAAGCGCAAGGAACTGATTCAGACAATGGCGACCATGTACAAAGAGGGCTTGATCAATCCGGAAATCCAGACGATGTCCTTTGAACAGGAACAGAATGTGATTGCCTCCGGCAAATGGGCGTTCAGTGCTGTATATAACAATTCACCGGAAAGGGAAATCTTCAAAGTCAATCCGGGCGAAGATTTGCCATATGATATTCAGCCGATGACGGCGCCTGCCGATAAAGACGGTAACCGCTACCTGAGAATTGCATATCAGCACGACGGTATTCCGGGCTGGGGGTTGGTCTGCTCAAGCAAGGCGGAGCATCCGGAATATCTCGCGGCTTATATGGACCAGGTAGTCTCCCCTTACGGTCGTGATATCTTTAACTACGGCGTCGAAGGAGTGACCTTTGATATCACGGACGGCATATATGCCTTGAAAGATGGTATCGATAGGGCAGAATACGGCATCGGCACTCAGTATGAGGTCTGGATGGTCGGAATGGGTCCGCTGCAGCGCAGCTCGGAGGGGTATAAACTGATAGAACGTTCGATGGAACTTAACCTCAGGAACTTTACCGACGGAACCGTAAAAGCTCAATTTGACCCGGCCTTTGCGGTCTTTACGGCAGATTCCGGCGCAGAAAAGGCGAATCTCGAAAATGTGCTGAAAACCTTTATCGAAGAAAATGAGGCCAAGTTTATTTATAATCTGCGGGATATGAGCGAGTGGGATTCTTATGTTGCAGAACTTGAGAAAATTGCAAGTATTGACGATTTGCTCCAGCTGTACAACGATTCCCAGATTATTGTCCGTGATCCGGAGCGCATTTTTGTAGCGAAGTAATTTAAAAAAATTAAGAGACACACGGGGAGCGTTCTCCGTGTGTTTTGGTGTTTGAAAGGTCGTTGTGTAAGACAAAGAAAGGCGTGCGTGTTCATGAAAAAACCGGTTGAAATGAGGTACGGAAGCATATTTCGCAATATTTTTTCAATTTTAGCCATATTGATTGCAATTACAACGGCATTTAATTTGACAATGACCTTGTTTATCCGCAGCCGGCTGTTTTCTGATAAAATGCAGGAGCAGAATGTGTTCATCGATGCTTATGTATCTTCCATGGATGATACATTTGAAGCGTTGCAGAATATTTTTACTTACTTACAGAAAAACGATGCGATACAAAAACACAGCCTTCCCGATTATCGGGAAGGGGAAGATTATTTGCAAAACGAGCAGGCGATTATTGACCTGCTCAGCACATTTTCATTTACGTCGACTGCAGTGAATGAAATTTTAATTCAGTGGGATGATTCCACTTATCTTTATACAAAGCAGGGCATTACCGAACGGCATGTTTACTTTCAGAATCGGTTTCAGGGAGACTATCTGCAATGGAATGATTTGATGAGCAACCGATACAGCCGTGTTACCGTCCGGAAAACAGACGCCCGAGCAGTATCGGCTTCGCAGAGCAGCAACAGCGCAGGGTATCTCACAGGAACATCCGGCATTTATCTTCTGCAGTCCATCCAAAGCGGGAGCCTTTATAACGGAACGATTTGTATGGTATTGGAAGAAGCCTTTATCAACAGCATTTTTCGAAATCAGGACTTTGCCTCGTCCCGTCAAATTTTTGTACTGGATCAGGATCAAAGAGTAATTGCCGCCAACACTGATGCAAGTCTGGATCAGCTGCTTTACGGTACCGGTTCCGCCGGTATTAAAAATGCCAGTCTGTATTTGGAACACCAAGGGATGCTTTCTCACAGGGAATCTGCAATGAGCGGAGTGGAATATGTAATCTTCACGCCGTACAACCAGCTGGCGGGAGGTTTTGATCGGATTTTTTTGCTGGCAAATCTGTTTTCTGCGGCTACAGTAGTGGCGCTTCTTGCATACGCTTACTGGAGCTCGCGCAAAATATACCGACCATTCCGCGGAATTCTCAACGCTCTGGGCGCATCTTCCGGAGGAGAGGATTCCAGAGATGAAACCTCCTATATTACCAATCGTGTGCTGGATATTCTTTCGGTAAATAATGCGATGCGCAATACCATTCAGAACAGCAGCCATATGGTGCTGCAGGCGGTGCTTTACAAAATTATTATGGGGAGCCCGACTGTAGAAGAAATGTTGGCCACGGCCAACCCGTATCAGATATCGTTTTCAGATGGCGTGTACGAAACGGCAGTGGTACGGCTTGATCTGCCGCCCGATCAGGAAGAACTGTTTTATACAAAATATTACGACAGTTTTACTCGGGTTCTGCACGCCCATTTGGGCGACTGGATCGTAGAGGTTCTGGAAACGCTGCCGGACGAATATACGCTGGTCATTTGCCTGAAAAGCGCCGATGAACAGGAAAAAATGCTGGATGCGCTGCAGCTGTCGTATGAATCGTGGCGCAGGCAGATTCCCGGCGCGGAATTTTGCATTGGGGTCAGCAATCAGTCGTCGGATATTCATGAACTCAAAAACTGTTACGAACAATCGATTGCCGCCCTGCGCCGTCGGCTGGTGCAGTCCACACAGACAATCTTTTTTATGCAGTCGGAAACCGCTGAAGATTCTCTGCCATTCCTGCCGGACGATTTGGAAGTGCAGCTGCGGGAACTGCTGGAAAAATCCGCAGCCGGGTACCTTACCACCTATGTAAAAAATATATTGGATCTCAATTATCAGAATAATGTGACATATGAAGCTTATCTTTCGGCTTGTGTTGTCATCAATCGATTTGTGGGACGCATTGTACAGGGAAAGGATGCAGTTGCCTTCAGCGATTTGATAAAAATTAATCCTACAAGCTATGTTTATACTACCCTGCGCTGCCGCGAAATCGTACTTTCCAACCTTGTGGTTGCAGCACAGATCTCGGCGCGAAAAAACACGGCTTCTGTTATTGACCAGGTGCTGGATTATGTGAATGAGCACTTTCGGGAGGATATTAATTTGTCCTCTGTAGCGCTTGTTTTAGGATATACTCCAAACCATCTTTCACGCTGTTTTAAGCAAAACCGGGGAATTAATTTTACCGACTATCTGAACAGCCGGCGGGTTGCGTTTGCCAGAGAACAATTGATTACGACCTCGGACAACCTGAACCGCATCGCTGAAGCATGCGGTTTCCACAGCTCCAATCTGTTGATTCGGGCCTTTGAAAAATATGAGGGAATTACGCCCGGCGAGTTTCGGAAAAATATGCGTCAGCAAAGAAAAAACAGCCTCAGCAATTCGGAAAAGATTTGAAAGAAGGCTATTTAAACGACAAATTGATCGTATCATGGAAAGGAATGGATATCTTCATGAATGATCTTGCTTATTTGACCCAACATTATGACGATAAAATTCGCAGAATCAAGGAAATTGGAGCGCCGCTGAATTTTGTTTTTATTACCGATGAACATAACAGGCTCAACGAGTACGCCGCGCACGGAGAGCCGGGAAAATTTGAACTTGCGGTTCATGCAATTGATTCGATTCAATATATTCTGGATCGCTGCCCGGAAATTTCGTTTGTTGTTAGCGGCGGAGATATGGGCAATGATTACAATCCCGATCCGGAAAAGGTAAGAGAATCTCATCGTGAAGTGATGAGTGCATTATATCGGCTTTCGGTTCCAGTGCACTGTTGTATTGGAAATCACGACGATGCGCTTGGCAACGCAATTGATCGCGGTGATGATACAGAACCGTTTGCAATCTTACCCGACGAAATGCACCGGCTGTGCATGAAGTATAATCCTACCGAACAAAACTATTATTATATTGATGCTGAAGGGCAAAACTATCGTTTTATTTTTCTGAATACAAGTGATAAGCCCTATTTGCTGGATCAGGCAGGTCAGTATCCTTTTGGATGGCGATTGGAAATGTCAAATCAGCAAGCTGAATGGCTTGAGGAAAAGGCGCTAAAAACAGACAGAAGAATTATTATCTTCAGCCATTCACCGATTCATAACGCCGGAATTTACGGAACAGAAGGGTATCCCACAGGAATTAAGCCTTACGACGATCTGCTCAACGGGCCGCGTGTTTATTATGCAATTAAGCAATGTCCTAATGTAATTGCCATGATAGCCGGTCATGTACATTATGATAATCTGATTTATGACGACCGGATTCTGTCGATTACATCGCTCTGTTCTTTTGCACAGGAGTGGGCGCCGGGCTGTCCGCAAAGAATGTTTGGAACGATTACCGAAACAGCGTTTGATGTTTTTTCAGTGACAGAAAAGCAGATTTATATAACCCGTTTCGGTGCAGGAGAGGATCGTGTCGGCTGCATCATGCGATGACGCCTGCCCAAAGCGCAGCGGCCGAAACCGAAGCATCCGACAAAAAGAGCTTGCCATCCTGAAATGCAGATGACAAGCTCTTTTTTGTCGCAACGGCAGAACCAAGGCGGCTGTGCAGTAACCGGAGAGGATACCTGCGAGAATACAAAACAGGCGTGTTGCCAGGAAACGTTCTGTGTTTTGCAGATATTTTATACTGGTGCGTCTTCCTGCTTCATGGCCGCGGTAATCTCACCGATGAAGCAGATGTGATAGTCCTTCCCGGGATAACATTTCTGTTCAGTTTCACTGTCCCAAAAGCATTCCGGCAGCAGTGGCTGGCGGTAAAGCTTCCGGCAAACCAATACAAGCTTTGCCTCCTGAAACCAGACGGAGCCGGCGCCGAAAAACGGAGTCAGGCCGGTTTCTTTGGCTTTGTCGCAGTCGCGGCCGGAATGAGAGCCGCAAAAGGCAAGCGCCTGGTGGTGTTCCGGTGGGAAAAAGCTCAGGGAAAAATTCTCGCTTTTCTCCACGAATTTCAACGTGTGGCGCTGTGGGCGGATGTAGACTGTCGCAACATTTTTATTCCACAGCACGCCCGTTTGCCCCCAACTGACGGTCATGGTGTTCCAGCCGTTTTCGTCTCCGGCGGACAGCAGTGCCCATTGGTCGCCAATCAGCGAAAGAGGGGATTCCTCGCAGTATTTTCGAATATCAATTTCAGTAAATGCCATTGCAATCAAATCCTTTCTCATTGGTAGATGATAAAATTAATTTTCCAGCTCCTGCACAAAACAGATGATCCGGTTTGCCTCGGCAAAACCGCTGTGCAGATGAAACTGCAGGCTGGTTGTGTTGGAAAGTTCGCAGTCGCTTGCGAATTCGCTGCAGCCCATCCGGCGGCACCACAAGCGACATTCTGCCAGCAGAGCCGACGCGACGCCTTGCCTGCGGCAGTCTTCCCGGACAAAAATCCCTTCCAGATAACCGACCGGGCTGGTGTGTGTTCCCTCCACATAGTCGCGGCGCAAGCCGCACTGTGCAAACCCAACCGTGAGGGTTCCGGAATAAGCAAGAAAAACCGCTGCATCGTTGTTTTCCAACAGGGCGGCCAATTCTTCCTCCAGCTCGGCGGCGGAGTGTTCCGGCCAGAGCAGCAGCGCTGCATGCGCAGCGTCCGGCAGATTGGAATCGGACATCGGGACAATACGAATCATATGGATAACCTTTCCTTTCCTTGAAGCTGCAAAGAATGCGATGGAAACAGGTGTTGAATTTATTCTATCATATTTTCTTCGGCAGGAAAAGATGCTTTGCGGGATCAATTTCTGCCGCGAAAACCTCCAAACGTTGCCGCTGTAGGAAAGTAAGTTTTGGGCAAGGCACCAAAAATACAATATTATGCATAAATATGCAAATATATACTTGAATTTTGCAACGGACATGTTATAATAAGAACATCGCAAAAAGGAACCGGATTTTACAGGCCCGGCGGGGCGAAGAAAGGATTGTGGAACTTATGGCAGAAAAGAAGATTAAAAAGGTTGTTCTGGCGTATTCCGGCGGATTGGACACCTCCATCATTATTCCGTGGCTGAAAGAAAACTATGATAACTGCGAAGTGATTGCGGTCTCCGGCGATGTGGGTCAGGGGACCGAGCTGGACGGTCTGGAGGAAAAAGCGATCCGCACCGGCGCTTCCAAGCTGTATGTGCTGGATCTGAAAAAGGATTTCGTTGAAAATTACATTTTCCCGACCCTGAAATTCGGTGCAAAATATGAGGAGTATCTGCTGGGAACTAGTTTTGCTCGTCCCTGCATTGCAAAAGCGCTTGCCGAAATTGCCATCAAGGAGGGCGCCGACGCCATTTGCCACGGCTGCACCGGCAAGGGCAACGATCAGGTGCGTTTCGAGCTGACGCTCAAAGCCTTCTGCCCCGATATGAAGATCATTGCTCCGTGGCGCGAATGGAATATCAAGAGCCGCGATGAAGAAATTGATTACGCCGAGGCGCATCAGATTCCGCTCAAGATCAACAGAGAAACCAACTATTCCAAGGATAAGAACCTGTGGCACCTTTCCCACGAGGGCATGGATCTGGAAAGCCCCGCCAACGAGCCGAAGTACAGTAAACCCGGCTTTCTGGAGTTGGGCGTCAGCCCCGAACAGGCTCCCGATGAACCGACCTATGTGACGATTCACTTTGAAAAAGGTGTTCCGACTGCCATTGATGGCAAGGAGCTGGGCGCGGTTGAACTCATCGAAAAGCTCAATGCGGTCGGCGGTGCCAATGGTATTGGCCTGTTGGATATTGTTGAAAACCGTTTGGTCGGCATGAAGAGCCGCGGCGTTTATGAGACTCCCGGCGGCGCGATCCTGTACCATGCCATCAATGTGCTCGAAACCCTGACGCTTGACAAAGAAAGCGCGCACTACAAAGCTCAGATGGCACAGAAATATGCCGATATCGTTTACAACGGCCAGTGGTTTACGCCGCTGCGCGAAGCAATGGATGCCTTTGCTGACAAGCTGGAAGAAACCGTTACCGGCGACGTCAAGCTGAAGCTTTACAAGGGAAATATCATCAACGCGGGCGTTACCTCGCCTTATTCCCTTTATGATGAGCAGACGGCCTCCTTCGGCGAGGACGAGGATTATAACCAGAAGGATTCCGCCGGATTCATCAACCTGTTCGGTCTGCCGGTCAAGGTTCGCGCAAAGAAGCTCGGCAGATAATTGCTTTGCCCGCATAAATATTCAGTACCTGCCGGAATTTTGCTTCCGGCAGGGTTTCCTGTTACTATGACGATTTTTATTTTGAAGCAGGAGGGTGCGCCTTGAAGCTTTGGACAGGACGATTCAGCAAGGAAGTTGCAAAGACCACGAACGATTTTAATTCTTCCGTTTCGTTTGACTGCCGTATGGCGAAGGAAGACATCACCGGGAGCATCGCGCATGCCACAATGCTTGGTGAATGCGGCATTATTTCGGCACAGGACCAGACGTCGATCTGCCAGGGGCTGACCGGGATTCTGGAAGATCTGGAATCCGGCGTTTTGCAGATCGATCCCAATGCCGAAGATATCCACACCTTTGTGGAGGGAGAACTGACAGAACGGATTGGGCAGGCCGG
>OBYM01001403.1_pt1 | contig 10350 bp, 9 predicted proteins | sample 1538191 | NCBI WGS metagenome assembly OBYM01 (sample SAMEA2580165, study PRJEB22360) | human gut metagenome | biome: human gut; feature: human-associated habitat; material: faeces | place: Denmark | collected 2008/2010 | reverse complement strand
CACGTACGGTTCTTAGGCGGGAAGGCGGTGGTAACACCGCTGACCCAGCCGATTACGCGCCGCTGGTGGAGCGTCTGCATGGGCAGGTCATCCACATCAGCCCTGCCAGTACCCAGTATATCAACCCTATGGACATCAACAGCAACTACTCGGAAGAGGATAACCCGCTGGCTTTGAAAGCTGACTTTGTGCTGTCCCTGTGCGAACTGGTGGTCGGCGGCAAAGAGGGCTTGCAGCCGGTGGAAAAGACGGTCATTGACCGCTGCGTCCATGTGATCTACCGCAAGTATTTCGAGAATCCCACCCCGGAAAATATGCCCTTGCTGGAAGATCTGTACAACGCACTGCTGACGCAGGATGAACCGGAAGCGCGCCATGTGGCGGCTGCGCTGGAAATCTACGTCAAGGGCAGTCTGAACATTTTCAACCACCACACCAACGTGGATATCAATAACCGCATCGTCTGCTTTGACATCAAGCAGCTCGGCAAACAACTCAAAAAGCTGGGAATGCTCATCGTGCAGGATGCCGTGTGGGGGCGTGTTACCGCCAACCGCAGTGCAGGAAAATCCACCCGGTACTATGCAGACGAGTTCCATTTGCTCTTGAAGGAAGAGCAGACTGCTGCTTATTCCGTGGAGATCTGGAAGCGTTTCCGTAAGTGGGGCGGTATCCCCACAGCCCTGACCCAGAACGTCAAAGACCTGCTGGCAAGCCCCGAAGTATCAAATATTTTTGAGAATTCGGACTTCGTTTATATGCTCAATCAGGCGAACGGCGATCGGCAGATTCTCGCAAAGCAGCTCAACATCTCGCCCCATCAGCTTTCCTACGTCACTCACTCTGGTGAGGGCGAAGGGCTGCTGTTCTTCGGCAACGTGATCCTACCCTTTGTTGACCACTTCCCGAAAGACCTTGAACTCTACCGCATCCTTACGACCCGCCTTTCCGAAGTTGCGGAGGCGCAAAAGCATGAGTGAGAAACAGCCGAAGCTGAGATTCGAGGAGGAAAAGGAGCGCACGGCTACACGCTCCCCTCCGAAAAAGTCTAAAGTGGAGCAGTCGATGTCCAAAAAGCAGAAACTGAAACAGGATGCAGACAAAGCTGCGGAGAAATCCCAGCATCTGCGTTTTGGCAAAGCTGAGATCACCCCGGATGAAGCATCCCGCATGACAAAGCAGCAGAAACGTGCTATGTATGCCGCTGCTGCCGCCCGGTCTGCGGTGCATCGGGAGGTTGACCAGTACGAGGACGATAATGTTGGCACACAGGCTTTAAGCGAGGGTGAAAAGACAGCAGGAAATGTCCGGGATATTTCCAAGAGCATCTATGCCCGGAAGCTGAAAAAGAAAGCCAAGATGCAGGGCAAGAAGGGTGCCAAAACCGCAAAATCTTCCCCGCAGAAGCCGACTGCGGCACAAGATGCAGGCGCATCCTGCACCGGCGAGGGCGGCTCCAACTGGCTCTCCCGATGGCGGCAGAAACAGGACATCCGGCAGAGTTACTATGCCGCCGCCCATTCGGGCACAGCGGCGCAGACCGCAGGCGGCAAAGCGGCATCCAATGGCACCACTGCTGCAAAGTCCGGCATGGAGCAGGTCATCGACAAAGGAAGATCGGTGGTCAGCACCGCAGTCAACGGCATTGCCAATTTTGCAAAAAGCAACGCGCACGTTCTTTTGATCGTGGGCGTTTTTCTTTTGCTCCTGCTGCTGGTCATGTCAGCGTTTTCGTCCTGTTCCATTTTGTTTTCCGGCACCACGCAGGTATCTGGGCAGACCATTTACACCGCAGAGGACCGGGACATCCGGGGAGCCGAAACCGACTACAAGAAGCTGGAAAAGGAACTGGATAAGAAAATCAAGCGTACCCCCACCGACCACCCCGGCTATGACGAATACCGATACCATCTGGATGCTATTGAGCACGATCCTTGGCAGCTCACTTCGTTCCTGACTACTCTCTACGACGACTACACCCGCAGCGAGGTGCAGGCAAAACTCAAGGAGACCTTCAAAAAGCAGTATAAGCTAACCACATGGGTAGAGGTGCAGATACGGTATAAGACCGTCTGGGTCATCAGCCCGGCAGGAATCCCGGTTCCCACGCAGGTGCCATACGAGTATCGAATTTTTCACACAAAGCTGGTGAACAAGGGGCTGGAAGTAGTCATCCGGGAGGAACTGGATGCTGACCAATGGAAACGGTACGAGATCTTTCAGGATACGCTGGGTGGTCGGCCATACCTGTTCAACGGTGGTTTGCCGCCCGGTGGTTCTGATGGCTCCGGCGCACCGGGTATTGATTATCAGATTCCGGCAGAAGCCCTGACGGACGAGGAATTTGCCGCCATCTACAAGGAAGCCCAAAAGTATGTGGGCACGCCCTATGTGTGGGGCGGCTCCACCCCGGAAACTGGCTTTGACTGTTCAGGTTACGTCTGCTGGGTTTATAACCAGAACGGATATGATGTAGGCAGAACGACTGCCAACGGCCTGTGGAACAAGAGTCAGCACATCAGCGAGGCCGAAGCAAAGCCCGGTGACCTTGTTTTCTTCGAGGGAACGTATGATACGCCTGGGAAAAGTCATGTGGGCATCTACCTCGGAAACGGCATGATGGTCAGTGCTGGCGACCCCATAAAGTATGCTGATATTCATTCGTCCTACTGGCAGAAATACCTGTCCGGTTTTGGGCGGCTTTCAAAATGATTGGAGGAAGAAATGAGCGAAAAACTCGATAAGCTGCGCGCTTCTCTGGAGAAGGAAAAGGAGCGTCGCATCAGGATCAACAACCGCATCGAAAGTCTGGAGCGGCGGATTCAGGAAGCAGAAGCTGCCGAGGTCAACGAGATGGTGCGGACCGCCAAGGTCACGCCGGAACAGCTTGCCGCCCTGCTGCGGCAGTCTGCCACCACCACCCCGAACCCGGCTGCGCTGTCCGCGGTCGGTGCTACCTTTAATAAGGAGGACGATTCCAATGAAGATGATGAATAAGGTTTGTGCGCTGGTGCTGTCGGTGGCACTGTGCGCTGGCATGGCGGCTCCTGCTTTTGCCTATGGCGGTGAGCCTGTGGAGGAAGTGGAACAGCCCGTCCTGACTTCTACCATCGATGAAGAAGATGTGGTCACCGTGACCGATGAGGAATCTGGTGCCCTGACCCCGGAGGGTAATCTGACGCTGGTGGATGATTACCATACCAGTTATTCGGATGGCAGCGGCCAGCAGTTCATTACGCTGGTCAGCAAGTCGGGCAATACGTTCTATCTGGTCATCGACCGCAACGACAAGGGAGAAAATACCGTTCATTTCATGAATCTGGTGGACGAAGCCGACTTGCTGGCGCTGATGGAAGAAGATGCCGCCGATGCCTACACCGCCGAAAAAGAAGCGACGGCGCAGGCAGAACAGGAGCGCAAGCAGGCCGAGGAGGATGCCAAGAAAGCGGAGGAAGAAGCAGCGGCATCCGGTTCTGAACAGACTGGTGGCAACAAAGTTACGAAGTATGCTGCCACATTCTTAGGCGTGCTGGCGTTGGTCGGTTTGGTTGCTGGCGGCGGCATTTACACCTTTATGAAGCAGAAGCAGAAAAAGCAGGCAGAAAAAGAAGCCCTTGACCCCGATGCAGATTACAGCGAGGACAAGGGCGACTTTGAAATTCCTGTGGAGGATGAACCGGAAGAAGCCGGTGAGGAGGATAACACAGAAGAATAATTTTACTGGCGGCGTTTGCCGCCTTACATATCTAAATCTGAAAAGAACAGGAGTTGATGCTTATTGTCTTATCAGCTTGTGGTCAGCGAGAAACCCTCAGTCGGGGCAGCTTACGCAAAGGTTCTCGGTGCGACCAATCGACAGGATGGTTATTGGGAGGGCAACGGTTATCTCGTCAGCTGGTGCGTGGGGCACTTGGTGGAACTGGCTCCGCCCAATGTGTATGATGCCAAGTACGTCAAGTGGAGCATTGCAGACCTGCCCATCCTGCCGCAAAAGTGGCAGTATCTGGTGTCTGCGTCCACCAAAAAGCAGTTTGGCATCCTGCAAAAGCTGATGCACCGCCCGGATGTGGATAGCATCGTGAACAGTTGCGATTCCGGTAGAGAGGGCGAACTGATTTTCCGGCTGGTCTATGAGCAAGCGGGCTGCAAAAAGCCTTTTTCCCGCCTGTGGCTTTCCAGCATGGAGGAAAACGCCATCCGGGAGGGCTTTGCTCATCTGAAACCGTCAACTGAATACGATGCGCTGTACAACGCAGCACTCTGCCGGGAACGTGCCGACTGGATGGTCGGCATCAACGCTTCCCGGCTTTTTTCGTGCCTGTACGGTCAGCCTTTGGCGGTGGGGCGTGTTATGACCCCGGTGCTTGCCATGACGGTGGTGCGGGAAGCCGCCATCGCCGCCTTTGTGCCGGAGAAATTCTACACGGTGGATTTGGAACTGACCAGCGGCTGCACAGCATCAAGCCGCCGCATTCCTGAAAAAACCGTTGCCGAAAACCTGCTGGAAACCTGCCGAAAGGAGATGGTGGCAACGATCCAGCGCATTACCCGCAAGGAAAAGTCCGAGAGTCCGCCGCCGCTGTACGACCTGACCACCCTTCAGCGGGATGCTAACCGCCTGCTGGGGTACAGCGCACAGCAGACACTGGACTATGTGCAGAGACTGTATGAGAAGAAACTTACCACTTATCCCCGAACTGATAGCTGCTATATCACCGACGATGACGAGGAAATGCTGGAGGAACTGACTGAGGAGTTGGAGGGTTCTCTCAACATTGCCCCGGAAGATGTGGACGAGGCTGTGCCCCGGACACGGCGCACCGTCAACAGGGAAAAAGTCACCGACCACCACGCCATCCTGCCCACCCGCAGTATGCTGCAAGCCGATTTGGAGGCTCTGCCCAAGGGTGAGCAGAACGTCCTGAAGCTCATCATTGCCCGGACGCTGATGGCAGTCAGCAAGCCCTTCCGTTATCTTGAAACCCTGCTGACCACCGAATGTGCCGGGGAGGAATTTACCGCCAAGGGCAAGGAGATTCTGGAGGAAGGCTGGAAAGCAGTGGAGCGCAAGGTGTTGGCAGACATCTTGAACCGGAAACAGGAACTCACCGCCCTGCCCAATGCGGCAGAGAACGAGTGCGGCATCCTCAATGCCGAACTGAAAGAGGGCCAAACCTCCCCGCCGAAGCACTTTACCGAGGATACCCTGCTGCACGCTATGGAAACCGCCAGTGCGGATAGTATGCCGGAGGGTGTGGAGCGTCAGGGCATCGGCACTCCGGCAACCCGTGCCGCCACCATTGAAAAGCTGGTGCAGAAGGGCTTTCTGGAGCGCAAGGGCACCAAGAAAACCAAGGTGCTGCTGCCCACGGATAAGGGGAAAGCGTTAATCACCGTGATGCCCGAAGAAATCCAATCCCCGGAAATGACCGCCGATTGGGAAACAAAGCTGCTGCAAATCGAGCGCAGCGAAATGGAGCCGGAAACTTTTATGACTGAAATCAAAGAGATGATTTCCTCGCTGGTAACGACCACCGAGGCTGCGAAAGGAGCGAATGCGCTTATGAAAAACAAAATTATTGGTGTCTGCCCGAACTGCGGTAAGCCTGTCGTGGAGCGTGAAAAGGGCTGGTTCTGCGAGAACCGGGAGTGCCGTTTCGTGCTGTGGAAGGATAATGCTTTTCTGAAACGGCTCGGCAAACGCATGGACGCTCATGTGGCGGACAAGCTGCTGCGGGATGGTCGGGTCCGCCTGAAGGACTGCAAGAGCGCCAAGGGCAAGACCTACAACGCCACCGTGCTGCTGTCCTGTGAAGCGGATGGCCGCAGCAAGTTTTCGCTGGAATTTGAAGGTGGGTGCTGATGGAGCAGATAAAAGAAGCGGTCTACCTTATCAACGATGAACGCTATCTGCATCTCCGGGAAAACGGTGCAGGGGTCGGCTTTGCCACCTACAACAAGGTAACTGGTGAGCCGCTGGAAAGCGGGCAGATCTCGGAAAAGAACCTGCCGCCCGATGGCAGGAACGCCATTTCTGCCGCCCGGAACTGGTATCTGTTTGAACTTTCGGACGATGACCGCAAGGTCATCCAACAGGAAAGCGTAAAGATCCTCGAAAACATCCCGCAGGCGGGCATCGGCAGACGGCGCATCTGGGAGCCGGAAACGCTGCCGAAGGATGTTCGTCTCATCAACAGCCACTATGATGACCTCTATCGCATTCCAGATGGCGGCGTGATTCAGGTGGATTACCCGGATGGGCGCAGTTTTACGGCACGGGTGGAACATCTGGATGATTATCACTTTGACATGGGCGGTCTGGGCAATGTGTTCCACATCTGCCAGTTTGCCGAGGTCATGGAACGAAACCATGCCGACTTCTACCCGGAGATTCAGACACAAGACGAGCAGGCGGCGTGGGAACTGGGCGGCAAAGGCTACCTTGCCATCCAGTCCTGTGAGGATGGATGGGACTACACCCTCTACCACAGCGATTATTCTGTGATGGACGGCGGGCAGCTGGGTGCCCCGGAACTGACCATTCAGGAAGCCCGTGAGCAGATTCTGGAAGCGCACCACATGGAAAAGGGGCGGCGGCTGTTGCAGGACTACGATGCAGTCATGGATAAAGTTGAGGAAGCCGAGGAACTGAGCGCAGACCATCGCTCTTCCACACTGGAAAAGCTAGCAGAACTGGCAAGTGATACGTCTGCGCCAAAATCGTCTGCATGTTCTGCGCCAGAACTGTGAGGTGGACGATGCAGCAAAAATGGAACCAGAATTTTGACGGTGAACCCATGACGGACATCCCGCAGAAGTTTCTGAACGCGGGGTGCGATGTTTATATGGTGATGCAGCTGCGGCATGACGAAAAAATCTTCGATGAAAGATTTGCTTCTATGCGGGAGTTGAATCGTCGAGGCAAAACGCCCGACCCGGATCATTACGAGGTCACCTACTATGCTGATCTGCCCGCCATGTGGCAGGATGTGCCGAACAACGAGATTTTGGAAGAACTATTTCAGATGTTCAACCTCTCCCGTCCGCAGGATTTTGAGGGGCACAGCCTGTCGGTCAGCGATGTGCTCGCACTCAAACGCAATGGCGAGGTGTCTGTGCATTATGTGGACAGCATCGGCTTCAAAGATTTACAGGGGTTTCTGGACAAGCAGCCGGAACGCCATTCGGTACTGATGAATCTCAAGGAAAAGTGCGATGCCCCGGAGTGCAACCCCACCGGATGCCGGAAAGTGAGGGATGCGCATGAACTTTAACCATGAGGAACTGATGCTGATGATGCTCTACAACACCGGCACCCGGCTGGGGCTCATTCACGAACTGCGGCTGATGCAGTGCTACCTGATGCCGGATGAAACCGCCCTGCGGGAACTGTCGGAGGGCGTTATCGAGAAGCTGAAGCTGCTGACCGATGCAGAGTTTGCCGAGCTGGAATTTCCCCCGAACTGATCTTTGCCGCCTGCGGGCGGCGTACATAGGCTCTTTTACAATGGGGGTCGGTGTGGTATACTGAACTCGACAAATCGGAATTTGTGAAGGAGGAATATACTATGAATATAGGGTTTTGGCTATGTGGAGTTTTGGTTATTCCATTTGTGATTATAGGAGTGTTATTTGCAATATTTAAAGAAAAAGCGGCTAAATTTGTTTCGGGATTTAATTCATTACCGAAAGAAGAACAGGCATTGTATGATAAAGCTCATATTTCTCGTGATATAAAAAATCAGTGTTTTACATGGGCTGGCATAATGTTAGTAGGAGCAGTGTTGTCTTATTTTTTAACACCATATATGGCTATTCCGGCTTTTATTATTTGGCTCGTTTTATTTTTCAAAGAGGTTCACTTTGACACGCACAAAGCATTTGAAAAATATTTATTAAAATAAATTCCAGTTTGTCGATGGTTGTCAACCGGGATAGTGGCCTATGACCTTACTCCGAAAAATTTTTCATAACCCGCAAGAAAGTGGGCTTGATAGAATACTTCCATTCATGCTATTGTTCGTCCGGGAATAGCTTCGAAAAAGCTGTACAGTTAGAAAAAGAACTTGATCGGTTTGATAACGAAATGCGTAGACGCGCAAATGAACGATTCGAAAAAGAGCATCCGAATGGTGTGCCAGATGCTCATTGGACTGACGAAAACAGATGGGATTGACGATAAAAGACTTAAAATAAAACACAATCGAATGGAGAGTATCTGAAATGAAAATCGTAGTTTTGAACGGTAGCCCTCGCAAGGGCGGCAACACAGAAATCATGGCGCAGGCTTTTGCAGAAGCCGCCCGCAAGAACCAGAATGAAGTCAGCGTTCTGGATGTGGCATCTATGAATATTTGCGGCTGTCTGGGCTGCAAATACTGCTGGGCGCATAAGGGCGAATGCGTCCAGAAAGATGATATGGGCAAGGTTTTTGCAGCTTTGGCCGATGCTGATGTGGTGGTCTTTGCATCACCTATCTATTGGTTCGACATTACCGCACAGATGAAAACCGTCATTGACCGCCTGTATGCCGGCGGCAGTGTGGGCTTCCACTTCCATAAGACTGCCCTGCTGCTGGATGCCGGTGCCGACCATGTATTCGATGCAGCCATCGCCCAGTATAAGGCAATGACTTCCTATCTCAAGTGGGAAGATATGGGTATCATTACGGTGCCGAACATGGAAACCAAGGGCAGCATGACCACTGCACCGAATCTGGATGCGGTTGTCAAACTTGGTGAATCGCTCTGATTGATTTAGAAAAACAAATAACATTACATCCCTGCGGGCAACCCCAAAACGGTTGCCCGCTCTTTTTATGCTCAAAAAAAGAAGGGAGGAACGCTATGCCAAGCAAAACCGAAGAATATCTCGCCCTTGCCCAGCGCACGGCCAACGGCTTGACCCGATACTGGGAAAGCTGGACGGACTACCTGACCACCGCATCCCGGCTGTACAAGTACAGTTTTGCGGACCAGCTCATGATCTACGCCCAGCGCCCGGATGCCACCGCCTGCGCCGACTTTGACATCTGGAACAACCGGATGAACCGCTATGTGCGCCGGGGTGCCAAGGGCATCGCTCTGCTGGACGAATCCAGCGGATTCCCGCGCCTGCACTACGTTTTCGATGTGTCGGACACCGGAGTGCGCCGCAATTCCCGTGACCCCGACCTGTGGCAGTACAACGATGATCTGAAACAACCTGTTTCGGATGCACTGACTGCTGCCTACGGCGTCAGCCATGAAAGGGTCAGCCAGCAGCTTGCCAACATTGCCGGGAAATTGGTCGCTGATTATTGGGACAACAACGGCGGCGACATTCGCGCCATCGTTGACGGTTCGTTCCTGATGGACTATGATAGTGCCGGGTTGGAAATGCAGTTCAAATCCGCCGCCGCAATCAGCGTCACTTACACGCTGCTGGAACGATGCGGATTTGAACCGGATGGCTATTTTGACAAAGACAGTTTTCAGGCCATCTACGATTTTTCTACCCCGGACACTGTCTACACACTCGGTGCCGCAGTCAGCGACATCAGCCGCGAAGTCCTGCGCACCGTCGAGCGGGCAGTCAAAACGACCATCCGCCGCCGAAACAATGAAAGGAGCCAGCATGAATATGAGCAGCAATCTGAACTACACGCAGACCGGGGATTATCTTCTCCCGAACCTGACTCTGCATCAGCCGAAGAACCCGCTGGGCAAGTACGGCAGGATGCGCCTGAACTTTCTGAAACAGCAGCACCCGGTTCTGTACCACACGATGCTCCTGAACGGGAGCCTGTACCCGACCCTGACCGAACTGGAGCAGACCGCAGCAGCGATGAAGAAGCAACTGATGGCCGATCTGCTGGCGAAGAACCCGGCCCCGGACAAGGAGAAGAATCAGATGGCGTGGGTACAGCACATGAACAGCCTACAGGAGCAGGTCGAGGAAGTGATTCGGACGGAACTGATCTACAGCTAAGTTTTCTGGATGCCGTCATCCCCACCGAAGCCCAGCAAATTGAACATATCGACCGAGCGGAGAGCGAAAAATCGCCCTCCGCTTTTGTTTTGTCGCAGGCTGAAATTGAGAATGAACTGCGCAAGCATGGTTCCGGTTTTCAGGATGGCAAGCAGCGGATCATCGAACTGTACCAGACACAGCCCGACCGCAAACTCCGCGCTAAAGCATTGGCGAAAGAGTACGGCATCGGCGGACATTCGCAGGATTTTCTGGATGGCAGCAGCGGTTTTGTAAATCATGATGGCAAAGGACTTGAATTTGACCACTACCCGGATCATCAAAAGGTTACGTTAAGCTGGACACAGGTCGAGAAATACATCGACCTGATGATTCAGTCTG
>OBYM01001401.1_pt1 | contig 10356 bp, 8 predicted proteins | sample 1538191 | NCBI WGS metagenome assembly OBYM01 (sample SAMEA2580165, study PRJEB22360) | human gut metagenome | biome: human gut; feature: human-associated habitat; material: faeces | place: Denmark | collected 2008/2010 | reverse complement strand
CGATTTTACATGATGTTTTAGAGCAGGAACCCTCGGTGATGCTTTCGGTTTCTGCCACAACACGTGCCCCCCGCGAAGGAGAACAAAACGGTGTTAATTATCTCTTTTTGGGCAAAAACCAGTTTGAACAAATGATTGCAGACGGCGGCATGCTCGAGCACGCCTGTTATTGTGGGAATTATTACGGCACACCGCGCAAGCCGGTTGAAGACGCTATGAAGAACGGAAAAGATGTCATTCTGGAAATTGAAGTGCAGGGTGCGCTGCAAATTAAGCAGAAATTCCCTGAGTGTGTAACGGTTTTTATCCTGCCGCCCTCTATGGAGGTCCGGGAGAACCGCCTGCGCAGGCGGCAGACCGAGGATGAGACAACCATTCTGAAGCGCTTGGCCAAGGCAAAAGAGGAATTGGACTTTGCTGCGCAGTACGATTATGTAGTGGTAAACGGAGATCTTAAAACGGCCGTTGATGATATGAAAGCCATTTTGCGTGCTGAGCATTGCCGTACCACACGCAATGAAGTTATGATTTGATTAGAAAGGGACGAATTTAGATTATGTTGAAACCGATTGTTGACAGTGCAATTGAAAATGTGCCGAGCCGTTATGCCCTCGTAATCGGCATTGCAAAGCGCGCTCGCCAAATTGTGGATGAAGCAGAACAGAATGGCGATATTCTCGTCGAAAAGCCGGTCGGTCTTGCGGTAGATGAGTTTTTGGACAAAGATTATGCGATTGTTGAGCCGCCTGAGTCTGCCGAAGACGAAGAAAACTCTCCGACACAGGTGTTCGGACAGGATTATTCTTTGGAGGAGTCGTCTGAGGACGATTCTTCAGATGAACATTAACACCAAAGCAAATGGAAGGCTCAGATGAAAATGGTTCCCATTGTGCAGGTTGCGGTCGACCAAACGGCCTATCATTTTGATAAGCCGTTTGATTATATCGTTCCGGAAAATTTAAAAAAACGTGTGTGTCCCGGCTGCCGGGTGCTGGTGCCCTTCGGCCGGGGAGATCGCCGGCGGCAGGGGATTGTTCTTGCTTGCTTGGAGGGAGAGGGCAAATCGTTAAAGCAGGTGAGCGATCTGCCTGACGAACAGCCGCTTCTAAGTCCGGAAATGCTCCAATTGGCGTTGTGGATGAAAGAAACGACGTTTTGTACGATTTTTGAGGCCGTTCGATTAATGCTTCCGGCGGGAATCAATTTAAAAATGAAGGACTGCTACGCGGCAGCGGATTTTTCTGAAGAAATGTTAGAAGGTTTTTCGGCGGAAGAGCGGCAGATGGTGCATTTTCTGAAAAAGAATGCGGGGCTTCTGCCAGAGGATAAAATTGCAGCCCGTCTTGGAATGCATCCGGAATCCTGTGGGAAAATGCTTCTTCGCTTATCAAAAAACGGAATTTTGATTCGTTCACAAACAGCGGTGCAGCAGATCGGCGACGCTTCCATGCGCATGGTGCGCTTGACCGAACAGCCTTCTCAGGAGAAGATGACCGTAAGACAGAAAGCGGTTGTCGGGTTGCTGCAGGAGGTTGGTTCCGCTGCTTATAAGGAAGTTTGTTATTTTTGCGGAGTAACGGCTTCTGTGCTGCGGACATTGGAACAAAAGGGAATCATCGAATGTTACGAAACAACCGTCAGTCGAAGCAGGTATGCGGCTGAGCCTGAAATCCGCAGTGATCCTTCCGCGGTAAAACTGACACAGGAGCAGGAAAAAGCCTTTGCAGCGCTTTTGCAAAAGCAGAAGGATGGCGGCGGCATTTCGCTGCTTTACGGCGTCACGGGAAGCGGCAAAACCCCGGTTTTTCTTCGCCTGATTGATGAGACGGTTCGCCGCGGAGACAATGTGATTCTGATGGTGCCGGAAATTTCTTTGACGCCGCAGCTGATCAGTTTGTTTCGCCGGTGCTTCGGGTCGCAGATTGCGGTGTTTCACAGTGCGCTTTCTCTGGGGGAGCGCAAGGATGAGTGGATGCGTGTTTTTCGTGGTGAAGCGAAAATTGCTATCGGAACGCGTTCTGCTGTTTTTGCACCGTTTCGATCCATAGGATTAATTGTGATGGATGAGGAACAGGAGCAAACTTACAAATCCGAATCTTCTCCGCGTTTTCATGCAAAAGAGATTGCACGTTTTCGGTGCCAATATCATCACGCGCTGCTGCTTCTTGCTTCCGCAACGCCATCGGTTGAAAGCTTTTATTATGCGCAGAATGGTCGTTACGGCTGTAGTGTGCTGAAAAAGCGGTACGGGAATGCACAGCTTCCGCAGGTAGAAGTAGTCGATATGGCGGAAAGCGCAGGAAGATCCGGAATTTTCAGTACGCGGCTGATCGAAGAACTGACCCGTAATCTGCAGGAAAAGCGTCAGTCGATTCTGTTGCTGAACCGGCGCGGTTATCACACCTTTGTTTCGTGCGGCGCCTGTCAGAAAGTACTTACCTGCTCAAATTGCAGCATCTCAATGACATATCATACGGCAAATCATCGGCTGATGTGCCATTACTGCGGTCATTCGGTTCCGCTGCCGGAAAAATGCCCTTATTGCGGGGAATCGGCGATACGGTACGGTGGTGTTGGTACTCAGCGCGCAGAAGAGGAGCTGGAAGAGCTTTTCCCACAGGCACGTGTGCTTCGGATGGACGCAGATACCACCATGGCACGTTTTTCGCATGAGGAAAAGTTGAAGCAGTTTTCGGCCGGAAAGTTCGATATTCTGCTCGGTACGCAAATGGTCGCGAAAGGACTTGATTTTCCAAATGTAACGCTGGTGGGTGTTCTTTCTGCCGATCAGGAGCTATATGGAGATGATTTTCGCAGCTATGAACGTGCTTTTTCGCTGCTGACACAGGTGGTCGGGCGCGCCGGGCGAGGCGCTGCCGGCGGCAAAGCGCTGATTCAGACCATGACACCGCAAAGCCCGGTAATCCGTATGGCGGCACAGCAGGATTATGATGCATTTTATCGCGGCGAAATTGAAGTACGGCGGGCGATGCTTTATCCTCCATTCGCAGACCTTTGCGTCGTAGGTTTTGTCGGCACTGCAGAACTTCTGGTCAGAGAAGCCGCCAACTCCTTTTTGAGCGAATTTAAAAGCCTTGCGGCGGCAGAGTATTCCGAACTTCCGTTGCGGGTGATTGGCCCTTCGCCGGCAGCAATTCTTCGTGTTAATCAGAAATTTCGCTATAAACTTCTGATTAAATGCCGCGGAAGCTCCCGTTTTCGTCAGCTGCTGGCGCGGTTGCTGGTTCTGCACGGGCAAAATAAGAATTTCAATGGGGTTACGGCATATGCTGATATGAATCCCGACAACATATTATAATGGTTTACGGAAGGAACTGAGGTATTATGGCAATTCGCAATATCGTAAAGGAAGGGGACGACATTCTCCTGAAAAAATGCCGTACAGTCGAAAAATTTGACCGGAAGTTGGCCGAATTGATTGACGACATGCTGGAAACGATGTACGAAGCAAACGGTGTCGGGTTGGCTGCACCGCAAGTCGGAATTCTCCGCCGCGTTGTTGTGATTGACACCGGAGACGGTCCGATAGAGCTGGTAAATCCGCAGATTATTGAAAAACACGGCACACAGCAGGAGATGGAAGGGTGCCTTTCCTGTCCGGGGATCTGGGGGATTACCAAGCGGCCGTTATGGGTTAAAGTGCGCGCACAGGACCGTCTGGGAATTTATCATGAATACACCGGTCAGGATTTGCTTGCCCGCGCGTTTTGTCATGAGCTTGACCATCTTGACGGAATCCTGTTCCGTAGCCATGTTGTGGAATATGTGGAGCCGGAATCGGGAGAATAATCAGTGGGATCTCGCACCCTGTCGAAACCAGAGAAAGTGATGGTGTGCAATGAAAATTGTATTTATGGGAACGCCGGATTTTGCAGTGCCGACTCTGCTTCATCTTCTGCACGACGGCCACGAAATCTGCGGTATATTTACGCAGCCGGATAAAGCGCGCGGTCGAAGCAACGCGCTGCAGCCGACACCCGTAAAAGTGGCTGCAATGGAGCATGCAATTCCTGTCTTTCAGCCGCAAAGCATGAAAACGCCGGAACCTCTTGAGCTTCTGAAGAAACTTGCGCCGGAACTGATTGTTGTGGTTGCATATGGCAGGCTTCTTCCCAAAGCAGTGTTGGAGCTTCCCCGGTATGGCTGCATCAACGTCCATGCGTCGCTGCTGCCGAAATATCGCGGTGCAGCACCGATACAGTGGTCTGTCATCAATGGGGAAACCGTTACCGGCGTTACAACAATGTTTATGGACATTGGGCTGGACACCGGCGACATGCTGCAAAAAGCGGAAACTCCGATCGGGGAAAACGAAACGGCAGAGCAGCTGCACGACAGGCTGTCCCTAATGGGTGCGAAGCTTTGCTCGGAAACCGTTGCGCTGCTGCAGCAAGGAAAGCTTGTGCGAAGCAAGCAGGACGATTCTCAGTCCTGTTATGCACCGATGCTGACCCGAGAGCTTTCGCCGATTGACTGGACAAAATCGGCGTGGCAAATTCACAACCAGATTCGCGGTCTGACTCCGTGGCCGGGCGCGGAAACGGTATTTGCAGGCAGGCGGTTAAAGATCCATGATTCCCGTCTGGCGCCGGATCGGATAGGAAAGCCAGGAGAGATTATTTCGGAGCTCCCTCTGGTGATTGCCTGCGGAGGGCAAACGGCTTTGGAACTGACCGAACTTCAATATGAAGGCGGGAAAAAAATGCATGTTTCCGATTTTCTGCGGGGACATCGCATGGAAGCGGGAGTTCTGCTGGGATAATACCCGGTAATTCTCAAGAGGTGATAAATTATGGGCTTCTATTATTACAACTGGAATTATTTTATTTTTATGCTGCCTGCGCTGATCCTGACCCTTTGGGCACAGGCCAGTGTGAAATCAACCTTTTCCAGATATTCTAACGTAAGAAATGCGCAAGGACTGACCGGAGCCAATGCTGCCGCAACGGTATTGCGAAATAACGGAATCACAAACGTATGCCTGGAACATGTGAGGGGAAATCTCACCGATCATTTTGATCCCAGAAGCAGTGTGATTCGTCTTTCGGATTCCGTTTATGACGTCGCCAGCGTAGCTGCCGTGGGCGTGGCGGCGCATGAGGCGGGGCATGCAGTACAGCATGCTGTGGGATACGGCCCCATGAAGTTGAGGGCTGCTGTTATTCCGGTGGCGCGCATCGGCTCACAGCTTGCCATGCCGATGATTATTTTAGGAATGCTGCTGCCGGTGCAGTTTGATTTTATTGTTACTGCAGGCATTATTTTGTATTCAATGGCTGTTTTCTTTGAGCTTGTCACTCTGCCGGTAGAATTCAATGCCAGTTCACGCGCTTTGGCCGCAATTGCAGAATCCGGAATGCTTTCTCAGGAAGAGCTTGCAGGGGCAAAACACGTTCTGCGCGCAGCGGCAATGACGTATCTTGCTTCGGCGTTTACGGCTGTCCTCAGTCTGCTGCGTCTGCTGATGATTTTCGGTCGAAGGAATAATAACCGATGAACCAGCCAAATGCGCGGAATGCCGCGCTGAAAATTCTGCTTCGGGTGAATGAGCAGCAGGGATATTCCAATTTGCTGCTAAACAGCACGTTGAAAGAACTGCATTTGTCTGTAAAGGACAAGGCCTTTGCAGGCTCTTTGGTTTACGGAGTTCTGGAACGCCAGATCACGTTGGATTATATCATTGCACATTTTTCGAATCGGCGCTTAAGCGAGATGGAACCGGTGGTGCGCAATGCGCTGCGTCTTGGCGCCTATCAATTAATTTATTTGGACAAGGTTCCGTCCTCTGCCGCAATTAATGAAACGGTAAATTGCGTTAAGGTTTTTGGTGCGGCCGGAGCGGCGGGTTTTACCAACGCCGTTTTACACGCAATCGATACAAGCGGACGGCAGATTGAATTCCCACCCCCAAAAAATTGGAAGACATACCTTGGAACCCGTTATTCTGCGCCACAATGGCTGGTTCGGTTGTGGGCGCACGCTTACGGCAGAGAATGCTGTGAAGAACTTCTGAAGGCCTCTTTTGGCCGCCCGCCGCTTACCGTGCGCGTAAACACGCAAAAGTGCACCGCCCAGGCCTTAATGGAAGCGTTGTCCGAGGAACACGTTTTGGCGGTTACCAATCCTATTGTTCCGAATGCGATCGATTTGACATCAACCGGTTCGATAGAGAGGCTGAACGCATTCCAAAACGGGTGGTTTCATGTGCAGGACGCTGCTTCGCAGCTGCTTTGTTATGCATTCGGTGCAAAGCCCGGAGAGCGGATTGCCGATGTGTGTTCGGCACCCGGAGGCAAATCGTTCACCATCGCCGAGCAGATGTGCGGCGAGGGAAGCGTTGATGCGTTTGATCTTTATTCGGCACGGGTACAGCTGATTCAGCAGGGAGCAGAGCGATTGGGGCTGCAGAACATCCGCACAGCGGAAAGAAACGCCGAAAACGGTGACGCCGCGCCGCTGTATGATCGTGTTTTGTGCGATGTTCCGTGTTCCGGCTTGGGGATTCTGCGCAGAAAGCCGGAAATCCGACTGAAATCACCGGAAACACTTGACAATCTGCCTTCGGTGCAGTATTGTATTTTGGTGCAGTCGTCTCAGATGGTTTGTCCGGGAGGCGTTCTGTTTTATTCAACCTGCACGCTGAATCCGGCGGAAAATGATGCGATTGTGTCGCGTTTTTTGAACGAGCATCCGGATTTTTCGCCTATGCCGCTGTCTTTGCCGCCTTGGATTCGCCGCACAGCAGATGAGCCGGAACACCAGATTACGCTGATGCCGCATATACATCATACGGATGGCTTTTTCTTTGCGGCGTTCTGGAAAGAATTTCCGGCAAAAAATTGATTAAAATAAGCAGTGAGGAAAATCGGGAGGTGTGCACGGATGACAGATATCCGTTCTGCGACGGAAGAAGAGGTGCGCGCCGCTGTCGCACAATTGGGCGAACCACCATATCGTGCCGGACAGATTGTAACATGGCTGCAGCAAAAGGGCGCGGAAAGCTTCGATGAAATGACCAATCTTCCTAAAGCACTGCGTGAGAAAATGAAGGGTGCATTTGAGCTTCGCTGTGCAAAAAAGATTCAACGCTGGGATTCCTCGCTGGACGATACTTCAAAATATTTATTTGAATTGAACGACGGTGAAACGATCGAATCGGTTCTGATGCATTACCATCACGGTTACTCGGTCTGTATTTCTTCTCAGGTTGGCTGTAAAATGGGCTGCACATTCTGCGCGACGGGAATGGGAGGATTTCAGCGGAACTTAACGCCTTCTGAAATGCTGGCGCAGATTCAGTCTATTGAACGGGATAAAAACGTTCGTGTTTCCAATATCGTGTTGATGGGCATGGGAGAACCGCTTGATAATTATGACGCTGTTCTGCGTTTTCTGCGGCTTGTTTCAGCGGAAAGCGGCCTGAATATCGGTATGCGGCATATTTCGCTTTCTACCTGCGGTGTTGTGGATCGTATTTACGATTTGATGCGGGAAAAGCTGCAGCTGACGCTTTCGGTTTCCCTGCATGCGCCGAATGACGAGATTCGCAAAAGAACCATGCCGGTTGCCCGCCGTTGGAGTATGCACGAACTGCTGACAGCCTGCCGGGAATATGAACAGACAACCGGTCGGAGAATTTCTTTTGAATATGCGATGATTTCCGGCGTGAATGACAGCGACGCCTGTGCAAGAGAATTGGCAGAAAAGCTTTGCGGAACGCTCTGTCATGTCAATCTGATTCCTGTTAATGAGGTCAAGGAAAATCAATACAAACGCAGCAGTCGGGAACGGCTGGAGCGCTTTTCAGATATATTGTCCCGCAGCGGCATTGCAGTAACGGTACGTCGTACGCTAGGTTCGGATATTAATGCTTCCTGCGGTCAGCTTAGACGAAAACGTCTTGAACAAACAGACAGCCCGGGGTTGCATCTGAATTCATTTTAAAAGCCGGGACGTCTGAAAGGAATGGGCATGTCAATGAAAGTTTACATGAAAACCGATACGGGTAAAATTCGGTCTTCCAATCAGGATGCGATGTTTTCGATGGAGCCGGAGCCAAATGTTCTTTGCGCTGCGGTGTGCGACGGCATGGGCGGCGTAAACGGTGGGAATGTTGCAAGTGAGCTTTGCGTCAGAGTTCTACAGGATCAGCTGCAAAGAGCCTATCATCCTGAAATGGGTGACAAATCAGTTATCCAGATGCTGACCACTGCCTTGTTCAACGCCAATCTTGCGGTATATGAGGAATCACGAAAAAGTGCAGAACTGAAGGGTATGGGCACAACGGCCGTGTTGGCGTTGGTGCAGCGGCAGCACCTCTTCGTGGTGCATGTAGGTGACAGCCGCGCACTGCTTTTGCGCAGCGGAACTGTCCGACAGCTAACGCACGACCATACGATTGTTCAGGCCATGGTGGATTCCGGAGAGATCTCGGAACAACAGGCACAGTGGCATCCGCAAAAGCATATTATTACCCGGGCAATCGGAGTTCAGCGCGAGGTCGAAATTGACGTTTCCGATTGGCAACTACAGTCGGACGATTTGATTTTGCTGTGTTCCGACGGGCTTTCTAACCACCTGAGCAACAACCAGATCTGTGAAGCAGCAAGGCGCTTTTCTCCGGATGAACTGGCAGAGGGGTTGATTGCCCTCGCAAATGAGGACGGAGGAAGCGACAATATTACCGTGGTTGTGATATCGGTGAATGAACCTACAGGAGGCATTGAAAATGGATAAGTATGTTGGAAAACGACTGGACGACCGTTATGATATTCGTGAAGTCATCGGTGTCGGCGGCATGGCAATCGTCTATAAGGCATACGACCGTGTGGAAGACCGTATTGTCAGTATTAAGGTTCTGCGCGATGAATATCTTGGCAATCAGGAATTTCTGCGCCGTTTCCGCAATGAATCGCGCGCCATTGCAATGCTCTCGCATCCGAACATCGTTAAGGTATATGACGTCAGCTTCGGAGATCGCTTGCAGTATATCGTTATGGAATATATTGATGGAATTACGCTGAAGGAATATATCAGCCAGCAGCATGTAATTCGTTGGAAAGAGGCCGTCCATTTTACGCTGCAGATTTTATATGCACTGCAGCATGCACACGAAAAGGGAATTATTCACAGAGATATTAAGCCGCAGAATATTATGCTGCTGAAGGACGGAACTATTAAAGTAACCGACTTTGGAATTGCCAGGTTTTCGCGCAGTGATTCCCGGACCATGACGGACAAGGCCATCGGTTCGGTTCATTATATTGCGCCGGAGCAGGCTCGCGGCGCTATTACCGATGAAAAGTCAGATGTCTATTCCGTCGGTGTCATGCTGTATGAAATGCTGACCGGGAAACTGCCGTTTGAGGCGGAGAACGCGGTTTCGGTGGCTATTATGCAGATGCAGTCGGAAGCAAAGCCGCCGCGCTCCATCAACCCGGAGATTCCGGAAGGGCTGGAAGAGATTACACTGAAGGCAATGAAGAAGGATCCTGAGCAGCGTTATGCGTCTGCTGCGGAAATGATTCGGGATATCAACGCGTTTCGGCAGGATCCCAGCATCCGTTTTCAGTATCAGTATTTTATCGACGAAAAACCAACGAAATATATTGATGCTATCGAAAAAGTAAAAGGGGACTCCTCTGCGGAAACGGAAGGCGCGGTTGATTTGATTGAACAGCGCAAAAAAGCGACTGCAATCCCAATTATCACCGGCGTAGCTTCGGCACTTTTGCTTTTTGCCATCGTTTTCGGCGTGTTTCTGTTCTTTAGAAACCTGCCGACACAGAACGAAAACGAGGAAATCTTTTTGCCCGACTTTACAGGGCAGATGCTGCCGGACGTTCAGGAACAGTATCGAGACAGCTTCAATTTTATCATCAAGTATGATGTCTATGAAAATGCAGAAATCGACCAGATTATGAAGCAGGAACCGACAGGCAATGTAAAAAAAGTGAAAAAAGGTTCTGACGTTACGCTGTATGTTAATCATAGCGGCGAACAGGTTCAGGTACCGGAAACATTGATTGGGATGCAGGTGTCGGAAGCGACGGCGCTTCTGACCGAACAAAACCTTGGAAGTTCCATTGTTCAGGTATTCAGCGACGATACTGCTTCCGGCTATGTTGTGGAAGTCTCGCCTGCCGGAGGTTCCATGGTGACGGCCAACACAAAAATTACGCTGTTTGTGAGTAAGGGTGCCGAAGAAAAAACCGTGGTGGTCGGCAATTATCTTAGAAAATCGTTTGAAGATGCAAAAAATGAAATTTTGAAAAATAACCTTAAGGTTTCCACGCCCAAGGTTGTTGATAGTGACCGTCCGAAGAATGAAGTGGT
>OBYM01001398.1_pt1 | contig 10372 bp, 6 predicted proteins | sample 1538191 | NCBI WGS metagenome assembly OBYM01 (sample SAMEA2580165, study PRJEB22360) | human gut metagenome | biome: human gut; feature: human-associated habitat; material: faeces | place: Denmark | collected 2008/2010 | reverse complement strand
TCTTTGCGCAGTGCTGCCGGGTCGAGGACTTTGTCCTGACCCGCCGCAAGGAGGAAAACGATGGCAACGATTAACATGCTGGAAGAGACCGCAAACTACCTGCTCAACCACTGCTTCGTGCTGGGCAGCGTGGAGGATCAGCGGGCAAAATATCTCTATGTGCAGGATCATCTGCCCGAGGTGCGGGCGGTGTTCAAACCGCTGGGCTACGCTGTGCTGCTGTACCCGGCCCCGCTGCAGGCGGCGGCCCTGGTCAACGAGCACGAGGGCAGCCAGGCCCGGCTGCTGAAATACGAGAGCATCCTGCTGCTGGTGCTGCGGCTGCTCTACCTGCAAAAGCGGGAGAGCCTTGCCGCCAGCGCCGATCAGGTGCTGGTGACCGTGGAAGAGGTGCAGACCGAGCTGCAGAAGATGAACCTGCCCCGCAGGCTGGACCAGCAGACGCTGGAAAGGCTGATGCGCACCCTGCGCCGGTACAATCTGGCCCGACCGGTGGGCCGGCTCTCCGGGCTGGACAGCCGCATCGAGGTGTTCCCGACCGTGCTGCTGGCCCTGCCGGATGCCGACCTTGCCGACGCAGCGGCAGAGAGCGCCCGCACCCGCACCGAGCTGGGACTGTATGAACGGCCGGAAGGGGCCGACACCGAAGCAGGGGAGGCAGAAGCATGATCGAACTCAAACGCCTGAAACTCATCAACTGGCACAACTTTGAAAACGTCACCTTTGACTGCGCCCGCCTGACCTATATGATCGGCGTGAACGCCGTGGGTAAGACCACCATTCTGGATGCCATCCGCTACTGCCTGACCACCAACCGCAACTTCAATGCCCTGGGCAATAAAAAAAGCGGCCGCACCCTGCAGGGCTCGGTCCACGCCAAGCAGCGCGGGGAAAACGCTTACCGCCGCCCCGGCCATACCGTAGCCTACATCGGCGCGGAGTTCTACGACAGTCTCAAGCGTGCCCCCTTTGTCATCGCGGTGCGGGTGGAGTCGGAAGGCCCCATGCAGGAGCTGCACCCCGGCGACCAGACCTGGTACCTCTCCGAGGACGGCTGCACGCTGGAACAGCTGCCCTTCATCGACCCGCGTACCGGTGCCCCCAGCGCCAAGGAGGACTTCAAGCCCGCCGTCGGCCGACTCTCCTACACCCGCAGCCCCAGCGAAGCCCGTGACCGCATCTGCCGGGCGCTGGGCATCGGGCGGGCGTCCAGCCCGCTGGGCAAAAAGTTCAACGAAGTGTTCCAGATGGGCACCAGCATGGACGAGATCCCCAACTTCCGGGAGTTTCTGTACCAGTACATCCTGCCCCAGCCGGAACTGGATCTGGAAGCGCTGCAGGGCGACCGGCTGGAGCTGGAAAACCTGCACGCTGTGCTGGCCGAAGCCCAGACCCGCGCCGATGCACTGGAAGAGATCGTGAACTATGGCCGCGAAGCCGCCGGAAAGCAGACCGAAGCCCTTGTGAACCGGGGCGCGGCCCTGCTGGCCCGTGCTGCTGCCGACGGCGGGGAACAGGACGTGTGGCAGGGCCATCTGGACGCCGGACACCGCCAGCTGGAGGCTCTGAACGCCCGTTATGCCGAGGCCAAGAACGCGGAGGCGGAAGCCCGCCGCGCCTACCTTGCTGCCCACAGCGCAGCCGGTGCCAGCGGCGAGGGCCGGGCACTGGATGCCATGGAGGAAGAGCTGTCCCGCCGCAAGACGGCGCAGGATGCCGCCGCCCGCAAAGCCGCGCAGGCCGAGGATGCCGCATCCAAGGCCGAAGCCCTGCTCACAGCCCTGCGCCGCAGCGGGTTTGCTTCCGGCTGGAAGCTGGAAAACCTCACCGCCGACACCCTGCCGCAGCTCACCGACTGGCTTGCCGCGCAGGAAAAACCGCTGGAAGAAGCCTACTTTGCGGCCCGGCAGAACACCGCCGCCCTGCGCAAAGAGCAGGCGGACAAGCGCGCCGAGCTGGACGCCGTGTCCGGCGGCAAGTGGGTGTACCCCCACGGCGATGCCGCCACCCGTGTGCGGGATGCCGTGAACGCGGAGCTCCAGAGCCGCGGCATGCAGCCGGACGCCAAGATCTTCTGTGAGCTGCTGGCCGTGGCGGACGAGAGCTGGCAGGACTGCGTGGAAGCCTGCCTGGGCGACCGCCGGTTCGACATCCTTGTGCCGCCCGCCCATTACGAGGCCGCCAAGAGCGCCTTTGTGGCCCTGAAGGACAAGGTGGGGCCCATCAGCCTGCTGGACACGCCCGGCATCCGCAAGGCCAACCGCCATGCCGAGACTGCCCCGGCGGACAGTCTGGCGGCACAGGTCACCAGCGAAAACCCGCTGGCGGCCCAGTACGCCGACACCATCCTGCGGCGCATCGTCTGCTGCGACACCCCTGAAACACTGGAACAGTACCCGGACAGCGCCACCCGCGACCTGCTGCGGCACCATCCCTTCCGGCTGGAGCGCCTGCGCACCCCGCAGCGCTATATCGGCCTTGGCGGTTGGCGCGCCCGCGCCGGGGCACTGGCCGAAGAGCTGGAAGCTCTGGCCGAGCGCACCCGCACCGCCGCCCAGACCGAGCAGAACCTGAAAACCGCCTACGACCAGTACCAGAACTTCCAGCGCGGCACCGCGCCGCAGCAGCTGGCCGGCCTGTGGGAGGCCCGCACCGCCGCCGAAAAAGCCCGGAATGCGGTGGCCGAACAGGAGGGCAAGCTGGCCGAATACCGCGAGAACCCCCTGCTGCAGGAGATGTACCGCGAGGAAGAAACGCGGGAAGCCGCCTGGGAAGCCGCCCGCACCGCTGTGGAGCAGGTGGGCGGCGACATCCGCGTGTGCGAAAAACAGATCGCTTCCTGCGAAGCCGAACAGAAAAAGGCCGGGGAGACGGCACAGCAGAGCGCCGACGCGGCCCGGAAGTTCTTTGCGGCCCATCCGCTGCTGGAGCCGCTGGCCCGCACCCGGATGCAGGCCCTTGCTCCGGCCGACAAGCCCGCAGCCGCCGCACAGGCCGCCGAAAAGGCACAGGCCCGGCTGGACGATGCCCTGACGGCCTACCTCACCGGCACGCTGGAACCCGCCCAGAAGGCCTACAACGAGCACTACGTCTGTGATTACCCGCTGGGTCTGGCGGGGCTGGACCAGTACCGCGCCCAGCACGAGAGCCTTGTGCGCATCGACCTGGAACGCTACGCCGCCCGTCTGGAGCAGGCCCAGCGCGACTGCAAGGACCGCTTCCGCAAGGACATCCTGTTCCGCATGAAGGACGACATTTTCAACGCCCGGCGGCAATTCCGGGAGCTGAACAAGGTGATGGAACAGCTGACCTACGGCGAAGAAGTCTACCGCTTTGAGCTGGAGCCCAGCCGGGACCCGCAGCTGGCTGCGTTCTATCAGGTCATCGTGGACAAGGGCAACCAGCAGATGACCGAGGGCGACTCGCTGGACAACCTTGCCGCCACCGCCGACCCCGCCTACGAGCGGCAGGTGGATGCGCTGATGGAAAAGATCATGGCGGATGTGGACGAGAACACCCGTGCCCGGCAGGAGGGCCGCACCGGTACCACCACCCTGTCGGATTATGTGGACTACCGCACCTATCTGGATTACGACATCAAGGTCACCAACCGGGTCACCGGCCAGCAGGCATACCTGTCCCGCGTCAGCCGCGACTCCTCCGGCGGCGAGAATCAGGCACCCTTCTATGTGGCCATCTGCGCATCCCTGCTGCAGATCTACCAGAAGAGCGAGAACAGCATCCGTCTGGTGCTGCTGGACGAGGCTTTCAGCAAGATGACCAGCGACCGCATCCGCCCCATGATGGAGCTGTTCCGCCGTCTGCAGCTGCAGGTACTGCTCATCTCCACCGTGGAAAAGAGCACCGCCATCCAGCCCTACTGCGACATCACCTATTCCATCGTGCGCCATGGCGACGCCAACGCCATTGCGCCCTTTGTCCGCCTGTCGGCGGAATGAGGTGCGCGCCAGAGCATCCTAAACAAAAAAGAAGCACGCCGCAGCGTGCTTCTTTTTTTGTTTGCTTATCGCAGCGGCAGAACGTCCTCGTCCTCGTTGATCTCCTCCAGGGTGCCGTCCGCAAAGTACCAGGCTTTGCCGTACAATGCTTCGTGCCCGTCGGAGCACATCAGGTAGGAGCCGTCCGGCAGGGCGAGGAAATGCCGTTTTCTGCTGTCGGCCAGGGCAATGTCCTCCATCCGCTGTCCGTCCAGGATGTGCTCCCGGATGAACTGGTAGTGGGGCAGGATGCGCGTTTTGGTCAGGCCGAGGCCGTTCAGCCAGCGGCAGTAGCCGGGGTCGGCGGCTTCGCCCGGCTCCTCCGGGGCGGCATACACCAGCCGGGCGGCGTTCATGCTGCCGGCGCTCACGCCCAGCACGATGCCGTGGTAATTGTGGAACAGCCCCGGCAGGCCCAGCTGGGCAAAAAAGTGGTTCTGGGTGGGCACATGGCCGCCGCACAGCATCACAAAGCCGCTGCGGGGCAGCAGGGTGCCGATCTCTTCCTGATTGCGGGCGTCGCAGGGCACAAGTTCGGTCAGGGGCAGGTGGGCGTCCGCAAAGCTCTGCAGGAATACCCGGCACATCTCGTCGTTCTGGGCGTAAGCGTGGGGGTCTGCCGCGATGGCAAGGCCCCGCACCGGGTGGTCCGGCCACACGGCCCGCAGGTTTTCCAGAAAATGATTGCGCCTGTCCAGTACCGGCACCGCCGGGCCGGGCTCAAAGGGGCAGCCGCTGGGGCTGCTGGTCAGAAATAACGTCATAGTTCTTCCTCACAAAACGGTGAATAAAAGCTATGCCCATTCTAGCACGATTCTCGCCCCGGCGGCAGAGCCAGAATCACCAAAAAAATCCCCTGCTTTTCGCCGTTTCGCAAAAAGCAGGGGAGAAGGTTACGCCTTGCGGTAATGGAATACCTTGTCTTTGGTGACGAACATGGCCGCGCTCACGGCCAGGGCAGCCAGTTCGGCGGCGGTCACGGCCAGCCAGATGCCGTCAATGCCCAGAATGGCGGGCAGGATGAGCACCGCCGCGATCTGGAACACCAGCGTGCGCAGGAAGGAGATCAGCGCACTGGTCACGCCGTCGCCCAGCGCGGTGAAGAAGGAGGAGGCATACACGTTGAAGCCCATGATGACAAAGCTCAGGGCGTACAGCCGGAAGGCTCGGCTGGTCAGGGCCAGCAGCTCCGGGTCGTAGCCCACGAAGAACCGCGCCACATAGGGGATGATGACCATGGATGCGGCGGTCAGGGTGACGGCCACCACCGCAATGAGCCGCAGGCTCTTTTCATACAGGTTGTGCACCTCGGCACGGTTGCCTGCACCGTAGTGGAAGCTGACGATGGGCGCACTGCCGAAGGCGTAGCCCACATACACGGCAATGAACAGGAAGCAGGCGTACATGATGACGCCGTAGGCGGCCACGCCGTTTTCCCCGGCAAGGCGCAGCAGCTGGTAGTTGTACAGGATGTTCACCAGCGACATGGACAGGTTGGTCATCAGCTCGGAGGAGCCATTGATGCAGGCGTCCAGCAGCACCTTGCTGTACAGCTGCGTTTTGCGCAGGTGCAGGCGGCTGGTATTCTTGTGGTCGAGGAAGTAGAAGATCGGCAGCAGGCCGCCCACGATCTGGCTGAGGAAGGTGGCAATGGCGGCACCCTCTACGCCCCAGCCCCAGACGCCCACCATCAGCACATCCAGCACCATGTTGGTGCAGCCGGCAGCCACCGTGAAGTAAAAACCGAGGTGCGGCTTTTCGGCGGTGACAAAGAAGCTCTGAAACATGTTCTGCAGCGCAAAGGTGGGCAGCGACAGCATCAGGATGCGGCCGTAGCGCACGGCGTAGTCCAGCAGCTCGCCCTTGGCACCCAGCAGGATGGCAAGGGGCCGCAGCAGCACAAGCCCCAGCACGGCCAGCACCGAGACGGAGATGGCGGCGGCCAGCAGGAACATGGTAAAGTAGCGGTCGGCCTTTTTCTGGTCGCCCTCGCCCAGCGTGATGCCCACGATGGCGCTGCCGCCGGTGCCCAGCATGAAGCCGATGGTGGCCAGCAGCTGGGGCAGCGGCATGATCAGGTTGACCGCCGCAAAGGCCGTTTTGCCCACAAAGTTGGACACGCACAGGCCATCTACGATGCCGTAGATGGAGGTGAACAGCATGGTGCCCACAGCGGGCAGCACGAACCGCAGCAGGCGCGGGTAGGTAAAGTGATCCGACAGTTGGATTTTTTGCTTGGACACGAAAAACTCCTTTCGACAGGAAACAAAACGGGCCGGATAAGCTCCGTGAGTGCACGCCCGGCCTTCCTCTTCTTCCTCACTACGGCAAGGAAGCCTCCGGCGGGGCGCTGTCTGCACGGCATCTTATCCGGCCCGTCCAAATTACGTTGGAAACGGTCCTCCGATGACCGAAAAAAAGTATAGCAGAATCCATTTATTTGTCAAGAGCAAAAAATACGCCCAAAAGCGAAAATTCATAAAATATCTCTTTTCCATTTTTATCAGACCTGTTAGAATGATAAACAGTTTTGATTTTTCCGGAAAGGAGTTTTCCTGTTTTGCTGAAACGATTCTATACCGCCATCGTGCACCGGCGCAGAGCGGTGCTGGCCGCGTTCGTGCTGGCCGCCGTGCTGAGCGTGTTTGCTTCCCGGGCGGTGCAGGTGGACTACGACATCAACGACTATCTGCCGCCGGACTCACCCTCCACCATTGCACTGGAGCAGATGAACAGCGCCTTTACCGGCGGCATCCCCAACATGCGGGTCATGGTGCGGGACGTCACGGTGCCCGAGGCACTGGACTACAAAGAAAAACTTGCCGCCATCGACGGCGTGGAGGCCGTGACCTGGCTGGACGACAGCCTGGACGTGACTGTGCCGCTGCAGATGCAGGACACCGCCACGGTGGAGACCTATTATAAGGACAACTGCGCGCTGTTTACCGTGACGGTGGAGGATGCGAACCGTCTGGAGGCTGTGGCGGCCATTCAGGACCTGATCGGGGAGGACAATGCCCTGGCCGGGACCGCGGTGTCCACTGCTGTGGCTACCAACTCCACCGTCACTGAGGTGGCCAAGATCGCGGCCATTGCGGTGGTGTATGTGCTGTTCATCCTGATCCTGACCACCGATTCCTGGGTGGAGCCGCTGCTGGTGCTGGCGGGTCTGGGGGCGGCCATCCTCATCAACAACGGCACCAACCTGATGTTCGGCACCATTTCCTTTGTGACCAACGCCGCCGGCAGCATCCTGCAGCTGGCCGTGTCACTGGATTACTCGGTGTTCCTCATCCACCGCTTTGCCGAGTGCCGGGCCGCGCGCCCGGACGCCAGCGCGGAGGACTGCATGGTGGAGGCCCTGTGCAAATCCACCGGGTCCATCCTGTCCAGCGGCCTGACCACGGTCATCGGTTTTCTGGCGCTGGTGCTCATGCAGTTCCAGATCGGCCCGGACCTGGGCCTTGCGCTGGCCAAGGGCGTGGTGCTGAGCCTTGTCACCGTGTTCACCTTCATACCGGCGCTGACGCTGGTGTGTTACCCGTGGATGGATAAGACCCACCACAAGCCTCTGCTGCCCAGCTTTGACAAGTTCGGGCGGTTTGTGTCCCGCATCATGCTGCCGGCGGCGCTGGCGCTGGCCGTCATCATGGTGCCCAGCTATCTGGCCTCCAACAACAACGAATACTACTACGGTGCCGCCCATATGTTCGGAACCAACACCCGTCTGGGTGCCGATACCGCCGCCATCGAAGAGACGTTCGGCAAGAGCGATACCTGGGTGGTGCTGGTGCCGGAGGGCGACACCGCCACCCAGGCCGAGCTTTCGGATGCGCTGCACGCCATCCCGGAGGTGACGGGCATCCTGTCCTATGTGGACAACGCGGGCGCATCCATCCCGCCGGAGTTCGTGCCCCCGGACACCCTGAAACTGCTGGCGTCCGGCGGCTACACCCGCATGGTGCTCACCGTGAACGCCGACACCGAGGGCGACGCGGCCTTTGCGCTGGTGGAAAAAGTGCGTGCCACGGTGCAGCAGTATTACCCGGATGCGTATGATCTGGCCGGGCAGGGCGTGAGCACCTACGACCTGATGGACACCATCACCGCCGACATGGTCAAGGTGAATCTGCTGGCCATCGGCGCCGTGTTCCTGATCCTGCTGCTCATGAAGCGTCAGCTGCTGCTGCCGGTCATTCTGGTGCTGAGCATCGAGACGGCCATCTGGATCAATCTGGCCATCCCGTATTTCCGGGGCCGCCATGTGTTCTACATTGCTTACCTCATCATCAGCACCATCCAGCTGGGTGCGACGGTAGACTACGCCATCCTGTTCTCGGACCGGTATCAGGAGTTCCGCGAGACGCTGGACAAAAAGCAGGCCATTGCCGCTACCGTGTCCACCGTGACCACCTCGGTGATCACCACGGGCAGTGCGCTGGCGGTGGTGGGCTTCCTGATGGGGGCCATCTCCACCAACCAGCTGCTGGGCCAGCTGGGCAACTTCCTGGGTGTGGGCGGTCTGGTGTCGCTGGCCATCGTGCTGCTGGCTCTGCCGGGCTATCTGTATCTGGCCGACCCGCTCATCATCAAACCGAAAAAACAGCCGAAGGAGGCTTGACGAGATGAAACAGAAGATTGTGCGCCGGGCATCGGCGCTGGTGCTGGCAGGCTGCCTGCTGGCCGGGGCGGCCCTGCCGGCCCTTGCGGCCTCCGCCAAGGAAGAGGTCATCTATGCCAATCTGGATGCGTCCGGCACCATGACCGGCGTGTATGCCGTGAACAGCTTTGCCGTGCAGGCGGGGGACACCGTCACCGACCACGGCAGCTACACCGCCGTGCGCAACATGACCACCACCGACCCGCTGGAGCACAGCGGCGACACCGTCACCGCTACAGTTGCCGAGGACGGCAAGCTCTACTATGAGGGCACCATGGACACCGCCACCGCGCTGCCGTGGCTCGTGAAGCTGACCTACACGCTGGACGGGGCCGAGATCGCCCCGGAAGAGCTGGGCGGCAAAAGCGGCGCGCTGACCATCCGCCTGCAGGTGAGCCGCAACCCGGATTGCACCGGAGATTTCTTTGACCAGTATGCCCTGCAGGTGACCATGACGCTGGACACCGACCGGGCACAGAACATCGTGGCTGATGGGGCCACCATGGCCAATGTGGGCAGCAACAAGCAGCTCTCCTACATCCTGCTGCCAGGTTCGGACAGCGACGTGACCGTGACCGCCGACGTGACCGACTTTGCCATGAACGCCATCTCGCTGAACGGCGTGAAGCTCCGGCTGAACCTCGACCTGGACGGGGCCGACCTGACCGGCATGCTGGACCGGCTGCAGAGCGGTTCGGTACAGCTGGACGACGGTGCCAACGCGCTGGCAGACGGCATTGCCCAGGTGCAGGCGGGTCTTGACACCCTGAACGGCAAGTCCGGCGAGCTGACCGGCGGGTCCGCCAAGGTCAAGGCGGCCCTGACCCAGATGCAGACCGCCCTGAACGGCGTGTCGGCCTCCACCGACCAGCTCACCACCCTGCTGGACGCCTCCACCCAGATCCAGAACGGCATTGCCCAGCTGGACGCCGGTGCCGCCCAGCTGGATGAGCAGGTGAGTTACGACGCTTACAAGGCCATCCTGAAGGAAAACGGGCTGGACCTGGACCAGCTGAAGGACGGCAACGCGAAAGCTATGGAGCAGTTGGAACAGCTGGCCAGGGTGATGCCCCAGCTCAAGGATGTCATCCTGCTGCTGAAGGGGTCCAGCGCCAACATCGACGCGATGGAGACCTACCTGAACACGGTGCACGCCGGTGTGGCCCAGCTGCACGCGGGCAGCAGCACCCTGAACAGCCAGTACGGGCAGTTCGATGCCGGGGTGCGTCAGCTGGCCAATGCCCTGACCGGGATGCTGGGCAACCTTTCGGTGTTGACCGACGGCGTGAACCAGCTGGCCAGCCGGTACGGCCAGCTGGACAGCGGCCTGAACGCCTACACCGACGGTGTGGCCCAGCTGAAAGCCGGAGTGCAGCAGCTGACCGACGGTGCCGCCCGGCTGACGGCCGGCACCGGAGAGCTGCGCAGCAATGTTTCCGGGATCGACATGGGCGACCAGCTGGACAGCCTGCTGGCCGGCCTGAACGGCAGCAGCGAGGTGCAGAGCTTTACCTCTGCCGAGAACACCGATGTTTCCGCCGTGCAGTTCGCCCTGCAGACGGTGGCCATCGAGGCCCCGGCCCCGGCGGCAGAGCCGGAGACCGCCCCCGTGGCGCTGACTTTCTGGCAGAAACTGCTGAAGCTGTTCGGGCTGTATAAGGGCTAAAGAAATTCATTATGATAAGAGCAGGATCGGACAGCCCGCGGGCTGTCC
>OBYM01001396.1_pt1 | contig 10386 bp, 8 predicted proteins | sample 1538191 | NCBI WGS metagenome assembly OBYM01 (sample SAMEA2580165, study PRJEB22360) | human gut metagenome | biome: human gut; feature: human-associated habitat; material: faeces | place: Denmark | collected 2008/2010 | reverse complement strand
AAAGCCCCAGGTCCGCCACGGGGGGGCAAGCCATGGCTCCGGCAGCAGCCGAAACACTTTTGTCGTATTTTCGGGATACCAATACCCTTCCATACCAATATGACGGTATTTATACCGGAGACTTAGGGCTGGTGGGCAGCCGCCTTTTATGCCAGCTGATGGAGAAAGAAGGGATTTCTATTTCTTCTGCCCATCAGGATTGCGGTCTTCTGTTATTTGACCGGGAAAAACAGGATGTCCATGCCGGCGCTTCTGGCTGCGGCTGCTCGGCCAGCGTACTTTGCAGCTATATTCTTCCGCAGCTTGCCGCCGGAAAATTACGAAATGTTTTGTTTACCGCTACCGGCGCACTCATGTCTCCCACCTCCAGCCAACAGGGAGAAAGTATTCCCGGAATTGCCCATCTGGTGCATCTTACCACGGCCTGAAACGGGTTTTTATAGAAAATTCCCAAGTTTTCGATTTTTTGTGACAAGCCCTGCTATCCATGGTATAATAAAGGATAAATAGCTACGCTTTGCCTGAGAGGCACAAAAAAACGGGAACGAGGGACATACTATGGAACTTTTGAAACAGCGAATTTTACAGGACGGCCATGCCACAGAGGACGATGTTCTGAAGGTAGATAGCTTTTTAAACCATCAGATGGATATTTCGCTCCTGAATGAAATCGGAAAGGAATTCCGCCGCCGTTTTGAGGGAGTACCGGTTACCAAAATTTTGACAATCGAAGCTTCCGGTATTGGAATTGCCGCTATTGCCGCGCAGCATTTTGGTAATGTACCGGTGGTATTTGCCAAAAAGACCAAATCCCGAAACTTGGACGGCGCTCTTTATACCGCACAGGTACAGTCTTTCACCAAAGGGACTGTTTATGACATCCAGGTGTCTCAAAAGTTTATTGGCCCCGACGACTGTGTATTGATTCTGGACGATTTTCTGGCAAAAGGGCAGGCACTGCAAGGTTTGTTAAAAATTGTGCGGGCATCCGGCGCCAAACTGGCAGGATGCGGCATTGTCATTGAAAAAGGATTTCAGGATGGGGGAAAACTCATTCGGTCGCAGGGAATCCGTGTAGAATCGCTGGCTGTTATTTCTTCTATTTCTAATGGAAAAGTAACTTTCGCTGAATAACCATTGACAAAACTTATATTATTTTACACTGTCTTTCCAATACCCATTGGGAAGACAGTGTTTTTTTACATGTTTTTATAAGTTTTGTACAAAAACACTGTCGCAAAATCTCTATCAAATTGTTATTTGTTCACCTTGCTATCACATAAGGCCTTTATAATAGGAGACCAGCCTGCAATATCTTTCTTAGGTAGCGTTTTTTGTATTTCTCAATGGAAAAGGATTATTGCGAAATGTTCTTTTTTTGGAAACAACTTGCAAAAAATAGATAAATGCGATATGATATTGGGGTATGTGTTTCAACAGAATATACTAAACAGGAGGGACACGAGATGATAGAGGTCAAAAACCTCACCAAGCGCTACGGAAATAATGTAGCACTTGACCATGTTAGCTTCTCGGTTGAAGAAGGAAAAATTTTGGGATTTCTGGGACCAAACGGTGCCGGCAAATCCACAACCATGAATATTATCACCGGCTATCTGTCTTCTACAGAGGGCACTGTTACCGTAGGCGGCTATGATATTCTCGAAAACCCCAACGAGGTCAAAAAGCTCATTGGTTATTTGCCGGAAATTCCGCCTCTGTATATGGATATGACCGTAAAAGAGTACCTGAATTTCATGTATGAACTGAAAAAGGTCACTCTTCCCCGGGAAAAGCATATTCAGGAAATCTGCCGTCTGGTAAAAATCCAGAATGTGTATAAGCGTCTTATCGGCAACCTGTCTAAAGGTTATAAGCAGCGTGTAGGCATTGCCCAGGCTCTTCTGGGGAATCCCCCCGTACTTATTTTGGACGAACCGACTGTCGGTCTGGACCCCAAACAGATTATTGAAATCCGCAAACTGATTAAGGACTTGGGCCGTCATCATACGGTTATCCTCAGCTCCCATATTCTGCCGGAAGTACAGGCTGTTTGTGAGCGGGTTATCATCATCAACAACGGCAAATTGGTAGCCGATGGTGCAACCGACCGGCTGGCACACGACCTTTCCAACGATCACCGTTTGATTATCCGAGTGGCAGGCCCCGAAAACGAAGTGACCCATGCTCTCTCCAGCATGCCCCACATGAAAGAAGTGATTTGCTATGGCGAAAAAGAGCCTGGTGTATATGAGTTTTCTGTGGAAACCAAGCTGGATTATGATGTGCGCCGAGATTTGTTTGCGCTACTTACCCGCAAGGGCTGGCCGTTGATGTCTATGCGCAACACCGACCTGACTCTGGAAGATGTCTTCCTACAGCTTACTAGTGGCGATGGCCGCATCGCCTCCAAAGTTAAGAAAGGAGCTGAAGAAGAATGAAAGCCATTTTAAAGCGCGAGCTGAAATCTTATTTTGCTTCCCCTATTGGCTACGTTTGCATTGCCGTTTTGTTGGCTCTCTCTGGTCTGTTGTACTGGAATGTGATGTCTTGGGGATCTTCTTCCAACATTTATGCAGTCTACACTAACATGTTTACCTTCAGCATGATGGTGATTCCGATTCTGACCATGAAATGCTTGAGCGATGAACAGAAAAATAAAACTGATCAAGCACTGCTCACTTCCCCAATCAGTGTGACTTCCATTGTATTGGGAAAATTTTTGGCTGCTTTCATTGTCTATGCTATTGCTATGACCGGCACTTTGCTGCCCTGTGTGGCTATTTCCATGTTTGGTTCTCCCAGTTGGGGCGAAATATTCGGTTATTATCTGGGCTCCCTGTTTTATGGGGCTGCTATGATCTCTATTGGCGTATTTATTTCCAGCCTGACAGTCAGCCAGGTGATTGCCGCCATCGCAACCTTTGCAGTTTCGATTTTTATTTTGATGATGGGCCAGCTTGCCAGTTTGGTCAGCGGTACTTTTATTGCAAGTGTGGTGGAATGGCTGTCCTTTGACTCCCGTTACAACTATTTCACCCAAGGTATTTTCAATATTTCCAGCGCGGTATTTTTCCTGAGCGTTGTGGCAATTTTTGTTTTCCTCACAGCACGCCGTCTGGAAAGCAAGAGATGGAGTTAAGGAGGAGCAGAATATGAACAGCGAAAACAAAACGCCCCAAGAGGAGCTTTTGGAGGAAGTAAAGGAGCAGGAGGCTGCTGCCCAGGCTGCTTCTCATACAGAGCCTGAAATTAATGGGGAAAAGGCTCCCGATGGGGAAACAAAAGATGAAAAAGTAAACAAAGAGGGTAAAGAGCCAAAACAAAAAAAGGCCGGCGCTCTGAAAAAGCTGACCAGCAGCCGTAAGTTCAAGCGCGGCGGTATGGCTACGATCTTCACGGCAGTGTTTATTGTGGTAGTGATTTTGGTAAACGTAGTGGTATCTCTGTTATCGGATCGGTTTCCCTCCATCAATATCGACCTGACTGCCAATCAAGTAAATTCCCTTTCTGAGGAAGCTTTGGATGTGGCGAAAAATGACGTTAACTATGATACCACCCTGTACCTGTTGCTCACCGACAGTTGGATGGATTATGCTGCAAATTATGGCTATAACTATTCTCCTTTGATTTCTCTGGCTGATAAGCTGGCAGAGGCCAATTCCAAAATTAAGGTAGAGCAAATTGACCTGGAAAAGAACCCCACCTTTGCCAACGAATATGCTAACGAAAACATCGGCAATGGCAGTGTGGTGGTCAAATCCGAAAAGCGCTCTCGTGTGCTGGGCATTTCCGATTTGTTTCCCTCTGAGACCAATCAACAGACCGGTCAATCTACTGTATATAATAATATAGATTCTTCTTTGGCTTCTGCTATCAAGCAGGTGAACCTGGACGAAGTCCCTGTGGTGTCCATTGCCACCGGACATGACGAACTGTTAACCAGTGAGTTGAATAACTTGACTACTTTCTTTGAAGATAATACCTTTGAAGTAAAACAGTTCAATATCCTTACCGAGGACATCCCGGAAAACACTCAGCTGCTGTTTTTACCCACTCCCAACACCGATTATACTGAAGAAGAACTGAACAAGATTGATGCTTTCTTGGCAAATAAGGATAACACAAAGTCCCGCAGCTTACTATTTACCGCTAATCCCGGACAGGCTGACCTGCCGAATCTGAATGCTTTCTTGGCAGAATGGGGCATTGGCTATGATCCCGCTTCTGTAGTAATGGAGAGTGATGCTACTCGGTACCTGTCCAACAATCCGTTGTCTTATATTTCTGATAAAGTAGTAGATGAAGATACCGGGATTGATTTGATCAGCGGTGACTATTCTCTGCTGCTGACTCCTTCCTCCGTGCCTGTGGAGCAGCTGTTTACCTCCAGCAATAATGTCGTTACCTATCCCATCCTGACCACTTCCGAGACCTCTTATCTCCAAAAGACGCAGGATTTGGCCGATAAAACTTTAGATGAGGTTCAGTCTGATGCGGAAAGTGCCGATAAAAAGGCTTATTATACCGGTATCATCGCCCGCAAGGCACTGGACACCACTACTACCAGCAACTATGCAAATGTAATTGTGCTTGGTAGTTCCAGCATGATCACCTCTACTTATCTGAACACCAATACTTTCAGTAATGCCAGCTATTTCTCCAGCGTAGTGAAGTATGCTACTGACACTACTAATACTGACAATACTGTATATTCCCCCAGAGTACAGGCTGTCACTTATGATATGACCGCTACTACCGCTGTGGTTAACTTCTTGGGCCTTGGTGTATTTACCATTATCATCCCGGTGGTTGTCCTTCTGGTGGGTCTGGTGATCTACTTCAAGAGGAGGCACCTGTAATTTATGAAAAAGACTACCCGCAACATTCTGGCCACTTTGGCCGTCGCTGTGGTTTTGGGCGGTGCTGCAACAGCATTGTTGCTGACGCAGCCGGATACAGGGGAGGATTCTTCCTCTGTATCTTCCTCCGCTTCTTCTGATACCAGCATTTCTCTATATTCTTATGAAAATAATGAAATCGAGTCTATCTCAGTATCCAACGCCAATGGCGGTTATAAGCTTCTTGCCCGTACAGAAACCGCTTCCACTAGCTCATCAGATACCAGCAGTGGAGAGGAACAACAAACCACTACCTTTTATGTAGATGGCGTGGATGATGCCTATCAAAACGCTTCTACCGTTTCCACTGCGGCAAGCTATGCCACCGCTCTTTCCGCCACTTCGGAAATTGGTAATGCCGATGAACTAAAGCTGGAAGATTATGGTCTGAAGGATCCGGTAGCAACCATCACCACTACCTTAACAGATGGTGATGAAGTCTCTTATTCCATAGGAAACGATAGTCCTGTCACCGGTACATATATCCTGTATGATAATACGGTCTATGCAGCCTCCGTGGGTACCTATTTTGATAAGTCCAAACTGGATTTTGTGCTTACAACTATCTTAACGATTACTCCACCGGAAGATTCTGATAACAGTTCCAGCGACAGTAGTTCTACTGCTGATACTAACGAATATACGCAGTTTGTCTTTACCGGCTCCAATTTCCCCGAAGAAGTCAAAGTCGTCCCGGAAACTGCTCTTACTTCTTCTTTTGAGATTGTTTCTCCCTATGAAGTGAGTACCAACCCCACTACTTTTGATACTTTAACTGCGAATATTGAATCACTGACTGCAACTTCTGTTGCCGCTGTCGACCCTACCGATGAACAGTTGGAAGAATTCGGTCTTAAGAACCCCACCGTTCAAATGAAGGTTTCTGTTAATGGAAACTCTTATACCCTTCTCTCCGGTAAACTGAATGGCTCCGACCGCTATGTGATGCTGAAAGGTGTCGACGTAGTTTATGTATGCAGTGAAGATTCTGTATCTTCTTGGGCAAATGCTACTTTGTTCTCTTTGCGGGATAGCTTTGTTTGGCTGCAGGATATTACCAAAGTCAATAAAGTGACCCTTAAGACTCCCGACCGTACCGAAGTGTTCTCTTTGACCCGTACAGAAAATGAAGAGAGCAGCACTGAAGATAAAGTGGTATACGATTATAGTGTGAAGGGAACCGACGGACAGGATATTACCTATTCTGGTGTATTTACTACCTATTATCAAACTCTGATCGGTGTACAGCTTCTTGATGAAACCACAGAAACCGAATCCACCGGTGATTTGAAGCTCTCTGTTACTTATGACTTCTATGATGGCGGAGAATCCCGTGTGATCAACTATTATTCTATTGGTGGACGTCGCTGCCTGGTAGAAGTAAACGGACAGGTAGTAGGTGTCGTTTCTGAAAGCGTTATCCAAGAAATCATTGATAATCTGGACACTGTCCTCGATAATCAAAGTATCGACGGAAACAGTTAATCATACCGTCACTTTTGGGAGCACCCATGGATTTGGGTGCTCCTTTTTTCTGTATTGGAATTTATTTATATGCTTCCTATCGTATACTGGAAAAAGATTCTTATTACTACACATGGAGGAAGGTATTTATGAAAGAGAAAACCCCTTCCAAGGCCATTAAAAACGCAGGGTCCGTTTTATGGTCATATCTGCAAAAAACACTTTTTTCCGACTTTACCTCTTTTTTGAAATGGCTACTGATCTCCTTACTATGCGGCATCGTGATTGGCGCTGCGGGTACCGCTTTTCATTTTGCCGTTTCAGGAGCAGAATTTCTTCGGGGGCAATATCACTGGTTGTTTCTTTTACTGCCTGTGGGAGGACTGTGTATTGCTTTTTTGTACTGCCACAGCGGAATGGAAAATGATGCAGGTACCGATATGGTGCTGTTTTCGGTCCGTTCAGAAACGCAAATCTCTTGGAAAACTGCCCCACTCATTTTTCTTTCTACCGTTATTACCCATCTTCTGGGTGGCTCTGCTGGCCGTGAAGGGGCTGCTCTGCAATTAGGCGGAAGCTTGGGGCAGGTTCTTGGCCGACGGCTTCATTTGGATATCAAAGATATGCATATCATCACTCTGTGTGGTATGAGTGCCGGCTTTGCGGCCCTTTTTGGCACACCTATGACGGCCGCCATATTTGCAATGGAAGTAATCAGTGTTGGCGTTATGTACTATGCTGCACTGGTTCCCTGTGTGCTTTCCGCCATTATTGCTTCCCAAATTTCCTCTGCTTTTGGCAGTAAGCCCACCTCATTCCTTCTCCCTGAAAAATTCATTCCTGACATATCTCCCCTTCTGATTGTACAGGTAGTGGTACTGTCTGCATTTTGTGCCCTATTAAGTATTGCGGTATGTCTGGTATTTCATAAAATTTCGCTTCTATATCGCAAATATCTCCCTAATCTTTATCTTCGGTCTGTTGTTGGCGGTGCATTGGTAGCGCTGCTGATGCTGCTTCTTCAGACCACCGACTATTTGGGGGCCGGTATGTCTGTCATTCAAAATGCCATCAATGGGCAAGCCCGTCCGGAGGCTTTTATTCTCAAAACCTTGCTCACTGCACTAACACTCGGGGCCGGATTTAAAGGTGGAGAGATTGTCCCCTCCTTTTTTATTGGTGCTACCTTTGGATGTACCATTTCTACTCTGTTAGGGCTTCCGCCTGAATTATCCGCTGCGTTGGGACTTGTGGCTCTGTTTTGTGGGGTAACCAACTGTCCCATTGCTTCGTTTATTCTCAGCTTGGAACTATTTGGCGGACAGGGATGTCTTTTCTTCCTTCTGGCGGTTTCCATCAGTTATACGCTTTCCGGCTACTACGGATTGTACAGTAAACAGAAAATCCTGTACTCCAAAACCCGTCCCGTATTTATTGATACCCAAACTAAATAAAAAAACGCTTCCCATCTCGATAGGGAAGCGTTTTTAGTTTTTCATAAATTTATACTTACGGTTTATAATCCTGTACATCAAACGGACGATCTTTATAATAGAAATCTCGGTCCTCTTCTGTAATTTGCCGCAATACCCGGCAGGGATTTCCTACGGCTATGGTATTATCGGGAATGTCTTTTGTCACCACACTGCCAGAGCCGATCACTACATTATTGCCAATGTGGACTCCTGGATTGATAACGGTATTTCCTCCAATCCATACATTGTCCCCAATGATAACGTCCATTCCATATTCATAACCGGAATTTCGGGAATCAGGATGCACCGGATGCCCAGCCGTATAAATCGAAACATTAGGCGCTATCATCACATTATTCCCAATTATCACTTTAGCACTATCCAGAACTGTAAAATTATAATTGGAAAAGAAGTTTTCTCCTACATGGATATTATAGCCGTAGTCACAGCGAAACGGGGTTTCCACATGGACATGTTCACCGCAGCTTCCCAAAATTTCTCGGATAAAAGCTTCTTGCTGAGGACCGGGTTCCATGTGATTATACGTAAATATCTTCTTTTTTGTGTCAGCTCGGTCCTCCGATAAACCATCCAACCACGGTTTATAGGGAAGGTTATTTACCATTCTTTCTTTCTGTGTCAAAGTCATCACCCTTTCCGCCACGCAGACACGAAACCATTATTCTTCGGTTTCCCGGGACGATTCTTCCGACTCATCTTCCTGATTCATTCCTTTTACAATCAGGATTTTGCTTACTCTTCGGTCTTCTACTTCTTCCACTGTAAAAGTCAGGTTCTTCAACGTGACCGAAGGTCTTTCCCCTGTTTTGGGGATCTTTCCTAACAGTTCTACCACCAGTCCGGCCACTGTATCATAGTCGCCTTCCGGCAGATGCACCTGCAAAAGGTCGGAAATTTCGTCAATGGAAGTACTGCCGTCCACCGTAAAAGCATTTTCGCTTACCCGATGGATTTCCTGTTCTTCATCGTCATATTCATCCTGAATATTGCCCACAATGGATTCCAGCAAATCCTCCATGGTCACAATGCCTTCCGTTCCTCCATACTCATCCACCACAATGGCAATCTGAATATGCCGTGCTGTCATTTCTTCCAGCAGTTCATTACAGCTTTTACTCTCCGGCACAAAATAGGCCGAGCGCATATGCTCCGTCACGGTGGCATCTGGAGGCACAGTGGTGGTTACATATTTTAAAACATCTTTGACGTAGAAAATACCCAGAATGGTGTCCAGCTGCTTGTGAAAAACAGGCATCCGGGAATATCCCTCTTCCACAGCCACATGAACCGCCTGCTCCAACGTCATCGTATCCTCTACCGCCACCACTTCGGTACGGTGGGTCATAATCTCGCTGACTGCCCGGTCATCAAACTCGAAGATATTGGAAATCATTTCCTTAGCGCCTTCATCAATAACGCCTTTTTCTTCCCCTACATCCACCATCATCAGAATTTCTTCTTCTGTAACGGTTTCTTCCGAGTGGTTGGGGTCAACACCTAAAATGCGAAGCACCAGATTGGTTGAAAAACTCAGGAAGGAAATAAACGGGCTGAATATCTTTGCCGTCGCAGACAGAATTCCCACAAAACGGAAGGACATCTGCTCGGCCTTTTGCATGGCAATTTTTTTGGGGACTAACTCACCCAGCACCAACGAGAAATAGGAAAGCACAATCGTAATAATAACCGTAGCCACGCCCACAATAGCAGACCGTGAAAATGGCAGGAATGTAAGCTGGTCCGCTAACAAATTGGCAAAACTTTGAGAAGCTGACGCAGAAGTCAGGAAGCCTGACAGGGTAACTCCAATTTGAATCGTAGAAAGGAAACGGCTGGAATTTTCTGTTAGCTTTACAATCTTTTTTGCTTTTTTATTTCCTTCCTCTGCCATCTTTTTCATTTTACTGTCATTGAGGGTAATAATTGCAATTTCTGAAGCTGCGAAAAAGCCGTTCACAAGAATCAGCAGCAATAACAATACCACTGAAAAAATGGCATCCTGTACTGTCATGGTATCGGCAGCCGTCTGTGCGGCAGGCGCTGAAGCGCTTAAAAGTTGGAATATATGGCCTTCTGGTTCGGGAGGCATAAATTACTGTTCCCCTTTCATGAATAAAATTAAATTGATATTTACCGGACCTGCCGGATTTTCTATTTCTTATTGTACCCTAACATCCGCTTCTCTGTCAACGCAGTTCCAAACGGTCGCAGGGCTACTGAGAAAGCGCAGGAAAGAGCTGTAACGACGTCATAAAAAATACCAGCCAATAAGCGCTAAAAAAAGCCGATTTTTCCTTAAAATGCCAGAATTTTCTTCTTACCGATTTTTGACTTTCTGCCCGATTTCTTTATTTTGTCTCAGCTGTAACGAAATTCGGAGAAAATCCCGATTTCACTTTACAGAAGAGTCAAAAAATGATAGAATTTATCTGTACCAACGGCTGTTTTATTTTGGGATAAATGTCGTTGGGGGTTTGTTGTGCTTTTTGACAGACAAACCTGCCAGTCTTTTGTGGATCGGTTGT
>OBYM01001394.1_pt1 | contig 10390 bp, 9 predicted proteins | sample 1538191 | NCBI WGS metagenome assembly OBYM01 (sample SAMEA2580165, study PRJEB22360) | human gut metagenome | biome: human gut; feature: human-associated habitat; material: faeces | place: Denmark | collected 2008/2010 | reverse complement strand
ACGAAACCTCCACAGTGGACTTTCACCACCAAGTTTTATGCCATGCGTGGCACACACAAAAAAGCTTCATTTTGACTGAAGCTTTTCTAATACCTGTATCATCTCTTCCATTGTCTTTTTTCCAAACAAGACATGTTGTTGGTCAATCACAATACATGGTACACTCATTATTTGATATTGTTCTTTATATTCAGGATAATGTGATAAATCATAAATAGATGTTTGGATATCCTGATGAAGCAAAGCTATACGTTGTGTTGCCTGAACAACTTCTGGACACATTGTACAAGATAAAGAGACAAACACTTGAATCTGATGTGATTTTAGTGATTGAATCCTTTCTATGACGTGTTGATCCAATGGCTGTCCTTGACTTGCGATATTGTATAAAGCAAGTATAAACGAATTAAACTCATGACCACCTGGTACCATATGATAATGTACACCTAAATCATTTTGATCACTATCACATAAAATGATTTGAGGATGCTCTTGAACAGATTGATAAACATTGTGAATATGTGGACTTAATGAAGCCAGCTCTTCCATAAAGTTTTTCATTTCTAATGAAAAAGGATCTGTTGATAATTGACCTATTAAATAAACATCTTTTGTGAATTTGTTGAAAATCTGTTGTAACTGTTCTCTGATATCCTGACTGATAAACATGGAAGAATCATCCACTTTTGAATTTTTTGTTTTTTGAGAATGATTCTGATAAGCTATTGTTTGGATATCAAATTTGTCTTTTGTTGTCGTGATATATTTTTCTAAAGATGTTGCAGCAATAGCGCTATCACTGACAGCAGTCACAACCTGACGTAAATCTTTTTCACAAATATCACCAGCACCATAAACACCATCCATACTTGTTTTTTGATGACGATCAGTAATTAAGTACCCTTGGGCATTTAATGCCAGCTGATCTTGAAATAATTCATTTTGTGGAACATATCCAGCAAAAACAAAGATTCCAAAACGCCCATGCGTTGAAGCCTCATAACGCCATAATGACTGATCACGATTATTTCTAAAAACAGCATATTCCATTGTTTCATGCCCACCAACTTCCACAATTTCTGTTTCAAAAAGCGTTTCTATTTGATCATGAGCACGCACTTGATCAGCAATTGTTTTGGCACATGTGAAATCTTCTTCTCTCACAATCATTGTTACTTTTGAAGCATATTGTGTTAAAAAGAGAGCTTCTTCACAGGCTGCAAAACCTCCCCCAATAACAAAGATTGGACATCCTTCAAAAAATTCCCCATCACAAGTCGCACAATAAGCAATTCCACGTCCCTGATATTCCTTTTCACCAGGGAAACCAAGCTTTCTAGGATGAGCTCCTGGAGCTAATACGAGACCAACAGATTCAAAAATCCCTTGATCAGTTTCAACCTTTTTGATAGGGTGTTGTAAGTGAAGACTTTTGACATAAGCCTTTTGAAAAGATGCGCCAAAGTTTTCAGCCTGCTTTCTCATTTTGATTGTAAGACCTTCACCAGAATCTTCCAGCACACCTGGATAATTCACAATATCTGATGTTATGGTAATCTGTCCACCAAATTTTTCTTTTTCTAAAACCAGGACACTATATTTTGCTCTGGCAAGATATATAGCGGCAGAGAGCCCAGCTGGGCCTCCACCAACAATAATCGCATCATAAATCTTAGACATTATAATATTCCTACTAAATCTAATGATGGTTTCAATGTTTCTTCACCTGGTTGCCATTTGGCTGGACAAACTTCATCACCATGTTCAGCAACAAATTGTGATGCCTGAACTCTTCTTAATAACTCATCTCCATTACGTCCTACATTACCAGCAATCACTTCATAAGCTACAACTTTTCCTTCAGGATTTATAATAAATGTTCCTCTTTCTGCGACACCTTCTGATTCAATATAAACATCTAAATCTTTCGCTAAAGCGGCTGTTGGATCAGCTAACATTGGATATTGAATTTTTTGAATTCTCTTTGATGTATCATGCCAAGCTTTATGCACAAAGTGTGTATCACATGACACTGAATAAATTTCACAATTGATTTTTTGGAATGATTCGTATAGATTGGCTAAATCTTCTAATTCTGTTGGACATACAAATGTAAAGTCTGCAGGATAGAAGAAAAAGACATTCCATTTTCCTAATAAATCTTCCTTTGTCACTTCTTTAAATTCACCATTTTGGTATGCTTGTACTTTAAACTCATTGATTTCTTTTCCGATTAATGACATATATATGACCTCCTTTTATATTTGAAACTTTTGTAATTCTATATGTCTTAGTTAGTTTTAACTAACTGATATTAGTCTAGCATAGAAAAAGAAAAAGTGCAAAGCATTTGCACTTTCAATATTTGGTCATCAATTTCCATTCAATCATCATATAAAAAAGTTCCCAAAGGAACTTAGGCATTTCTTTTTTCTAATGTAAATCCTTTACCACCGACTTCTTCTACGTGAGAGACAATCACAAAAGCATAGGGATCAATTTCATGAATTTTTGCTTTAATAGATGGTAATTTACGATATGGAAGAACAGATAAAATAAGTTTAGAATTTTCTTTTGTATAACCTTTTTCACTTGCTAAAAGAGTTAGCCCTGCATCAAACTCATGTAAAATAGATTCTTTGATTGTTTCATATTCATCACTGATGACTGTTAATTGTACAAGACTAGTTCCTTGTGTTAATGTTTTATTTAATACAACAGCTGTAATCATAACAATCATAATTCCATAAATCACATGTGTTGTATCATTAAAAGTAAACTGTAAAACCAAAATAGATAAATCTATGCAGTTTAAGACAATATGTACAGGGAAGCCCAATTTTTTATTTAATAAAATAGCTAAAATATCGACTCCACCAGTAGAAGCATTTGCTCTTAAAATCAAACCAATACCTACCCCTACACAGCAGGCAGCTAAAATGGCAGCTAATAATGGATCATTTAAATAATGATGAAACATGGCATGTGTTTCAAAGAATTGTAAAACAATTGGAAATAAAAATGTAGAGATTAATGTTGTCATGGCAAATTTTTTTCCAATGAATAATAACCCTACTAAAAATAAACACACATTTAAACATCCAACACTTAATGAAACAGGGATATGAAAATAATAATTTAAGACATTTCCAATTCCAGAAGTTCCCCCTACAATAATATTATTTTCTAAAATTAATGTATTGACTGCTAAAGCAATTAAAATATTTCCAACAATAATATAAATCAAATTCAAAACTTTTTGTTTCATATTCCTCACCTCGCTCAAGACTTTATCATATCTGCTTTCTTTAAAATGTAATCTATGTTACAATTAAAAAGAAAAGTGGTGAGAAGTCTATGAAAATAAAAAAAGAATATTTTCAATATTTTATAGAAGCTGGTCAAAAACAAGTTTATCAGCCTTCAGATATCATTTATATGCAGGAAGATGATGCCGATTTAATATATTTGATTTTAAATGGCAAAGTAAAAGTCTATGTTATGAATTCTAATGGAAAAGAAGTGACGATGGATATTTTACAGTCAGGAGATATTTTTGGTGAATCTGCCTTTATCAGTCAATCGAAGCGTCCAACAACTATTCAAGCGATAAGTGATGTCGAAGTCATTGCCTGTTATCCTAAACATCTCTATCCTTATCTTCAACAATCACAAGATTTACTCATCAATATTTTACAATCTTTATCTCAGACATGTGATTACCTGACAGCCATGATCAAAAGATCCTATACATATAATCGTTATGAAAAAGTCGCTGCTTTTTTATTGGATCAAATGGATCACTATCATCATCATGAAATCACATATTCTCATGAAGAAATTGCTTCATTACTTGGTTTATCACGTGTCACTGTGACCAAAGTATTAAATGAATTTGTGAAAGAAAAAATGATTCTTATTCAATATAAAACAATTATTGTCAAAGATAAAAACAAACTGTATTCATTTTTACATAAATGAATACAGTTATTTTTTCTGTCTTCTTTCTTTTAAAACTGTCAATAATAGCCAGATACCAAGTCCAACAGCAGTCATATATCCAATGAAGCCAAGAGCTGGAATACCAAATACTTTAGGTGTCATTTGAGTCGTACATAACATACTGCTTGCCATCAATAAACCTGCACTGACAATTCCCACAACAAGTTTATTAACCATATGATTAATAGCTGTCATAGGTACACTGGATTCCATAATATCTAGATTCACTTTGAGTCTTCCTTTCATCAGCATACGCATAATATCTGATATCTGACCCGGTAAATCTAAAATATTCTGACTAGAATTATAAAGTTTTTTTGCTGATTTTATGAGTTCTTTTTTATAATCCAATTTCTTTGATATATGATTAGCCACATGATTCGCCGCAATTTCTAAAATGCTAATATGGGGATCAATAAGCATAACAGTACTTTCAATCGTTACCAATCCTCTTGCCAGCATGCTGACACCTTTAGGCATAGATATACGATGCTTATGAGCTATCACAAAGATTTCCTGCACAACATCACCTAAATTGATATCTGTTAAATCCATTGATACATAATGCTTCATAAAAGTTTCAATATTATCATAAAATAAAGCATAGTCAATACGATCATCATGTTCTCCCAATGTTAAAATCACATCAACAAGCTTTTGGGTATCATTTTGTCCAATAGCCAAAACAGCATCTCTCATTAAATCCTTATCAGCACGATTTAAAATACCCATCATTCCAAAATCAATCCAGACAATCTTTCCATCTCGAATTCTTAAATTACCAGGATGGGGATCAGCATGAAAAAAGCCATCATCTACAATTTGTTTAATATAATTTTCAGCTAATTTCGCTGCAATTTCTTTTAAATCATAGCCAGCATTTTTAAGGGTGATACGATCATCTATTTCATAACCATCAATATATTCCATCACCAGAACTTTACTTGTACTGTAATCATCAATGATTTCTGGAGCATCAATGTATTGAATATCATGATGTAAATGAGAAAACCTTTTTGCATAATGCGCTTCATTTAAAAAGTCCATTTCTTCTTTAGCTGTATGCCAAAATTCATCTAATACAATATTTAAATCAACAACACTTCCTAAAACATCATTTAATTTTAAGATTTTCACAGCTTTACGAATTAATGAAATATCTCTTTCCATCATTTCATAAATGCCAGGACGTTGAACCTTTACAACAATATGGCGTCCATCTTTTAATGTTGCCTTATGTACTTGCGCAATGGAAGCACTTCCTAATGGCACAATATCAAAATCTAAAAATACATCATTCAAATCTTCCTGATATTCATTTTCAATCACAGTCTTGACTGTTTCAATGCTCATAGGTGCAACATTATCTCTTAATTTGACTAATTCTCGACAATAACGCTGAGAAAACATATCTTGTCTGGAAGCCATAATTTGACCAATCTTTACAAATGTTGGTCCTAGATCCTCTAAAATCATCCTAAATTTAACAGGATCAATGCCCTTTGCTAAATGATGTTTTCTCAGTATTGTCAGAATTTGTGCAAGACGTCGTTTTGTACTTAAATTATTCGTTTGTTTCATTCTTTGCTTTTTGTAATTCTTCAATCTTTGCTTTTAAAGTTTCCAAGTCTTCTACGTCCATATTCTGTAAATCTTTTTCTACTGTTTCTACACTGACTGGTTTTCTTAATTTTTCAGCAACATTATGCTTTAATTCTTCATTCAAAACCTTTCCTTGTTCAACAGTTAATTCTCCTTTTTTCACTAAGTCTTCAACAACTTCTTTAGATTTTTCAGCAGTTACTGCAACAGCACCAATTCCTGCTAATAAAACCTTTTTTAAATCTTCACTAAAATTATTCATAACAAAACCTCCTATCTATATGTTTATTTTACTACGAATCTCGACAAATGTGTAGTTTAAGAAAAAATAAAATATCATTGGCTTAAATTGTCATAATTACATTTCCACTTTTATTGATATCTATTCTAAAGCTGGGTTTTGTTATTTTAAGAACATGACAAAGCAAATAAAGTCTAGTCATTCATAAGTATCTTCAAAACATCTTCTTCACTGTCCATATCCAAAATATGTATCATTAAGGCATGTAGTTGTTCATCATTACTTGTTTGAATTTGATGAATAATCTTTGGTGATAGTTTCCCAAATCTAGATTGAAGTAATTGAAGTAGTGTATTGATAGCTCCTTCATGTAAACCTTCTATTTTTCCTTCGAGTCGTGCTTTCTTGCTAATATTTAATACATATTGACCCATATGAACATCTCCTTCCTGTTTTTCAATATGATTGTAAATCTCTTCATCATGTGTCAAAGCCCCTAGAACACATGCTACCTCATGACTGACCATGAAATCATCATCAGGAGCGATTTTCTTGATCTTATCCCTGCCACGGCTATCCTGATAATCATGATACCGTTGTAGGTAATCAAGATAATCATATTCCAGGATACACTGAAACATCATCTGATCATTATAGGACTGATGTTCAATGCCAACATGACAATGTTTTCCATCAATCATGATATGAATGAGATGATCTCTTGTACGTTCGATTGTTTCATTGGTTGTCAACAGAGCTGTTGATTTTTCAGTTGGAATATATTGGATCAGACGAATATGCGTATCTCTATGGCCGTCAAAGAGAATGACAGACAAAAGATCAGCAATATGGTTATGATGACGAAAATAGTTCTTAATGCGTATATCAAATAGGTTTCTGAAATCTGTCATAGAATAATTCCTCCTATTTATATATACGCATTTTATTCATTGTTTTTCTTTTTATTTCTTCAATATTTTTCACTTTATAATCTTATTATACCATATTATTTGCTTAAAGCATATTTATATATAAAATAAAAGCAAGATAACTATCATTGTTAACTTGCTTTTATATTGATTCTATTAAATTTTTTGTGGATACATTCCCTTTTCTACCAATAACTGGATATTTTCTTTTACATAATCTTTATCTTCTTTATATGTCACTCCAAACCATTCATCATGTGATTTTAATGCTGTGACTTCTGCTTCATTGTTATGTAACATATCTCCTATAATTGTTGGTAACAAGTATTCTGCTTTTAAGTTATCTGATGGTGTTTCTTTTAAGAAGTCATTGAATCCCTGTTCTAGCATTTCTATGAACTCTGGATATAATCCCCACATATTCATAGATACTGCTGAATTGAGATCTATCTCTTTTCCTTCTACAACTGCTTTTCCATTAATTTTTTCTATATTATGTGTTTCCACAATATCTATTAGCTTATCATTTGCAATCTGGCAGATTCCTCTTGTCACTCCCCCATTATCACTGAGTGTATTCTTTAAGATAAAACCTACCATGCATATTGGCATTGGATTCTTTGGATGTTCTTGTGTTAGATATTGATATGCTTCTTTATAAGCTTCCTTTCCATAATAATCATCTGCATTGATTACTAAAAATGGTTCATTGACTAAACCTTGACATGCTAGAATTGCCTGTCCTGTACCCCAAGGTTTTGTACGTCCTGCAAACTTATCCTTATATTCTTCAGGAATGTTATCGACTTCCTGGAAAGCATATTCAACATGAACTTTCTTTTTCATTCTCTGTCCTATGATTTCATCAAAGTCTTTTTCTAAATCTTTTCTAATAACAAAGACAACTTTATTAAAACCAGCTTCTAAAGCATCATAAATAGAATAATCCATAATGATTTCACCATTAGGCCCTACTGGTTCTAATTGCTTGATTCCTCCTCCAAATCGACTTCCTATTCCTGCTGCCATAACAACAAGCGTTACATTATTCATCGTATTCAACTCCCTTATTTTATTTCCTAGTGATTATTATATCAACTTATTTCATCTATAACAACTATATCTCCAGTATTTTGACACAAAATTACTTTTATGATATTAATTTTACAAAAGTCAAATATCAAATTTATTCATATTCTATAAACAAAAACGAAGAACCATCATCTAGATTAAGTTCTTCATTTCTGAGTTGTCAAAAAAGAAATTACAATATATTTCTTTTCCATTTATATTATACTTATTTCTTCAACATTTACAATTAAATTTTAATTAAACATTCTACTATAATGAATTTTATCATTTTTAGGTAAATAATATTGCATTTCATCATGACAATAATATCTTTATCAAAAAAGTAATTAAAAACTATCTACAAAAAGCAACGTATAAACTTTAAAGTGTGCCAGTAGATTTTAAATTACTAAAAAGATCTAATATCACTAGTTCTCTCTATTATCAACACTAAGTCATAATACTATTATTCATTTAAAGAGCCAAAATAACGAACGTAGGTTGTACTAAGAGAAGCATTGAGAAAATAAAACAAATCGTTCTTTGAACTTAGATATACTCTCATAGTAGATATAGTAAAATAAAATCTTAAAATCCTATAAAAAAATTCAATAATAAATTTGTTCTACATTTTCATACTACCAAATCAATATTTAAAACAACCTCATCACTAACAATCAATTGTACTTTAATTGTTCTTTTACCAAGAAAGATAGATTTATGGCATAGTCATCAAACCATTTGATAGAAATATCTTTGTCAATATACTTGCTCAAATTCATATCGTACAGGAAAATCCTGAATATAGTCTATATTTCATCCATGGAAACATACTTCATATTTAGATTATCTTGTAAAACATTTTTTTATTTGCTTGACATAAAATCAAGAAAATTTAACATAATGAAATTACTTTTTGATAGTCAGTCAATATAAATAATTAAGATTCAGCTTCAAAAGATCTAATTTTTTGAATGGCACTTTCCACAGTATCTTCATTTGGAATCATATAATAGAGATTACTGCTTGGCATAGAATATCCACCTGTCATTCTTGTACCAGTACCATCTAAATACTGATTCTCCATTTCATATCCCTGTAAATCAGATAACTGCATCTTGATTAAAGTCATAATATCTTCACTACTCATATTTGTTTCAAATGTTCCATCAACCTTTTCTAAAATTTCCTGGTAATTAGATAATACTGATGGAGTTAATAATTTATTAATGATAGCCATCATAACATCTTGTTGATTCTGGATTCTATGTCTATCTCCACTTGTATAGGCATATCTTTCCCTTGAAAATGCTAATGCCATAGCTCCGTCCATATGATTGACACCTTCTACAATCTGAATGCTTTTGTTTGTATGTGGTATAAATGTCTTATCACTATAAACATCAATTCCACCTAATACATCTACAACATTTACTAATGAACTAAAATTAATTCTATAGTAATAATCAATCTTTGTATCTAATAAATTCCCAATTGTATTCACTGTTTCATTGACACCGTAGATACCAGAATGTGTCAATTTATCCTTTGCACCTTTAGAAGCTAAAGTCACATAATAATCTCTTGGTATTCCTGTCATTAAGATCTTATGTGTATTCATATTAACTGTCATTAGCATATTCACATCACTTCTTGATCTTGTAGATACAGGTCCATATGTATCAATACCTGTTACACAGATATTAAAGACTCCTTCTTTGATGGCACCTTCGTTAGCTATATTCTCTGTTTCTTTTTTAATTTTAACTTGATAAATGACTCTTGTTTCAATATTAAAATCAATATGATTTTCTTCAAGCATACTTCTATAAGCTTCATTAGCTACAATAGCATCAATATCTCCATTATATAAAGCATCAGATAAATAATTCCAATCTTTATAATTCTTATATTCTGTATTTTCATTAGTTAATTGTCCTCTAATATCTGTCAAAGCATCTGTAAGATTTTTTTGATCTTCCTGCTCATTCACTGCAAAAATTTTACCATTTAAATCACTTAATTCCTTATAATCACTGTTTGCCATGACAATAACAGATAAAGCATCTGTCTCATAATCCATTCCAGAAAAACCATTAATAAATGTTGTGCCTCTATTAATTTCAATACTTACAAGTACCAAACCAACACTGACAACAACTGCCAATATTCTAGAAATAACACTTCTTATACCAACATCCTTTGCCCTAAATTGCAACAAAAATGTTAATAAACACAAAATAACAACAATTGCAATAACACCGTAAAAATACATATCTGGTAATACTGCAAAGTTAAATAACAAATACAAAAAAACAAGAGTTATTACTATTTGCATTCCTAAAAAAACCTTAGGAGATAATATCTTTTTTATAATACTCATTTTTACTTCCTTCTTAATATTAAAACTTATAATATTTTTCTATTCCAATTAATCTTCTTATATTTTTTACTACAATATTTTTATTTCCTATATGTTGCATTAAATTATTTATCTTTTTAATTCAATACATTAATCTCACTTTTTCTGTACTAAAAATTCATC